>Ga0307513_10000238_pt1 | contig 80100 bp, 58 predicted proteins | sample 15_EM_MG_FD_202174 | JGI IMG/M metagenome (GOLD analysis project Ga0307513, IMG submission 202174) | Populus trichocarpa ectomycorrhiza microbial communities from riparian zone in the Pacific Northwest, United States - 15_EM | ecosystem: Host-associated > Plants > Roots > Unclassified | place...
GCCGCGCGGCCTGCCGCAACACACTCGCCAGACGCGACCGCTCACGCGCGCCTGCGGGACGCTTCAACTCTTCGAGGCCATCGAGCAGTTGTTCGATTGATTGTGCGGCCACGTCTGCTTCGCGGTGCGCCGGCTTCAGGATTGCCCGTTACGCCGTTCGCTGATGTAACGCTCGACGGTGTTGATGAGTGCGTTCAACCGCCCGTCCGTCTCCCGCCCGCGTTTATCGACGGCACTCACAGACTCTGTCAACGCCTCAATCTCGCGTTCGTGAATCTCCGCTATCGTGAGCAAGGCCGCCACGCCGTCAGCCGTGCGATCAACTTTTTCGGAAAGTCCCTCAACTGTGCCGGAGAGCTTATCCACCCTCTCGGTCAACTGTCCTAGAGACACGGTGAGTTGCGCCTGCTGTTCGAGGATGAATCGCATGGTGCGTTGCATTTCTTCGTCGGCCATCGGCTCGCCTATCCTTTCTGTTGCGCCAGTTCGCCGTTGACTTTCAGGACTTCGAGGGTCATCTCGGCGGAGGCGTACATGTCCTTCACGTCGAGCCATTCCTTGACGGTGTGGATGGCGCGCATGCCCGTGCCGAAGTTGGCGCACTCGATGCCGCGCTGGTTGAAGATGTTGGCGTCGCAGCCGCCGCCGGAGGCGAGCGTTTCGACCTTCTGGCCGAGGCGCGCAGCCGCCTGATAGACGAGTTGGACGACGCGCGAACTGTCCGGCACGTTCATCGCCGAATACTCGCGCGTGACGTGCGCTTCGACGCGCGCCTTCGTCGTCACGCCTTCGACCGTCACTTCGTGCTTCGCCGCCGCGTCCTCGAAACAACCGGTCATGTGCGCGGTTTGCGCGTCCAACTTCTTTTCGTCGTGCGAGCGCGCCTCGCCGCGCAGGGTGACGAGGTTGGGCGTGATGTTGGTGGCCTTGCCGCCTTCGATAACGCCGATGTTGGCGGTCGTCTCGTCGTCGATGCGACCGAGTTTCATGTTGTTGATAGCTTCGGCGGCGATGCGGATGGCGGAGATGCCCTGTTCGGGCGCAACGCCCGCGTGCGATTCGAGGCCGTAGATTTTCCACTCCATGTGGTCGGCTGAAGGGCCTTTGGTGAAGAGGAAGCCGGGGTCGTCGGAGTCGAAGACGAGGCCGTACTTCGAGTTCAACTTCGACGTATCGACGTGCTTCGCGCCGAGCAAACCGACCTCTTCGCAGATCGAGAAGACGGCCTCGATGGGCGCGTGCGGGATGTTCTGTTCTTGCAGGCAACGGATCGTCTCGATGATGACGGCGCAGCCGGATTTGTCGTCGCCGCCGAGCACGGTCGTGCCGTCCGAGCGAATGATGTCGCCCTCGACGACGGGTTTGACGCCCTCGCCGGGGACGACCGTGTCCATGTGCGCCGACATCATGATCCATTCCGCGCCGGGGATCGTGCCGGGGAAACGCGCGATGACGTTGCCGGAGTTGCCGCCGACTTTACTGCCCGCGTCGTCGATTTCGACGGTCGCTCCCATCTCTTCGCAATACTTCTTAATGCGCTCGGCCACGTCGCGCTCCTTGCGCGAAACGCTGTCAATTTGGACGAGTTCGAGTAACAAATTTTTAATGCGCTCCTGATTGATCATGCGTGCCTCCGGGCAAATTTGATGGTTGAAGCTGCGATTTCGCTGGAAATGCTTTAGCTATGAGTCGCAAAATCGTACTGATGTTTGCCAACATCCTACTACACGCCGCCGCGCGCGCGCCAGATTCCGACCCGTCGGCGGCGCGTGTCAGGCGTCGAGCGAGTCGAGCGCGCGTTGGAGTTCCGCGCGTTTGGCTTCGAGGGCGGCTTCGTCTGCGTCGGGCGGGACGTGGATCGAGGGGGCGATGCGAACGCGCGCGCGGGTGAAGGGGTAGGGGACTTGAAAGCCGTCCCAACTCGGCGCGGTGTAATAGCGTTCGGCGTTGACGGAGAAGGGGAGGACGGGCGCGCCCGTCTTTTTGGCGAGCAGCACCGCGCCCATTTTGGCGACGTGGCGAGGACCGCGCGGCCCGTCGATGGTGAAGGCCGTGGGGCGACCCTGCCGCATCAGTTTGACCATCTCGACGAGCGCGCCGACCGCGCCACGCGACGAAGAACCGCGCGACGCGCCGTAGCCGAAGCGTTGGATGAAACGCGCGATGTATTCGCCGTCGAAACTACGCGAGGTCATGACGACGATGCCGCGCCGCCGCCAGAAGTAGGTGGCGAGAAAGACGCGGTTGTGCCAGAACGTGTAGATCGGTTGCTGCCCGCCCCCGGTCGCCGCCTCCCAGTGCTCCCAGCCTTCGACGCTGAAACGCGTGGTGCGCCCGACGAGGTTGATGAGCACGTAGAATGCAATGTCGGCGGCGCGGATGATGAGGCGTTGCTTGAGCGGGTAACTCGACAGGTCTGCGAAACGGTCGGCGCGCGCGGTAGTTTGCTCGACGCCGCGCGCGGGAATTTTCTCGTCGCGGCGCACGCGTTCGTCGCCGCGCGCTCGTGCCGGGTCGCCGTCGGGTTGTTCGCGTTTGTCGAGTGAAACCTGCATGCCGTTTGAACCGCGCGCGAGTCTAGCAGAAAGGCGCGGCGCGGCAGTAGCGTGCGGGGCGCGCGGGCGGGAGAGGGCGAAGGCGCGTTGTCAGGGGCGCGAGGGCTGGGCTAAACTGCCGCCCGCTCGAATCTCCGGCATGTCAACCAACGCTCAAATCCAACAGTTCACCGTGGCCGACACGGACGCGCTTCTCGCCTTCCTGCGCGAAGCCTACCCGGACGACCCGCGCAAGAGCGAACCGACTTACTGGAAATGGCACTATCTGGAAAACCCTGACACTAACCCGGACGACGTGCCGCTCTGGGTGTTGAAGGACGCGGGGCGCATCGTCGGGCAGGTGGCGACGATCCCCGTCACGCTGAAAGTCGGCGCACGGGAGCGACGCGCGATCTGGATTCTCGATTTCATCGTCCACGCAGATTATCGCGGGCAGCGTTGGGGGCGGCGTCTGCTCGACACAGCGCGCGAACACTGCCGGACGATGATCGCGCTCGGCATCAACGCGGGTTCGACGGGCGTGCTCAACAGCCAGAAGTGGGCGGCGATGGGCAGCATCAATCGTTATCACCTGCTGCTCAATCCGGGGCATGCCGTGAAAGAGTTGTCGAGCGTGAGCGCGCTTGGCCGCGTCGTCAATCTGGCTTACGCGCCGCTGCGCCCGCGCGTCGGCGCGTCGGCGGCGCAAGGTGTCTCTCTCCGGGCGGTCGAACGCTTCGACGCGGATTTTGACGATCTCTGGGAGCGTGCTTCGGCGCAGTGGCCGTGCGCGGTCGTGCGTCGCGCGAGCTATCTGGAATGGCAGTTTGCGCGGCAGCCGGGGAAGCGTTACGAGACTTTGGGGTTGTACGCGGGCGGGCGTTTGGCGGGTTACGTCGTGCTCTTTTTCCGCAAGCCGGAGGGCGGCGCGGGCGCGGCGTCGCCGAAGGTTGCCATCAGCGATCTCTGTTACGACGCCGGGTTGGAGTTCGACGTGATAGACGAACTTTTACGCGCCGCTCTCAGTTTGGCTCTGGAGCGACGCGCCGGTAGTCTGGTGACGGACGTGTTGGACGCGCGCGTCGAGGAGCGACTCGTGCGTCGCGGTTTCTGGCGCATCAAACGCGCGCCGGGGTTCATGGTCTACAGCGAGACGGAGCGTGAGTTGACGGGCGACCCGCGCAACTGGTTTCTGACGCGCGCCGATTCCGACGTGAGCATCTTCGAGCATCCTAATTTGTGAGACGGCGCGGCGAGAGTTGAGAGATGCAGGTTCCAGTCATCTTCTACCACAAGATTGATCGCCCCGCGCCCGACTCGCTCGTGCGCGGCGGGTTCACGCCGCCCGCGCGCTTCGCACGCCAGATGGCCTACCTCAAGCGGCACGGTTACGTTTTCTACACGGCCTCCGAACTCGTCGATCATTACCGCGCGCACGGCGAGTTTCCCCCGGACGGCATCAGCATCACGCTCGATGACGGTTGGGAAGACAACTACACGAACGCCTTTCCCGTCCTCAAGCGACTCGGCATGAAGGCCACGATCTTCACCATCCCTTCGTGCATCGGGCAGACGGCCTACAAGGCGCAGGCCAAAGGCGACGGCGCGCGCCCGCACCTCACACGCGAGGAGATTCTGGAGATGGCCGCAGGCGGCATCGAGTTCGGTTCGCACACGCTCAACCACAAGTTGCTGCACGAGATTTCTCCGGCGGAGGTGCGCGAGGAAGTGTTCGAGTCGAAACGGCAGTTGGAGGATTTGCTGCAAAAGCCCTGCAAGGTCTTGGCCTACCCGGCGGGTTTTTTTTCCGACACGGCACGGGAGGTGTGCCGCGAGGCGGGTCACACCGCCGCCTTCACGACGACTTACGGCCCCTCCGACCCGCTCGATCTATACGCCCTCAACCGCACCGAAATCCTGCGCCGCGACCGCTTTCTGTTTCAGTTCGCGCGCAAAGTCAAACCGTTTCTCGCGGCGCGCAGTTGAGCGGCGGGGAGGATGGAAGCGAGCCTTAACCGCTTCCGGCACAGACCGCGGGCGGTGGTGTTACTGCCTTCGCGCCGGGGCGTGTGCTATATTCAGGAAACCTCGTGCCGCAATCCGGCGTACAACGTAGCGGTCAAGCGTGTCTCCCTCGGACGCGCTTTTTCAGTACCCTCCCCGGTGTTCAAGTCTCGGATGGAATCGGTGATAGATGGATAAACGTCGAATCCTGATCGTGGATGCCAATAAGGAACTGCGCACGCTCCTGTCGCAGGTGCTCGGCGAGTTCGGCCACGAAGTCGTCGCTACCGGCAACCGCGACGAAGCCCTCGCACGCGAAGACCTCGAAGACTTCGACCTCATCATCAGCGACCTGACGGAAGACGCCGAGGGCGGCGTGCAGATTTTGAGCGAGATCAAGCGCAAGCGGCTGGTCGTGCCCGTCGTCGTCTCGTCAGAGGACGCGCAGCACCCCGGCCTCGTCAAAGCCTTCAAGATGGGCGCGGCCAACTACCTGCGCCGCCCTTACGACAAACAGGAACTGCAAGCCATCGTCGAGAAGACGCTCGGCTACAAGCTGCGCTTCGTCGAGGACATGAAGGTCGTGCCGTTCGTGCGCGAGCGGATCGAGTTCGAGTTGCCGAGCGATCTCTCTTTGATGAACGGCGTGCTCCATTATCTACACGAGCGCGTGACCAAACTCGGCATCATCAACCCCGAACGCTCCAACCTCTTCATCGCGCTCGACGAGGCTTTCGTCAACGCCGTCAAGCATGGCAACAAGTACGACCAGCAGAAACTCGTCCGCATCACCGCCGACCTGTCGCCGAAGGAGGCGCGCTTCACCATCGAGGACGAGGGCGAGGGCTTCAACGTCAAAGAGATTCCAGACCCGCGCGACCCCGCGAATTTGTTCAAGACTTCCGGGCGCGGCGTGCTCTTGATTTACAACATTATGGACGAGGTCGCGTACAATGATCGCGGCAATCGCCTGACGATGATCAAACGTCCCGAAGATTCGTTCGACAACAAACTGATTGACTCTCTCACGCCCGAAGAGCGCCGACGCAGTAGCCCCGGCGAACGCGACGCCAGAACGCGCCGACCGACGAGCAGCGGTTGACGCCGCACGCGCGCCGCGCGCCGCCCTCGCCGCCGTTGCAACGCGCGACAACCACGACGGCGACGACGCGCTCCCGACGATGCGGCGTGCGTGGCGTTGGTGGCTTCCGCCCGCCGCCCTCGCGCTCCTTCTCACCATCCTCTTTATAGACCCGTTCGCCGGAGACTGGGACGCGCTCGACTACACGGTCAACGCCGTGCGCGGCCAGCCTTCCTCGATGCTCTTCGGGCGGATGCTCTTCATCTTCACGAACCACGCGGCCTATCGCCTCGCGCGCGCCCTCTTCGGATTGCAGACGGAGCACGCCTATCTGCTCTTCAAGTACATGATCGTCGCGCAGACGCCGTTCGCCGTCGTCGCCTGCTGGACGCTCGCGCGCGAGTTGACCGCGTCGCTCAGCGCGGCGACGGTCGCCGCGCTGATGCTCGCGCTCTCGCCGCTCTTCATCGTCTACAGCGGGCAGGCCATGACGGAGACGCCTTCGCTGCTCTTAGTCTCGGTCGCGCTCGTCACGCACCTGCGCGGCGTGCGTGCGCGCAAAACGTGGCAAGTGTTCGCGGGCGCGGCGTTGCTCGGTCTGTGCGTCAACGTGCGCGAGCCGGTCGGGTTCTTCGGCGTGTGGCTCTTGGTCGCGCCCGCGTGCTACGGGTGGAGACTCAAAGGGCGCGAGTTGCTTTTGACGGCGACGGCCTGCGCGATCTTTCTGGTCTGCGCGCTCGCGCCGTTCGCGCTCTGGTGGCTGTTCGACGTGAACGGCTACCGGCAGGCGTGGTACGGGTGGGTCGCTTCGATGCGCGCGGAGTCGGCGCTGCATCCGGTCAAGCCGGGCAACCTCTTGCCGTTCACCCAACTCTTCATCATCGCCGCGCCGGTCACGGTCGTCCTGCTGCCGTTCGCGCTCGCGCGCGAGTGGCGCAAGCGCGGTTGGACTCCGCTCCTTGCGCTCGCGCTCGTCGGCCTCTTCTGCAACCTGATGCTGCTGGCGAACTACAGCACGGTCATCAACGCGCGTTACCAGTTGACCGGGCTGCCCGGCCTCGTCCCGCTCTCTGCCGCCTACCTCGTCGAACGTTGGACGGCGCGCACGCGCGGCAACACGGGGCGCGGCGTCGCCTACGCCTGCGCGACGGTCGTGGCCGTCTCGCTGCTCTTCGGCTCGCTCGTCTACGTGTTCACGCGGCAGACGCTCGCCAATCACGGAATGACGAAAGAGTATCTCGCGCGACTTGCGAAGTTGCCGACGGATGCGGTCGTGATGGCGGGCGGGCAGACCGTGTCGGTAAACTATTATCGCGGCCTCGGCCTCGGTCGTTGGGACGTGATCGGCACGGGCGGCGGCTGGCCCGGCGCGCGGCTCACGCAGCAGATCGAATGGCACTTGCAACAAGGCCACCGCGTCTTCGTTGACGTTGACCCGCGCCTCTGGTCTATGGACACATGGCACGAACAGGAGACACACGCGCTCGTCAAACTGGCGGACCGCTTCCGCTTCCGCTACCACGCCGCCACCTTCTACGAGCTTCGCCCGCCCGACGACGACACGGCGCGCGACGACCCGAACTTGCGTGTCTTACTGAACAAGCCGAGGTCGAGATTCAAATAAACGATGAACGCGGAACGATGAACGCGGAACGATGAACGCTGAACGAAAGCCTTAACGCGCCCCGGTGCTTTTCCGGTTCATCATTCATCGTTCCGCGTCCATCGTTCATTTATTGCTTTCTTATGCCTTACGAACTTTTTCTCGCACTGCGTTACCTGCGCTCGAAGCGGCGCGGGCGGCGTGCGAGTGCGCGTGTGACTGCGCTGGCGGGCGTCGCCGGAATCGCTTGCGGCGTCGGCTCGCTCATCTTCGCGCTCGCGCTGGCGAACGGTTTTCAAGACGAGATGCGCGACAAAATCCTGCGCGGCACGGCGCACGTCACGCTCATGCGTGCCGACGGTAAATTCATCGAAGACCCGCAGGCGATCATCACACGACTGCGCACCGTCGCCGGGGTCATGGACGCCGCGCCGACCACCTACACGGGCGCGCTCCTGAGCGGCGCGGACGGTGCGGCCTACACCATCGTGCGCGGCGTCGAGAAAACGTCCGCGCGCAGCCTCGCGGAGATTCGACGCACGCTGACCGAAGGCACGCTCGAACCCCTGTTCGCGGAAGCGCGGCCAGACGCCCCGCACAAACACGACGATGTTGACACGAAGCACGACAACATTGATGGGAAGCGTGGAGAAGTTGACGGGAAGCGCAGGGAAGTTAACGCGAAACGCGGCGAGGCTGGCGACGTTGAAACGGGCGACGTTGAAACGGGCGATGTTGAAGCGGGCGACACGTTGTTCGGCGCGTTCGGCGTCGTAGCCGACGAAGAGCCGCCCGCTCCGGTCATCGTCGGCGCGGAACTCGGAGCGCGCACGGGACTCCGCCGCATCGGCGACGAAGGCTGGATCGTGACGGGTAAACAGGCGCAGGAGTCGCCGGGTAAACAGTCGCAAGAGTCGCCGGGTCTGCAACCGCGCGTGCGCCGCGTGCGCGTGGCGGGCGTCTTTAGCTCCGGCCTCTACGAGTACGATTCGTCTTGGGTTTACGTCTCGCTCGCGGATGCGATGGAACTCGAAGGCGCGTCGAAGGCTTCGGGCGGCGCGAGTCTCATCAGCATCGAGACGGCGGACATCTACCGGACGGCGGAGACGGCGGCGCGCGTGCGTTCATCACTCGGCGCGAACTTCAAGACGATTGACTGGCAGGAGGCGAACGCCCCACTCTTCGCCGCGCTCCAACTCGAACGCCGCACCGTCGCGCTCATCATCGCGCTCATCATGTTCGTCGCCGCGCTCAACATCACGACCACGCTCGCGCTCGTCGTCGTCGAACGCCGCGCGGACATCGCCATCCTCGGCGCGATGGGTGCACGCGCGCGCAGCATCATGCTCGTCTTCATCTGCGAGGGCGCGATCATCGGCGCGACGGGCGCGGGCTTGGGCGTCGTGCTCGGCCTTGTCGCCTGCTTCCTCGGCGACCGCTACAAACTCGTCTCGCTGCCCGCAGACGTTTACTCGCTCAGCGCGATTCCCTTTCACCCGCACGCGCGCGACGTAGCTCTCGCCGCGCTCGCCGCCTTCGTCGTCAGCCTGCTTGCGACGATCTACCCGGCCCGCGCCGCCGCGCGGCTCAGACCGGCGGAGGCTCTGCGGTATGAATGAAGAAGTTTCAGGTTTCAAGTTTCAGGTTTCAGGTCTGAAAGTTCTTTATTGACTTGAAACCTGAGCCTCGAAATTCTGAACCTTTAAACTTGAAACTCCGTCAGTCGTGAAACTTCCTCAGACCTGAAACCTGAAACTTGAAACCTGAAACTTTTTTGGACGTGCGCGAACTGCGCAAGGTTTACGCGTCGCCGTCGGGCGCGGCGTTGGAGGTGTTGCGGGGCGTGTCGTTCACGCTCGCGGCGGGCGAGATGTTGGCCGTGATGGGCGCGTCGGGCGCGGGGAAGTCAACGCTGCTGCACCTGCTCGGCGGGTTGGACACGGCGGACGGCGGGAGCGCGCGTCTCGGCGAGTTGGAGTTGACCCGTCTGGGCGGCGCGGAACTGGCGCGCGTGCGCAACGAGAAGGTCGGGTTCGTCTTTCAGTTTCATCATCTGCTGCCGGACCTGAGCGCGCTTGAGAACGTCGCGTTGCCGCTTCTGGTCGCGCGGCGCAAGTCGCGTGAGGCGAGCGCGGCGGCGAGCGCGATGCTGGCGGCGGTCGGGTTGAGCGAGCGCGCGTCGCATCGTCCCGGCGAGCTTTCGGGCGGCGAACAGCAGCGCGTCTCAATCGCCCGTGCCCTCGTCCACGAGCCGCGACTCGTGCTGGCCGACGAGCCGACCGGCAATCTCGACGCACACACCGGCGCGGGCATCGCCGCGCTTCTCTCCACGCTCGCACGCACGCGCGCCGCCGCCGTCGTCGTCGCCACGCACAACGAACAACTCGCGCACGCCTGCGACCGCACCCTGCTGCTGCAAGACGGGCGTTTGCGTGAAACTTAAGAGCGGCTCGGAAAATTGCGGCTAGGAAAATTGTGGAGGCTGTGGACTTGCCCCACGCAACTGTCACGCCCCCGTTTTGCTGCGGGCAGGCGACGGAAAAACCGTCTATCTTTTTAGTCGCCGCGCGTGCTATAAAATTTAACGGGCAGTTTATTGGACTGTCCGCCCGCCCCGTTCTCACCCGATAAAGTTTTTACACGTAAGTTTCGAGGAGTAAGAATTTCGTGAACAAGAAAATATTTCGCGGCATGATGCTGCTCGTGTCGGTGTGCGCATTGTCGGGCGCGGCGGCGGCGCAGCAACCTTCCGCGAGGGCGCGGCGCGGCGGACTTGATAATTTGTCTCTGCCTTCGACGACGGCGCGCGTGGCCTCCGCCTCGACCGGCGCGAGCGCGTGGCAGACGTTTGCGCCGGAAGGGGCGGGCTTCTCCGTCTCGTTGCCGGGGCTGCCGGAAGAGCCGACGCAAGGAGCGCGCGCGAGCGGGCAGTTGCCCTCGCAGATGCGCAGCTACCGTCTCGCCGCCGGCGACTTGAAGTTTGAATTAGGGCGCACGGGGCAGTTGCCGGAATAACTCTTTTCGCAGCCCGAATTTCTGGACAAGTTTTTCTCACTCGCGGCGCAAAACCTCAACGCCGCGCTGGCGCAGCAGAACCGTCAGATCAAATTCAAACTCGTCTCCGAACAGACCGTCTCGCTCGACGGCTACGAGGGGCGCGAGTATGAGTTCGACGCCGAAGGGCATCGCGCCGTCGCGCGCCTCTTTCTGGTCGAACGCGCCATCTTCACCCTCGGCGTCCTCGGCCCGAAAAGCGAGATGACACCGGAGAACGTCAACCGCTTTCTCAACTCGTTTGCGCTGACACAGTAAGGATTGAGTGGAAAGGAAAGCATGATTGAAACGGCGAGCGCTTCCCTTTTCCCCTGTCCCCTTAACCTTTCCCCTTCTCCCCGGTTTTCCTTTCTCTTCTGCCTTTCGCCGCATTAGGTTATAATGCGCGCGGGCAGACGTGAGGAGTTTTTTATCTCTGCTTCTCGACCGACGCCACACCAAAAAGGTTTCATCAGCGACTTCAGCAAATCGTTTTTATGTTTGAACGCTACACGGAGAAAGCGCGGCGAGTGATCTTCTTCGCACGCTACGAAGCCTCGCAATTCGGCGCGCCCGCCATCGAGCCGGAACACCTCCTGCTCGGTCTGATGCGCGAAGACAAAACACTCACGGCGCGTTTTCTCGCGCGTGCGCAAGCCTCGCTCGAAGCGATCCGCAAAGAGATCGAGGGACGCGCCCCCTTGCGCGAAAAGATTTCCACCAGCGTCGAACTCCCGCTCGCGCCCGAAACCAAGCGCGTGCTCGCCTATGCGCACGAAGAGTCCGACCGCTTGCAGCACCGCCACATCGGCACGGAACATCTGCTGCTCGGCCTCCTGCGTGAAGAGCGTTCGATGGCCGCAGAGATTCTCTACGAGCGCGGCCTGCGGCTCGCCGCCGTGCGCGAGGAAGTCGCCCGCGCCACCGGCGCAGACCCGCGCGCCTCGCAGAAGAAAGACACGCCGCACCTCGCGGAGTTCTCCCGCGACCTGACCGAAGACGCCGCCAACGACAAACTCGACCCGCTCGTCGGGCGCGACAACGAGATCGACCGCGTCATCCAGATTCTTTGCCGCCGCACGAAAAACAACCCGGTGCTCATTGGCGAACCGGGCGTCGGCAAGACGGCCATCGTCGAAGGTCTGGCGCAACGGATCATGCGCGGCGAAGTGCCTTCGTTTCTGGAAAACAAGCGCATCCTGTCGCTCGACCTGTCGCTCATCGTCGCGGGCACGAAGTATCGCGGGCAGTTCGAGGAACGCCTCAAACAGATCATGCGGGAGTTGGTCGAAAACCCGCAGTACATCGTCTTCATAGACGAACTCCACACGCTCGTCGGCGCGGGGAGCGCGGAAGGCTCGCTCGACGCGGCCAATATTTTGAAGCCCGCCCTGTCGCGCGGCGAGATTCAGTGCATCGGCGCGACGACGCCCGCCGAGTTTCGCAAGTCCATCGAAAAAGATCGTTCGCTGGAGCGTCGCTTTCAGGCGGTGAAAGTTCCGCCGCCGTCCGAAGAGGAGGCCGTGCGCATCCTCGACGGCGTGCGCGAACGCTACGAGGCGTTTCATCAGGTGCGCTACACGGAGGAGGCCATCGAGGCCGCCGTCTACCAGTCGAGCCGCTACATCCCCGACCGCTTCCTGCCCGACAAGGCGATTGACGTGATTGACGAGGCCGGGGCGCGCGTCAAGTTGCGCGTGCGCCGCGAGCCGACTATCGGCGGCGAGACGCAGCGCGGCGGGCTGACCGAGGAGCGTCTGCGTTCGTCCTACATCGTTGACAATCTGACGGGCGCGCGCATCCACGAAGAGGACGACATACTCGTCTCCGTCGCCGTTACGAAAGACGACGTGGAGGATGTCATCGCGCGCTGGACCGGCATCCCCGTCAACTCGCTCAAAGAGGAAGAGACGCAGAAACTTCTGCGCATCGAGATCGAACTCCACCACCGCGTCGTGGCGCAACGCCCCGCGATCTCCGCGCTCGCGCGCTCCATCCGGCGTTCGCGCGCGGGGTTGAAGAACCCGCAACGCCCGGTCGGCTCATTCCTGTTCCTCGGCCCGACGGGCGTCGGCAAGACCGAAGTGGCGCGCTCGCTCGCGGAGTTTCTGTTCGGCTCGGAGCGTTCGATGATTCGCTTCGACATGTCGGAGTTCATGGAGAAGCATTCCGTCTCGAAGCTGATCGGCTCGCCGCCGGGATACGTCGGCCACGAAGAGGGCGGGCAGTTGACCGAGCGCATCCGGCGTTCGCCCTACAGCGTGCTGCTCTTCGACGAGATCGAGAAGGCGCACCCGGACATCTTCAACGTGCTCCTGCAAGTTTTCGAGGACGGTATCCTGACCGACGCGCTCGGCAACACCGTCGATTTCAAAAACACGATCATCATCATGACCTCGAATATCGGCGCGCGCTTCATCCAGAAACGCGGTGCGCTCGGTTTTCAGGCGCAGGCCGCCGATTCGCGCGAGAAGCTCGAAGACATGGTGATGTCAGCCGTCAAGCAGACGTTCAACCCGGAATTCATCAATCGCCTCGACGAGATCATCATCTTCGACGAGTTGCAGGACGACGAACTGTTGGAGATCGTCGGGTTGCAAGTCGAGTTGATGAACCGGATGCTCGGTCGGCGCGGCCTGGAAGTGCGCCTGACCGAAGAGGCCAAGCACTGGATCGTCAAGAAAACCTGCGCCGACCGCACCTACGGAGCGCGCCCCCTGCGCCGCGCGCTCCAGAAATACGTGGAAGACCCGCTCTCCGAAGCCCTCATTCAGGGCGAACTCGGCGGCATGACGCTCATCGAGGTTTACGAAGACGGCGGCGTGCTCAGTCATCGCTCGGCGGGCGTCGAGGAAGTCGGCGACGAGATATTAATTCACTAATTCACGGGAATTTAGAGCAATAAGGCAAAAGTAAAAGGCGAAAGTTAAGAAGGCTGCTCCGCGCTTCGCCCGCTTAACTTTTGCCTTTCGCCTTTCTTTCCGCTTTCTTTCGCCTGTGGCCTTTTTACTTTTGCCTCGCGCGCCTTGTATAATGCGCGCCTTTGCTCGACCCGACGGCTGGCAACTGGTGGCGGCGGACGTGAATCCAAGCCTCCGAACTCAATCTCGACTGTACCCCGTTTCGTGTCTGTAGATATATGCCGCCGGGTACACGAAAAAGGATTCGGTTTCCTACTTCCCAAAGTACTTTTCTGCTTTGAGGCAAAAAGCAATTATGCGAATTAACGCGCCCCTGCGGCGCTTTCTGCTGGCCGCGCTGATGATCGGCCAAACGGCGTTGTTGCACGCCGCGCTCCCCTCGGAAGCGCGCGCGCAGGAGCCTCAAGCCACGCCCGCCGCCACCGCCGGGCAACGCCTCGTCGAGAGCGTGGACATACAGGGCAACCGCCGCAACCGCGACGAAGATTTGCTCTATTACGTGACGACCAGAGCGGGTGACCCCTTCAACGAGGCGCAAGTCGCACGCGACCTGAAAGCCCTCAACGACCTCAACTTTTTCAACAAGACGAGATCGCGCGTCCTGACGCTCGAAGGGCCGCGCGGCGGCGTCGAAGTGATCTTCGAGGTCGAGGAATTGCCGGTCATCCGCGACTTGCAGTTCGACGGCCTTTCGAGCATTACCGAGTCGGACGTGCTCAAGGCGTTCCGCGAGCGTCGCATCGGCGTGCAGAAAGAGAACCTGCTCGACCCCGTTAAGATCAACAACGCCGTTCGCGTCATCAAGGAACTTCTCTCCGCTTCCGGCCACCCGAACGCGACGGTCAACGCCGACATCGAGAAAGTCTCTGAGTCGTCGTCGGCGGTCACGTTCAAGATTGACGAGGGCGACCGCGTGCGCGTCGTCGAGATCGAGTTTGAGGGCAACAAGAATTTCAAGGACGGCGAACTGCGCGGCGCGATGAAGTACGTCAAAGAGGCGGGCTTCATCACGCGCTTCAAGAGTCAGGACATTCTCGACCGCGAAAAACTGGAAGTTGACCTGCGCCTCGTCCGCAACTACATGGCGGGCAAAGGCTACTTGCAGGCGCGACCCGGCGAGCCGCGCATCGAAGGTCTGGGACGGCGGCGCACCGGCTTCCCCATCCTCCCGCTCCCGCTTCTCTCTTCGACGGACGAAGCCCTCCGCATCACGATCCCGATCATCGAAGGCAAAGTCTACCGTCTCGGCGAACTCAAGATCGAAGGCAACTCGATCTTCGACGAGAAGGTGATCCGCGCCGTCATCGGTTTGAAACAGGGCGACGTGGCGAGCGGCGAGCGCATCTACAAGGGGCTGATCGAAGACCTCAAAAAACTCTACGGCAACAACGGCTTCATCCAGTACACCGCCGAACCGGAGCCGACCTACAAGGACAACCCCGCGAACCCCAACGAGGGCATCGCCGACTACACGATCACGATTGACGAGGGCAAGCAGTTCACGCTGCGCCGTCTTGAGTTCACGGGCAACACATTCACGCGCGACAACGTTTTGCGCCGCGAGTTCGTCCTCAACGAGGGCGACATCTACAACCAGTCTTACGTCGAATACTCCGTCCTGCGTCTCAATCAACTCGGCTTCTTCGACCCGGTCGACAAGGACAAGGACGTGGACTTCCGCCAGAACGACGAAGAAGGTCTGGTTGACGTAAACGTCAAAGTGCAGGAGCGCGGTCGCCAGCAGATCTCCTTCAACGGCGGTCTGTCCGGCATCGGCGGCTCGTTCTTCGGACTCGACTATTCGACCAACAACCTTTTAGGTCGCGGCGAGAGTTTGTCGCTCAACTTCGCGGCGGGCAATCGCCAGCAGGCGTTCGTCTTTTCGTTCACCGAGCCGCAGATTCGCAACCGCCCGATCACCGCCGGGTTCTCGCTCTTCGTCCAGTCGCTGAAGTTCTTCGGCGAGGGCACGTTCCTGTCGCAGAACGCTGACGCGCTGCAAGGCATCTCAGGTTCGCAGATAGATTTTCTCAACACGGGCGACGAGAATTTGTTCACGCAGCGCACGGCGGGCGCGAGTTTCTTCGCCACCGCGCCGCTCTCCGAGTTTTACAAGAAACGCCCGTTCACGCTCTCGACGCGCATCGGACTCTCTTACGCCATCTCGCAGACGAGCGTGAAAGACCCGGAGGTCAACACCGACCCGGCCAACCAGCAAAACGCCATCCCGGTCATCTACCGGCAGCCGAACATCCTGACGAGCCGGCTCACGCCGAGCGTCGTCTACGACTCGCGCGACGTGCGCGGCGTTGACGCCATCAACGGCAAACAGATCGCGCTGCAATTCGCTTTCGCGGGTCTTGGCGGCGACGTGCGCACGTTCCAACCGAGCCTGACTTACCAGCAGTTCATCCCGGTCAGGAACAAGAATTCTAATAACCCGCACGTCTTCGGCTTCCGCATCCTCGTCGGCCACGTCGGGGCTTTCGCGACGAGCGCGAAGATCAGGGAGGCGCAGACCACCTCGCTCTCGTTCATTCAGGGCGTGCCCGTCTACGAGCGTTTCTTCCTCGGCGACGAGTTTACGATTCGCGGCTACAACGTGCGCTCGATCAGCCCCATCGTGCCGATTGACCAGTTCGTCACCTCGCAGAACGTCGTGCTGGCGTCGAACGGTTCGGGCGCGGCCATACCCGTCGATAGCACGAGCCTGCAATCTCTCGCGCGCGAACTCGGCACGTTCACCGGCCCCGGCGGCGCGAACGTCGTCGCCAACCCGGCGCGCGGCTTCCAGCCCATCGGCGCGGACACGCAACTGCTCGGCAACTTCGAGTACCGCGTGCCCATCTTCGGCCCGATCAGCGTCGCCGGTTTCGCAGACATCGGCTCGGCCTTCAACCTGCGCAAAGGCTCGGATCAGATTTTCTCGACCTCGTTCCAACCCGACAGCCCGTTCCTCGCCACTCAACTCGGCGGCCTGCGCGGCACACTGAGCGGGCTGGTGTTGGAGAAGAATCCGTTCCTCGCGTCGCAGCTTGCGTTCGACCCGACCCTCGGCACTTTCACCATCGGGCTGGTTTCGCGCGACAACCGTCTGGCGACACGCGAAGAGTTGGATAACGCGACGCGCTTCGGCCCGACCGACCCGATCACGGGTCTGCCGTTCGGCTTCCAGCGCGTGTTCGTGCGCGGCGAGGCGCAGACCAATACGGCGGTGCGCCTGTCGCAGGCGGTCTTCGACAAGATCGGAGATTTTCGTTCGAGCCTCGGCGTCGAAGTGCGCGTGCAGTTGCCGGTGGTCAACGTGCCGCTCAGACTCATCGGGTTCTACAACCCGAACGCGCGGCGCGGCGTCAACAGTCAGGTTCCGCTCTTCTTCGACGAAGACAAGATGGGCTATCGTTTCAGCATCGGGCGGACTTTTTAACCGTCTATTGATAAACTGTTAAGGCTGGCGCAACCTACGGCAAGCGAAAAGCACCTAAACGTGCGCCACCCATTTCAACTGTAAGGAGCAGTACAAGAAAGACAATGAAACTATTTCGCTTTTTCGCCGCCGCCTGTTTGCTCGCGGCCTCTCTCGTTATCTCGGCCAGCGCGCAGACGGCGGCACGTCCCCAACCCGCCGCCCCGGCCACGCAGGGCACTGCTCCCGCCTCCACGGGTCGCATCGCCATCATTGATTCCAGCGCATTCAGCGACGAAAAGGCCGGTATCGCCCGCGTCGTCAACGCCATGAGGACCGTCGATTCGCAGTTCCAGCCCGTTCGCACCGAAGTGCAGGGCATGCAGACGCGCTATCAGGCTCTTGTTGACGACATCAACAAGACCAGCGCGGTTGCCGACCCGAAGACCATCGCCACCAAGACCGATCAGGCCGACACGCTCAAGCGCGACATCGAGCGCAAGACGCAGGACGCTCAGATCTCCATCAAGAAGCGCATGGACGAAGTGCTCGGACCGTTGCAGGAAGATGTCTACAACTCGCTGCAAGCCTTCGCGCAAACGCGCGGCATCTCGATCATCATCGATGCCAGCCGCGTGCCGCTCATCTATGCTGCCGACAGCGTGGATATCACCAAAGACTTCATCGCCGAGTACAACCGCACGAAGCCCGCGACCGCTTCGGCTGCCCCTGCGGGCGGCGCGGCTCGTCCTGCGGGTCGTCAGTAAGTCTCCGATTAGCCGTCAGCCGTCAGCCGTCAGCCGTCAGCAATTTTTGGCCGATCCGCTGACGGCTGACGGCTGAGTGCTAACTATGGAAACCGTTCTCGACACGCGCGCCATCCAGGAACTCCTGCCACACCGCTATCCCTTCCTGCTCGTCGACCGTATCATCGAACTCGTCCCTAAGGAACGCATCGTCGGCATCAAGCAGGTGACTATCGGCGAGCAGTTTTTTCAGGGTCACTTTCCGGGTGCGCCCGTCATGCCGGGCGTGTTGATCGTCGAGGCATTGGCCCAGGTGGGAGCCATCCTCGCGCTCCGCGAGATCGAGAACCGGGAACAAAAACTCGTCCTCTTCTCCGGCATCGAGCATGCGCGTTTCCGCCAGCCCGTCGTGCCGGGCGACACGCTCACGCTGGAAGTGACTGCCCTGCGCATCGGTTCGCGCATCCAGCGCATGCGCGGCGAGGCGAAGGTCGAAGGCCGCGTCGTGGCCGAGGCCGAGATCATGAGCGTCGTCGCCGAGCGAAGCGGCGTCCAGTAAAAACGGGGAAGGGGTAAAGGTCAAAGGGAGAGGGGAAGCGAGGTCTTTTCCTTTCCGCCTTACCCTTTCCCCTTTTCCCTTATTCGATTATCGATGATTCATCCGACGGCCATCGTCAGCGACAGGGCGCGACTCGGCGAAGACTGTTTCGTCGGGCCGTATACGATCATCGGCGACGAGGTGGTCTTGGGCGCGGGCGTGCGCATCGAGTCGCACGCCGTGCTGGAAGGGCGCACGCGCATCGGAGACGGCACGCACATTTACCCGTTCGTCTCCATCGGCCTCGCGCCGCAGGATTTGAAGTACCGGGGCGAACTGGCGGAGACGCGCATCGGCGCACGCAACCAGATACGCGAATTCGTCACCATCCATCGCGGCACGCAGGGCGGCGGGATGCTCACCGCCGTCGGCGACGACTGTCTCATTATGGCGCAGGCGCACATCGCGCACGATTGCCTGATCGGCGACCGCGTGATCATGGCGAACGCGGCGACGCTCGCAGGGCACGTAACGGTTGCGGACGGCGCGAACATCGGCGCGTATTCCGGTGTCCATCAATTCTGCCGCGTCGGGCGCGAGGCTTACGTCGGCGGCTATTCGGTCGTCGTCAAAGACGCGCTCCCGTTCGCGCTCACCGTCGGCAACCATGCGAAGTGCTACGGCCTGAACAAAGAGGGCATGCGGCGGCGCAACTACCCGCGCGCGACCATCGCCGCGCTCCACCACGCCTTCCACCTACTCCTTTCCGCGCGACTCAATACCACGCAGGCCGTCGAACGCATCCGCGCCGAGATCGCGGACGCGCCGGAAGTGGAAGAGGTCGTGCGTTTCATCGAAAGCTCGACGCGCGGCGTGATCAAATAACCCGCGCCCGTCGCCGCTCGACCGGCGGCAAAATATCTGCGACAAAACGCGCCGGGGCGGCGTCTGTCTTGGTGGGAGTTCCAGCCAACAATAATCTTGAGAGGTCAGCCCTTGAACTACCACAACTCATCCATCTTCCGTCTCTTCTTCCGCCTCTTCTTCAGTCTCATTCTTTTCTGCGCGACGCCTGCCGCGCACGCGAGTTCGCCGCCCGCTCCAGCTTCGGGAGAGAATGTTGTGCCGCGCTTCGACCCGGCGGCCTGCGCCGTGCCAGTGCCGGAAGGCGAGCGCGTGCAGTGTGGTTATCTGGTCGTGGCGGAAGACCGCACGGGGAAGACAGGCGCGGTCATCAAACTCCCGATCATCATCATGAAGAGCGACAGCGCGAACCCCGCGCCCGACCCGGTGCTGCGCACTTTGGGCGGGCCGGGCGTGTCTTCGCTGAGGGTGATCGGCGGGCGGAGCGGGTCGCCGTGGCTGCGTGATCGCGACGTTGTTATTTTCGAGCAGCGGGGCACGAGGTATGCGCAGCCCGCTCTGACTTGCCCGGAAGTGGACAAGGCCAGAAGCGACAGCGCGCGGCGCAATCTGGACGAGAAGACGGCGATGGCGAACGAGGTGAGTGCGGCGCGCGCGTGCCGCGCCCGACTCGCCGGGCAGGGCATCAATCTGGCGGCCTACGACAGCGCGGCCAGCGCGGCGGACATCGAAGATTTGCGCCGCGTCCTGGGCTACCGGCAGTGGAACCTGTACGGCGTCTCCTACAGTTCGCGTCTGATGCTCAACGTGATGCGCGATTACCCGCAGGGCGTCCGCAGCGTCGTGCTCGAATCAACTCTGCCGCCGCAGGTAAACTACGACGAGGCCGGGGTAGACGTGGCGGCGAGCACGCTCGACATACTGTTTCGCCAGTGTGCCGCCGAGCGTGAGTGTGCGGCGGCATATCCGAATTTGAAGAAACGATTTTACGAGGTCGTGCGGCGGGCTAACGCGCGCCCGCTCGTCATCACGGTCCGGCAACCGAACGCGCAGCCCGGCGCGGTGGGGGTGACGCTGGAACTCAAAGGCAACGACGTGGCCGAGTGGGCGATGGACGAACTCGCTTCCGGCGGTGAGTCGATAGCGAAACTCCCTTCGGAGATATTCAGGCTCGCGCGCGGCGACTCCGGCGCGCTCAAGGGCTATGCGGAGTCGAAGTTGAGTCCCGGCGGTTACGCGTGGGGGATGCGTTATTCGGTCTGGTGTCGGGAGGAGATGCCGTTTCAAGACCGGCGGAAGATCGCTGCGCAGTCGCGACGCCGCGACGGGCTGAACGGCTTTAAGATACAGGGCGCGCTGCCCGCGATCTGCGACGCGTGGGGCGTGCCGCCCGCCGCGCGCGTCGAGAACGAACCCGTCACCTCCGACATCCCGACGCTCATACTGGCGGGCGAGTATGATTCCTACACGCCGCCCGCGTGGGCGCGACTGGCGGCGCGAACTTTGCGGCGCAGCCACTTTTACGAGTTGCCGGGGATGGGACACGGCGTCGGCTTCGGTAGTCGGTGCGCGCGCGAGGCGGTGGCCGCCTTCCTGAACGATCCCACGCGCCCGCCTCAAGTTGATTGTCTCGCCGCCATGACGCGGATTAAATTTTTGATCAAGAGTTGACAGACATGCGCTACGGGTTGATCGCAGGCAACGGGAGATTTCCGTTTTTGGTGATTGAGGGCGCGCGGCGCGCGGGGGTCGAGTTGTCGGTGGCGGCCATTCGAGAGGAAACCGATCCTGCTATCGAGCGCGAGGCGGGTCGCGTCGAGTGGGTGGGGATCGGGCAGTTGGGAAAGATGATCCGCTTCTTCAAACGCGAGGGCGTGGGGCAGGCGATCATGGCAGGACAGGTCAAGCACGTGCAGATTTTCAGCGGCGCGCTCCCCGATGTGCGCATGCTCAAGATGCTGCTCTCGCTGCCGCGCCGCAACACAGATGCGCTCATCGGCGGAATCGCCGCCGAACTTCAGAAGGAAGGCATCGAACTCATAGACTCGACCTACTTCCTACAAGATCATCTCCCCGCGACAGGCAAACTGACCAGACGCGAACCGGACGCGCGCGAACGCGGCGACATCGAATACGGTCTTGAAGTGGCGCGCGAGATCGCGCGGCTCGACCTCGGCCAAACCATCGTCGTGCGCGCCCGCGCCTGCGTCGCCGTCGAAGCGATGGAGGGCACGGACGCCTGCGTCACGCGCGCCGGGAATCTCGCGCGCGGGAGGCTCACGGTGGTCAAAGTCGCCAAGCCGGATCAGGACATGCGCTTCGACGTTCCGGTCGTCGGCGTTCCCACCATCGAGACGATGGTTCAAGCGGGCGCAACCTGCCTCTGCATCACGGCGGGCAAGACGCTCATGTTCGACCGCGCGGAGATGATCCGTCTGGCGGACCAACATCGCATCGCCGTCGTCGCCGTCCCGCCGGTGTGAGCGATTGCGGAAGGCGGATCATAAGGCCGGAGAAACAACGGTCGTGCTTGTGTCTTTCGATCCGCAATCCGAAATCCATTGACAGTGTTGCGCGCTCGGCTTAGTCTAATAAACGGCAGTTTTAGCGTGCGGGCAAAAGGCTGCTTCCACGCGTTAACGTGATAAGCTTTCCGCCGCGATTCAGGGTAATTGCCCCAGACGCCTGCCTGTCGCTCTTAAGTTAAGTCAACCATAACCCTGCCGGTTTTCGCCTGTGAACGGCGAGACGCGCCGCACCCTGAACATTCCGAAAGCGTTGCAATAATTTTCGACCATGTTCGACGATAATTCCCCCATCCCTGACGAGCCTTCGACCACGAAAAACTCGACGCAGCGTAAGCGACTGCCGGCGGTCGCGCGTCGCCTCGCCGCGTCGCTCGGTTTGTTGCTGTGCTTCTTCATCATGCAGGGCGACGATTCGCCCTCGCGCGCCCACGCGCGTTCGAGCATGCAGCCGCTCGTGCGCGAACTGTCCGCCGGGCAGATGCACACCTATCGCCTGACTTTGAACAGCGGCCAGTTCATCCGCGCCGTCTTCGACCAACGCGGCCTCGATGTCGAGGTCACACTGTTGGACGCGGGCGGGCGGCAACTTCTGCGCGTCAACAATCCCGTCGGCGCGTGGGGGCCGGAGCCGGTCTTTTTTGAAGTTGAAGCGGGCGGCCAGTACACGCTCGTCGTTCGCCCGGCGAAGGTCAACGCCCCGCCCGGTCTTTACGCGTTGACGCTGGACACGAGAAGCATGAACGAGACGGATAAGCGAAGCCTGCCTGCCGAACGGGTCTTCGCGCAGGGAACGGATATGCTTCTCGCGCAAACCGCCGACGCCTACAGCGGCGCGATAAGCAAATACGAAGAGGCGCTCCGGTTGTTTCGCCTCGCGCGCGACCGGCGCGGCGAAATCGCGACGCTCAACACCATCGGCTCGGTCAAGGCCGCGCTCGGCGAAAGCCGGAACGCGCTCGTCTACTTCAACGAAGCTCTGCCCCTGTTGCGCGCGGCGGGCGACCGCGAAGGCGAGGCGAGAGTTTTGAGCAGCATCGCGCAGGTCTATTTCGCGCTCGGCAATAAAGAGAAGTCGCTTGAGAATTTTCAGTCGTCGCTCCAACTCTTCCGCGTCCTCGACGAACGCACCGCCGGTTACACGCTCGCCAACATGGGGTTGGTGCGCGTCGAGATGACGGAGACGCGCGAGGCGTTGGCTGATTTTCAGGGAGCGTTGGCATCGCTGCGCGCGGTTGCGGACCGGCGCGGTGAAGCCTACGCGCTCAACCACATCGGCCTCATCCACAACTCGCTCGGCCAACACGCGGAGGCGCGGCGTTCGCACGACGAGGTGGTCGCGCTCATCCAGAACCTTGACGACTGTGTAGAACTCGCGCCCGCGTTGTCGAACCTCGCTTGGGATTCTCTGGAGGCGGGCGACCGGCAGAAAGCGCTTGACTATCTGAATCAGGCGCTCGCACTGCAACAGAGCCTCGGCGACCTGCAAGGTCAGGCCACGACGCTCAACAATCTGGGTTTCGTCTATCACTCGCTCGGCGACAGGCCGCGCGCGCTCTCGCACCTGCGGCAGGCGTTGACGTTGTTCCGCGAGTTGGAAGACAAGGAGGGCGAGGGCGACGCCTCCGGCAACTTGATGTACGCGCTGAAGGGCGGCGGGCAATTCAACGCGGCGATCTTTTTCGGCAAGCGCGCCATCAACGCGTATCAGGAAGTGCGCGCGAGTCTGCCGGAACAGGACTTGATGGCGCAGCGAAGTTTCATCAAGACGAAAGAGGTCACGTATCGCGAGTTGGCCGATCTGCTCGTCACGCAGGGACGACTCGTGGAAGCGCAACAGGTAGTCGGCATGCTCAAGGAGCAGGAGTATTACGACTACGTGCGGCGCAGCGGCGAAGACACGAGCGGCGCGCCGAAGAAAGCCACGCTCACGCCCGCCGAGAGCAACGCGGAGAATAGCCACGAAGCGCTCGCAGAGCCGTTAGCCTTGCGCGGGCGCGAGCGCGGCCTCCTGATCTCGAAACAGGGGCGCACGCCCGAAGAGGAGAAACGTCTGGAAGCGTTGGAGACGGACTTGCAAGCGTCCGGGCAAGCCTTCCAGACCTTTCTCGACCGGCTCGGCGAGGAACTGGGCAACACCAAACAGGCGGCGCGCGTCGATCAACTCCGCGACTCGCAGGCGTTGATGGACGACCTGCGCGAACTCGGTGCGGGCGCGGTCGCGCTCTATACAATCGTGGGTGCGGAGAAGTATCGAGTGATTTTGATCACGCCCGACGTGCAGCAGTCCGCCGAGTACACGATCAAGGCCGCCGACCTCGAACGAAAAGTTCTGGCCTTCCGTGAAGTGTTGCAGAACCCGCGTCAGGACCCGCGCCCGCTGGCGGCGGAGCTATACAAAATTCTCGTCGGCCCTATCGCCAAAGAGTTGAGCGGCGCGCAGGCCGAGACGTTGATGTGGTCGCTCGACGGCGTGCTGCGCTATGTGCCCGTGACCGCGCTCTACGACGGCGAACGTTATCTGGTCGAACGCTTCCGCAACACCGTCTTTACACCGGCGAGCAACAGCCGTCTGAAAGATCAGCCGAGCGCGAAATGGAGCGGCCTCGGCCTCGGCGTGTCGAAGGCGCAGACGGGTTTCACTGCGCTGCCCGGCGTGCCCGACGAGTTGCGCGGCATCATCAGCGAGGGCGAGGTTGCGGCTGACGGCGGCGCGCTCGCAGGCAAAGTGTTTTTGGACGACGCCTTCACGGAGGAAAATTTTCGTGCCGCGCTCAGGCAGCGTTTCCCGGTCGTCCACATCGCCAGCCACTTCGCCGTGCAGCCCGGCAACGAGACTGACTCCTTCCTGCTGCTCGGCGACGGCAGCCACTTGCCGCTCTCCAAGATCAAGAGCGCGGTGAACATGTTCGGCGGCGTGGAACTGCTGACGCTCTCGGCCTGCGACACGGCGACGGGCGGCACGGGCGCAGACGGCAAAGAGGTGGAAAGTTTCGCCGTGCTCGCGCAACGTCAGGGCGCGAAGTCGGTGATGGCGAGCCTGTGGCCTGTGGCCGATGCCAGCACCAAACAACTCATGCAGAGTTTCTACCGCATTCGCAACTCGCAGCCCGGCATGCTCAAGGCGGAAGCGCTGCGGCGGGCGCAAGTCTCGCTGTTGCGCGGCGAGGCGGGCGAACTTGTCGGCGGCATCGAACGTCGCGGGCTGCTCAACACCACGCCGCAACGCGGCAACGAGGGCGGCGCGGCGTCCGGCGTGGGCAAGACCAACTTCCAGCATCCCTTCTTCTGGGCGCCCTTCATCCTTATCGGCAACTGGCGATAGACGAACTGAAACCGCGTGCCCGCTATCTAGAGCAATTTTCAGATGGATGTAGAACAATGGCTATAACTGTAGGGGCAGGGCTTGTCCCTGCCCGTGTGGTGATGAGAGCGAGCGGGCAGGGACGAGCCCTGCCCCTACATCTCTACTGCCAATTGAATTTTGCTCTAAGACAGCCCCGCAAGGGACGTCAGTTAATAGCCGCGTGCGTGAGCGCGGGGAATAATTAAGCAGATAAACATATGAAGCCCCGAAGGGGCGACACAAAAGATCACTGATGTGTCGCCCCTTCGGGGCTTGCTTATTTTTTCTTCAACATACCCCGCCCTGACGCACGGGGCTATTAACTGCTGCCCCTTGCGGGGCTATGGTCTGTTGCCTCGTGCGGGGCTACTGCTTGCCGCCCCTTATGAGCTATCGTCTGTTATCCCTTGCGGTGCGCTGCTCAATTGCTCGAAGCCTGCTGCTGCGACGCGGCGCGCGGGTCGTAGGGCGTGGCGAGGAAGCCTTTGGCTACCGTCTGCGCGTTGTCGTAGTTGATGCCGGTTTCGACGGCCTTGTTGTACTCGGCTGTGGCGCGCCCCCGGTCGCCTTTAGCATCGTAAGCGTTGCCGCGTTTGATGTGCGCCCAGACTTCGATCCAGGAAGGCTTGCGATTGCCGTTCAGGGCGGCGTCGAAATTGTCGAGCGCGGGGTCGTAGTTGCGCTGTTCGAGATAGATCAAACCGAGATTGTAATAGACCCAAGAGTTCGACTTGTCGAGCTTGAGAGCCTCTTCGAGTTGCCGCTGCGCTTCGGCATACTGGCCTTCGCGGTAGAGTTCGATGCCGCGACGGGCGACGACCGAGACGCGCAGGTCTTCCGAGAGACGCAGGATTTTGTTGTTCGGATCGACGATCACTTCGAGCGGTGCGCCTTGCGACTCGAAATCAAAGTCCTCGCTCTTTTCGTCAATGCGGACGGTCGTGATCTGGTTCTGGTTGTCGCCCTCGGCGCGCAGCATCACCTCGACGGGCATCCGCAAGCCCTCGAAGTTTTGCTTCACCGTGCCGCGCGCGCGAAACTTGTTGGTGCGCGTGCGGATGATCTGGTAGTCAACCGTGAATTCGGGGACGCCCGTGCCTTCCACCCAGCGCGCGAAGAAGTAGCGCATGTTCGTGCCCACCTCTTTCGAGGCGAGCCGCTCGAAGTCGTCAATCGAGACGCTCTTGCCGCGATACTGCTCGAAGAGCGCGCGCAACACCTGATCAAACTTCTCTTTGCTGATCGTCTCGCGCAGCATCCTGAAGACCATCGCGCCCTTGTAGAAGACGATTGACTGGTACTGCGGCGACGTGTCGTCGAGTTGTGAAGGCGCGCGCAAAATGGAGGCCGACTGTTCGAACATCAGTGCGCGTTCCTGCATGTCGCGTTGCGTCGCGTCGAGTTGCGCGCCCGACAGGGACGACTCGCGCAGGGCGAACGCGCTCCACTCGGCAAGACCCTGCGAGAGCCACGCGTCGTCAAAAGATTTCAGCGCGACCGTGAAGCCCCACCACTGGTAAGCGGCCTCGCGCTGCAAGCGTTCCTCTTTGGTCGGTCGCGCCGGGTCGAAGAAACTGGCGGACAGGAATTGCATGCCCGGTGCGGCGTAAGCCTCAAGGCTCTCGTCGTCGATCTGCGCGATGGTGTAGCGCGTGCCGAAGGCGGGCGTGCCGTACTGCTTCGTGTAGAACTGCAACGCCTGACCGAGCACTTCGCCGAAACGCTCGACGCGCCCCTCGCTCCCCGGCTGCACGAAGAACTGCAACTCGTAGCCGCCGATGCGCAGCGTCCGCGTCACGTAGCGACCGGCGGCGATGTTGCCGATGAGCGCGGGCTGGCGATGAACGAAGCGGTAACGCGTCGTGCCCGCCGCGCCGGGCATCTGCGTCGCAGGTTCGTCGCTCGAACCGGCCACCTGAAATCCAGTGGGGACGATGACGGTGATGTCTGCGGTCGCGCGGTCGGCGGCGTAGTCGTGGAAGGGAAACCAGCGCGCGGCATACATCAGATAAGAGCCTTCGTTGCCGACGTAGGCGAGGCGGCGCGTGACGAGCGGCCCGCCCTCAGCCGTGACGAGCGCGCCCGACCACTTGAAGCGGAGCGTGACAGGCGTGTTCGCCGGGACGACTTCGCCGAGGTCAATGCGCACGTTCGGGCCGATGGATTCAAGTCCCGCGGGGTCTTGCACGAAGTTCGACAAGGGTTTCCCGTTGCGCTCGATGCTCTCGACTTTGAGCGCGCCGTTCAGTTCGAAGACGACCGAGCGCGCCGTGTCGAGCAGCGTGAAGGTCACGTCGGCGTTGGCGCGCAGGATGTGCTCGGCGGGTCGGAGTTCGGCCTCGATGCGGTAGTTGGTCACGTCGAAGCGCGTGCCGCCGCGTTGTTGTGCGGAGGCGTTTGAGGCGAAGGCGAGCGCGGCGAAAATCGTGAATACGAGCGCGGCGACGGCGGAAAAACGCGATAGGGAGTTTGACATAGACTCTTTCTCTGAACGGACGGCTCTTAAATTTAATTTTGCGGGCAATTATACATGCCGCCCCGCCGAAAGTTGACGGCTTCCCCGCCGCCGGCTCGCAGACACCGCTGTGCTGGAAACCTCTTGAGACGATATTCTTCGGCGCGACAAGCTTTTAGATGGGGCGGGGCGGGCAGAAGTTGGCTGCGCAGGAGGGGAATAAAAGCGCATCGCGCGGCTTTTCGCCCGCCCGTTCCGCGCGAATCGACGGCGACGCGACGACTTCACCTCGCCGTGACGAATTGTGCTTATTTCGTGCTCAACTTGACAGCGGGCGGAGCGCGCGTTCATGCTCTCGCTCCGGCAATCAAATCCGACGAGAGACGAGGACGACTTCCGGCGGCGACCGCCGCGCCCTTCGGGGCGAGAGCGGCGACGCCGTCGAAAACTTTCATGGACTACACAGACCCGGCCATCCGCCTCACGCTCCTGCCGCGCGACACCAACCCGCAGGGCACGATCTTCGGCGGCATCATTTTAAGTTACATAGACATCGCGGGCGCGGTCGAGGCGCACCGGCGCACGCAGATCGAGCGGTTCGTCACGGTGGCGATGCGCGAAGTCATCTTCCACCAACCCGTCTTCGTCGGCGACCTCGTCAGCTTCTACGCCCGCGCCGTACGCATCGGCACGACCTCCATCACCATCCGCGTCGTCGTCGAAGCCGAACGCTACGGCGGCACGTCCGAACGCATCAAGGTGACGGAGGCCGAAGTCGTCTACGTCGCCGTGGACGCCAACCGGCGCAAGATGCGGATCCCGGAAAACGTCAAAGAAAGCTTCGCCAACTCGACGAGCGAATGACGACCACCGGACGCTGATGCCGGTGATCGTCGCCTTAATCAAGAACCCTAGCCTTAATCGAGAACTCTAGCCGGGTAGTCCTTCCGTTGTACGACTGAAATCCTGCACGCGCCCGTTTTGCAAGTTGGTTATGCGCAGGCTCCTTGCGTTGTTGGCAAAAACGTAGGTGTAGGGAATTTGTGTGTTGTTGGTCGAGCTATCGAAAATTATCTGCGGCGGGTTGTTGGTGATGGACGAGATGCGTCCTTGATTGAGTATGTTTTGGAAATTCTGTATGTCGCGGGCGACGAAGGTGTTGTCCTGCCGGAAGAAGAGCAGGAATGTCGGCACGGCTGAAGGCGAACTCTCGCCGACCTTTCGCCAGCCATACAGAAACGGCTCGATGTCGCCGACATACCGCCGGAAGGTTTGCCTGCGACCGGTCACGACATTCGCATAGCTTAGTTCCTTACCGTCCGCGCTCAACGTGTAAGCGAAGGTAGTTTCGTCGGTGCTGCCGTCGGTTCTGGTGACAAACTGCTGATCGGTGTACCTGACGATACGCCCCTGAGTGGTGACTGTATCGGTCGCCGGAGTGATGGCGAAATAACGGCCATTGGCGTTGATCTGAAGGTGAAAGTGCGGCGCGTCGGTTGAGATTTTGTTCCAGTTGCCGAAGAACGGCGCGTGCAGGATTTTGGTCGGCGGAGGCGTCGCCTGTCCGATGCCGTCGGCTGCGCTGTTTTTTCCGGCTTCCCCTTGAAAGATGATGTGACGACTAAAGAGCCGCGTCGTGGTGTCCTTGTTCCAGATGCGCTCTTCGCGTTCCACGTCGTTGTGCGTGTCGCTCGAAGCCTGAATGAGTTTCTCGGCGGTGAACTCCCATTCGCTCGTGTTGTCGGGCGTGAAGTTGTTGGGGTCGCCGTGAAAGATAACGCCGTCGAGAGCGTTGTAGTTGGGCAGCGTTCTCCACTTGTTAACGTCTTGACCGCCCTTCGGATGAGTGGGGTCGAAACTGTGATCGTTGTAGAAGATGAGACGCCGACCTTTCGTGTAGTTGTTGATCACGCCGGTGACGATGTCCGCCCACTTCGCGCGAACGAGCGGCCCGCCGCCCGTCGGCTCGTTCATGATCTCAAAGACGACGTTCCAGAAGCCGAGCGTCTCCGTCACCACTTTGGCGATGAACGCATCTTGAATCTTGCCGAGCGTGGTGGTCGGTCTGCCGTTCGAGTCGAGAGCGGGAATATCGCGGTCGGTATAGAAGGCGGGCATCGCACTATTCGAGCCTTCGACCACGTTGTTGATGTTTCTATCGTTGTTCCACGGGTTGAAAGGCCAACGAGTGAGAAAGCGCATTCCCGCGCCGTCGAAGATCGTGAGTTGCACGACGACGCCGCGTTTGGCCGCCGCCGCGAGCATGTTCCGCAGACGGACGAAATAGTTCTCGTTGTACCTCGTCAAATCCCAACGCTTCTTGTCGTCGAGCCAGAGGAAAGGGCTATATCGCTTTCTCTGGTCTTGGCCGTCGGGCGTCTGTAGCGGCGGGTTTTCATCGTTGATGACATAGAGGAAATAGTTTGTCAGGTAATGACGGAAGAAGTTGTTCTTTCGGGTCGAGAGCACGTCGAGAATGGTGTCGAAGTTGCCGTCGAGTTTGGCGGTGTGGGCGAAGATGCCGGCGAGGAAGGCTTCGCTGTTGTTGAAGTGGGCAATCTTTCTCTTGCGGTTCGCGTCGGACCTGATTTCAAAGGGATTGCCGGGGACGGGGAGCAGTGGTGTTGACATGTCGGCCTCCTGAGGTAGGACAAGGTTTGAGAAGACTACTGTGAGTGTAGAGCGACCCTGTGAATGGCGCGCTAATATAATTCCCGGTCGCGGCTTTAGCAAAGGAAAAATCCGGTGGTGTCCGGATTTAATTTGAACCGGAGAAAAGTTGAAATCAGGACGCTACTAAAAATCTGCTTGTCATTCTTTTCTCGTCAGGGCGATAATCGGCGCGCTCAAGGGGCTGTTCCGTGATATTCATTTATGCCGCACGGGGTTTGAAGGTAGACCGGCAGAAGCCCTCATAATATTTGCAAATCAATTACCCCAACACTACAAAACGAAATCGCCCGACGCGTCTCAAGTGTCTCCTGCTTGGCGCGTTTCTCGTCGGCTTAACGCCGCTCGCGCATGGCCGCGCGGTGATGACGAACGCGCCCGCCGCGCCGCGCCTGCCGGGATTTCATGCACAGACGTGGACGACCGAACAGGGCTTGCCCGGCGACACTGTGCGCGCCGTTCAGCAGACGCGCGACGGCTATCTGTGGATCGCCACGCAGGCAGGGCTGGCGCGTTTCGACGGCGTGCGCTTTCAAGTCTTCAACCAGCAGAACGTCAAAGAGTTTCGCACGAACGAGTGCTCCGAGTTGTTGGAGGATCGCGCCGGTCAACTCTGGATCGGGACAATCGGCGGCGGCCTCGTGCGTTACGCGGCGGGGAAGTTTACGTCCTACGGGCGCGCGGAGGGGTTGCCGACCGATGTCGTCATACGTCTCTTTGAAGACCGCACGGGTCGCCTCTGGATCACCGCTTACGAAAGCCTCACGGTGTTTGAAGGCGGCAAGTTTACAACCTTCAACACGGCGGACGGTGGCCGGAGCGTCTACGCGCTCCCGTTCTATGAGGACGAAGCGGGGCGCGTCTGGTTCTACAACTCGCGCGGTGCGAGTTTCATGAACAGTGCCGCGCTCGGCTTCTACGAGGGCGGGCGGCTGCACACGGGCGACGAGGCGGCGCGGCTCTTTCCGCGCAAGTTCGAGACGAAATCCGGCGGCTTCCCGGTGCGCGATGCGTTCTGGATGCAGACGCCGGAGACGAGGACGCTCACGCGCGTGCCCTTCACGCCGGGCGGCGCGCCGACGCCTGAAGTTAAATACGGCGCGGACATCGCGCCCGGTCGCGCTTACGAGGACGCGCACGGTCGCCTCTGGATCACGACGAACCAGCAGGAACTGTTTCTCCTGAGCGACGGCGTGTTCCGGCGCGTGACCTCGAACGCGCTGCCGCGCGGCGCGATCAACGCCCTCCACGCAGACCACGAGGGCAATCTCTGGCTGGGAACGAGCAACGGCCTGACGAGGCTCAAGGCGCAGGCGTTCGCCGCCTACACCGTCGCCGACGGGCTGGCGCACGAGTCGCCGTGGACGATCTTTGAAGACAGCCGGGGCGAGTTATGGATCGGCACGAGCGGAGGGCTGAACCGCTGGCACGACGGCGGGTTCGACACCTACACGACGCGCGAGGGGATGGCGGGGAGCGCGGTCGTGAGCATCGCGGAAGACACCTCCACGGGGCGGCTCTGGTTCGGCTCGACCGACGGCCTCACGAGTTACAGGGACGGGCGGTTTCAAGCCTACGCGCGGCGCGAAGGCTTGCTCAACGAGAACGTGCGCGCCGTGCTGGTTGACCGTCGCGCGAGGCTCTGGGTCGGCACGGTCGGCGGGCTGCACCTCTTTGAAGGCGAGCGCTTCAAGCCCTACACGACCGCGCAAGGGTTGGCGCACAACAGCATCCTCTTCATGCACGAAGATGCCAGCGGCGCGCTCTGGATCGGCACGCCGAACGGCCTCAATCGCCTGCGCGACGAGCACTTTGAAGTCTTCAACACAAAGGACGGCCTCGGCTCGAACATCGTGATCGGGGCACACGAGACGGGCGACGGCGCGCTCTGGTTTGGCACGCTCGGCGGCGGACTCGCGCGCTTCAAGGACGGCAGATTCAAGGCCATCACCTCGACGGCGGGTCTGGCCGACGACACCATCACGCGCGTGCTCGAAGACGACGCGGGCAACTTCTGGATGGGCAGCACGCGCGGCGTCTTGCGCGTGAGCTTGAAAGATTTGAACGACTACGCGGACGAGCGCGCGAGGTCTGTCACGTGCGTCGTTTACGGCAAGGCCGATGGGCTGCCTTCGATTGATTGCAGCGGCGGCACGCAACCGGCGGGCTGGCGCACGCGCGCCGGTGCGCTCTGGTTTCCGACGGCGCAGGGCGTCGCCGTGATTGACCCGTCGCGGCTCGCGCGCAACGAAGTCGCTCCGCCGGTCGTCATCGAAAATCTGGTCGTTGACCGCGCCCCGGTCGCGCTCGCGGAGGGCTTGCGTCTGCCGCGCGGGAGTCGCGCCGTCGAGATTCATTTCACGGCCCTGAGTTTCATCGATCCATCGAAGGTCAAGTTTCGTTACATGCTCGAAGGCTTCGACCGCGACTGGGTGGAAGCGGGCGCGCGGCGCGACGCCTTCTACACGAACCTGCCGCCGGGCAGCTATCGCTTCCGCGTCCTCGCCGCCAACGACGACGGCGTGTGGAGCGACGGGAGCGCGATGCTGGCTTTCACCCTGCCGCCCTACTTCTACCAGACGCGCTGGTTCTATCTCGTCGCCGCCATGTTGACCGCCGCCTCGATGTGGGGCGTCTACCAGTTGCGCGTGCGGCAGTTGAAACACGAGTTCGTCGCCGTTTTGGAGGAGCGCAACCGCATCGCGCGCGAACTGCACGACTCGCTCGCGCAAGGCTTCACGAGCATCTCGATCCATCTGGAAGCCCTGAGCGCGAAGATGGGTGCGCCACACGACGCCGCGCGCGAGCATCTGAATCAGGCGCGCCTGCTCGTGCGCAGCAGTCTCGCCGAGGCGCGTCGCACCGTGCGCGACCTGCGCTCGGAGTTGTTGGAGGCGGGCGACCTCGCCGCCGCGCTCTCGCAGGTGGCGGGGCAGTTAACCGCCGGAACAAACGTCTCGGCGCAGGTGACGGTTGCGGGCGCGTCGCGGCATCTGCCCGCGCGGGTCGAGAGCAATTTGCTGCGCGTCGGACAAGAGGCTTTGACGAACGCCGTCCGCCATGCGGGCGCGCGCACGGTTCGAGCGCGGCTCGAATACGGCGACGGCCATGTCAGACTTCGCATCGAAGATGACGGGCAAGGGTTCGATGTCCACACGACCGACGCGGCCTCGAACGGCGGCGGCTTCGGCCTGCGCGGGATGCGCGAGCGGCTCACACAAATCGGCGGCACGCTCTCGGTCGAGAGTCTTCCGGGGCAGGGCACGAAGATCACAGCCGCCGTCCCGCTCGGCGAAAACGGAAACGGAGAATGATACAGACGACACACGAGCGCGTTTCAAAATCTTCTTTGCGTCTTACGTGATAATTTGAAGTCTTGAAATTAACTTATGACTGAACAGGCAAACACGGGCGGGGCGCAGATTCGTATTCTCATCGCGGACGACCATCCGTTCTTTCTCGACGGGTTGACGGCCAACCTCGAAGCCGAGCCGGACATGAAAGTTGTGGCGCGGGCGGCGGACGGTCGGCAGGCGGTCGAGTTGTGCCGCGCACACGCTCCGGACGTGGTGTTGATCGATCTGCGTATGCCGGTGATGAACGGCGTCGAAGCGATCCGCGAGATCGTCGTCTGTTCTCCCGCGAGCCGCATCATCGTTCTCACCACCTACGACGGCGACGAAGACATCCACCGCGCGCTCAAGGCCGGGGCGAAGTCATACCTGCTCAAGGACGTGTTCCGCGAAGAACTCCTTGCCGCCATCCGCGAAGTCCACAGCGGGCGGCGACACATCCCGGCGCAGGTGGCGGGGCGGCTCGCCGAGCGCGCCTTCGCCGACGAGTTGACCGAGCGCGAACGCGAAGTGCTGCGGCTCATCGCGGGCGGCAAGTCGAACCGCGAGATCGGCGTCGCGCTCTCAATCGCAGAGGGCACGGTGAAGGCGCACGTCAACAACATTCTCAACAAACTCAACGCCAACGACCGCACGCAGGCCGCCATGATCGCGCTCCAGCGCGGCCTCTTCCGCTTCGACTAACTCACCGCTTCTCTCACGCCCGCCACACGCCTATATCGAAAGTTTACCCGCACGTAGGACTTTTGCCCGATGCGGAAGTCTCCGCCCGCCCTCTACAATTCGAGACGTTGAAAAGCATCTCCCGCACGCCTTAAACGACCGCACGGAGGAACACGATTTGTCAGCACGTCTCATGGCTTCCCGCACGACTCTGCTCAGAGGCAATCGCCTGCGTCAACAGAACGCGCGCCTGCTGGAGTTGCTTTACCTCGCCTGCGCGCTGCTGCTCGGCGCGCTGCTCGCAGCGACGACGCTCGCCGCCGCGCCCCTTCCGCCGACAGACGCCGCGCGCCAGCGCGACGAACACGGGCGGCATCCACAGGCGATGTCGCGCGTCGTTCACGACGCGCCGCGCACGCCGGTCGCCGGGTTCGACTCGAAGTAAATCACCGGCCATTTCCCTAACCCCAACCACTCAACGAAGTCTTCTCAAAGGAGTCTGAAATCTTGAACCGAATTAAGCAGTCCCTTGTCTTCATCTCGATCATGTTGTCTTTCGTCGCCCTCTCGTCCGCCGTCAATCGCACGGGTTCGGCTGGCGAAGGTGAATTGTTGAAACTGCGCGGGCAGGATACGCCCGCGTCGCGTAACGACAACGACCTGTCCGAACCTCTGGCGACGGCCACGGGCGCATTCGTCCAAGAGGCGCGCTTGCTCGCCGACGACGGCGCGAGTCAGGACAGCATGGGTTTCAGCGTCGCCGTCAGCGGCGACACGGCGGTCGTCGGCGCGCCTGCCGACGCGGTCAACTCGAAGAACCGGCAAGGCTCGGCCTACGTCTATGTGCGCACGGGCACGACGTGGACGCAGCAGCAAAAACTCACCTCCTCGGACGGCGCGGCCAACGACGAGTTCGGCTACTCGGTCGCCATCGTGGGCGACACCATCGCCGTCGGCAGGCACAACACGCAGGTCGGCGTGAACCGTACGCGCGGCGCGGTCTACATCTTCAAGCGGGCGGGTGCGACATGGGCGGAGCAACAAATCCTGACCGCGAGCGACGGAGTCGAGGGCGACATCTTCGGCACGAGCCTCGCGCTTGAGAACGACACGCTCGTCGTCGGCGCGCAGCAAAAAAACATCGGCTCGAACTTCTTTCAGGGCGCGGCCTACGTCTTCACGCGCAGCGGCAGCAGCGCGAGTTTCGCGCAGCAGGCGAGGCTCACAGCCGACGACGGCGGCTTTGCAGACTTCTTCGGCTTCTCGGTCGCCGTCAGCGGCGACACGGTCCTTGCCGGTGCGACCGGCCTCGCGGGCGCGGGCGCGGCCAGTGGTCGCGGCTGGGTTTACGTCTACGTGCGCACGGGCACGACGTGGACGCAGCAGCAAAAACTTTTAGCTTCGGATGGCGCGTCCGGCGACGCCTTCGGCTTCTCGGTCGGCGTCAGCGGCGACACGGCCATCATCGGCGCGCGCGCCGACATGGTCGGCACGGCGGGCGAGGTCGGCTCGGCCTACATCTTCACGCGAGCGGGCGCGACGTGGACGGAACAGCAGAAACTCACCGCCGCCGAAACCACGCCGCGCAACGACTTCTTCGGCAACGGCGTCGCCATCTCCGGCGACACCGTCGCCATCGGTTCGCCCGCGCACGAGTTCCTGCCCGGCGTCGCCAATCACGGCGCGGTCTACGTCTTCAGCCGAAACGGCACGACGTGGACGCGCCGGCAGAAACTCGTCCATAACGACGTGGGCGCGGACGCGCTCGGGCAAGCGGTCGCCTTCGACGGCGCTTCCATCGTCGCGGGCGCGCCCGCCAAGAACAGCGCGCGCGGCGCGGCCTACGTCTTCGCGCGCGAAGCGGTTGACCCCAACCGCATCAACGGCGCGCAAACCGGGCAGGGGAGTTTCTTCGGTCGCAACGTTGACATAGACGGCGACACGGCCATCGCCGGTGCGGACAACGACAGCATCGACGGCACGTTCAACGGTGCGAGAACGGGCGCGGCCTATATCTTCACGCGCACGGGCGCGACGTGGACCGAGCAGGCGCGGCTCGTGCCTCCCGACGGCACGACCGCCGATCACTTTGGTTGGGACGTGGCCGTCTCCGGCAACACGGCCATCGTCGGTGCTTACGATAAGAAGGTCGGCGCGAACAACAGTCAGGGAGCGGCCTACGTCTTTACGCGCGCGGGCAGCGTGTGGACATTCCAGCAGAAACTGACGGCGAGTGACGGCGGCGCGTCCGATTCATTCGGCTACAGCATCGGGCTTGACGGCGACACGGCGGTCATCAGCGCGGTGGGTGACGACATCCTCGCGACGAACGACAATCGCGGCTCGGCTTACGTCTTCACGCGCACGGGCACGACGTGGACCGAGCAGGCGAAACTCACCGCGCAGAGCGACAAGGCCGGGAACAGCTTCGGCATTGACGTGGCCGTCTCAGGCGACACAGCCATCGTCGGCCACTCTTTGGAAACCATCGGCACGACGCCGAATCGCGGCTCGGCCTACATCTTCACCCGCACGGGCACGACGTGGAGCGAGCAGCAGCGGCTCTTTACGGCAACGGGTGAGAACGGCGACGGCTTCGGCGTCGGCGTCTCGCTCGACGGCGAGACGGCGGTTGTCGGCGCGGCGGGCTTCAGCGCGGTCGGCAACAAAGGCACGGCTTACGTCTACGTCCGCGCGAACTCGGCGTGGACGCTGCAACAACAACTGCTGTCGAGCGACCTCGACTTCAACGACCAGTTGGGCAAGGCCGTGGACATCAGCGGCGACACGATCATCCTCGCCGCCTTCGGCAAACAGTTCGGCGATAACAATTTCAATCAGGGCGCGGCCTACATCTTCAAACGCGCGGGGTCCAACTGGACGGAGACGCAAAAGCTGTTCGCCACCGACGGCTCGCAGGCCGACTTCTTTGGCGTCAGCGTCGCCGTCTCCGGCGACCACGCGATAGCGGGCGCGCACGGCGACGATGTCGCGGGCATGCAGGAGCAAGGCTCGGCCTACATCTTCGCGCTCGGCGCGGCCAACCCCACGCCGACGCCGACGCCGACGGCAACGCCGACACCTACGCCGACTCCGACCCCGACGCCAAGCCCGACGCCGACGATGACGGCGACCGTACAGTTCAGCGCGGCCAGTTTCGAGTTCAACGAGAGCACGGAGCGCGCGACCATTACCATCGCGAGGGGCGGCGACACGAGCGGCGCGGCGTCCGTCGAGTTGCGCACGACCGACGACCCGGCGGCGGTCAGGTGCGACGACACCGTGAACAACGCGGGCGCGGCCTACGCGCGTTGCGACTACGCGACGACCGTCGAAACCGTCTCATGGCCTGCGGGCGACGCGCAGCCGAGACAGGTTGCCATTCCGCTCGTCAACGACGCGCACGTCGAAGGGTCGGAGCAGGTTCAACTGCGCCTCGTGAGCGCGCAGGGTGCGAGCGTGGGCACGCCCTCCACTGCCACGCTCGTCATCCTCGATAACGACACGGGGCAGTCCACCAACCCCATCCTGACAAATTCCTTCTTCGTGCGCTTGAACTATCTCGACTTCCTCTCGCGCGAACCGGAAGCGGGCGAGCCGTGGACGGCGGTGCTCAACAACTGCTCGAACGTCAACAACAATCCCGCGTGCGACCGCATCACGGTTTCGTCGGCCTTCTTCCGCTCGACGGAGTTTCAACTCAAAGGACTCTACGTTTATATCTTCTACAAGTCGGCGTTCAATCGTCGCCCGACTTACGACGAGGTCATTCCGGACCTGCGCAGCGTTACCGGGCAGACGCCCGAAGAGGTCTATCAGAAGAAGGCCGCCTTCGCCGCGTCGTTCGCCGCGCGTCAGGAGTTCGCGAGTCTTTACGGTGCGTCGAGCCATCAGGCTTTCGTTGACACGCTGCTCGGGCGTTACTCTTTGCAGCAGATCACGACCGAAGACCCGGCGACGCCCGACGAGGCGGCGCAAGTGACGCTCACCCGTCAGCAACTCGTCGATGGCCTGACTTCCGGCTCGCTCACGCGTGCGAAGGTGCTCCGCGCGCTCGTGCAAAGCAACGAGGTCGAAGCCGCCGAATTTAACGGCGCGTTCGTGGCGATGCAATACTACGGCTACCTGCGCCGCACGCCGGAAGAGGCCGGCTACAACAACTGGCTCAACTACCTGAACGACAACCCCGCCGACTTCCGCACGATGGTTGACGGCTTCATGAACTCCGTCGAGTATCGCCTGAGATTCGGGCAACCTTGATCGGTTGAAAAATGTATGCGAGAGAGAGGCCGCCCGGAGTGTAAAAACACGGGCGGCCTCTGACATTTAATCCCGGGGTGCGGAATGGGATGCGCGCACGGCAAGTTTTTAACAAAGACGCCTTCTCCCCCGGATAGCCGCCGACTATTGACACCCCACAACCGTCCTTATATCTTCCCCGCGTTTTCGCGTTTCGATGTTCTCACTTCCACATTTTGAAATGTGGGTGGCTGCTCAACAGTATGTAACCCGAGAATAACTTTCGTCAGGCACGGCACAATCAATCCAAAGCGCGCGCTCAGGATCGGTCGGGAGTGGTCGACCCGGCACGTCTTCTCACTCATGTATCCTTCCGCATCCGGAAATCAACTCGTTGAGTCCGCGTTATAAGTTTGTGCGGGCGGACGCTTGCTCTTTCCGCCGGAAATAAACGGCGCAAAGAGTCCTGATGCGCGCTACTTCGATTCCAAAATAATATGATATATTAGCCCTATTAAGCTTATGTATCCTGTAGACACTCAAGCCTGATTTCCCAACGGTATTGAGATGAAACTGTGGCTGCCACACGGGCTGCGCTTTAACGAATCTGTTCTGATACTGAGGTGAAAGATTTGACCAGCACTCTAACAAAACCCTTGCCCCCGGTTGAAGAGATCGAGTTCGGTAAGATCTTCGCCCCTAACATCGTTATTGCCGAGTACAAAAATGGGCGATGGACAGACTTGCGCGTCGAACCTCTGCGCCCGCTGGAACTGCACCCCGCAGCCGTCGTGTTTCACTATGGGCAGGCTATCTTTGAAGGACTCAAAGCGTTCGCACAGGATAATGGTCAGGTCGGCCTCTTTCGCCCGGAACTGAACGCCCGACGATTCGCACGGTCAGCCGAGCGTTTGTTATTGCCGCCCCTCGATGAAAATGTATTCATCGACGCTGTCACGCAAACCGTGAGGATGAACTCCGACTACGTGCCGGAACGTCCCGGCAGTCTCTACCTTCGACCGACGATGATCGGCTCGGAGCCGCACATCGGCGTCAGGGGTAGCAACGAAGCGTTGTTCTTTCTGATCGCTCTCCCGGCAGGCGTCTACTTTCGTGAAAATCAGGAAGGCTTACGAGCGATTAACGTCTTTGTTGACGAGTCGATGGCGCGCGCCGCAAGAGGGGGAACCGGCGACGTTAAGGCGGGCGCAAATTATGCGGTTACTCTGAAGTCAATAGATAAAGCCAAAAGGCAGGGCTGCGCTCAAGTTCTCTATCTCGACTCCGCCAATCGTGGTCTGATTGAGGAGATGGGCGGCATGAACATCTTTTTTCTATTGAACGACGAGTTGGTGACACCTGTTTTGACCGGCACGATTTTGCCCGGCGTCACACGCGCTACGATCATGGAGGTGGCCGCCGACCTCGGTATCAAGGCCGTCGAACGTCCGATCACGATTCAAGAGATCGAAGACGCCTGCCGCGCGAATGAACTGAAAGAAGCCTTCGCCTGTGGAACCGCAGCCACACTCGTGGGAATAAATTCCTTCATGTTTGAAAATGGCAGCAAGCTGACAATACCGGGCGAAAAGCCCGGCGCTGTCACTCAGCGATTGTTAACAAACATCCAGAACATACAATACGGTTCAGTTCCCGATACTCATAATTGGATTCGGCTCGTATCCGCAAACGAGAAGATGATCAGCAAGGCCAATAGCTGAACGTGTCGAGCCGGCGTTGCGAAATTCATTCTATCTTTTTCAGGCGCTCATCCGTCTGTCCGCTTAGTTTATTCCCTGCCGCCAACGTCTTACGAAAAGAGCATCCGGTGAATTTCCGCGATCCGTTCGGGGGCGATTTTGGGTTGGCGGTCATAGGTCAACAGCCCGTTTATCTCCTGTTCGATGTCGGTGAGTTGGGTGTAGCAGAAGCCTGACAGGAAATTCAGAGACGAAAGCCCCGCCATCAAATCGTGGTACTTCTCCAGCAACTCGCCGGGCGTGCTGAAAGAGCCATAAAACTTGTACAGGATGTCGCGCTGTTCCTCCGGTAGGTCGGGCGGGATTAGTAGGAAGCCGCCGACCTCTGTCAGCATGACGGGCTGATTTCTGTAACTCGAACCGAGCACGAACAGAGGTTTGTGTTGCAACCACAAATTCTCAGGCAGTTTCCCGCTGCTCAAAGTCTCCCGGTAACGCTCTTTCAAACCGTCGGAAGTTTGTGTGTAGTCATGAATGGCGCAGATGTCTGTGACATCGGTGTGTTCCCAGCCGTCGTTGTCGATGACGGGGCGGCGCGGGTCCAGCCGGCGGGTAATGGCGACCATCCGTTCGAGGAAAGCGTATTGTCCGGGGTGGCTTTGCTCCAGTCCGGGGAAGCCCCAACTTTCATTCACCGGAACCCACGTAATGATGCACGGGTGGTTGTAATCACGACGGATGATGCGCCGCCACTCCGCTGCCAGACGTTCTTCAGCTTTCGCCGACCACGCGCGCGCATTCGCCATCTCACCCCAGACCAGCAAGCCGAGACGGTCGCACCAGTAAAGCCAGCGCGGGTCTTCAACCTTCTGGTGCTTCCTCGCGCCGTTAAACCCGAAACGTTTCGCCCATTCCACGTCGGCGCGGAGCGCATCATCAGACGGCGCGGCCAGATAACTCTCCGGCCAGTATCCCTGATCGAGCACCATCAACAGGTAACAGCGACTCCCGTTGAGATACAAAGCCCCTTGACGCAACTCGACGCTGCGCAGACCGGCATACGATTCGATCTCGTCCAGCAACTGATCGTCGTCGAACAGGCGAACCCGCAGGTCGTATAAAAAGGGCGATTCGGGCGACCAGTGTTTCGCGTAAGGAATCTCAAGCGTCAAACGACCGGCGGCGGCGTTTATATTTTCTTCGGCCTGTACGAGAATCACGTCGCCAATTAAAATTTCCGCCTCAAGTCGCCACGGCCCCGACGGCGCGTGAAGGTAGATACTTAATTCAAAACAATCCTTCTCCGCGAACGGGGTGATCTTTAACTCCTGAATCCGCAGCGGAGGGGCAGGCTCCAGCCAGACGGTCTGCCAGATTCCTGTCGAACAATAGTAAAAAATCTCGTTCGGAACGCCGGATACGGCCTGCTTACCGCGAGGCTGTTCCGGGTCTTGTCGATCTTCTACCCGCAGGGTGATGCGGTTCTCGCCGTCCCTGACGTAGGGCGCGATGTCGAACCAGAAGGGAATGTGTCCGCCCTGATTGTGTCCCACTTCCTGACCATTGATCCACAGGGTCGTGCGGTAATCCACCGCGCCGAAGTGGAGTAGTAAATCCTGCCCGCGCCATTCCGGCGCAAGCTCAAAACTGCGTGCGTACCAGACGACTTCGTGGATGCCTTTATCGTTTATGCCGGACAACTCGCATTGATATGGGAAAGGGACGACGATGATCTTGTCGAGCGTCCGCCCGTCCTGCCAGCCGTTCTGCATCCCTTGATCGGCGTCATCGAAAGCGAACTCCCATTGCCCGTTCAGGTTCAACCATTCCCGCCGGACAAACTGTGGCCGGGGATACTCCGGGCGCGGGATGCGCGTCGCCAAACTCTCATCGCTAAGGCTCATCCGTTGACATCCTTTTCTGTTAACTGAAAAAAGATTAGTTGGAGCGTGATGGCGAGATAACGAAAGATGCTGCTGAAGTATGAACGCGAAATGACTGTCTTAAAATAGCCGACGCTTAGTAGGACAACGCACTCGTGTGTGGAAAAGCAATGTAGAATGTCTCTGAAGGGGCGTCGCAGCATGTTGAGGCTGCCTCTAACCTCTCTTCCGTGAAGTGAGAATGCAGAGAGAATGAGTTGACGAACATGTCAATAACTGTTCCTGAAACGCCCGTAGCGTAGGCCGTCGCTCATAACCTGTCAAGAAAATTATTGCCGCAAAGCTACACCCCGCCCGGAGGTCGTCTGCGCTACCCGGACTCCTGCCGTCCTGCCCGTTAAATGCTGGCCGAGTTGATCTGCTGCACCGCACTTTCTATCTGCACGGGGCTGCCGAGCAGGACGAGGACATCCTCTGCGTTGAGCGTGTGCTCGGGGCCGGGATTGATCTCGGTGTGCCCGTCGCGTACCACGGCGATGACGGTAGTGCCGGTCTTGCTCCTCAACCCCAGACCGCCGATAGTTTTGCCGACGGCTGTCGAATCCGGGTGTACGATCAACGTCTCGGTCGAGGCGGAGCTAAGTACGTCGGCGATGTTGCGCATCTCCACGGACGACAGCGACGGCGTGCGCAGCATCTCGTAGCCCTCGCGCCTGATCTCCTCTACCCGCTGCCGGATAACGTCGCGTGCGATCCCGTATTCCCGCAAGACGCGCGAGAAGATTTCGACGCTCGTCTCGAACTCTTCGGGGATCACGTCGTTCGCGCCGAGCCGGAGCAGGTCTTGAAGTTCTGCCATGTAGCGTGTGCGGACGATGGTGTGAATATCGGGATTCATCTGGCGTGCGAGCCAGATAGCGTGACGGGTCGCCACCGGGTCGGAGACGGCGACGACGAGTATGCGCGCCTGTTCCAACCCGACGTGCTGGAGCACCTCTTTGCGCGTCGCGTCGCCGTAGACGATCCGCTCTCCCCAAGCCCTCGCCTCGTGTACGACCTGCGCGTTCAACTCCAGCACCAGATACGGCACGCCCACCTTGCGCAGCACGCGCGCGAGGTTACGTCCGTTGAGGCCGTAGCCGATGATGACGACGTGGGCGCGCAGGTCAGGCTCCTCCGGGCTGAAACCGGCGACCGACGGTTCGAGCAGCGACCCCGGCGAGAGAAAGGATTGGGCGAGATAGCCGACGCGCGGTGCGGCCTTGATGAGGAAGGGCGTGGCGATCATCGAGAGGATCGAGGCGGCGAGGAATCGTTGGTAATCAACCTCGGAGAGTAGCCCCTGCGGCAGCCCCGCCTTCGACAGGATGAAGGAGAACTCCCCGACCTGCGCCAGACCCAACCCGGTCAGCGTCGCCACGCGCACTGAGTAACCGAGGAACCGTACCACGGCGAGCACCAGCAGAGCCTTACCCGCGATCAGCAAGACCACCCACACGAGCACGGTCGGGAGGTCGGCGGCGAGCGCGCCGAGCGAGAGCAGCATCCCGATGGAGACGAAGAAAACGCTGTTGAAGACATCGCGGAACGGCAGAATGTCCGCCACGATCTGGTGGCTATACTCGGACTCCGAGAGCACCATCCCGGCGATGAAGGCTCCGAGGGCAAGCGACAGGCCGAACTGCGAAGTGATCCATGCCGTGCCGAGGCTCATCAGGACGACGAAGATGATGAAGACATCGGGGCTGCGCAAACGCACGATGTGATGGAGCAGGAACGGCACAACCTTCCGCGCGGCGAGTATGATGACGGCGACGGCTGCGAGCGCCGCGCCGAGCGTGAGGGCGACTCTCGCGGCGGATGTTTCCTCACGCCCGCCGAGAACGGGAACCAGCATCATCATCAGCACGATGCTCAGATCTTGAAAGAGAAGTATGCCGACGCCCGCGCGCCCGTGCGGCGCGTCCACCTCCGCGCGGTCGATGTAGCTCTTGAGCACGATGGCGGTCGAGGAGAGTGCGAAGAGGAAGCCGAAGAAGATCGCCTGATTGACGGGACGCCCCCAGAAGTAGGCGATGGAGGTCACTAACAGGGTGGTCAAAAATACCTGCAACCCCCCGCCGACGAGTACCAGCCGTTTCATCTCCAGAATGCGGCGGAGCGAGAACTCCAGCCCGATGGTGAAGAGGATGAGGACGACGCCGATCTCGGCCAGCACCTCGATGGCGTGAACGTCCTTGATCAAACCGAGGCCGTAGGGACCGATGACGACGCCGGTGATCATAAAGCCCACGATTGTCGGCAGCCGGAGACGATTAAAGAGAAACGCAATCGGCACGGACGCGAGCAGCAAAAGGAGCAGGTCTGCTAACAGTGGGAAGTCTTGTGGCATGGTCGTAACCTTCCGGCGAATCTCCGGTCTGTCTCAATGTGCCCGCAGGGGCGAAGTTAATCGCTTTGAAATAGAGAGGCGCAACCGCCCTCTCAATCACTTCACCCGCGCCTGCATGCAATACGAGCGCAACTCTGTCGCGGGGCACGCATGGCAGCAGTTATCACTGGACCGGTTTGAATAAAAAGGGCGGTTGAGATTTCCGTTCGAGGGACTAGGCGGTGAGCGGGGGTGCGCGGCCTGTCCGGCTGGAGGCCGACTCGCTAAGATAGACGCCTGTGCGCCATTCCGCGCCGGAGAGGAAGCGAAGGCTACAGGGGAAGGGCAAGTTATAATGAGAAGTTGCGACCCATTCCACCTGATTGCGCTTGAAGTTTTTCTGAGCCTGCGGCGGTTGGCTGATCGAGCCTGCCTGAAATGGATTCAGCGTAGAGAAACTCGGACTCTCCATGCGCGGGCGAGTGTCAACACATTCGTCCGCACGGAGCGGGAGGTGCGGCAATGGCAGCAGGCGAAGCCCTTCACCCACCGAAAAGCACAGGCTCGCCAGCACGCCGATCAATAAAATCATGCGCACGCAGCGTGCCTTAACTGCCGGGAGGTCACTTCGCATCTAATTTTTCAATCGTACCAACTTACCTCGTACGCGGCAACGCTTCATCACATCACTTCATCACCTCACTGCCGGTTGAACGCGCGTTCCGTCTCATCCGCCCTGTCGGCTGATGTCGCGGCTTGTTTTTCGGAGCCTGTGGCTTCGCACTTGGAGATGTTGAGCGCGGAACGAATGAGCGCGAGGTGAGAAAATCCTTGCGGGTAGTTTCCCAAAAGCTCGCCGCTCACGGGATCGATCTCTTCCGCTAACAGGCCGAGGTCATTCGCGTAGCTCACGATCTTTTCAAACAGCGCGCGTGCCTCTTGCGTGCGCCCCTGCATCGCTAGATTATCCACCAGCCAGAAGCTACAGAGGGCAAACGTCGCCTCGCCTCCGGGCAACCCGTCGTCCGTCAAATAACGATAGACGAGTCCGTTTGAAGTCAGCCGCTCCTGCACCCGCGCGACGGTTGACAGCACACGCGGGTCGCTGGCGGGCAGAAATCCCGTGAGCGGGATAACGAGCGCGCTGGCGTCGAGTTGTGTCTCGTTGAATGCCTGCGTAAAAGCCCCGACCTCTTCGTTATAACCTTCGGTGAGAATCGCGTGGCGTATCTCTTCCCTCGTTCTTCTCCACTGCCGAATATCGGCTTCCGCGTGTTTCGCCTGTTCGGCCAGTTTGATGGCACGGTCGAGCGCGACCCAGCACATCAGTTTCGAGTAGAGGAAATGGCGCGCGCCGCCTCTCACTTCCCAAATGCCGTAATCGGGTTCGCGCCATCTCTCACAGGTCTGCTCCGCCATGAACTTCACATCGTCCCACCACTCTCGACGCACGGCGCTGTTCGTCCTCGTGTGGTAGAGATGCACGGCGTCGAGGACTTCGCCATAGATGTCTAATTGTTTCTGCTCGAACGCGGCGTTGCCGACTCTGACCGGGCTTGACCCGCGATAACCTTCGAGATGATCCAGCGTGTGTTCGGGAATCTCCGACTCGCCGTCAATCGTGTACATGATCTGGAGTTTCCCACGACAGGTGATGCACAGGCGGTCGAGCCACTCGAAGAAGTCCGCCGCTTCTTCCGTATAGCCGAGAAGTTGAAGCGCGTAGAGAATGAGCGACGAATCGCGCAGCCACGTGTAGCGATAGTCCCAGTTGCGCACGCCGCCGATCTCCTCCGGCAGCGAGGTCGTGGGCGCGGCGACGAGCGCGCCCGTCGGCTCGAACGTCAGCAGCTTGAGCGTGAGCGCGCTGCGGCGCACGAGGTCGGCATACGGTCCGTCATAACGGCAGGTGTGCCACCACTCGCGCCAGTAGGCGAGCGTGCGTTCAAGTTCCGCCTCGTAATCCGTGGGCGCGACTACGATCTCCTGCCCGCGTGCATCCGGGTAGTAAGTGAGCGCGATCCAGATGCGCTCATGCGGTGCGACCCTGAGACGACCTGTGAGCGCGCCCGACTCGTCGGGCTGCAACCGCGCCGGACAGCAGAGTGCGAGGGCTTTGTCGCCCGCCCGCGCGACCGCGCCGTGTTCGTGTGGAGCGAGAAGCGTATCGGCGAGAGCGAAGTTGAAAGTCGGGCGAAAGCTGATCTCTACGTCGGTCGTTCCTGCGAGTCCTTCGACGAGGCGGATGATCTTGTAACCGGGCGCGATGTCCTCGCCGCGATGACTTTCCGTGAGTCGCTCGACGGGCATGAAATCGGTGAGACGAAACTTGCCCGCGTCTGTCTCGAAGGTAGTGGCGAGCACGTTCGTCGAGTGGATGTAAGAGCGCGCGGCCTTGTGCTCGCCGGTCGCGCCGACGCGAAACCAGCCGCCTTTGCGTGCATCGAGCAGGCGGCAGAAGATGGCCGGGCTGTCGAAGCGCGGCCAGCAGCACCAGTCAATCGAGCCGTCGCGCGCGACGAGCGCCGCCGTGTGCGCGTCGCCGATGAGCGCGTAATCACCTATCGGTCTGTATCCCCTTGCTTCGCCGCCCATGCTCATCTCCAGGTAGCCGTGCCCGGCAGATAACCCATCCTTTGTTCTTCCGCCCGCGAGAGTCCGACTTTGCGCCGGTGTCGTGTTGCCGGTTCAGGACTCGCACGCGTCTTCTAAAACTTCATTTCGATGAAACTCGCGCGGGCTAACCGGCGCGAACTACTTCGACCGAGCAGTGTGCGCGCGCCGCAATCGCCGCCGAGACGCTTCCTAGCACATAACGCTCCATGCGATTGCTGAAGCCGGTCGCGCCCGTGAAGATGCAGTCCGCGCCGAACTCTTCGGCGAGCCGGACGATCACTTGCTTCGGGTCGCCTGCGTCAATCGTTGACGACACGGTGACGCTTTTATCATCCAGCCCCTCGCGCAATTCCTTCGACGCCTCCGCCACCATCGCTTCCGCCTGCGCGCGCTCATCGGCATTCGCGTCGTCCTCAAACTCGTTGGCCGACGGACTCAGGAGTGAGACGGGGAAGGCTTTCATCAAATCCTGCGCGACGACCACGCGCACTTCGCTGCCCGGCGGCCAACTGCGCGCCGCCACCGCCCGCACCGCCGCGTGCGACCCCGGCGAGCCGTCAATGGCGACGATGATGCGATGCGCCGACGCCCCCGTCCCCGTCGTCTCGCGTGCGACGCGCACAGAGGTGTGCGCCTCGGTCAACACTTTCTGCGACACGCTGCCCAACACGAATCGCCCGAGCGCGGTGTGCCCGTGCGAGCCGACGACGACGAGTTCGGGCTGCCAATCTCTGGCGCGGTTCAGCACTTCAAAAGCGGGCGAGCCGCTCGTGGCTTCGTGGCTTACATTCCACTGTGGAAATATCTGACGCACGCGCTTGCTCCCGCGCTCCGCCAACTCTTCCGCCTGTCCGACGATGCGTGCCGCGCGTTCGCGCGCCAGTTTGAGTCCCGCCGGAACTTTGAACGGGAAAGTGTCGTCGAGGTCGTCGTCGCCCGGCGGCGGCAACCACACTTCCGCCACCGTGACCACCAGCGCCTCCACGTCCTGTGGAGGCAGCCCCGCGCGCTGCAATCCGTCAATGCCCGTATTCGCGTTATCCGAGCCGTCGTAAGCGATAAGAATTTTCACCTTTCATTCACCTCCCGAAAATATCCGGCGCGAGAATTATGCGCCCTCAAACTGCCGCTGGCTGACAAACTTCACGATGCGACTCAATAGCATCGCGTTCCCGTTCTCGGAGTTGTGCGGCGGCGTTCATTTACCAGTGTTCATTTACCTTTGACAAGTTGCGGCTCGCCGAGCGGCAGGTCAACCATGATGGGCGAGTGATCGGAGAGACGATCCGGTACGGCGTTGTTCAAACTTTTCAGCGTGCGCCCGAAGTGCGGTGCGAAGCGGTGCGGCTCGTCTTCGCCGTAAGGGTCTGTGATCGCAGGCGGCCTGACGAAAATCCAGTCGAGTTTGAATTTCCCGACGAACGCTATCGTCCGCTCCACTTCATAGGTCGTCACGAATCCTTTGTCGCCCCGCTGGTTCGAGTTTGCCAGCGGGGCGTCTTTACTTCCGGTGGAACGCTCGCGCTCGCCGCGCAGGTCGAACGCGCTGCCGTCCGCGAAGCGGAAGTCTTTCAACTTGTCGAAGAACTCGGCTTCCGGGTTGGACGCGACGAGCGGAATGCTACGCACGGTCGGGTCGGCCTGTTTGCGATAGGTGTTCAAGCCGCCGAGCAGAAGTGAGGGCAGCTTGATGCCGGTCAGGAGTCCCAGCCCCTGCTTGAGCCAGAAACTTTTGCTGCCCAGACGATTCTTCAACATGCGTGTGGCCGAGATCGGCGTCGAGTCGTTGGTCGATGTGTTCATATCACCGGCCAGCACGACGGGCGTGCTCACGTCTTTGATCCGTGCGAACAGTTCTTCGAGTTGTTTGCGGCGGCCTTCGGGTTTGGACTTGGATTCGAGATGCGTGGCGACGACGGTCATGCGCCCGCCGGGGAGGCGCGCGTCGGCGATCTCGGCGGTCAACATCATGCGCCCTCCGCGTCGCACTTCGCGCTGCACCTTCTCCTGAAACGCTATCTCGCCCGCCAGCCGTTTGCCCGCTTCGAGCGGCTTGACGCTTTTCAACTCGTCTCCGTACCAATCATGCGGCTGGTGCTCGAAGCGTTCGAGCCGCACGTTCTCCAAAGGGAAGCGACTGAGGATGGCCGAGCCGTGCAAGCCACGATAACGCGCCGGGTCAACGCTGATTTCCTTTGCGAGTTCGGCTCTGTCTTCCGCCGATAGTTCCTCAAACTTTTCCAGCCCCAGCGCAATCGGGTCAACCTCCACGAACTCGACCCCGTAGGCGTAATTCATCCCGAGCGCGGACGCCAGATCCGCGGCCACGTTGCGGTACTCCGTGCGCTTCATCCCGAAGTCAACTTCGTTGAGCACGATCACGTCCGCCTGCTTCATCAACGCGACCTGTTGCAGCACGTGTTTCCGTTTCTCACTGCGACGCGGGTAGGCGGTCTGGTCCAGTAGTCTGGCGAAGCCTGCGGCGTCGGTGAACGCGCTCCTGATCGCGTCGTACTCAAGCCCGCGCTCGATGTTCCATTGCACGACCCGCAGAAACTTGCCGAGCCTCGCCGCGCCCGGCAGGAGCGGCCTCACGCCGCGCGCCGACGCGGCGTTACTAACGAATGGCGTCGTCAACAAACGCTGCAACTTGTTCTGCAAAACCTCGGGCGGAGTCTCCTGATCGTACAGTTGGACCAGTTCGCTGTGTGTGAGCAACTCCGGCGGCGCAGTTTGTTGCGCCGCGACCGGCACGGCAGTTAACAGACAAGCGAACGAAGCGAGCACCGAGAGCTTGAGCGCAAAAGCGCGACCGCTCCACCCGGCTCGCCAATCTACAGGCTTCATTTAGCTTCTCCCTTTCAACAATTCTTTAGACTTGCTGTTAATCTTTTTATCTCCCGCGCACCTGACCGGCGTCAACGCTTCCCTGACCGATCAGGCAGCGGCGTATCTCGCCACCCGGCGCATCGAAAGCGTCGGGCATCATCCCCTGCGTTCCGCGCGAGCAGACGTTGAGAAGCTGTTCGATGCCCCGTGACGGTCTGACCATCGGAAGCAGCCGCGACGTTTGCCATTCATGCGACGCACCGAACGTTATTTCGACGATCTCGCCACGTACAGATCGGGAAAATGCTTGCGCAGGTTGTCTAGCTTCGGCAGGTCGTGAGACACGATGTAGGGCTGTTCGAGATGATGCACGAGGTAATCCTGATGGTAAGCCTCAGCCTGATAAAAAGAGTTCAGCGCGGCGACCTGTGTGGCGATCCGTTGGCGGAAGACTTTCGCCTGATTGAGTTGATTGATGTAGCTTTCGGCGATGCGCCTTTGTTCGGCGTCGGCGTAGAAGATGGCGGAGCGGTATTGTGTGCCGGTGTCCGGTCCTTGCCGGTTCAGTTGCGTTGGGTCGTGTGCGACGGAAAAGAAAATCTTGAGCAGCGTGCCATATGTGATCTGCGACGGGTCGTAAGTGATGCGCACCGCTTCGGCGTGCCCTGTCCGACCCGTGCTCACCGCATCATAAGTGGCCTGACCGGCGACTCCACCGGAATAACCTGACACGACGTTAGTCACTCCCCTGACGTGCTCGAAGACGGCCTCGACGCCCCAGAAGCAGCCGCCTGCGAGGACAGCCGTGCGCGTGCCCTTCGCGCTCGCGAGCGGCGCGTCCACAGCCGGGTCGGGAATGGCGATCACCTCACTGGCGGCGGTCGCACGGTTGCATGCCAGACTCGCGCCGAGAAAGAAGACGATCAGAATGCAGGAAATATAACGAGACATATAACACGACCTTTCCAGAGAATTGCTTGCGCTCGCCGCCGCACAAAGTGATCAGCACGACGGGCGGGATCTTCACCGTCGAGCGTGAGACGCAAGCATCGAAGCATGCGTAAACCTTAACACGCTTCGCTATCTTTCACCTTCGCCTCGTGCGCCACGCGTCGCATTGACGTTGACGTGCGACGCAGGCTTAGACCTTCCGCCTCGCCTCATTTTTCAGAACGCGCATCTTCATCTATTGCGAAGACGAGAGCGCGACGGGTCGTTGCCGTTAGTTGAGACGCGTTTGCAGGCGGCGGAGGGCTTTGGTGGCCTGCGCGAAGTCGGGGGCTTGTCGGAGGGCGAGGCCGTAGTGTTTGGCGGCGCGCAGGAGATGGCCGCGCTGCTCGTAGACGCGCCCCAGATTGAAATGCGGGAAGGCATAGGACTCGTAGCGCGTCGCTTCGAGCGCGCGTTTGAACCAGCGCACGCAGTTGTAGAGATCGCCTTTGGCGATGAGGTAGCTGCCGATGTCGTTGTAAGGGTTGCCAAAGGTGGGGTCAACGTGGATGGCGGCGAGGCAGGCGTCAATCGCTTCGTCGTAGCGTTGCTGAAAACTGTAGACCCAGCCGAGAAAGGTGTGCGCCTCGGCGGTCGGGTAAGTCTCGATGGAGCGGCGATACAACTCGATGGCCTCGCCGTAAGCCGACGCCTGCTGCGCCTCATACGCGCGCCGGAACAACTCCACGGCCTCGCGCCTCGCCTCACCGGAAATGTTCTCTTCTTCAAACATAAGTCTTTCGTAAATCGTGAATCGTGAATAGATTAAAACCTGCTTTCTTCTATTTACCATTTACGATTCACGATTCACGTTCTTCTCACTTGTCTGTCCGCTCAATGCGCCCGTCGATGGCGGGGGCGATCTCGCCCGCGGCGGTGATGATGTTCATGAGCATGGCCGGTTCGACCTGCGCCTCTTCGGGCTTGAGCAGGAGGCGCGCGTTCTTGAACATCGTGTAGCCGTCGCCGCCGCCGAGCACGTAGGTGTTGACGGCGAGCGTGTAGGTCTTCGCCGGGTCGAGCGGCGCGTTGCCGACGTTGACGCTCGTGACGCGCGAGCCGGACGCGCGTCGCCCGTCGTAGGTGAACCGCAGACCCGACACTTGCGGGAACAGTCCGGCCTCTTTTTCCTCGCGGACGCGGCTGACGCCGTGTTCGAGCGCGGCGCGCAGCGTCGCACCCGTCACTTCGATTTTCACCACCGGGTTCTCGAACGGGAGGATCGAGAGCACGTCGCGTTTCGAGAGCACGCCGGGGCCGTAAGTCGTGTTCGAGCGGATCGAGCCGCCGTTCAAGATCGCCACGTCCGCGCCCGCATACTTGCGATAAGCGTCGGCGATGAACGAGCCGAGGTTCGTCTCGCGCGAGCGATTCATCTCCTGTCGCGCGTCGAGTTCGACCGTGGTGCGACCGACGGGCAGGTCGAGTTCCGACGCCAGACGCTTCTCATACTCGCCGATGATGGCGGCGGCCTGCGGCTCGTCCGCGAGTTCATCCGTGACGGGGATGATCTCCCAATCGACGCTCTCAAGCGCGCCATCGCGGCGATAGATGTTGAGGTCTATGCGACCGAGGTTGCGCGCGTCCGAACCCATCTTGAAGATCGGCGTGCGCCCCGAAAGGGATTGCAGAACAGTGTGTTCGTGGCCGCCGATGATCACGTCTATGTCGGGGGCGCAGCGCGCGAGTCGCTTATCGGTTTCGATGGTCAGGTGCGTGATGGCAACGATGGTGCGTGCGCCGCGTTTGCGCAGTTGCTTCGTCATCTCCCGCGCGGTCCGGCAGGGATCGCGAAACTCCACGTCCGCGCCGGGCGAAGACGACTGCTTCGTGTCCGTCGTGAGCAGCCCGAAGAGGCCGACTTTGACGCCGCCAAACTCGCGCACGACGAACGGCGGCATGTCGCCAAAGAGTTTGCCCGTCTTGCGGTCGAAGACGTTCGACCCGAGCCACGTGAATTTCGATTCGCGCATGCGCTCGCGCAGGACTGCGTCGCCGAAGTCGAACTCGTGATTGCCGAGCGCGGCGTAGTCGAGTCCGGTGACGTTCCATGCGGCGATCATCTGGCGGCCTTTGAAGATGTTCGAGGCGACGGACGGGCCGAGCGTGTCGCCCGCGAGCAGGTAGAGCGTGTGCGGCGATTCCTCCGCGATTTTTTTCCTGAGCGTCGCGATGCGCGCCAGCCCGCCGCGCTTGCCGCGATCCACAGGCGAAATCTGGTACACGTCGTTGACTTGCAGGAGCGTTACGCGGACAGTCTCTCCGGCTTCGGTCGCGCCGGTTTGAGCGTGGGTCGCAGCGACGGCGCACAACGTGAAAACGAGGGCGAGCACCGTCTGGCGTCGTCGTAGGAACGCGGCTCTGAACGATTGCATAAAGAAGGTGTGTTTCTCCTCGAAAAACAACTTGTAAAGTGGTCGCTTAAATTTTCTCTCTCGCCGTCGTCTATTTCGTGTCCGACGCCGGACGGCGGAGAGCAGTTAGGTTGCGCCGAAGCCTCTGAATTATACTCGCCGCACGCGAGCCGCGCCACACACGACAATTTTCGCGCGCGGTGTCCGGTAAATTTCAGGAAAGTTCGCCGGAGCGAAGCTGATAATCCGTCGCCGTTATCTCAGAACAATCATTCCATGCCGCCATCAAAGACCCTTCAAGTCGAACTCACGGACGAACACGCGCCCGACGCGACTCCCGACGCCACGGCCTACTGCATCTTCACGGACGAGCCGCGCCTATCTCCCGCCCAGACGCCCGACGACCCGGCACGCCGCACGGTTGAGGATTTATTGCGCGCCGGAGAGTTCAAGGGAGAGGCGGACGATACGCTCATCATCCACACCTCCGACGCCGGAACGCCGCCGCACTGCGCGCGTCGCGTGCTGCTCGTCGGCCTCGGCAGCCACAAAGATTTTTACCCCGACGGGCTGCGCCGCGCGTCCGGCGTCGCCGTGCGCAGCGCGCGTGAAGCGCGCGTCAGGCATCTACAGTTCGTGCTGCCCGGTGTCGAGCATGGCAACGCGTCGGAACTCGTGCGCGTCGTCGCGGAAGGCGCGCACCTCGGCTTCTACGAGAACGACTTTTATCAACAACACGAAGAGGGCGATCAACCCACGCTCGAACAGTTCACCATCGCCGCCGCGCCCGACGACCAACTGCGCGCCGCACTCGAACGCGCCCGCATCGTCGCCGAAGCGGCGAACTGGACGCGCGCTCTGGCGGACGAACCCGGCGGGAGTTTGCCGCCGCGAGAGTTTGCGCGCCGCGCCGCAGAGATGGCCTCGGAGTTTGGCCTCGCGGTCGAGACGCTCGGCGCGGACGAGATACGTGCGCGCGGCATGGGCGGCTTGTGGGGCGTCGGGCAAGGTTCGGACGAGCCGCCCGCGCTCATCGTCGTGCGCTACGAGCCGGAGGGCGCACGTGCGGAAGATGAGTTATGGGCGTTCGTCGGCAAGGGCATCACGTTCGACACGGGCGGCATCTCGATCAAACCCGCGCAGGGGATGGAGGAGATGAAGTCCGACATGGCGGGCGGCGCGGCTGCGCTCGGCGCATTGCGCGCCGTCGCCGCGTTGAAGTTGAAACGGCGCGTCGTCGCCGTCGTTCCCACCGCCGAAAACATGCCTTCGGGGCGCGCGCTCAAACCCGGCGACATCGTCCGCACGCTCGCCGGGTACACCATCGAAGTCGTGGACACGGACGCCGAAGGCCGCCTCGTCCTCGTCGACGGCATCGCCTACGCACGCACGCTCGGCGCAACGCGCATCGTCGATCTCGCCACCCTGACGGGTTCAATTATCGTCGCCCTCGGCGACCACCGCACCGGACTCTTCTCGAACGACGACGAGTGGGCGTCGCGCGTCGAAGCCGCCGCCGCGCGCGCGGGCGAACCTGCGTGGCGCATGCCCGTCAGCGACGACTACAAGAAGAAGATCGAGAGTCCCATCGCCGACTTCAAGAACTACGGCGGACGCCCCGACGCCACCGCCGCCGCCCTCCTTCTCAGCAAGTTCGCCGCCGACACGCCGTGGGTGCATCTCGACATCGCCGCCACTTCATGGCACGAAGAATCGCAACCGCACGCGCCCGCCGGAGCGACCGGCACGGGCGTGCGCACTCTGGTCGAACTCGTGCGAGGCTAGACCCGCGTAAGGTAAGAGATGGGAAATACAACTCACCATATCAAACACAGAGAGCAACGGAGCGGGCACGGAGAAAAACCATTTGAGATTTCAGATTTGAGATTTCAGATTTGAAATTTGGGATTTGAAATTCCCCGTGTCTCCCTCTGTGCCCGCTCCGTGTTTTCCGTGTCTGCGGTGGTGAATGCTTTTTATGTTGTCTCAAGAAACGATTTTTCTGACAGGTTTTCCCGGCTTCATCGCCGCGCGTTTGATTAAGGAGTTGGCGCGGGGCGGCGCGCGGTTTTTGTTGCTCGTGCAGCCTGCGTTCGTGGCGCGCGCGCGGGAGGAGACGGCGCGTCTGGCGGAGGAGACGGGCGCGAGCGCAGAGCGTTTTCAAATCGTGGAGGGCGACATCACGCGCGCGCGTCTGGGGATGAGCGAGGCGGAGTTTGATTCGGCGCGGGCTGAGACGAGCGTGCTGTTTCATCTGGCGGCGATTTACGATCTGGGCGTGCGGCGCGAACTCGCGATGCGTGTCAACGTGGAGGGCACGCGCAACATCAACGAATTTGCACGCGCCTGCTCGCGGCTCAAACGCTATCATTACGTCTCGACCTGCTACGTCGCCGGATTGCGCACGGGCTTGATTCGCGAAGACGAGTTGGAGCACGCGGCGGGCTTTCGTAATTTTTATGAAGAGACGAAGTATCTCGCCGAGTTGGAAATCGAACGTTTGAAGTCGGAGTTGCCTTTGACGATTCATCGCCCCGCGGTCGTGTGCGGCGATTCGCTGACGGGCGAGACGGCGAAGTACGACGGCATCTATTACCTGATCAAGTACCTGCGCATGTGGCCGGGGCTGCTGTCGCTGGCGAACATCGGCAACCGTGAGGTGCGCCTGAACGTCGTGCCGGTTGATTTCGTGGTCGCGGCGATGGCGGCATTAGCAAGCGATGAGCGCGCTACCGGAGCGACGGTGCAACTGGCCGACCCGCACCCGCTCACCACCGCCGAACTCTTCGAGACGATCTCTCACGCGCTCGCCGGTCGCGGTTCGCGCGTCCGGCTGCCGAAGCCGCTCGTGCGCGCGACGCTCGGCCTGCCGCTCTCGGAGAAGTTGACGAAACTCCCGCGCGTCGGCGTGCCCTATTTCTTCCTCAAACAGACTTACGACACGACCCACGCCGTTCGATTGCTCGCGCCGCACAACATCTCCTGCCCGCCCTTCCCGTCATACGTCCACGCGCTGATCGATTTCGTCGCGCGCCACCCGAAGCTGTAGAAACAGTTATTGATATTTTCCTGCCAATAAAAACCTTCACCGCAGAGTCGCGGAGCAAAACCACAGAGATGCACAGTGGAAAGCTTTCAACTCTCCGCGTTTCCTCCGCGTCTCTGCCGTGAAGCTTACTTCCTCCCGGACACAGGTTCGTTTGCGCGTCTCCGATCACCCGCGCTTGACAGGATTTGGATTTAGAGTTATTCTAAATCCACTTTAACAATTATGAGTTCAGGTAAGGAAGATCAGGGTCAGGGCGGCGGGCGCGGCGGTGTGTTGACGCCGCAGCGGCGGGCTGTGCTTCAGGTGGTGAACGAGAGCGACGGCCACCTGACGGCGGCGGAAATTTTCGCGGGCGCGCAAAAAATCCTGCCGAAGATCAGCTATGCGACCGTCTATAACTCTTTGCGTTATCTGAAAGCGGCGGGGCTGCTCGGCGAGATCACGTTCGGCAACGCGGCGAGTCGGTATGACCGCGAAACCGCGCGTCACGACCACGCCATCTGTACCGCCTGCGGCAAGTTGCTCGACTTCGATCTGGCCGAGACGGTGAGCTTGATGAAGTTGGCCGCGCGCCGCTCGCGTTTCAAACCCGCATCCATACACCTGACGCTCGTGGGGCTGTGTCCCGATTGCAGTGACGAACCGGCAGCGTCGCACGGCAAGCGTCGGAAGCGTTGAAATTAGCAGGCCGTGCCGCACGAAGCTCTATCAGCCGCACGCCCTTACTTACCGGAAATTTAACGAGGGAGAATAATTAGAAATGACTCAGACAGCGATGGTGGGGCAGCCAGCCCCGGATTTCGACATGGCTTCGACTAAGAACATAGAGAAACTCGACCAGAACGTGAAGCTCTCGGACTACAAAGGCAAATGGTTGGTGTTGCTTTTCTACCCGCTCGATTTCACTTTCGTGTGCCCGACGGAGTTGACGACCTTTAGCGAGCGTTACGAAGATTTCGAGGGCATCGGCGCGGAAGTGATCGGCGTCTCGACCGACTCGGTCTTCTCGCACCGCGCGTGGATCAACACGCCGCGCGACAAGGGCGGCGTCGAGGGCTTGCGCTACCCGCTCGCGGCTGATGCGACCAAGCAGGTGTCGCGCGACTACGGCGTGCTCGTCGAAGACAAGGGCATCGCGCTGCGCGGCCTCTTCGTGATTGATCCGGAAGGCGTCCTCCGCTACAAAGTGGTGCATGATCTGAACGTCGGGCGTTCGGCGGAAGAGACGTTGCGCGTGATTCAAGCCTTGCAGACGGGCGGCCTCTGTCAGGCCGAATGGAAGCCGGGTCAGAAGACGCTGGCGGCTTAAGAGCAGTGATGACTGGCAAGTGACGGGTGACGAGATGAAGACAAGTTCGGTTGTTAACTTGTCACTCGTCACTCGTCACTTGTCGCTGATTTAGAGAGGTGAGTTTATGCCGAGGATCGGGACGGAGATGCCTTCTCTGGAAGGGGCGACGGAGTGGTTTAACGCGACGGGCGCACGCGCCGCGGAAGAGGCGAAGGGGCATCCGACGCTCGTCCATTTCTGGTCTGTCAGTTGTGGCATCTGCAAAGACAACCTGCCGCGCGTGGCCGTCTGGCGCGATACGTATGAGGGGTTGCGCGTGATCGCCGTACACATGCCGCGCTACGAGGCCGACACCGACACGGAGAAGGTGCGTGATGCCGTCGCGCTCAACAAGATGACGGAGCCGTGCGCCGTCGATAACGAACACAAACTGCGCGAGGCGTTTCAAAACGAGCAAGGCTACGTGCCCGCCTATTACCTGTATGACGGCGAGGGCAAGCTGCGCAGTTTCGCGGCGGGCGAACGTGGCCTGAGCATGGTCGGGGCGGCGCTCGAACGCGTGCTCAATGCTCACAAGGGCGGCGAGGCTACGTTATAAACCGTCTCGCGCACGCGGGCGAAACGTATTGACGACAGGGAAGCGGGCGATCTCGATGAAGAGGTCGCCCGCTTTCCTGTCGGTTGCGTCAAATTCCGTTTAGAGCAAATTTCAATTGGCAGTAGAACAGTAGGGGCAGGGCTCGTCCCTGCCCGTGCCTTACGTCACCACACGGGCAGGGACGAGCCCTGCCCCTACTGTTATAGCGATTGTTCTACATACCATCTGAAAATTGCTCTAGAAGAGCGTTGAAAGTTGGCCGTAGATCAATTTCAGGATGAACCAGAGAATAGTGATCGAGCCGATAAGCAGTGCGAGCAGTGCGAGCATGACGAGGACGACGAAGAGCCAATCGCTCAGTCGGCCTGAGTGCGCGTCTTTGGCATCGACCGTGGCGCGGCGACGCAGCAGTTCGACGTTCCGTTGGTTAGATTTCCATGCCATGTCGAAGATGTCGCCGATGACGGGGATCGCGCCGAAGAGGTAATCGACGCCGATGTTCAGACCCATGCGCAGGAGCGTCACCTTCGAGACGCGGTAGCGCACGCCCGCCGCGAGGATGTAGAAGCCGGTGAGCGTCGAGACGGTATCGCCGACGCCGGGGATGAGGCCGATGATGGCGTCGAGGCCGAACCGCCAACCCGTGCCGGGGATGCGAAACAGCCCGTCCATCAAGCGGCTCAACTGATCCAGGCTCTGCTCGATCTCAACTTGAGAGTGCCGCCTGTCAGGCGTCAATGCCTGCGCCGCTTCGCGTGTGCCGCCCGCCTGCTTCAGTTCATTCATTCGTAACGCTCCCTTTGTGCTTCAACGTATGCGCGTCATCTGTCGCCAGAAGAATCTGCCGAGGCGCGAGAAGGCATTGCGATTGTTTGCGCCTGCGGGTTCGGGCGTGAGGCCGAGCGCGGCGGCGAGTTGCGGGTTGGGAGGCGCGATGTCTTCGTCGCCGTGACGCTCGGAGAGCCAGCGGTCGAAGGTGCGCGTGACGGCGCGACGCTCGGTGACGGGCGCTTCGGCGGCGAACGCGCCGCGCAGGTCGTCGAGTTCGGCGATCTCGTAGCGGTTGGCCTCGGCGTAGCGGCGCAGCGCGGTGAAGACCCGTTCCTCGCCGAGCAGTTTGACGAGCGCGTCGTACATGAGCGCGCCTTTGGCCGAGACGATGGCGGCATACTGGAACGAGTTGCGGTAGTCGCGCGCGGGGCGCAGGGCGGGCATGTCTTCGCCGCCGAAGGTGCGATAGATTTCGTAGACGCCGCGCAGTTGATCGTCGCGCGCGGCCTGCGCGCGAATCGCGCCGTGCGTCTCGCGATAGTAGACGAGCGCAGACCAGTGTGCGAGGGCTTCGTCGAGGACGGGCGCGCGCTCCGGCGAGTTGCCGACGAGCATGCCCCACCACTGGTGCGCGAGCATGTGCGCGGTGGCGAACTCAAGGCTGTCTTCGACCGAGGCGCGCTGCTCGCGCACGAGTTCGGGGAGGTTGCGGACGGCGGGCGAGTCGAAGTCGAGGTAGAACGCGCTGGCGATGATGCTCAGGTTGGCGAACTCCGCGCTGCCAAGACCGGCGACGAGCGGCGCTTCCGCCACGCTCACGCTCACCACAGGCAGCGCGCCGAAACGCGCCGTGAAGACGCGCACGGCCTCGGTCGCCGTTTCAAGCACGCGCCGCCCGATCTTTTCGTGCTCCGCCGTCCAGATGGAACGCACGCGCACGCCGCCCACGTTGCGCTCACCCGATTGCAGCCCGCGCCCGGCGAGGATGGCGAAGTTGCGCAGGTTCTCACCGGCGAAGGTGCGTGCGTTTGTCTTCGCGCCGTCCGCGCCGCCTGTGCTGCCCGCGCCGCCTGCGTCGCCCGTTGCGCTGCCCGTCGTGCCCGCGCGTCGCGCTTCGGCGGAAGTGAAGAGGGCGATGTCGGCGGGCGTGTCAATCGTCACCTCGTAGTCGGCCACTTCGGTGTGCAAGGGATCGCCGACGGTGGCGCGCACCTCTCGCTGCCACTCGTCGCCGTTACGCACGGCGAGCACCGGATAAGCCGCGCCGAGCAGCATCACGCCGCGCGCGCGAAAATTGGTGTCGCGCGCACGTCGCGTCTCGCGCGTGTCGCGCAAGGCCGCGCCGAGTTGCTGGATGACGTGCGAGGGGAGGCTCGTCTCGTCGGGGTCGATTTCGGGGACAGTGCCCGTGAACGCGATCTCGATGTCGGTTGACGACCCGGCGGCGACGGGTTCGCGCAGGTTGATGCGCAGAAGAGTCGCCTGTTCGTCGAGCGCATAGGCGAGCGGGCTTTGCGTCGCGGCGTGGCGCACGCTCTTGATCTCGATGCGCGGTTCGTCCGTCGCGGCAGCCGTCTCTTCACTGGCGGCGGGCGCGGCGCGCGGGGCGTCGTTGTTCCCGTTGGCGTTATTGCTGCGCAGGTTTGCGTAAAGGTGAAAATAGATGGCGGAGGCGGGGCGGTTGTCGTCGTTCACCCATCGGACGCGTTGAGTCGCCGTGAACGTGCGCGAGTCGAAGTCGAGTGCGAAATTGATCTGGTAGAGCGTGCGCGGCGCGGCGGGTTTGTCCTGCGGCATGGGCGCGGGCGTTTGCGCGTGGAGCGGAGCGGCGGACAAGTGCGCGGCGACGACGAGCACGACTAAGAGCGCGGCGCGAGCCGACGCTAAGAAGGCGCGCAGACGCGAAGGAGACTTAATAAACTTCCTTCGCGCCTGCGCGCTTTCGTGTTGAAGTCTGCTGGTCAAACAGTTCTCCGTCAGAATCTACTTGCGCCGCGTCTCGGCGACGTTGATGGCGAGGATGCGGTCGCCGCGCGTGATGCGGTCAACGATCTCCATGCCTTCGACGACGCGCGCGAAGACCGTGTAGCCGCCGTCGAGGTGCGGCTGCGGCGAGTGTGTGATGAACCACTGCGAGCCGCCCGTGTCTTTGCCGGAGAGCGCCATGCCGACCGCGCCGCGCGCGTAAGGCACTTCGTTGATCTCGCAGCGAATCTGGTAGCCGGGGCCGCCGTTGCCGTCGCCGCGCGGGTCGCCGCCCTGCACGACGAAGTTGGGCACGACGCGGTGGAACGCGATGTTGTTGAAGTAGCCGCGACGTGCGAGTTCGATGAAGTTGTCAACCGTGAGCGGCGCGGCGTCGGGCAGTAGTTCCAACTTGAACGCGCCCTTGTCCGTGTTAATGGTGGCGACGACGCGTGCGCTCCGGCGCGCGAGCGCGCGACGGTAATCACCGATGCGATTGCGCGTCGCAACGGTTTCGATGCGCCCGTCTTCCGCGCTCGCCGCGTCGTCGGGCTGCGCGGATTGCAGGATGGCCGCGGCGCGGCGGCGGAGCAGGTAGTCGGGCGAGTCGAGCGCGGTTTTGATCGCGCCGAGGGCGGCCTCGGATTTCTGTTTGGCGAGCGCATCGAGGATGGCGAGTGCGGCGTCGTTCATCTCGTCGCGCAGGGCTGCGGGGAGCGCGGCGGCGAGCGCGGCGGTAGTTTCCGGGTCGGGCGGGAGTTCGCCGAGTTGCCCGGCGGCGGTGGCGCGCACGATCACGTCGGGCGCGGCGAGTTGCCCGCGCATGACGAGCGCGCCGTCGGGCGGTTTGAAGGCGGCGATGGCCGTCAGCACGTCGGGCACGGCGAGCGCGGGCGTCGTCGCCTCTCCGAGTATCGTGCGCAAGGCCAACTGCGCGTCGGCCTGCACGGAGACTGCGCTGTTGCCCGCCCTCTCGCTCGACACGGCGGCGATCTCGCCCAGACCTTGCGCGACCGCCGCGTAAGTCTGCCACGCGATGCGACTGTCGGGCGCGCGGAAGGCGAGTTGGTGAAACGGGCGTTCGCGCAAATATTGATTCGGCGCAATGCGCGCAAACGCGATCTCTGCTTCCGCCGCGCTCCACATCTCGGCCTCGCGAAACGCACGGACGAAGGCGAGCGCGCGTTCGTTGCCGCTGCCCGCGAGCACGCGGCTCAGACCGTTGACGAGTTCAAACAATTCGTTCAACTCGGCAGGGCGTGCCGACGCGTTCGCGGTCTTCGCCGCGCGATAGGCGTTGAGCAGTGTCTCGCCGCGTTTGACGAGCGGTTCGGCGGCGCGCGCGTCGCGCAGAGTGCCGAGCGAGCGGAGCGCGCTGACGCGAACGCGCTCGTCTTTGTCGTTCGCGGCGTGTTGAATGAGAAGATCGAACGCGCCCCTGTCTTCCGCCGCTCCGAGCGCGCGTGCGGCGTTGGCGCGCACGACGGCGTCGGCGTCCGACGCGAGCAACTTGCGCAGTTGATCGTTGGCGTTCTTTGCGCGCAGGCGCGTGAGCGTGTTGGCGGCGTCGGCGCGCAGCCGCGCATCCGTCGAGTCTAAGAAGAGCGCGACGACGCGCCCCGCGCCTTCGGGACGCGCGCGCAAAACAGCCGTCAGCCCGAGCCGCGCGACCTCGCGATTGGCCGGGAGACGCCCGCGCGATTCGAGTTCGACGAGCAACACCCGACCGATCTCTTTCGTGCGCGCCCCGTCCTCCCCCGGCATGACCGCCGCGATTTTGCCGAGGGCTTCCACGACGCGCGCGCGCACGCCCGTCGTCTCCGCGACGCTCGACGCGGTTTTTCGTTCGATGACGCTTAACAATCCTTCAATCGCCGCGCCTGATTCGATCTCGCCGAGCGCGAAGGCGGCAGACGCGCGCACGCGTTCGTCCTTGTCCGTCTGGAGCAGCGCGACGAGCGGGGCCACGGCGCGTGCGTCGCCGATGCGTCCCGCGCCGAGCGCGGCGCGCGCGCGCACGTTCGCGTTCGCGTCCGAGAGCAACGCGCCGAGGTCTGCCGTGTCCCAACGTCTCTCATCTTCGGCGCGCACGATGCGCAGCAGAGTCTCTTCGGGGATAACACGGGCGCGCGGGGGCGTGCGTCGCGGCGTCGGGCGTCGTGCCTGCGCGAATGCCTGCAAGGAGACGCCGCCGTAGAGCGCGAAGACGAGGAGCATTATTAACAGGGCGACGCGGCGTTGGCGTCGCGCGGGCGCAGGGAAGCGGCTTGTAGTTCGACCCGGAAAAATTTTGTTCATGAGAGTAGCTCAAACGAGCGGCGCGGCCATGATAACACTTCGCGAGTTTGCCAAGTACGGATAATGATTATGGTAATGATTAACGCGCCCGCCACCGCAGACACAAATGACACGGAGGGGCGCAGGGGAAGGCATCAGACGATCCCAAACTTGAGATTTGAAATTCAAACTCAAACTTGAGATTTGAAATTCAAAATTAAGATTTGAAATCAGATGATCTCAAACTTGAGACTTGAAACTCAAACTGGAGATTTGAAATCAAGCGATCTCAAACTTGAGATTGTCTTTTTCCGCACCCTCTCTTCTGCGCTCTCCGGTGTCTGCGGTGGTGCGTGCTTCTATTCACACTAAATTGCAAATGCCGATTTAATCCAGCAATTCGACTTCGACGAGCGCGTCGTAGAAGGTCGCGCCACCGCCCATGTCCGTCAGGGTTTGGGAAGTCAACTGGTTGATGTTCGTGTTGCCCGGCGAGAGCTTGTTCCACCAGACTGAAGGCGAGACGACGACGCCCACGCGGGCGCGCGTCGTGACGACCGCCGTCAGTTCGCACGAGCCGCGTTCGTTCGAGACGCGCACGCGGTCGCCGTCAGAGATGCGGCGCGCGGCGGCGTCCTCCGGGTTGATCTCGACGAAGGGACGTTTCTCCTGCCGGAGCTGTTTGGGGAGATTGGCGAAACTCGAATTGAGAAACGCGTGCGCCGCCGGGCTGATGAGCGCGAGCGGGAAACGGCGCGCGAGTTCCGGCGCGCTTCGCCGTGACTCGCGCGGCGCGACGAATTCGGGGACGGCGGGCAAGCCTTGCAGTTCGAGCCGCGCGTTCGAGAGTTCGCACTTGCCGGAAGCGGTCGGGAAATTTCCTGCGGCGAAGGGCGCGTAAGTCTCCGGCACGTTCAGACGCATCCAGCCGCGTTCGCGCAAACGGTCGAGCGTGATGCCTTCGAGCGCGGGGTGGTCGAGGTCAATCGCCTGTCGCGCGATCTCTTCGTCGGAATCCTTGAAGCACTCTTCGTCGAATCCCAGCCGCGCGGCGAGCAGGCGGAACACTTCCGTGTTCGGCTTCGACTCGTGGAGCGGCGCGATGGCCGGTTCGTTGATCGTGAGATAGAGATGGCCGTAAGCCTTGTGCAGATCGAAGTGTTCGAGTTGCGTAGTGGCGGGGATGATGATGTCCGCGAAGTCGCAGGTGTCGGTCATAAACTGCTCATGCACGACCGTGAACAGGTCTTCACGCCTTAACCCTGCGAGCACCCGCGCCTGATCGGGCGCGACCGCCGCCGGGTTGGAGTTGTAGACGTAGAGCGCGCGGACGGGCGGATCGCTCACACGCGTCAAGGCGTCGCCGAGTTGCGACATGTTGAGCGTGCGCGGCGCGGGCGTGGGGAGCAGATCGGGGCGTTTGAGGGCGGCGTGATTGACGGGAAACGTGCTGCTCGTCGAGAGCAACGCGCCGCCCGCCGGGTCGCGCCACGCGCCGCCCGCCGGGTCGCGCCACGCGCCGGTGACGGCGGGCAGGCACGCGACGGTGCGCACGGCCATCCCGCCGCCCGCGTGCCGCTGCATGCCGTAGTTGAGGCGGATGACGGCGGGGCGCGTCGTCGCATACTCGCGCGCGAGACGCACGATGGCGTCAGTCGTCAGCCCGCAGATTTCCGCAACGCGCTCGGGCGCATACTCGCGCGCGCGTTCTTTCAATTCCTGCGCACCGACAGTGTGTTGTTCGAGATAGTCTGCGTCTTCCAATCCTTCGGCGAAGATGACGTGCATGAGGCCGAGGGCGAGCGCGGCGTCAGTGCCGGGGAGCAGCGCGAGGTGTTCGTCGCACTGGTCGGCGGTGCGCGTGCGGCGCGGGTCAACACTGATGACGCGCGCGCCCTTATGCTTCGCTTCGAGGATGAACGGCCAGAGGTGTACGTTGCTCGTGATGGTGTTCGTGCCCCAGAGGATGATGAGGCGTGCGTCGCTGAAGCGTTCGGGGTCTGTGCCGAGGCGTGCGCCGATGGTCGCATCGTACCCGGCGGAACCGGCGGAGGCGCAGATCGTGCGGTCGAGGATGGACGCGCCGAGCCGGTGGAAGAAACGCCTGTCAATCGACTCGGATTGGACGAAGCCCATCGTGCCGCAATAGCTGTAGGGCATGATCGTCTCCGCGCCTTCATCCGACGCGGCGAGCGCACGGAAACGCGCGGCGATCTCGTCGAGCGCCTCGTCCCAACTGATGCGCTCGAAGCGGGCTTCACCGGCTGCGCCTTTCGCGCCCGTGCGACGCATAGGCGTCTGAATGCGGTCGGGGCTGTGGGTGCGCTGTTCGTAGTTGGCGACTTTGGTGCAGAGCGTGCCGCGCGTGAAAGGGTGCGCCGGGTCGCCTGCGACGCGCACGGCGCGACCCTCTTCAACCGTGACGAGCATCGCGCACGTGTCGGGGCAATCGTGCGGGCAGGCCGCACGGACTATTTTGCGTTCGGGTTCGTTAATCATGCCGCTCAATTTTGCGTAGCCGTTGAATACCCTTATAATTTACCCGATGGCAATTATGGCACAAATTTCAGAACAGAGCGTGCTCGACGCGCTTCGCAAGATCGTTGACCCCGATCTCCACAAAGACATCGTGACGCTCGGATTCGTCAAGGATTTACGCATCGAGGGCGGCGAGGTTTCGTTCCGCATCGTCCTGACGACCCCGGCGTGTCCGGTCAAAGAAGAGATGCAGACGGCGGCACAACAGCACGTCGGCGCGCTCGCGGGCGTGACGAACGTTCGTGTGACGATGGATGCGGAAGTGCCCAAAGGCCGGGGCATCGGCGAGAAGGTGACTGTGCCGGGCGTGCGCAACATCATCGCAGTTTCTTCGGGCAAGGGCGGCGTCGGCAAGTCAACCGTGGCGGTGAACGTCGCGGTCGCGCTCGCACGCGACGGTGCGCGCGTCGGCTTGATGGACGCGGACGTGTACGGGCCAAACGCGCCTTTGATGCTCGGCGTCAGCGACTCGAAGCCGGAGGTGGCGGGCAACAAACTCGTGCCGGTCAAAGCTCACGGCCTCTCGATGATGTCGATGGCGATTTTGAAGCCGGGCGACGAGCCGATGATCTTTCGCGGCCCGATCCTGCACGGCCTCGTCCGGCAGTTCCTACAGGACGTGCTCTGGGGCGAACTCGACTATCTGATAGTTGACATGCCGCCGGGCACGGGCGACGTGCAACTCTCGCTCGCCCAACTCGTCCCCGTGCAGGGGGCTGTGCTGGTGACGACGCCGCAGGAAGTGGCCGTGGCCGACGTGCGCCGCGCGCTCAGGATGTTTGAGACGGTGGCCGTACCCGTGCTCGGCATCGTCGAGAACATGAGTTATTTCGTCGCGCCGGATACGGGCACGCGCTACAATATTTTCGGCGAGGGCGGTGGCCGGAAACTGGCCGAAGCCTACGGCGTGCCGTTTCTCGGCGCAGTTCCGATGGGCTTGGACGTGCGCGAGGGCGGCGATGCGGGCGTCCCCATCGTTTTGAGCCACCCGGAATCGCCGCAGGCCGAAGCGTTCCGGCGCGTGGCGGAAGAGGTCGCGCGGCAAGTCTCGATTGAGGCGATGAAGCCGGAGCTTAAAGTGGTGGTGACGCAGGCGCGGTAGAAACGCCGTTTGTCCGTGGTCAATAACCGGCTGGCGTTGTTCGTTGCTTGTGGCGGATGGTCAGGACGGGTAATATTAAGGGCGTCGCTGCTCTGAACAACGGGCAACTGACTACAGACATCTAACCGAAGGTTAACAATCGCATACTGGATTAACGGGTCATAATTTAAGGAGAGAGAAAAATGTCAACAGCAACGATGCCGACCGTGACGGTCAACGTGACGGAGAATGCGGCGACCGAGATCAAGAAGTTTATGTCGAGCGAAGAGGGTTTGCCGGAGACGGCGGGGTTGCGCGTGCGCGTCGTGCCGGGCGGCTGCTCCGGTTTCCAGTACAGCCTGAACATCGAAGAGGAGTCGAAGGCGGGCGACCACATTCAGGACGCGCACGGCGTGCGGCTCTTCGTGGACATGTTCAGCATGCAGTATTTGAACGGCGTCGAGATTGATTACGTCAACGGCGTGATGGGTTCGGGCTTCACCTTCAAGAACCCGAACGCGACCGGCGGCTGCGGCTGCGGGTCTTCGTTCACGGCGTAAACCGTAGTTCGAGCGCGTCGGCTTTTTTAGACGCGGTGCGTGAAAGCATGAGCGCGCCTGTCCGCCCTCATTTGAGAGGGCGGACAGGCGCGTTCGCATGTTCGCGTACCGCGCTTTTCGCTTTTTGGTGTAAACTCCCGCCCGAAGCAATCACCCAAAATTTCATACAGGAGCTTACCCGAAGATGCCCGTAATCCAAGCCGAAACCGCGACCGGCACGCAAGACATTGACGCCGAGGCCGGACGCAAACTCGTCCTCGTTCTCGAAGACGCCGGAATTGACATCCTGCACCGTTGCGGCGGCAACGCCAAATGCACCACCTGCCGCGTCGAAGTGCTGGCGGGCGACCCCGGCGAGATCGGCGAAGCCGAGCGCGCGCGCCTCGCTCTGGAAACCGGACTCGCCGAAAACGTCCGCCTCTCCTGTCAGGTGCGCGTGCAGGACGATCTCAAAGTGCATGTCCTGCGTCAGTCCAGCGTGGACAACCTCGCGCCGGGCAACAGACCGAGCGAAGATTAAAGCGCAGAGGCCGGAGGTCGGTGGAAGAAAATTGTTTTAACCGACCTCTGCCCTCCGGCCTCTAAAATCCATTGCGGCACGCCACGCTTGGTGCTAATCTCGCGCGCGTAACACCCGGAAGCCACACCACAATCAGAAAGAAAAATTCGGAGGTCATATGCTGATCGAGTCATCCGTTCATCTCCCCTTCGGTTTCGCGATGCTGCAAGAGATGTTTCACGCCCCCGGCGGCGAGGCGCTCGTCCGCGTCCTGCTGCGCTGGAGCCACTTCGTCGCCGGTATCACATGGATCGGGCTGCTGTATTTTTTCAACCTCATCAACGTCCCCTTCCAGAAGGGACTCGACGCCGACACGAAGAAGAAGGTGAATCCAGACCTGCTCACGCGCGCCCTCTGGTATTTCCGCTGGGGCGCGCTCGTCACCGTCCTCGTCGGCTTGATGTACTACGCGATGTATATCCTCAAGGGCGACGTGGTGAACGCTAACGCCAACGGCGGCGACGCCAACACGTGGCTCATCCTCATCGTCTGGCTGATTATCGCCGTCGTCACCTTCGCCATCGAGTTTCTGATCATCACGCGCGTGCCCGCGTTGACGAAAGACGGAAAAGTGCTCGCGGTCGTCATCGCCATTCTCGTGATCGTGATGGCGATCATCATCGTCTACTGGCTGAACTCTTCACTGACCACGCCGGGCGGCGACAGCTACGCCAGCAACAAGACACACTCCATCGGCATCGGCGGCGCGCTCGGCATCATCATGCTCCTCAACGTCTGGGGCATCATCTGGCCTTCGCAGAAACGCATCATCGCCGCCACCGCCGGGACGGGGCCTGCCGCGCCCCCCGAACTCGCGCGCCGCGCCTTCCTCGCCTCGCGCGCCAACGCCTGGCTCTCGCTCCCCATGCTCTTCTTCATGGCGACATCGCACGGCGATTACATCATCTTCGGCAAGTAGCCTGAGAACAGCGACAAGCGACGGGTGACAAGTTGAACCAGCTTGGTTTTTAACTTGTCACCCGTCGCTCGTCACCCGTCACTCGTCACCCGCCACTGTTTCTCCGCATCCTCTCCATTCATTCGTTATACGCGCGCACGCTGGCGGGTATAGACTGTCGGGCGTAAAATCCCTGCAATCATGCAAAAGAAAGTGAGGAGCGAAAGATATGGTTTCGAACAATTCTTACAAGCCCAAGCAGTTTGACCTGAGCGGGCTGAACGGCATCTCCGATAAGACTTTGGAGTTGCACTTCAAACTTTACGAAGGCTACGTCAAAGAGACGAACAATCTGTCGGAACGCATCTCGAAATTTCTCGAAGACGGCCAAGTCGATCAAGACGAGATGCCCGCCTATTCCGAACTGACACGCCGCCTCGGCTTCGAGTACAACGGCATGGTCTTGCACGAATACTACTTCGGCAACATGCGCCGTCAAGGCACGGGCGACCCGGCCAAAGACTCGAACTTCGTCAAAGCGGCGGAACAGAGTTTCGGCAGCTACGACATCTGGAAGGCCGATTTCGTCGGCATCGGCAAGATGCGCGGCGTGGGTTGGGCGATGTGTTACCAGAACCCTGCGAACGGGCGTCTGTCGAATCACTGGATCACTCTACACGAGACGGGCAACGTCTCCGGCTTCGTGCCCGTGCTGGTGATGGACGTGTGGGAGCACGCCTTCCTGCTCGACTACATGCCCGCCGAGCGTCCCAAGTACATCGAAGCCTTCTTCTCCAACATTGACTGGGAGGCCGTCGAAAAACGTCTCAACATAGACGCCTCTTCGCGCCCCGCGACGGCGTAAACGATAGAGAAAAAGGGGAAGGGGTCACGGGAAAAGGATCAAAGAAAGCAGCGCACGATGAGCGCGACGCTTTTCTTTCTCCTTTCCCCATGACCACTTCCCCCTTTCCCTTCTTCTTTCCTTTTACCTTTCCCCTTATTCTTTCTATACTCTCACGCGCAATCACTCGAACAACTCTGGAGGCACGTCTATGAAACTTCCCGCACGTCTCTTTTTGCCCTTCGCGCTCTACAGTCTCGTCGCCGTCGCGCTCGTCGCCTCGTCCGCCTGCACGGCTGCCGACAACTCGAACGCCAACACGACCGCGACCACCACCGTCACACCGCCGCCCGCCGGTTCACCCTCGCCGCTGAATCTGACCGTCGCGGAACGCCCGCAGAAGATTAAAGATCAGATGCAGGCGCGCGGCGAGCAGGATACTGCCGCCCCCGTCTTGCGCTTCGTCGAGCCGCGCGACGGCGCGACCCTGTCGGGTTCGACCGTCAACGTCAAACTCTCGCTCGCCGGTGAACTCAAAGGCTACAAGCCCGGCAAAGACCCCGCGACGAACATGGGCAATCACATCCACGTCATCCTCGATAATCAGCCCTACGAAGCCTATTACAATCTCGATGAGCCGTTTGAACTGCGCAACGTGACGGAAGGCAAACACACCCTGCGCGTCTTCGCCTCGCGCCCGTGGCACGAGAGCTACAAGAACAACGGCTCGTTCCAGATGGTCACGTTCACCGTCAAGGGCGGCGGCGGCGACGCGTCGAAACCGACGACCACCGCGACCGGCCAGACGATGGCCGACAACAAGAACACGGGCGCGAACGCCAACGCCGCTAATTCAAACGCCGCCAATGCGAACGCCACTAACACTAATGCCGCCGCGCCGCCGCGCGAGGGCAAAGAGATGGCGTCGAGTCAGGCCGGGGAGATCGACGCGTCGAAGCCGCTCCTGACCTACAGCCGACCGAAGGGCGACTACAAGGGCGCGGACGCCGAGGCCATCATGATCGACTTCTGGCTCACGAACGCCAAGCTGCAAGGCGACGGCGGCGATTATCGCGTGCGTTATACGGTCAACGGCGGCGAACCGAAGTTCATAGACAAGTGGGAGCCGATCTGGCTGACGGGTTGGACTGCGGGCAAGCACACCGTCAAAGTTGAACTCGTGGACAAAGACGGCAACGTCGTCGAAAACGGCGGTTACAATTCCACCTCGCGCGACATCAACGTCAGCAAGTAGCCGGACGCTGATCACTAAAGACAAGTAGACGCGAAGACGCGATCAGGCTTCTTCGCGTCTACTTGTCTTTGTGGTTAAATTCTCTCGCATGAACCTGCTCGAACAAAAGCGCGCGCTCTTCGACGCACTCGCCGCAGAGGCTGCCGCGTGCCGCCGCTGCGGGGCGATGTGCGGGCGCACGGCTGTCTTGAGCGATCGGAACGGCAGCGTCGAGGCGCGCGTCATGTTCATCGGCGAAGCGCCGGGGCGGCAGGGCGGCGACCGCACGCGCGTGCCCTTTTCGGGCGACCAGTCGGGGCATAACTTCGGGCGTTACATCGCCTCGATCAACCTCCCGCGCGAAGAGATCTTTATCACGAATTCCGTGCTCTGCAACCCGCGCAAAGAGTCCGGCGCGAATCGCAAGCCGAGCACGAAAGAGTCTCTGAACTGCGCCGCGTTTCTGCAACGACAGATCGAACTCGTCGCGCCGCGCGTCGTCGTCACGCTCGGAGCGGTCGCGCTTGCTGCGCTCAGTCGCATTGAGTATCATCAATTCACACTCAAAGATTCGGCTGGCCGCGTGTGCGAATGGAACGGGCGTTTGCTCGTGCCGCTTTATCATCCGAGTCCGCAGGTGCTCGCCTCGCACCGGCGCGAGGACGCGCAACTGCGAGACTACGCCGCCGTCGCACGCGCCATCCGGCAGAGCGCCGCGCAGGCGCACGCCGGAGAGCCGTCGCACTAGAGATTTGCCGGGAGAACTTTCGGAGCAGTATGAACGAGACGGTCGAACAACTGACGGTTCACAATCTGACGCTCGCGGAGACGCACCGGGCGCACGGCGCGATTTTCACGGAGCGCGACGGCTACGTGCTGCCCGCCACTTACGGCGACGCGCGCGCGGAGTATGAAGCGGTGCGCGAAGGCGGAGGCGCGGGGCTGATCGATCTTTCGGCGCGCGCGCGCATCGAGGTGAGCGGCGCGGAGGCGGTGCAATTCTTGAACGGCCTCATCACGAACGACGTGAAGACGCTGGCGGCGGACGCGTGGATGCACGCCGCTTTCCCCAACGTGCAGGGACGCTTGCTCGCGCACGCGCGCGTCGCACGCCCCGCCGAAGCCGTCTCTTTTCTGATCGACACCGAGCCGGTGACGCACGAAAAAGTTTTCCAGACGCTCCAACGCTTCACGCTCGCAGGAGATTTTCACGTCAAAGACGTGACCGGCCAGACGACGCAGTTTTCCGTACAAGGCGCGGGTGCGCGCGCCATCGTCGAGTCTGTGCTTGGCGACGCGTTCGCGCACAGCGGGCAGCAACATCGGCAGAGCGTGTCGGTCGCCCGGTGGCGCGAGTCTCAAGAGGTCGTCGTCCTCCACGCCACGCACACGGGCGAAGACGGCTACGACCTCGTCTGCGCGGCGGATGCGGCGGCGGATTTGTGGGAGGCGTTGACGAAAGCGGGCGCGCACCCTGTAGGCTTCGACGCGTTTGAAGTGTTGCGCGTCGAGGCGGGCGAACCGCGTCACGGCGTTGACGTGACGGACACGAACGTCGTGCTCGAAGCGGGGCGCGACGAAGCCGTGAGCTACACGAAAGGCTGCTACATCGGGCAGGAGATCATCGCGCGCATCCACTGGCGCGGCCACGTCGCCAAGCGGCTCGCCGGACTCGTCCTCGAAGACGAAAGCGGCGAACTCGGCGCGGATGCGAAAGTCAGAACAACGGACGGCAAGGAGATCGGGCGCATCACCTCTCATGTCTTTTCACCGCGACTGGCACGCCGCATCGCCCTCGCCATCATCAAGTACGATTACCTAGAGCCGGAGACGCAAGTCTCAATCGTCGCGGGCGAAGCGGAACTCGCCGCGCGTGTTGCGGAGTTGCCTTTCGTGCGCGGCAGTTGGTACGCGGCGACCGTCACGGACGCACCCGGCGACGGAGTCGAGGCGACATCGTGAGCGACCAACCCCCGGCAGCCGACGCCAACTCTCCCGCCGCCGCCACCGACGCCGACGCGCCGCGCGATCTCGACTTCGCGCAAGCGCGCCTCGCCTATTCGATCATCCAGTCGCTTCTCGAACACACCGCCGTCGTCAGCGACCTCGTTGCGCTCATGGCGCAGGTCATTGACGAAGACACCACGCGCGCCCTCACGCAGACGCCCAACTGGACCGCCTATCTCGAAAGCCGCCGCCGCATGGAAAGAACACGCGCCGACGTGGAGAAGTTTGCCGACATCATGAAGGGGCTTGGCGAGGACGAGTAGCAAGTTGTCGCGGGCGTTGCGACCTTGCGACACGCCGCGCTCGGGGCGTCCGGCTCACGTTAGGGAAAGCCCGTTAGTCTCAAAAAAGCGACGGCTGATTTTCGAGGTCGGCGGGTGAGGCGGTGGTTTGGCCGAGGAGGCGTTTGAGTTTGTTGGCGGAGGCGGGGGCGTGGCCTTCGTAGTAGTTGCTGAAGTAGGCGAGGACGCGTGGGACGCGGGCGCAGAGGCGCGTGATGGCTTCGTGCCAGAGTTGGAGATTGGGGTCTTGTGGGCGTTGGATGCGGTCGAAGCGTGTGAGATCGCGTGCGCCCATGAAGCGTATGTAGGCGAAGTCGGCGTTCATCTGTTCGACGGTGCGGAAGAGGCTGCGGCGTGCGATCCATTCGCCTTCGACGAGGGCGACGGGGACACGATGCGTGGCGAGCAGGTTGAGCGTCTCGTCGGTCATCCAACCGGGGTGGCGGAACTCGACGGTGAAGGGGATGTCGCGGGGCAGGCGCGGGAGAAAGGTTTCGAGGGCGCGCGCGTTTTCGGGCGTGGCTTCAAACTGCGGGGGGAGTTGGATGAGAACGGCGGCGAGTTTGTCGTGCAGCAGCCGCGCGTGGTCGCAGAACTCGGCGAGGATTTCGCTGCTGCCTTTGCGGAGGCCGAACTCGTGCGTGATCTGTTGCGGGAGTTTGAGGGCGAAGGTGAAGCGCGCGGGCGTGCGTTTGTGCCAGCCGTCCACGGTGGCGGCTGAAGGGACGGCGTAGAAGGTGGAATCAACTTCGACGGTGTCGTAAGCGTGCGTGTAGAGTTTGAGCATCGCGGCGGGACGCGTGCCGCGCGGGTAGAAGACCTTCTCGTCCGAGGCAGGGCCGGTCACCCAGTCTTCGTAGTTCCAACCCTGACAGCCGACGTGCGCGCAGGATGAGGGGCTTAAGCGTGTTGTCTCGTGTGTCGTCATGTGCGGAATAAATTAACCACAAAGACGCGAAGTAACAAATGGAAATAATGGATTTCAAATTGCGTCCCTTTGCACCTTCGGTTTTAGCTTCGCGTCTTTGCGAGAAAAAGCATTTCACGCAAAGGCGCAAAGTTAAAACCGAAGGCGCGAAGGGTTGAAGGGTGGGATGTGGTGTTGAGCTTGGGGGGAGGGCTTCATACTTCGCAGATGATGAGTTGGATGATGCCGAGGGCGTGGGGTTCGATGCTGATGATGCGGAGTCCGGCGCGGCGTGCGGCGTCGGCGGTGCGGCGGTTGAAGTGGTCGTCGAAGAGGCGGACGGTGAAGAAGCTGAGGGCGTCGAAGACGAAGCCGAGCAGACCGGAGGGGCGGACGTGTTCGAGGAGCACGACGCGACCGCCCGTGCGCACAACGCGCCGTAGTTCAGCGAACGCCTCCGGCGGCGAGGCGACGGAGCAGAAGACGAGGGTGGCGAAGGCCGCGTCGAAAGTGTCGTCGGCGAAGGGCAACGCTTCCGCGCTGTTCTGCACGAGGCGGACGCCTTCGGGGCGCGGCTTCGTTCGTGCGAGACGAAGCATCTCGCGGCTTGGTTCGGTGGCCGCGCCGTGTGCGCCGTGCGGGTAGTGTGGGAAGTTGAGTCCGGTTCCCGCGCCGATTTCGAGAAGACGAACGCTGCCGCCGTCGCTGCCGTCGTCGGTCAAGGCGCGGAGCGTGGCGGCGCGCAGGCGCGTGAGCAGGAGGCGTTCGAGCGGTCGGAGCGCGCGTTCGTAGTACGGCGCGAACGCGTCGTAAATCGGCGGGCGAGAGTGCGGCGTTTGCGTCGTCAAGCGTTTGCTGGCTGCGGTATCAGTTTCGGCAGCAGTTCAGCCGCGCGCCGCGAAGTCGCGTCATTCTGCATAAAATTGAAGAGTGGCCTTCAAAAATTTGGATAACGCGGGCGGTCCGCTGCCGGAATTAGTTAGATAATGCACGTTAATGCACGCCCACATCGCGCGGGCATACTGCTTGCGTAAAAAGAACGCGTTCGACGCACCTGCATGGGGCTAATCGCCCGATTGTTAAGATTAACAGAAGAACTTACGCCGGAAGAACTTCGAACCTCGCCGAAGTTTAACCTTTGAACAGCGACGCTGGTTGTCCAGTTGACGGTGGAAGCCCATCTCCAAAGTCACCGCTACGAGGACGGCCTTTTACCTCAACCTTCAACAGTTTCTCCGTACCTTACCTAAAAGGAGTAAAGAAATGTCGAGAGTAATCAGGCAGGTTCTTGTGATGCTCGTCTTGTTGCTGGGCGTGGCGGTGTCCGTTTCGGCTCAGACCACCGGCTCGATTTCCGGCATCGTTCAGGACGAGAAAGATGCCGCTATCCCGAACGCGACCGTGACGGCGCGCAACGTCGAAACCAATTTTACACGCACCGCTCAATCCAACGACGAAGGCCGTTACAACTTTCTCAACATGCCCGTCGGCGCATACGAGATCACGGTCGAGGCGTCCAACTTCTCGAAGCACGTGCAGAGCGGTATCACTCTCGCCCTGAACCAGCCCGCCGTAGTTGACGTGACGTTGAAACTCGGCGGCGTGAGCGAGGTCGTGACCGTCATGGAGAACGCCGCGCTGTTGAACACGACGAACGCAGAGGTCGGCACGCGCTTCGACGAGCGACGCCTCTCGGAGTTGCCGCTCTCGACCAACCGCAACGTCTACAACGTCGCGCTCTCCGCGCCGGGCGTCAGCCAGTTGCAGTCGAACCAGTCGGGCTTCACCAACGGCATCAACTACTCGGCCAACGGTGGCCGTCTCCGCTCGAACAACTTCCTTATTGACGGGCAGGACAACAACGACTTCGGCGTTGGCGGCGGCTCGGTGCAGTTGAACAATCCTGATCTGATTCAGGAAGTGCGTCTGGTGACGAACCAGTTCACCGCCGAGTTCGGGCGCAACAGCAGTTCCGTCTTCAACGCCATCACCAAGAGCGGGACGAACGAGTATCACGGTTCGGGCTTCTGGTTTCACAACGACAACGCGCTCAACGCGTGCAGCAACCTGAACAAGAGCGCGGGCTTTTGTCAGGAACCCGGCACGACCGGCTTCCAGAGCGACAAGGCTCCGTTCCGCGTGGAGAATCAACTCGGCACGACCATCGGCGGCCCGCTCCACCTTCCGCGCTTCGGCGAGGGCGGTCCCTCTTACACCAGCGGGCGCGACCGCACCTTCTTCTTCTTCTCGATTCAACGTTGGTGGGATCGTCGCCTCGGTCAGGGCGTGACCGTTGACGGCATCCCGACCGCCGAGGGGCGACAGGTGTTGCAGACGTTCGCGGGCAACCGCCCGCAGGTGCAAGCCCTGCTGGACTTCCTGCCCGCCGCGCAAACCGCCGGGGGGCGCGCGCGCACGTTCACCATCAACGGCGTGGAGCGCAGCGTCGCCGTCGGCTCGCTCACCGGGTCCAGTTCCTTCGTCTTCGACGACTGGCAGACCTCTTTCCGTGTTGACCATCGCTTCAACAACAACCACATCCTGAACGCGCGCTACATCTATCAGGACCAGAACACCTCCGGCGCGGGACAGTCCACGCCGCCAGGCTACGAGTCGTCGAACGTTTCGCGCAATCAGGGTGTGAACCTCGCGCTCAACAGCGTGCTCAGCCCGCACATGGTCAACGAGGCGCGCGCCGCTTACCTGCGCGCCGCCAGCGCGACGGTCGCGTCTGACTTGCGCGCCGAGGCCATCCCCTCGATCCAGATCACAGACCTCGGCCTGCTCGGCCTGAACGCGGGCGCGACGCGCACCGGCATCGGGCTGGCGGCCAACCTGCCGCAGTTCTCTTTCCGCAACACTTACCAACTTCAGGACAACCTCTCCGTCACGCGCGGCGACCACTCCCTGAAGTTCGGCGGCGACATCCGCCGCAACCAACTCGCGCAGCTTTTCAAGCCGACGACGCGCGGCCACCTCGTATATGCCAACCTGAACAACTTCGTCAACGATCTGGGCAACGTTCAGATCAACCGCAACCTGCCCGGCGTCGCACAGGTGCTTCACCTCGACTGGCACGACTTCTTCTTCTATGGTCAGGACGAGTGGAAAGTCAGACCGAACTTCACTCTGACCTTCGGCCTGCGTTACGAGAATCCGGGACAGCCCATCGCCGATCTGTTGCAGGAAAATGACCCCGTGTTCGCCGCTGCGGGCAACGACCCGCGCTTCCGCGTCACGCCGATTCCGGGACGCGACAATGACAACTTCGAGCCGCGCCTCGGCTTCAACTGGAACCCGCGCACCTCGACCGACGGCATCCTCGGTTTCATCACCGGCGGCGATAAGCTGGTCTTGCGCGGCGGCTACACGCGCACGCACGATTACGCGTTCACCAACATCGCTCTCAACATCTGGAGTTCGTTCCCGTTCGTCGCGGCCTTCAACCAGACGAACGTGCCGAACGCTTTCGCCACCTATCAGAATTTGCCCGTCAACCCCGCCGTCTTCACGCGCACGGAAGTCACGCCCGACTTCAGTTCGCCGCAGTACGATTCGTTCAACCTCGAAGTGCAGCGCGAACTGACGCGCGACATCGTGGTGCGCATCGGCTACGTTGGCTCGAAGGGCACGGGACTGTTCGAGAGCATCGACGGCAACCCGGTCGTCTTCCGCAACGACCTTGCCAACAGCGTGACGAACCCGCCCGTGCGCACCGACCCGACGCGCGGTCCGGTGCGCCTGCGCGCCAACTCCGGCAACTCCATTTACCACTCGATGCAGGCCAGCCTTGAGAAACGCCTGACGAGAGGTTTCAGCGCGGGCGTCCACTTCACCTATAGCTCGTTCATTGACACGATGTCGGAGATTTTCAACAACTCGAACTCCGAGATCGCGCTCGCCCAAGACCCTTACAACCGCAACCTCGAACGCGGTCGCTCTTCCTACGACCGTCCGTTGCGCCTCGCGGGCAACGCCGTCTATGAGTTGCCGTTCTTCCGCGACCAGAAAGGCTTCACCGGTCACGTACTGGGCGGCTGGCAGTTGAACGCCTTCCTCAACTTCCAGAGCGGCGCGCCGTTCTCGCCCTTGAACGGAACCGACCCGACCGGCACGCTCGGCGGCCTCGCCTCCGCCGTCGGCATCGCGACGCGCACGAACATCTACACCCAACTCGACATCTCGCGCATGTCGGTGCAGGAGTTGTTCGCGGCTGACCAACGGCTCAGGGCGCAGGCTCAGGCCGAGGCGCAGGCGATACTGGCGACGCTCCCGCTCACCACCCAGTCCGGACCGCTGCCGGGCACGCTCCCCAACACGCTGTTCGGCGTGTCGCAGGGACGCGTCGTTCGTGCAGCCAACGGCACGCTCAGCGTCCTCGTCGATTTTGTCGGGCTGCCTTCCGGCAGGGTCGGCAGCGCGGGGCGCAACATCCTGCGCGCCGACGGCATCAACAACCTCGACTTCGGCATCCTGAAGAACACGCGCATCAGCGAGACGCAAAAAATCCAACTGCGCGCCGACTTCTTCAACGCCACCAACACGCGCGACTTCGGCACGCCGAACTCAATCGTGAGTTCCAACGGCTTCCTCAACCAGTGGGGAACCGACGGCGGCAACCGTCGTATCGTCGTCGGCGTCAGGTACATCTTCTAAACCTGACCGGCTCCCGGCGACCGACGCTTTCAACCAACGTCAGTCGCCGGACGCACGAGGACGCACAAGTCGAGAGGGGCGTTGGGATTATTCCCGCGCCCCTTTTCGCGTCCGGCTCGCGTCACGCGTGGAGCACCCGAACGCACGCCCGGCTCTTGACCGGAAAACTGCGCGGGCATAATGTGTGGGCAATTCAACTTCGGAACGAATGCTTTCAAACGGCCTCGCGTTGGAGGAAGGAGGGTGCGAATGAAGTCTCTAAGCCTGTGCCTGATCATTTCGGCGACGTTCTGCGCCGCGTCCGCCCGCGCGCAGACGGCGAGCGCGGCGATTGCCCCGGCCTCGGCGGTGGCGGCGGGCGAGTCGAACCCGGCTGATCTGGTCGTGGTCAAATTCAGTTGGAGCAAGGAGCGTCTGGGCTGGGAGCGCGACCCGTTCAGCGGGCCGGTCGAGAATTTTGAAGAGATGCGCGTGCGCTCGCGCAACGACAAACGCATCGACGACGCCAAGCGCGGCAGCGCGCCCGAAGTGGATCGCATCAAGCGCGAGGCGAAGGCGGATTCGGCCAACCTCGAACAACTCCGCCGCCAGCAGACGCCGCCCCGCTACGGCTTCATGTACAAAGTCTCGGTCAGGAACACGGGCGCGAAGACCATCAAGTCGCTCGACTGGGATCACGTTTTCTTCGACACCGACACGAAGGCCGAAACCGGCAGGCATCAATTCACCAGCAGCGAAAAGATCGCGCCCGGCAAACAAAAAGAGTTCAGCGTCTTCGCCTCGGCTCCGCCGTCGAGCACGATCAGCGTCCACAAGTTGCAGAAGCGCGAGCGCGACACGGTCAGCGAATCAATCGTCGTCGTGCGCGTCGAGTACGCGGACGGCTCCGTGTGGCAGCGTCCGTAACGCGCGTGCGCCGTCGCGTCGCCGTCGCACGTCGAAGTGCGGCGGGGTTAAATCGCACGCGGTGGCCGTGCCCCGCTTGACCTTGTTCGCCGTGGGTGCTAGGTTGTTCGTCCGCGCTGCGCATAATCTAAAAGACTGGGAGATGAACAGCAGCACGCGGCGCGAAGTCGCGGACAAGTTCCGCGTCTCGATCTTTGCCACTAGAATAATTTGTATCGCTATTCAACACGGCGCACGGCGCGGCTTCTGGCCGGGTGCGCGCGTCCGGGTTGACCGTCGCAGGTGTGACCCGCGCTGATTCGAGCGCGGGCGACAAGGGAAGTCGGGTGCAAAGCCCGCACGGTTCCCGCCACTGTAGACCGGCGATTGTGTCGCACGCCACCGAAAGTTTTAGGTCACTCGTCCCGACGCGGGACGGGGAAGGCCGCGCGAGCGACGCGTCTGAGCCGGGAGTCAGGAAACCTTGCCTGCATCAAGAGACGGAGGCGACCGCTGACGCTCCGGGAAAGGGCGAGTGGCTTGGCTCAAAAGTACGTGCGATGATCAAACTCCGGCATGCGTTCTCTCAGGCGTTCCAAACCTGAAGCCGCACGGGTTTCATCCGATGCCAATTTTGACGCGCCCTCGATCTTGCCACGGCAGGATCGAGGGCGCGTCTTTTTTTTTGCATCGACCGTTAGGCGCGCGTCGCTTTGTCAGCCTCTTCGATGTTCACCGCACGCATCGCCAGCGTCCGCCCTCCACCGTTCCAAAAGGAGGATGCGAGAGGAAATGACTAACACACAATCTGATAAATTTTCGTTCACTCATAAGTTTTCGACAGCCGGTAAATTTTTAACGGCGCGTAAATTTTTACTCACCTTTGCGCTCGTCGCCGCGTGCGCGCCGGTCTTGTTCGCGCAGGCGACCACGGCGACAACTGCCGCCGTCAGCGGTCGCGTGACCGACGCCGGG
>Ga0307513_10000239_pt1 | contig 79935 bp, 70 predicted proteins | sample 15_EM_MG_FD_202174 | JGI IMG/M metagenome (GOLD analysis project Ga0307513, IMG submission 202174) | Populus trichocarpa ectomycorrhiza microbial communities from riparian zone in the Pacific Northwest, United States - 15_EM | ecosystem: Host-associated > Plants > Roots > Unclassified | place...
ATCGCGTTCGGGACCGCCGCGGCGGCCTTCACGGGGCGCTGCATCCCACCGGGCAACAGGAGGCCCACGCCCAGAACGTCCACGCGGTTCGCCTTCGCACGTTCCAGGGCGGCGTCGAGGGTGCTCACGATCCGGTCGATGATCTCGTCGGCGTCGTCCAGGCGCACGTCCGCTTGCACTTCGATCCTGGCAAGCTCGCCCAGCGCGGCGTCGAACACGATCGCCTCGAAGTAGGCCTCCTCCACGTCCGCGTAGACGCCGACGATGCGGCCGCGATCGGGGTCCATCCGCAGGCCGGTCGTCGGACGTCCGATGTTTCCGCTGATCAGGCCCGTCTCCACGACGATGCCGCCCTTGAGGAGGTCGCCCACGATCGTCGAGACCGTCCCGGGGCTCAGCCCGGTCTCGTCGGCCAGCTCGTTGCGGGTCGACTCCCCCGCCGCGAGCAGCGCGCGCATGACGACCAGCCGCGACTCGCTGCGGATGTCGCGGGACGTTCGCCGAGCGACGGCCATGGACACTCCAGAATCTGCCGGTAGATCGAAGCGGCGGCGGCCGGTCGCAAGGCGCGCATGGCCGTCCGCGGGGACCCTTGAGACTAGCAAGGGCGGCGGGGAACGGCATTCGAGAAACCGCTCGGCTGCGCGAACGCCCCCAGGGGGTGTGGGGCTCGGGCGGAGGCGGTTCAGGCGCTCGGGCGGGTGAACGTCAGGTGGGTGACGCCGCTGGGCGCGGAGGTGGCCTCGACCCGGTAGCCCTGCTCGATTCCTTCGAGCCCGTCCCAGAGGCTGACGCCGCGGCCGAGCAGGATCGGGACCACCGCGACGTGCATGTGGTCGATCAGTCCGGCGGCGAGGAACTCGCGGATCGTGGTGGCGCCGCCGCCGATGCGCACGTCCAGGCCGCCGGCGGCCTCGCGTGCGGTCGCGAGCGCTTCGGCGGGCGAGGCGTCGATGAAGTGGAAGGTCGTGCCGCCCTCCATCTCGATCGGCGGGCGGGTGTGGTGGGTGAGGATGAAGGTCGGGGTGTGGAACGGCGGGTTGGGTCCCCACGCGCCCTTCCAGTCCGGTTCCTGCTCCCATCCCGGGTGTCCCCATTTTCCGGCGCCCATGATCTCGGCGCCGATCCCCGCCGGGAGTGGACCGTCTCCCGGCGGGGACGCTCTCGCCGTTACGCCTTTCTGGCGATTCCGGCCATCTGCGTGCGCTCGTACGGTTCCAGGTCCTGCACGGCCCTGACCGTCCGGTCCGACTCCTCCGGGTACCAGCGCGGGATGTACTCGAGTCCCGGTGCGACCATCTCCAGGCCCTGGAAGTGGCTCTCCAGCACCGGAATCGGCCGCATCCAACCGTTCCCGAGCGTCTCGATGCACGCCGCCGAGAGTGCCGCCTGCGCCGCCTCACCCGTGTCGGGCCACGAGGTCAGCAGGAGGTGGCTGCCCGGAGGCAGTGCGTCCATGAGCGTCGCGATGATGTCGTTCGGTCGCTGCTCGTCGCTGATCTGCATGATCATGCCGACCAGCAGCAGTGCGATCGGCCGCTCGAAGTCCAGGAAGGACCTGAGTTCGGGGCGAGACAGGATGTAGGCGGGGTCGAGCAGGTCGGCCTCGATCACGATGGCGCTGCGGTTGTCCGCGAGCAGCGTGTTCGCATGGGCGACCACCATCGGGTCGTGGTCGACGTACACGACCTTCGCGTCCGGGTTCAGCCCCTCGGCGACCTGGTGCGTGTTCTGCGCAGTCGGCAGGCCGCACCCGATGTCGATGATCTGGTCCATTCCCGCGGTGCGCACCAGGTACTCCACGCCGCGGATGAGCGCGCTGCGATTGATCTTCGCGCATTCACGCGCCTGCGGGATGTGCTGCGCGAACACGTCGGCGGCGACCCGGTCGGCCGCGAGGTTCGTGGACCCGCCCAGCAGCGCGTCGTACACGCGGGCGGTGGCCGGGACGGTGGTGTCGGTGCCTGGCGGCAGCTCGATGTCGTTGTCGTGCATGGCCTGCCTTCCTGCCGCGAGCGGCGAGCGTCGGAGGCGCGGGGCCCGGCCCCGCAGGGGTGTGACCATGACGTTACCGGATATCACCGCGGCGCAGCGGACTCCGAGTGCGGCGGTACTAGGCCGCAGGAGACGGCATTCCCTCAGGGGCGTCCGCGTATCGGGCGGCGATCGCGGCGGCGCGGTGATGCAGGGAGGCGCGCAACGACTGCGGGGCAAGGGCCTCGGCGTCGGGGCCGAGCTGCCACAGCGCCCATTCGGCATGGCGCGCATCCTGATAGGTGACCTCCAGCCGCAGCAGGCCGTCGGCCTCGGGTTCCTCGGCGCGGACGGCCACCGCGGTGTCGAGCAGGTCCTCCCGCCGTTCCGGGCGCACCCGCACCAGCACGGTGAGGTGGCCCTCGGACAGGAACTGCGCGCAGCGTTCGCGCCAGATCCGGTCCAGATCGACCCGGTCCGGGCGCTGCGCCGGTTCGGGCAGCTCCTCGGCGGCGAGCATCCGGGCCAGCCGGTAGGTGCGGTCCGCGCCGGACCTCGTGGCCAGCAGGTAGACCCGGTCGCGCACGGTGACCAGGCCGATGGGGTCCACGGTGCGCCACTGTGGACTCTGGTCCGCGGCCGCGTAGTGGATGCGGAGCCGGTGCCCGGCGAGCACCGCGCGCCGGACCTCGATCATCGTGGCATCGGAGACGGTCTCGGAGACCGCCCGCCGCGAGAGCAGGTCGGTCTCGGGCTCGACGAGCAGCCGCCGGGCCGCGTCGCTCGCGGCGGCCTGATGGCTTTCGGGCAGCGCGTCGACCACCTTGCGCATGGCCGAGGCGAGCGCCGAGCCGAGGCCGAACGCCTCGCCGCGTCCCGCTCCGGCGGTCAGCAGGGCAAGGGCCTCATCGTGGTTGAGGCCGGTGAGTTCGGTCCGGAAGCCGGGCAGCAGCGCGAAACCGCCATGCCGCCCGCGTTCGGCGTAGACCGGGACGCCCGCCGCGGACAGCGCCTCGATGTCGCGGAGCACGGTGCGGGTGGACACCTCGAGCTCACCGGCGAGTGCGTCGGCGGTCAGCCGACCGCGCTGGCGCAGCAACAGCACCAGCGAGACCAACCGGTCGGCGCGCATGTGAGAACTCTACCGGAATACACGACACAAGATGTCGTGATTCATTGACAGGCTCATCGGCAATGACGGCCATGAGGCCGCAGACGGACGAATCGAATGGAGCCGAAGTGGCGATGGAACGAACTGCGGTCAACCCGGTGGCGTGGTCGGTGGAGTTGGGGTTCAACCAGGGTGAGCTCGTGTCCGGACAGACGCGGACCCTGTACTGCTCCGGGCAGACGGCGATGAGCGCCGAGGGCAAGCCCGAGCACGACGGCGACATGGCCGCGCAGTTGGCGCTGAGCCTCGAGAACCTGGAGGCCGTGCTCGCGGAGGCCCGCATGTCCCTGGCGAACCTCGTGCGGCTCAACGTCTACACGACCGACGTCGATCTGCTGTTCCCGCACTACGGCGTGCTGGCAGGGCGATTGGGCGCGGCCGGGGCGGCACCGGCGACCACGATGCTCGGGGTGGCGCGGCTGGCGATCCCGGGCCAGATGGTCGAACTCGAGGGAACCGCTGTCGCCTAAGGCGACTCATCACCGAGACGGGCCGGGAGGGCGCACCCTCCCGGCCTCAATCGGGTTCACCGAGGCTCTCGAGTTGGGTCCGGACCTTCGCTGCGTCGGGATGGCCGAGTTCGTCGAGGATGGCCAGGGCTTGACGCCAGGTGCGGCGGGCGGCGGCGCGGTCTCCGGCCATGCGATGGGCCTCACCGAGATTGGAGAGCACCGGGGCTTCGCCCTTGCGGTAGTCCAGGTCCCGGTACAACTCGATGGCGCGCTGGTAGCAGGCGACGGCCCGCCCGTACCGGCCGAGGTGATGGAGGGCATGGCCGATGCTGTCCAATGTGCTCGCCTGGCCGAAGCGGTTGCCGATCTCCTCCATCTGGATCAGCGCCTGCTCGCAGTAGCCCAGCGCCTTCACATGGTCGCCGGCCAGGGAGTGGTTCCACCCGATCGAGTTGAGCGTGTTGGCCTGGCCGACCAGGTGGCCCGACGCCCGGTACAGGTCGAGGGCGCGCAGGTCGCCGTCGATCCCCTCGGCGAACAGGCCCTGCCGCGTCCAGAGACGCGCCTGCACGTAGTGGGTGTGGGCCTCACCGACGCGGTCGTCCAGACCCCGGCACAGGATCAGCGCCTGATCCAAGAGCGCATGGGCGTCCTCGAACTGCCCGAGATGGCTGTACGCCTCCGCCAGCGGGCGGCTCAAGAGCACCTCGGCAGCGGCGTCGCCGAGCCTCCGGGCGGCTTCCAGGGCCGTTCGCCAGAAGGTGGTCTGGTCGTGCCAGCGCCCCTGGTCGAGATGGTCGCGAAGGGTCCAGGCCAGTTGCCAGCAGTGAGTGTCGAAGCCGCTCGCGGCGGCATGATTGAAGGCCGCCAGCAGCACTGCGCCCTCCGTCGCGAACCAGGCCGTCGCCGCCTTGTCGTCGGCCGGACTCGTCGGCGCGACGCCGGGGCTCGCGGCGTGCAGCGAGATGGGGTCGCGGTTGGGGTCCATCATCCGGTTGGCCGCGTAGGCGGTGTGGACGTAGAAGTCCAGCAGCCGACGGGTCGCCGCGTGTCGATCGTCCTGCGTGTCGACGGTGCCCGCGAGCTCGGCCGCGTAGGCGCGCAGGAGGTCGTGGAAGCCGTAGCGGTCGGTCGGGGTGCGGCGCAGGAGATTGGCCTCGACGAGTTCGGTGAGGGCGGCGCGGGTGCGGTCGATGCCGGTGCCCGCCAGGCTCGCGGCCGCGGTCGCCGAGCAGTCGGGGCCGGGGTGGAGGCCGAGCAGCCGGAAGAGCCGCGCCGCTTCGGTTCCCAACTGCTCGTAGGACCAGCGCAGCAGCGTCCGCAGGTCGGTCGCGGGGTCGTCGCCGCCGAGTCCGTCGAGGGCGGTCGCTCCGGCGTCGAGCTCGTCGGCGAGGAGCGCGAGCGGGGCGTCGGGGCGTACGGCCGCGCGGGCGGCGACCACGGCCAGTGCGAGGGGCAGGCCCGAGCAGCGGCCGAGGATGCGTTCAGCCGCTTCGGGTTCGGCGGCCAGGCGATCGGTGTCGAGGCGGGCGGCCAGGAGGGCCCGGGCTTGAGCGTCGGGCATGGTCTCGACCGGGACGACCAGGGCTCCGGTCGTGGCGATCAAGCCGGTGAGGCGGCTGCGGCTGGTGACGATGGTGCAGCAGCCGGGCGCGCCCGACAGGAGCGGGCGCACCTGCGCCGGGTCCTTGGCGTTGTCGAGGACGACCAGGACCCGCTTGTCCGCCAGTAGCGCGCGAAAGCGGGCGGCCCGCTGTTCGAGCCCGCCGGGGACGGCCTCCGCGGGGACGCCGAGGGCGTCGAGGAACTCGCGCAGGGCCTCGCTCGGGTCGAGCGCGGGCTCGCCGGGGGTGAAGCCCCGCAGGTCGGCATAGAGCCGCCCGTCGGGGTAGGCCCCTTTGGACTGGTGCGCCCAGCGCACCACGATGGAGGTCTTGCCGACTCCGGCCGGTCCCGAGACGATCGCGATCGGGTTCGGGCTCTCGTGTCGTTTGAGGGTGTCGAGGAGCGCCAGTTCCGTTGCCCTGCCGGTGAAGGCGCTCAGGTCGAACGGCAGGTGGTCGACCGGCGCGGGCAGGGTCGTGAGGGACGCGGGCCGTGGTGCGACCTCGGGTTCGGGTTCGCCGTGCAGGACGCGTCGGTGCATGTCCTGGAGTTCGCGGTCGGGTTCGGTGCCGAGGGCGTCGATGAGGACGGTGCGGGTGTCGCGGAAGACCGCGAGCGCTTCGCTCCGTCGGCCCGAGCGGGAGAGCGCGAGCATCAGCTGGGCGGCCAGGTGCTCCCAGAGTGGTTGCTGCGCATGCCAGGTCCGCAGTTCGCTCACGAGTTCGGCGTGCCGACCGAGGTTCATGCTGAGTTCGACGTACTGCTCGACGACGTGGTCGTGCCGCTCCTGCAGTGCGGCGCGCAGGCCTTCGAATCCGGTGCTGCCGTTGATGTCCTGGTAGGGCTCGCCGCGGACCAGCGCCAGCGCGCGCCCGAACGCCGCGGCCGCTTCGGCGGTGCCGCCCTGGCCGCGGTCACGCCGCGCCTGGTCGGCGAGCCGGTCGAACTCCCACACGTCGAGTTCGCCGGGTTCGACCCGCAGCCGGAAGCCTTGGTCCCAGAGGATCCGCGGCGTGTCGTCGCCCGGTTCGCGGAGTGCGGCGCGCAGCTTCCAGATGTAGGTGCGGAGGTTCGCCTCGGCTGAGGCGTTGGGCTGATCCCAGACCAGTTCCATGAGCCGGCCGCGGCTCAGCGTCTCGTCGGGGGCGGTGAGCAGTGCCGCCAGGACCGCGCGCTGCCGTGGGCCTCCGAGGGCGACCTTGCGTCCCCCCGATTCCACCCGAAGTGGACCCAGCACGCTGAAGCGCATGCAGCACAGGTTAACAGGATTGGTCTCCGCGCCGTCAGGGCGCTGCGGGCGGCACCGTCCGCGACCACCGGATCCACCCGCGTCCTGTTGCCGCGTATGCGTTTCGTATGCGCTGCTTGTACGGGCCCGTCTCTACGCTGTCACCAGCCGGTTCGCCACTCCGACCGGATCGGCGATGAAAGGAAGACCCCTATGCCGAAGACCTCTGCGAAACGCCTGAGCGTCAGGGCGATATGCCTGGCGGCCGTCACCTTCACGACCATCGCCGTCACGGCGGGCGTCGCCTGGGCGGCCTACACCGACAACATGTATCCGACCCAGTATCTGACGGTGGCGTGCTTCAGTGAAAGCGGCCCGAACGGGGCGGGCTTCTGCCAGACCGACAATTCGGCCCTCAATTACTACAGTGACAGCGCTGGCAGCAACGCGCTCGAAGCCAACGACAAGGCGGTCGTCACCCACGTCCTGGCCAACGTGTACGGGCCGACCGACCTCACCGTCACCTACGACTCGACCCCGGTGTTCTCCGGTAGCGCGGAGACCGACATCGTCTTCGAGGAGTCCGCAGCGGGCATGAGCGCGAGCGCCGACGGCACCACCTTCTGCAACAACGCCGCCACGACGCTCAGGTGCGACCAGCAGTACATCCGCATCCGTCCCAGCGGCTATTTCTCGAACGGCCTGGTCTGCCATGAGACCGGCCACGCCGTCGGACTGACCCACGGGAACGTGGCGGCGCCTAAGAAGAGCAACACCGACGAGGCGCTCGGGTGCATGGAGACGCCGGTCAGCGACGGCGAAGTGCTCCAGGCCAACAACGTCGAGAACATCAACGCCACCTACTGAGGAGGACCCATGCGCATTCGCACCCGTATCGCGGCGACCGTCGGCGTCATCGCCGCCGCCTCGGTCACCGGCATCGCCGTCGCGGCCTTCGCCGCGCCCGCACCAGGACCCGACACGCAAGGAGCACCCGAACCGGAGGTCATGCTCGGACAGGGCAGCGACCATCTCCCGAGCCTGACGGCCACCGACTGGGTCACGTACGCCGACCACGTCATCGTCGTCGAGGCCGTCTCGGAAGCGGCGCTCGCGCCGACTCCGGAGGAAATCGAACGCGGCGAGGGCGTCATCGGCCGGAACGTCACGCTCTCGATCGAGGAGGTCCTGTGGTCGAGGGAGGGCGCCACTGTGGCGGCCCCCGCGACCTGGGTGTATCCGGCCCTCGGGTCGTACTTCAGCGACGGCGACATGACCGACACCGTTGAGATGGCGCTCATCGACTTCCCGCGCGTCGAGGTCGGCCACCAGTATGTGATGGCCATCCGCTGGGAGAAGGCCGTCTGCGACGAGGACGGCGAGTACACCCGCGCCCAGTGGCGCGGCCTCGGCGAGGGCTCGGAGATCCCGTACGACGGCAACACAATCGGCAACGGTGAGTCCGAGGGCACCGTGCAGGACGCCGCGGCGTTCGCGGCCGCCGCCGAGGACGAGGTCGACCTGGGCGTCGAGGAACTGCTCGCCGGCCAGAGCTCTGACGCGCTCGTCAGCGCCCTGAACAGCGCGGTGCCGGACACCGCGGCGCAGTCCGAGTTGGGGGCCTTCGACGAAGAGACTTCCTGCGTGTAAGGAGTTACGGCGTTGCGTGGGCGGCGGGAGGCGGTGAACGCCTCCCGCCGCTCAAGTGCGTCCGGTTCCCTCCGCGGCCGCCTTCGGCTCACAGCGGCACGCCCGCTTCGAGGTGGGCGAGGCAGCGGTCCATGACGGCGGCGAGGTCGTCGCCGTCGGATTCGGCCCAGGTGCCGATGGCGACGGTCCAGGAGGCGACCACGACGGCCGTGAAGTGGCGGACTTCCAGGTCCTCAGGGGAGCGTCCGGCCCGCTCCGCGACCATCCGCGAGAGCAGGTCCTCGGTGGCGACGGTCTGCTGGAGCTGGCGGGCGCGCAGGGCCGGGACCGAGAAGATCATCCGGGCGCGGCGGCGGATGCGCTCCATGTCCTCGGGGGTGGTCTGCGCGAACAGCTCGGCGAGCACCGCGCGCAGGGCCTCGATGGGCGGTGCGTCCTCCGGCTGGGACTGGAAGACCTCGACGATGAGCGGGTCGTACTCGTCCTGCACGACCACGTCCTCTTTGACCGGGAAGTAGCGGTAGAAGGTCGAGGGGGAGACGCCCGCGGCTTCGGCGATCTGCTCGATCGTCGTCGCCTCGTAGCCTTGCTCGGCGAACAGCCGCAGGGCCTCCTCCTGCATCCGGTGCAGGGTCTCGATCTTCTTGCGCTCACGCAGTCCGGGACGGCTCATGCAGCGATTGTGCCTCGTGCTCCCGAGGCCGTGCGGGGAACCTCAGTCCCGCGGCGAAGAGCGTGACCGCGGCGAGGACCGCGCACACGAGGAAGACGGCGGCCATGCCGTCGGTGAACGCCGCGAACGCGGTCTGCGCGGTCTCCGGCGAGCCGAGCGCCGCGGCGACCTGCGCGGCCGCGGCCACCGACTCCTCGGCTGCCTGCTCGGCCTCCGCGGGGAGGGCGGGCAGGTCGAGCTGGGAGGCGTAGACCCCGGAGGCGATGGATCCGAAGACGGCGACGCCGAGAGCGCTTCCGGTCTGGCGCATGGTCTGCATCAGGGCCGAGCCGACCGCGGCGCGCTCGGGCGGCAGGGACGCGAGCACCGCGTCGGTGGCCGGGACCAGCGACAGGCCGAAGCCCGCGCCGAGGACGGCGAGCCAGGTGGCGGTCGTGCCGTAGCCGGTGCCCGCTTCGGTGGCCGTGGCGATGAGGCAGCCGGCCACCGAGATCACCAGCCCGGTGACGACCGTGACGCGGTAGCCGAAACGCGCGCCGATCCGCTCGGAGGCCAGCCCGCCGACCATGAGGCCGCCGATCATCGGCAGGAGCCGCAGCCCCGTCCCGAAAGCGCTGTGGCCCTCCACGATCTGCAGGTACTGGGGTACCAGGAACAGCGCGCCCATCATGAGCATCGAGGCGGCCGTGGCGATGACCGAGCCCCACAGGAAGGCCCGGTCGCGAAACAGGCCGAGGTCGACCATCGGCGCGGCCGAGCGCGCTTGCGAGAGGGCGAACGCCGCGATGAGCGCGAGGCCCCCGAGGCCGCAGATGAGCACGGGCGCGGAGAGCCAGCCTTCGATGGGGGCCTCGATGACGGCGTAGACGAGCGCGGCCAGGCCGAGCACCGACGCGAGGACCGCGAACGGCTGGAAGCGGGGCGCGCTGCGGTCGGTCGACTCGGGCACGAACACGGCGATCGCGATGAGGCCGAGGACGATGAGCGGGAGGTTGATGAGGAAGACCGAGTTCCACCGGTAGTGCTCCAGGAGCCAGCCGCCGAGCAGCGGGCCGAGCGGCAGGCCCACAGCCATCCCGGCGGTCAGCAGCGCGATGGCGCGGGTGCGTTCGGCGCCGCTGAACATGCTGGGCACCACCGCGATCGACACGGGCATGACCACGGCCGCGCCGACGCCCATGAGGGCGCGGGAGGCGATGAGCACGCCCACCGAGTCGGCGACGGCGGCGAGCGCGCAGGCGGCGCCGAAGATCGCGAGCCCGGCGAGGAGGACCTTCTTGCGGCCGAGGCGGTCGCCGAGGAGTCCGGCGGGGAGCAGCAGGGCGGCCAGCGCCACGACGAAGGCGTCGACGATCCACTGGAGATCGGCGGTGGAGGCGTCGAGGTCGACGGCGAGGGTCGGCAATGCGACGTTGAGGATGGTGATGTCGAGCCCGACGACGAGGAGGCCGAACAGGAGCGAGAGGAGGGCCCACCAGCGGCGGGCTTGGACGGGTGCCATGAGTGCTCAATTCTGATAGTAACTTTCATTTGAAAGTAGCTGTCAGAATCTGGTCTGTCAAGCGCCTCGCGCTCCCGGCCTCCCCGTCGCCAGGCGGCCGGACTTCCGGCGGGCTCGGTCTGCTCGTCCTGGGCATCGTCTACATGACGGTCCAGTACGTCGGCATCGGGCTGCTCTTCTGGAACGACGAGCCCCGCGAGCCGCTGCCCACCGCCCCCGAGTCCGAAACCGTCGAACCTCACCTCCGCCCCGGACGGACTCGACCTGTCGACCGCGGTCGCGGAGACGATGGCCGACCAGGTGCTCGAACGCTTCGAGGCCTACGTCTGACCGATCGAGGCCGACACCGATGATTTCCGGCCGCGAACGGCGTCCTCACCAGACCACCGTTTGCGAAAGGACGATCAGATGACCACTACGCACACCGTTGAAGTTCCAGGCGCAGAGCTGTACTACGAGGTCAGAGGCGACGGCCCGGTGCTTGTGGCGCTCGGATCACCGATGGATTCCGGCCCGTTCGCGCAACTCGCCGACCTGATGGCGGGGGACCGCACCGTCGTCACCCTCGACCCGCGCGGCATCTCGAACAGCACCGTCACCGACCCCGACCAGGACTCGACGCCCGACCTGCGGGCCGATGACGTCGCGGCGATCCTCGACCACCTCGGCGCGCCGACCGCCGATCTGCTCGGCTCCAGCGGCGGCGCGGTGACCGGCCTCGCGCTGGCCGTTGGACACCCCGGCCGACTGCGGACGCTGGTGGCGCACGAGCCGCCGCTCCTGACGCTGCTGCCCGACGCCGAACAGCGGCTCGCCGCCGCCGAGGAGAACATCGCGATCTACCACCGCGACGGCGTCGGGGCGGCGTGGATGCGGTTCATGGCCGATGCCGGATTCGACCTCGGCGGCGACGACGCACCCCCGCCCCCGCACGAACCGTCCGAACAGGACCTGTCCAACAGCGCCCGGTTCTTCGGGCACGAACTGCGGTTCACCGTGGGCTACCGGCCCGAAGTCGAGGCCCTCAAGAACGGTCCGACCCGCGTGGTGATCGGCATCGGCGACGAGTCCGGCAGCCTGCTGACGAACGCGACCAGCGCAGCGCTGGCGCAGCTCCTCGGCATCGAACGGGTCCAGTTCCCAGGTGGGCACGGCGGTTTCATGGAGCAGCCCAAGGAGTTCGCGGAGGTCCTGCGGGTCGTCCTGACCGAGGGCTGACGGGTCGCGACAGGTGCGGCCGACCTCCAGCTCGAGGCCCCGGATCCCTTTCGGACCTGGGGCCCCGACGCAAGGAGGCCCCTCCATGGGGCAGGCCGCGCCTGAACCGGCGCGAGGCTCAGGCGCCGCTGCCCACCTTCGAGGATCCAAGGCCTGGAACATAGCTGGATATCGATCCCTTTTGGTCGTACCATCAAGGTGGGCCGGCTTTCTTGCCCCGATTGCGACGGGCTGTACACCGGCCTACCGCCCGCCGCTGAGGAGTCCCCCATGGTCACCTTTCAAGCCGTGTTCTACCTGATCGCGATCATCCTGCTGGTCGTCGCGGCGCTGCCGCTGCCGACCCGGCGCACCCGCGGCGTGGGCGTCGCGCTCCTGGCCGCCGCCTTCGCGCTCACGGCGTTCGCGGCGCCGACGATCGACTCGGCATTCTGAGAGCCGCTCGAAGCACGAATACGTGCGCCGACCGGCTTGCGGCACAGGAAGACCTGCGGCAGCCGTCTAATGCCCCGGCGGCTCCGCACTGGTCGTGATCCGCAGCAGATCGGCCACGGTCTTCTCGGCGCGGGCGAGGCCGTCGGCGTCGCCCGCGCGCAGCAGGACGGTGGCGACGCGATCCCTCGACGAGCGGACCGGGCCGACCGCATCACCCACGGCCACATCGATCTGGAGGTCGGCCACGGTCGGGAGCCGCCGGGTGGCGGCGACACCGGCGAGACCTTCGACGCGTCCCGGGGCGACCGTGGGGAAGCGGACGGCGGCCGCGCCCGCGCGGCGGGCGGGGAGGTCCGGCCGGTCGCCGAGGGCGACGCTGATCGCCGCTTCGAACAGGCTGACGCCGTGCGCGAGTTCGTGCACTTCGAAGATGTGGTCACCGGGGGTCCGGACGGCGACCTCCATGAGGTGTGGACCGGTGTCCTCCATGCGGAACTCCAGGTGCATCACGCCGTCGCGCATGCCCATGGCGCGGGCGACCTGATCCGCGAGCCGGTCGACGCCGGAGCGTTCGGCGCCGGAGAGTCCTGCCGGGACGGTGTGGCCGAGCTCCACGAAGTACGGCGGCGCGGTGGTGTGCTTGAGGGTCGGCTCGGTGAAGACCAGTTCGCCGCGGTGGACGACGCATTCGACGCTGTACTCGGGCCCGGTCAGACACTGCTCGATGAGGACCGCACCGTCACCGGCGTGTTCGGCGTGCCAGGCGCGGAGCCCGGCCTCGCCCGCGATGAGCCGCACGGCGCGACTGCCCGTGCCGTCGGCGGGCTTGGCGATGACGGGGTAGCGCCCTTCGGCCCAGTCGGCCGCCGCCTCAACGTCTTCGGGCAGGTAGGACGCCGGTTGCGCGATGCCGTGGCGGGCGAAGAGGCGCCGTTGCAGGGCCTTGTCGCGTGACACGGCCGCGGCGCGCAGACCCGGCCCGGGGAGGGCGAGTTCGTCGCAGATGAGCGCGGCGGCCATGACGTGCGGTTCGCCGAAGGCGACGACGCCGTCGACGGGCCCGTCTTCAAGCGCTTCGGACGCGCCGGCGAACCAGGCGGCGGTCGCGGTTCCGGCGACGGGGTAGCCGGTCTGGTCTTCGGTGAGGAACTTGCGGGCTTTGGCGTAGGCCAAGGAGGTCGGGGCGTCGAGTACGGCGAGGTCGAGCCCGAGGCGGCGGGCGGCGGTCGCGTACGGGCGCCCGACGCGTCCCATCCCGACGAGGAGCAGTCGTCGTCTCATGCGGCCGCCTCGGCTTGCGTCCGTGCGGTTCCGATCATGTCACCGGACTCCTCTCGTCGACCTGACGCGAAGCTATCGCATTTTCGGCGCCCGTGGCGGCCCGCCGCAGGCCGGATGCCGTTCCGTTGCGGCGCATTTCGGTGTATATTTATCGAACTCGATAGATTGCCATGGTTCGAACAATGAGGACCTTCAGCACTTATCCCTCGACTCATGCATTTCGGAGCTTTGCGGCATTTCCTCCCCGCTGATTGACAGCTCATGCATGCAGCCGAATTCCTCACCAGTGACGTCTTACTGGCACTCTGGATTACTCGCGATATAGCATGTTATCATTTCGTGATCTTTCATATATCGTTCTGTTATACATGGGGACTTCGTCTACACCATCGTTGTGTTAGCGTTACATCGACTCAACCGAACACCCCTTCTCCCTCCGACTCATTGGGTTCAATGCTGCAAGAGAACCTTTAGGAACCCCACGGACCGATTCGCAATTAATTGCGCTCCGGATTACCTCAATGGACGATCCCTCCGACCCGTGAAGGCAATCCCAGACCAATGAAGAAGCAACTCCTCGTGGTGGTCTACGACGTCGGCGCCGCCGGCCCGGTGGACATCGCCACCGCCGCGCGCGACACCTGTGACCTCGTATTCGTCTGCGACCCAACCGATCCGCACACCGCGGCGCACCTCGACCAGATGCACCAGGCCGGGACCGTCGTGGCACTCGACGATCCCGACGCCGAAGCCGTGGCCAAGGTCGCCACGGCATTGGGCGCCGACGGTCTGACGACATTCAGCGAATACCAGATCCGATTGACCGCTGCCGCCGCGGCCGAATGCGGACTCCGCTTTCACGGTCCGACGACTGCCGCATTGCTCACCGATAAGTACGAACAGCGTCGCGCATTGCGCGATGCGGGCATCGAGTCGACGTTGTTCGCCGCAATCGACTCCCTCGGTGATCTGGAATCCGCGCTCTCTATTGTGGGCGTTCCGGCGGTTTTGAAGCCGCGGAACGGCGCTGCCAGTGTGGACACGTTCCTGGTGGAATCCGCCGCGCAGGGACGGGCGTTTCTGCAGGACAATGACAGCGCATTCATTCTCGAGGAGTTCCTCGCCGGCGACCCCCTCGCGGCCGGACCGGCATGGGGCGACCTCGTCTCGGTCGAGTCACTCGTCGTCGACGGCAGGGTCCACTCCTCGCATCTCACCGGGAAGCTCCCACTCGCGCCGCCCTTTCGGGAGACCGGGCAGTTCGCGCCCGCGACACTGGATCGGGAATGGTCCGAACGGGTCGTCGCGCTCGCGGAATCAGCACTCGCCGCTCTCGACTTCCGCTGGGGCACAGCGCATACCGAATTGAAGCTGACACCGAGCGGGCCGCGCGTCATCGAGGTCAACGGCCGGCTCGGCGGCTACGTGGGCGACGTCCACCGCCGCGCCGGCGGACCGGACCTGCTCGGCGCCTCGATCGCGGTGGCGCTGGGACTGCCGCTCCCGGACGCCGAGGCCGACTACGACCGGGTGGCCTTCCGCCACTATGTGGCCGCCCCGCCGTATCAGGCGAGGCTCGACGGGATCGAGGGCCTCGACCGCGTCGGCGACCTGCCCGGCGTGACCCTTGTGGAGCCGCGCGCCGAGGTCGGCCAGATCCTCGACTGGCGCAAGGGAACCCAGGAATGCCTCGCCGTGGTGTACGGCGCCGCCGCCGACCACGGCGAACTGGCGCAGACCCTCCGGCGGATCGCCGAGACCGTCCGGCCCGCCTACACGCGGACCGCCGCGCACGAGACGACTGAGGAGACTCGATGGTGACTGCCGCCGACCCCGACATGGACAACCTCGAACGGGCCCTGTCACTCCAGGGCGAAAGCGGACCGACCGTCCGCGCATCGATCCGCACGCCCCTGCCGCAGGCCGACTGCGACCTCGACGCGCTCCTGGTCACCGCCGTGCTGCTCCTCGGCGCCCGCTACAGCGGCCGCGACGAGTACGCGATCGCCGTCCGCCGCGGCGAAACGCCCCACCAGGCCCTCGGCGCCGAACTGGCGCCCGAATCCACGCTCGGCGGCCGCCTGACCGCGGTGTCGGCACGGCTGGCCGCGCCCGCCGAAGCCGCCGGGCGGCGGCTCGTGCTCGGCGCCGATCTCAACGGAGACAACGGACTCGGCGACCTCGACCTGGTCTTCGACGCTGCTCCGACCGAGACCGGGCTGATCCTCGGCGCGACCGGTCGTTCCTACCGGGATGATCCGGAGTGGACGAATCGTGCGCTCGGGCACCTCGCCCAGATCGTGCGAGCGCTCAATGAGTCTCCGGATCTCACGGTGGGCGCGCTCGAGATCCTCTCCCCCGCCGAGCAAGGGCGCATCCGCGAGGAGTTCAACCGGCCCATGGAGGGCTACCCGCGCGAGGCGACCATCACCGGCCTGTTCGCCGCGCAGGCCGCTGCCGCGCCCGACCAGGCCGCCGTCGTCCGCGACGACGAGACCCTCACCTACGCGGCACTCGACGCGCAGTCCGAGTCGCTGGCGAACGTCCTGCGGCACAACGGCGTCAGGCCGGGCGACCACGTCGCCCTCCTCGCCGACAAGGTCCCCCGGATGGTGGTCGCGACCCTCGCCATCCTCAAATGCGGGGCCGCCTATGTGCCCGTCGATCCGGGCTACCCCGCCGAGCGCCGCGACTTCCTCCTCCGCGACTCCGGCGCGTCGGTCCTGGTCACGGCCGGCGTCACCGCACCTCCCGGACTCGACGGCATCACCGTGATCGACGCCGCCGAAGGCCGGGAGCCAGACGGCGCGCCCGCACGCCCGGCGCAAAGCACCGACATCGCTTACGTCATCTACACCTCCGGCTCGACCGGGAACCCCAAGGGCGTGTCCGTGCCGCATCGCGGCGTGGTCCGGCTCGCCGCCGCGTGCGACTACATCGCGCTCACGCCGCGGACCCGCCTGCTCCAGACCTGCCCGATCATCTTCGACGTCACCACGTGGGAGCTGTGGGGCCCGCTCCTCAACGGCGGCACGGTCGCCTTGGTAGCCAACGAGACCCTGCTCGACGCCGCCGCGCTCGGCGAGGAGGTCAGGCGGCACCGGATCACCACCATGTGGCTGACCGCGCCGCTGCTGCACCTCCTGGTCGACCAGGACCCCGCGATCTTCGCGCCCCTCGACGAGGTCATCGCCGGAGGCGACGTGCTCTCCGCGCCGCACCTCGCCAGGCTCATGGCCGCTTGCCCCGACCTGCGGGTCGTCAACGGCTACGGCCCCACCGAGAACACCACCTTCTCCACCGCGCACCACATCGCCGCGCCGCCGAACGGTCGCGTCCCGATCGGGCGCCCCATTCCCGGATCGACCGCCTACGTGCTCGACGGGCGCGGACGGCCGCAACCGGTCGGCGTGCCCGGCGAGCTCTACGTGGGCGGCGACGGCGTCGCCGAGGGGTACCGCAACCGCCCCGATCTGACCGGCCGCGCGTTCAGCGAGGACCCGTTCCCGCCGTACGGCAGGCGATACCGCACCGGCGACCTGGCCCGGTGGCTCCCCGACGGCGCCGTCGACTTCCTAGGGCGCGTGGACAACCAGGTGAAGATCCGGGGATTCCGCATCGAGACGTCCGAAGTGGAGCAACACCTCAACCGGGTGCCGGGCATCCGCCAGTCGGCCGTCACGGTGCGCGAACGCCAGGGCGAGAAGTTCCTGTGCGCCCACTACACCGCCGAGCCCGGCCTCACCGGCGAGCGGATCCGCGAGGCGCTCGGCCGGACCCTGCCCCACTACATGATCCCGTCAGTGCTCGTCCCGCTCGAGGCCATGCCGTTCGGGCACAGCGGCAAGATCGACCGCGGGGCCCTGGCGAAGCTTCCCCTGCCCGAGACCGACAGCGCAGCACCGGAAGGCGACGAACGCGAACGCGCGGTCGCCGCGATGTGGTGCGAGGCGCTCGGCCTGGGGCGCATCGGGCTCGATGAGGACCTGTTCGGACTCGGCGTCTCCTCGCTGACCACCGCCGTGGTCGCCGGGCGCCTCCAGCGGGAACTGGGCGTCCAGGTCCCGGCCGCGAAGCTCCTCGCCCACCCCACCGTCCGCGGCGTCGCGGCCCTCGTCCGCGACGCGGCCGCGGGCGACGCGCAGGGTCTGCCGCCGATCGGGCCGGCGCCCGAACGCGCCGTCTACCCCGTCTCGGCCCAGCAGCGCCGCGTCATCGTCGAGCAGTTCAAGGACGAGAACGCGACCCACTACAACCTGCCGGTCCAGATCACGCTTCCCGAACCCCCCGACCCCGACCGCATCGACGCCGCCCTGCGAGCGCTCCTGGAACGGCACGAGAGCCTGCGCACCGGCTTCGTCCAGATGGGCACCGACTACTACCAGCGCATCCACGAGGACATCCCGATCGCAGTGCAGGTGGTCGAGGACATCGAGTCCTGGCATCCGCGGCCGTTCGACCTGGCCCGGCCGCCGCTCCTGCGGGCCGCCTGCTCGGCCCCGGGCGGGCCCCACACGGTGATCCTCGACTTCCACCACAGCGTGGTCGACGGCCACTCCCTCGGACTGCTGCTGGACGACCTCGACCGGCTCTACCGGGGTGAGGCGGTTCCCGTTGCGCCGCTGCGTTACCGCGACTACAGCACCTGGCAGCACGGCGACGGCGGCGAAGCGGTCAGGCGGACCCAGGAGGGCTTCTGGCTGCGCACGTTCGCCACGCCCCCCGAACCGCTGCGGCTGCCGACCGACTACCCGCGCGGACCGGTGCGCGAGTTCGACGGCGCCCGCTTCGAGTTCGCGTTCGGGACCGAGCGGACCGCGGGCCTGCGCGAACTCGCACGCCGCTGCGGCGCGACCCTGTTCCACACCCTCACGGCCGCGTACCTGGTGTTCCTGCACCGGATCACGGGTCAGTCCGACCTCACCGTCGGGCTGCCCGCGGACGGTCGCGGCGTGGGCGACCTCCAGCAGGTCGCCGGGATGTTCGCCAACACATTGTGCCTGCGCTCCGAAGTGGACGCCGACCTGCCGTTCACCACGTTCCTGCACACCGTGAGCGGCCACGTCATCGAGGCCTTCACCCACCAGGACTACCAGTTCGACGAGCTGGCGTCCCGGGTCCTCACCGAACGCGACTACAGCCGCAACCCGCTGTTCGACACCATGATCGCCTACAGCGAGACCGAGCCGGGCGGTCGGCCGTGTCTGGGCGGGCTCGCCCGCCAGGACGACTCCGCCAGCGCCGCAAGCATGTTCGACCTCAACCTGCAGATCGCCGGAACCGACAACCTGAGCGCGACCTGGGCGTTCAACACGCGGCTGTTCCACGAGCGGACCGCGAAGCCCTTCGCCGACGCGCTCCTGGAGACCGTGGACGACCTGCTCGCCGACCCCGAAGCGCCCCTGGGCGCCGCCGCGATCCCGGAGTCCGAGGACGTGGCCGACCACCACGGCGTCTTCGACTTCTGACCCCGACCTCCGAGTCCCGGCCCCGTGAAAGGAACTCCGTTGAAAACGCTTGGCCAGTTGAAGATCGAGGCGGCCCGCCGCCCGTACGCCACCGCATTCTGGAGCAATCAGTTCCCGCCCGAATGGCGCAAGACCGGCTTCCGGGCCGACCGGGCCGCGGGCGCCGCGCCGACCACTGAACGGGCCAAAGTGGAGGCCCTGATCGACCCGGAGACGGCGGCCGCGCTCGACCGCGTCACCCGCGGGGAGGCCGCCGCGCTCCACCCGCTGCTGACAGCGGTCGTGATGTCCCTGCTGCACTCCTACGACGGGGCCGAACGCGTCACCGTCGGGCAGCCGCTGCCGGTCGACCGCGACCGGTCCTTCGAGCCCTTGGCGACCCAGATCCCGGTGCAGTGCACCGTGAACGGCTCGACGTCGCTGCGCGTCCTGGCCCCCGCGGCCGTGGGCGCGATCGCCGACGCGGAGAAGTACCGCGACTACCCGTTCGCGGTCCTGGCCGACCACCTCGGCCTGACCCGGGAAGACGAGCGCGACCCGTTCTTCGACGTGGGCGTGCGCTTCGAAGGCCTGCACGGGAACTTCGACCCGCAGTCGCCGCCGCCGATCGGGTTCGCGTTCGGGCTCGGCGAGGAGGGCCTGCGGCTGCACCTCGAATACGACCCGGCCCTGTATGCGAGGGCGACGGCCGAGCGCCTCGCCGCGCATTTCGCGCTGCTGCTCGGCCAGATGGCGGCCGACCCGGGGCGCAGGCTCGGCGAGTGCAGCCTGCTCGACGCCGGGCAGCGGCGGGAACTGGCGGCGGTGAACGACACCGGACGCGAACTCGACGAGTCCCGCAGGCTCCACGAGATCTTCGGCGACCGGGCCCGCCGGACCCCTGGGGCCGTCGCGGTCCGCTGCGGCGGGAAGTCCCATACCTACGCCGAACTCGACGCGGCCGCGAACCGCCTCGCGTGGACGCTCCGCGAGCGGGGAGTGGGCCCTGACGCGATCGTCGCGGTCCTGGCCGACCGCTCGTTCGCGATGATGGCGGCGATCCTGGGGGTCCTCAAGGCCGGCGGCGCTTATCTGCCGCTCGACCCGGCGCACCCGGACGCCCGGATCGCGTACGTGCTCGAGGATTCACGGGCGGCCGTGGTGTGCGCCCAGCGGGCGCACCTGGAGCGGGTGCCCAAGGGCGCCATGGTGATCGACCTCGACGATGCCGCGTCCTACGCCGAGCGCCGGGACGCGCCGCCGCCGGTGGGCGACGCCGCGGACCTGATGTACCTGATCTACACGTCCGGTTCGACCGGGAACCCGAAGGGCGCGGCGGTCGAGCACCGCTCCGCGCTCAACAGGATCGCCTGGATGCAGCACGCCTACCCGATCGGCGAGGCGGACGTCATCCTCCAGAAGACGCCCATCGCCTTCGACGTCTCGGTGTGGGAGCTGTTCTGGTGGATGCGGGAGGGCGCCTCCGTCGCCATGCTCGAGCCCGGCGCGGCCGGGAACCCCGAGGCGATCATCGCCGCCGTCGAGGCCGAAGGCGTGACCACGATGCACTTCGTGCCGTCGATGCTCGCGGTCTTCCTCGAGTACGTGGAGTCGGCGGGGGCCGCCGCGCGACTCTCGGGGCTGCGGCAGGTGTTCGCCAGCGGCGAGGCGCTGACGCCGCGCGTCGTCCGGGACTTCCACCGCCTGCTGGCGGCGAACGGCACCCGGCTGGTGAACCTCTACGGACCCACTGAGGCCACTGTGGACGTCACGCACCACCTCTGCGACGACCCCGACCCGGTGCTGGTCCCGATCGGGAAGCCGATCGAGAACATCCGGCTCTACGTCGTCGATGAGCGGCTGCGGGTGCTTCCGGCCGGGATGCCCGGCGAGCTGTGCATCGCCGGTGTCGGGCTGGCGCGCGGCTACCTGCACCGGCCCGAGCTGACCGCGGAGAAGTTCGCGGCCGACCCCTTCCCCGGGGAGGACCGCGTCTACCGCACCGGCGACCTGGCGCAACGGCTCCCGGACGGATCGCTGGAATACCTGGGGCGCATCGACCACCAGGTCAAGATCCGCGGCTACCGCATCGAACTCGGCGAGATCGAGGCGGCGCTGGCCGATCGGCCGGGGGTGCGCAAGTCGGCGGTGGTCGTCGGCGCGGCGGGTGAAGCGCAGGTGCTGCACGGGTACGTCACCGGTGAGGAGTCGCTGTCCGAAGCGGCGTTGATCGCGGGGCTGCGTGATCGCCTGCCCGAGTACATGGTGCCGTCCCGGATCGCCGTCATCGAGGCGATGCCGTTGTCGGCCAATGGAAAGCTCGACCGCAAGGCGCTGCCCGCGATGCGGGCGGCGGCCTCGGGCGAGCAGTCCCATGTCGAGCCGCGGGACGGGACGGAGCGGCTGCTGGCCCAGATCTGGTCCGAGGCGCTCGGCCGGGAGCGGGTCGGCGCGCGGGACAACTTCTTCTCCATCGGCGGCGACTCGATCCACTTCGTGGTGGTGCTCGCCAAGGCCCGCCAGGCGGGTCTGAACTTCACGTTCCAGGAGTTCTTCGCCCACCCCACCATCGGGGCCCTGGCCGCGTACCTGGAGGGGCGCAAGGGAATCGAAGGGGACGATACGCCGCAGGCGCAGACGTTCGCGCCGTTCGCCATGGTCAGCGAGGAGGACCGGGCCGGCCTCCCCGAGGACGCCGAGGACGCCTACCCGCTCTCGATGCTGCAGGCGGGCCTGATCTTCCAGAGCGAGATGATCCGCGGCACCGCCGAGTACCACGACATCATCACCTACCTGATCCAGGCGCCGTTCGACGGCGAGCGGTTCGCCGAGGCGGTCCGGCTCATGGTGGAGCGCAACCCGATGCTGCGCACCACGTACCACATGTCGGGGTTCAGCGAGTACCTCCAGGTCGTGCACCGCTCGGCACCGCTGCCGCTCGCAGTGGCCGACCAGCGCGACCTCGACGCGGACGCGCAGCAGCGCTGGTTCGAGGAGTGGAGCGCCGCCGAGAAGTCCCGGGAGTTCGACTGGGCCGAGCCCGGGAGCCTCCTGAAGCTCCACGTGCAGATCCTCGGCGATGACCTGTACCGCTACAACATCAGCCTCCACAACTCCTGTGTGGACGGATGGAGCATCAACCGCGTGCACGCCGAGGTGTTCGACATCTACCACCGCCTGCGCTCGGGCGAGGCGGTCGAGACGGGCGACGGCGCCAACCACCAGAGGGACTACGTCGGCCTCGAACTGCGGTCGCTGGAGTCCGACGGGGACCGCGAGTTCTGGTCGGAGCGGCTGCGGGGCCACCGCACCACCGCGATCCCGTCCCTGGCCGAACCGGACGCGCGGTCGGCGGTGGTCATCAGCCACTTCGACATCCCGCTGGAGCTGTCCGACCGGATCCAGGCGCTCGCCGACCGGTTGTCGGTGCCGGTGAAGAACGTCCTCATGGCCGCTCACCTGCGCGTCATGGCCGTCGTCAGCGGCGACGACCGCGCCTGCACCGGATACGAGCACAGTGGACGACCGGAGAACCCCGGCGCCGAACGCGCCATCGGGATGTTCCTCAACACCATCCCGTTCCACGTCCGGCAGGGACCGGCAGAGAACGGCCCGAGCACCTGGGCCGACCTCGTCGGGGAGGTCTACCGGGCCGAGACCGACCTGCTCCCCCACCGCCGCTACCCGATGGCGAAGATGAAGCAGGACCTCGGGACCCAGCGGCCCCTGTTCGAGTCCACTTTCAACTTCACCCACTTCTACCTGCTCAAGGACCTCAAGCGGCTGCCCGAGTTCGACCTGCTCAACGTGCTCGTGCAGGCCGAGACCGAGTTCCCGCTGCGCTGCGAGGTCTCCCGCCACTTCTTCCATGACAACGTGCGCCTCAGCCTGCACTACCACTCGGACGTCATCAGTGCCGAACAGGCGCAGCGCATCGGCGGCTACTACCTCCGCGCGCTCGAACTCATGACCGCGGAACCCGACCGGGCCTACGGAACGCAGTCGCTGCTCGACGAGGCCGAACGCGCACTCACCGACGCGATCTTCCCCGCGCGGGGCGACGCGTCGGAGCGGTTCGCGCCCGGCGAGGACGACGCCCTGGTCTACGTCCTCGACGAGCACCTGACGCACGTGCCCGTGGGCACCCCCGGCAAGATCACGGTCTCCAGGCCCGGCACCGAAGGCGACGGCGACCCGCACCGTCCCGGCCGGACCCTCCACGACACCGGACAGCGCGGACACTGGACGCCGGAGGGCGACCTCGAAGTGGCCGTGGCGGAACCGGTGATCGAGGAGGAGGCGCCCGCCGCGTTCGCGGCCCCGGCCGACTTCGCCGAATACCGCGTCGCCGCCGTCTGGGCCAAGATCCTCGGCATGCCCGTCGAGGAGCTCAGCCGCTTCGACGACTTCTTCGACCTCGGCGGGAACTCCCTCACCGCGATGCGCGTGACCATGGGACTCGAAGGGGCCGTGAGCCTCATCGACGTCATGGAGACCCCGCGCCTCGCCGACCTCGCGGCCAGACTCGGCACCGGCAAGGCCGAACGGGACGACGGCGTGCTCCGCCTCCTCACCCCGGACGTCACCGACCCGGCCGCCACCATGGTGTGCTTCCCGTTCGCCGCCGGGCACGCGTCCAACTTCCTCGACCTGGCCCGCGCCATGGCCGAGGCCGCACCTGACGTGGCGGTCTACGCGGTGGAGTTCCCCGGGCACGACCCGCGCTTCCCCGACGAGGCACTGGAAGACGTGGCCGCCACGGGCCGCCTCATCGCCGACCAGGCGGCCGCGGCGGCCCGCGGACCGGTCGTCCTGTGGGGACACTGCTTCGGCGCGGCCGCCGCAGTGGAGACGTGCCGACTGCTGGAGGAGCGCGGCGTCGACGTCACCCGCCTCTACATCGGCGCGAAGCTGCTCAACGACACCGGATACCTGCGCGAGGCGATCGAGGTCGCCGAGAGCCTCACCGACGACGAGATCATCGACTGGCTCATCGAACGGACCGGCTTCACGCAGGCCGAAGGCCTCGAAGACGACCAGCGCGACTTCATCTGCCGCATGTTCAAGCACGACAGCGCCTCCGGTCACCGCTACTTCATCGACGCCCGGGAACGCCCCGAGCCGGTGCGGCTGCGCACCCCGCTCACCTTCGTCGGGGCCGACGGCGACCGCGTCATCGACGGCTTCCAGGCGGCCTACCGGGACTGGAACCAGATCGCCGCCGACGTCACGCTCCACGAGCTCGACGGCGGCGGGCACTACTTCGCCCGCACCCGCGCCGCGGCGGTCGCCGCCCTGATCGAGGCCGACCGCCCCGCCACCGACCCCTCGATCCGGCCTGACAAGGCCGATTCGCCCGAAATTCTGGAGGTAGACACCCCGTGAGAGAACTCATCCAAGTCCTGAAGAACCGCGATTACCGACTCTTGTGGTCGGGTTCGGTGATCAGCCTCATCGGCGACGGCGCCACCTGGACGGCGCTGGCCTGGCTGGCCATCACGATCGGCGACGCGGGCTCGGTGGCCCTCATGGCCGTCTGCTACACGATGCCGATCATCTTGGGCGGCACGGTGATCGGCCCCCTGATGGACAAGATCTCGCGCCGGCTCCTCCTGGTGGGGGACTCGCTGATCCGAGCGGTCGTGATCGGCGCGATCCCGGTGATCGCCTTCTTCGGCGACGTCGAGCTGTGGCACCTGTACGTCACCGCGGTCGCCTTCGGCCTGCTCAAGATCGTGCCGCTGGCCGTGGTGCCCACCCTCGTCCCCGAACTGGTCGAGAAGCGGGCCCTGCACTCGGCCACCGCGCTCGAATCGATCGCGTACGGCGCGGCGGGCATGGCCGGACCGGCCATCGGCGGTGTCCTCATCGCGGTGTTCGACGCGCCCACCGTCCTGCTCCTGGACGCCCTCACCTATCTCGTGTTCGCCGCGTGCATCATGGCGATCAAGGCCCCATTGGCGGCGCCAGAGGGCAACACGAGCATGAGCATCAAGCAGAGCTTCGGGTGGAAACCCGTGTTCGCCCTGTTCAAGAGCGACCGGGTACTGGTGTCGATCACCGTCAGCTTCGCCCTGTTCAACGCCACGGTCGGCATGATCCGCGTGGTGATCCCATGGATCGTGGTCGAACAGCTCGATGCCGGGGCCGGAACGCTCGGCGTGGTGCTCGCGATCGCCAACAGCGGGGCGCTCATCGGCGCGTTCCTGTCCGGCGTGGTCAAGCCGACGAACCGGCAGATGCTGCGCGTCGGCGTCCTGCAACTGATCGGCGGGCTCGGGCTCCTGTTCCTGTTCGGCCCGCAGGTCTGGATGATCCTGCTCGGCCTGATGATCCTCGAGTTCGTCTCCACCCCGATGACGGTCTCGGCCCAGGTGCTGCGGCTCGCCCGCATCCCCGCCGAGATCCGCGGGCGCACCATGACGTTCATGCGGACGCTGCTGCAGGCCACCTCGCCGAGCGGTTCGGCGCTTGCCGGCCCGATGCTGCTGGCCGGGCTCTTCGCGCCGCTGCTCCTCATCGCGGTCCTGGCCACGGCGGTGCCGGCGGCGGTCGTCGCGGTCAAGTACCGCAACGCCTCCTACGCGGACGAGCTGGGGCTCAACGACCCCGAACCGGAGCCGGAGGAGCGCAAGGACGAGAAGGCAACCGCCGCTTCATAACCGCCAGGTCAGGTCGCCGCTGGCGCACGCCTCGCCGAGGGACGGGAAGACATGGTCCACGGCCAGGGCGTGCGCCTCGGCGCTGAACCCCGCCATGGCGTCGGTCGGCAGCACCACGTCGTAGCCGTAGTCGGCGGCGCTGCGGGCGGTCGCCTCGACGCCGAAGTTGGTGACCAGCCCGGCCACCACCAGGGTCTTGACGCCCCGCTCGGTCAGGATCCGGTGCAGGTCGGTCTCGTGGAAGGCGTTCACCGCGCGCTTGACGACCACCGGCTCACCCGGCCGGGGCTCGCAGGCCTCGTCCAGGTCGCTGCCGGGCGGCTGCACTTCGACCCCGGGGCGCTCCACCCTGACGAACACCACCAGGCCGTCGGCCTTGCGGCAGTCCGCGGCCAGCGCGAGGCACTGCTGGAGCACCTCGGTCCCGGTGCGGGGGCCCGTCTCTCGGGCGATGATGCGGGGCATGAGGTCGATGAGGACCAGCGCGCTGCTGCGAGCGTCGATTTCCATGACCTCATGTTCCCCGATGCCGCGCAGCGGGATGCACGGGACGGGCCGCCCTGGGGCCGGGCCGCCGTGGATCACCCGGGAGTGGCGCGGGCGCGCTCCCCCGCACCGCGCGAACCAGCGACGAGATCGGAGTTGCCACATGGTGCCGGAACGATTCGAGGGCGGGGCCCCGGCTGCGCTCGCATGGCCGGGCACTTTCACGGTGTTCGTCGCGGACGTGGCGTCCCTGGCGGGAAGGCTCGATACCGCGGTCCTCGACGGGTCCGAAACCGCAAGGGCCGCAGGGTTCGCCAGGGCCGAGGACCGGGACCGCTACGAGGCGGGCCACGTGATGGTGCGGGTGCTGCTGTCGTCCTATCTGGACTTGGATCCTGCGGCGCTGCCCCTGTACGTGGAGGCCTGCCCCCTGTGCGGGGGTCCGCACGGCCGCCCGGCGGTGGCCGCCGAGCCGCGCCTGCACTTCTCGCTCTCGCACGGCGGCGGGTACGCGATGGCCGCGTTCGCCGCCGTACCGATAGGCGTCGACGTCGAACCGGTCCCGCGTCCCGGGGTCGTGGACGACTTGATCGGGTGTCTCGACGGCACCGAGCGGCGGGAGCTGGAGGCCCTTCCCGAACCGGCCCGCCCGGCGGCGTTCGCGCGCGCCTGGGTCCGCAAGGAGGCCCGGCTCAAGGCGCTCGGGACCGGCCTGGCCGTGGATCCGGCGACGATCCACGCCGGAATCGGGGACCGGCCGGGCCCGCACACGTACGACATAGCGACCCAAAAAGGCCACGCCGCCGCCGTATACCTCGAGGTCACAGCCGGTTCACCCGGGACTCCAAAATGGGCTCCGCGGAACTAGAGTCATATTCACCATCACTCGGAGGGATCGAATATGACTGATATGAACCAATCTGCGGTGAACCGCAGACTGTTCATGCACCTCGCCGGCGGCGCCGCGGTGGTCGCCGCCACGGGAAGCGCCGTCGCGTTCGCCGCAAGCCCTCGGACGGGTCTCGCGGTCGACCTGTTGGAGAGCACTCCGGTGGCGACGACGGGTGGGGCCCCCTTCGAGCCTCCGCTCCCACCGCTGCCCGACCAGTTGGCGGGCGGCCTCGTCGAGCCGCCGAGCGGCGACATTCCCTCCCAACGCGACGCACCGGACATCGCGGCGCTGGAGGAGGACCTGCCGACCGCCCTGCCGTTCGAATTCAACCGGAACGGCTACTTGGCCGTCGTGGACCTGCCCGAGGCCAAGCGGCCGTGGCGGGACCGGGCCACGAAGTGGGAGAACGTCACCCCGGACACCCAGTACACGTACCTCGACGACGAAGGCGTGATCCAGTACCGGCCCGACTGGGACGAGCCGGGCTACGACCAGCCCGTGACCCAGATCCAGTTCGGCCTCGGCTGCATCACCAGCTACCGGACCGAGACCAACGCGACTCGCAAGGCGCTGTTCCTGACGCGGGCGAAAGCCCAGGCCGGACGGTTGATCGAGACCCGCGTGGAGACCCGCGGCGCCTGGTACTTCCCCTACCCCTTCGACTTCACCCACACCACCCACAGCGGCATCGACTACCAGGCGCCCTGGTATTCCGGCATGGCCCAAGGCGAGGCGATCAGCCTCTTCATCCAACTCTCGGAACTGGACGGGGTCACCGAGGAGGAGAGCACGCTGTACCGCGCGGCCGCCGATGGCGCCTTCGCGTCGCTGCTCCGCGCCGACGACGGCACGCCCTGGGTGGTCAACCGCAACAGCGCGGGATACCTGTGGATCCAGGAATACCCGGGCAGCACCGCGGGCGCGGGCGACTACACGTACAACGGCATGATCTTCGCCATGTTCGGCCTGTGGGACTACATCCAGGTGACCGGCAACGAACTGGCGGTGGCGCTCTACGACGGCGCGTGCACCACGATCGACCGCTACTTCCCGTTGCTGCGCAATCTGCGCTGGATCTCGTACTACTGCCAGACGCACCGCATCCCGACCGCGTCCTACCACCAGCACCACATCAACCTGTTCCGGCAGCTGCACTGGCAGACGGCCAGCCCCCGCTTCGCCCACATGACCGATTCGCTGACGGACGACTACCCCTATGCCTCCGTGCCAACGGGATCCAACATCGCCTTCGCCGCGGGCACCCACACCTTGTACCAGTTCGACACCGACGCGGACGGCGACTACGTGGCGTCGAAGGGCGACGCGGAGCTCGCCAGCAAGTCGGTGACGTTCGCCCGCACCACGCAGGCGCCCGCGAACCGGCGCCGCCGGATCAAGGACCGCGGGATCTACTACCGGGTCAACGCCGGCGCCTACACGGGCTGGTGGATCGGCGAGTACTACCCGAAGGCCTTCCTGATCGGCGAGTACCTGCCGACCAACTGCCTGCCCTTCCGGACGCTGACGTTCCCGGCGAACACCGAGGTCACCTGCTACCAGGTCGGTGCGGACGGACGCTTCGGCAGCTCCAAGACCGTGAGCTTCGCGAACCCGTCGAACGCCCCCTTCGACAAGCGATCGGTCGTCAACGGCAGGCCCATGTGCCACATCGCGGCCGGGTCGCTCACCGGTTACTGGGTCTGGACGGGCGACATCGTCACCGACGGGCACTAGCGGGGGCGCATACGAAACTTCCGACGGCGAAGCGCCCGTCACCGCGATCAGCGGCGGCGGGCGCTTCACGGAAACCGCGCGAGCGCTAGGCCATGTAGCTCGAGGAGGCGTTGATCGCGCTGTCCACCGCGGAGAACTCGAACTCCTTGGGTGTGTCCGTGTGCGACGTCCAGGTGTCGGCGTCGTAGTCGTACGTCGCCTTGAGGTACACGGTGTCCTCCACACCGAACTGCAGGACGACATCCGCGTTGAGGGAGAGCCTGAAGGATTTCCGGACCTGGCCCAGGGCGATGGTCTGGTTGATCGCGCCCTCGGCGTAGATGGTCCATTCCTGAGCGGTGTTCTTGGTGGTGTTATAGATGAAAAGAGTCTTGTTGCGTGGCACTCGAACTCCTCACTACTACCCGTGATGGACCTGACACTAGTTCACGTGGGCGGAGGATTGCCCACTGTGTCGGGTTGCTGACAGTCAGCACAGACGGTCAGTGGAGGGCGGCGACGATCGCGTCGAGCGTTGCGAAGTCAACCGGCGGGACCACGGCGGCGTCGACCGTTTCGACGCCGACGCCGATCATCCAGCCGTCGCCCGTGCGGTACTCCAAGGCGGTCAGGCTCGGGCGCTCGCCCGCGATGGTCCGGTGCACCGAGATGTCCCACGGATTGACCACGGCGACATCGCATTCGGCGTCCGGGCACTGCGCGTAGGACGCGGCGGCCTCCTCCGACTCCTCCCCCGCGCCTTCGACCGGCTCGGCCTGCAGGAAGAACCGGACGGTCTCGCCCGACTCGAGTTCTGCCAGGACGAACATCATGTGGGTCGCCTCCGAGCCGTAGACCGGCCCGCCGTATTCGGCGACGTCCGCGTCCAGGCGGACGAGTTCGGCTGAGCCCGTGTCGACCACGGCCCCGGGGACCGCGTTCGCGATCGCGCCCGCCAGTTCATCGGCGAGGTCGCCCTCGGCGGGCAGCTCGACCTCGGGCGCCTGCTCGCCCACCGGGATCGACTGAACGAGTTCGATGACCTGATCGGCGCTCGGGCCGTCGAGATCGGACTCGAAGTGCAGCGAGAAGCCCAGCGCCACCACGACGTCCTCGCGGAACAGGAACGCCGACACCACCGGGAGCTCGACCGAGCCGCCGCTCTCGGTGTCGGGATTCACGAAGTCGCTACGGGTGCCCTCCACCAGGAGTACCCGTCCCGCCTCAGTGTCGACCCAGGAGCAGATCGCGCCCGCGTTGTAGTCGCACTCCTCCGACTCCATCTGCGATTCGTAGTTGACGCCCCCGGTCTCCCAGATACTCCCGGTCACCTTGGCCCAGTCCAGATCCTCGCCGCCGAACGCGACGGACTCCTCCACGTAGTAGCTGGTGTAATCGTCGGAGTAGTAGAAACCGTCGTAGTCCGGGCGGGTGGTGAGGCAGCTCCCCAGCGGCTCGGCGCCGAGCGCCGCCAGCCCTGCGAAGAACGCCTCGTTGTAGGCGGCGGCCGTGCGCTGCTGCTCGTCCGTCTGCCCGTCCGGAACCGGGCAATCGCCACCGTCGGCACGGTTCCACTGCGCGAGGAAGTCGTCCTCGACCGGAGCCGTCGGCAGGTCCTCCGGGGCCGCCCCGCCCGAAGCGGTCTGCTCCCCGTCGCCGCCGAGGGCCATCGGAATCCCCACGGCCGCAGCGAGTGCCAGCACCGCGGCCGCGCCGCCCGCGAGCGCGATCCCGCCCTGCCTGCGGGCCGCACCGCGCCTGCCCGCCCGGACGATCGCCTCCGGGTCCACCTGGTCGACGTCCACTGGTCCCGAGGCGGCTTTGCCGAGCAGGTTCCGCACTTCGTCTTCGTTCATCACTTGCTCCCTTGGCTGGCGAGGTTCGACTTCGCGTAGTGGTCGCGCAGCGTCTTCAGGCCGCGCGCGGTGTTGCTCTTGACGGTGCCGGTGCTGCAGTGCAGGATCCGGGCGGTCTGCTCTACCGACTGGTCCTCCCAGAACCGGAGTACGAGCGTCGCCCGCTGCTTCAGGGGCAGCCTGGCGAGGATCGCCGCGGCCTCGGTCTGGTCGTCCGCTCCGCTCGCGTCGCCGGGTTGGTCGGGCGGGTCGGCGTAGGAGCTTTCGCGGCGGAACCAGCCGCGGCGGGTCTGGTCGATCAGGGCGTTGGCGAGGATCCGCCGCGTATAGGCGTCGGTGGTCTCGCGGCGGGTCCGGTTCCAGGCCCCGTACAGCTTGATCAGCGAGGTCTGGACGGCGTCCTCGGCGCGATGCCAGTCACCGCAGGTCAGGAACGCGGTACGGAGCAGGGCACCGCGCCGGGACTCCACATAGTCGCGGAACTCTCTTTCGGACTCGGGGGTCATGGATCGCCTTTCGTCGCTTCTCCGTCGCCGTTTCTACGGATCCGGTTCCCCGCGAGGTTGCATCGGGCGCCGGATTTCGGTTCCGGAGCGCCCGGCCGCTACCGGTCGGCCGCCTGTGCGGCGTGGTCGGGGCGGTTGCGGCGGCCGCCGGTGCGGCCGGTCATCCGGGCCGGGACGGGTGTCTTCGAGCGGAAGAACTTCAGCGGGCTGGAACTGACCGCCTCCTTGTAGGCGATGGCGGCCTTGCCTTTGAGGTACCAGCGGCTCGGAGTGTCGTCCGGCTTGGTGAACTGGATGACGGCGTCCTTGCGGCCCAAGGAGACCGGTTGGTGGATGTAGCCGAAACGGAACACTCGCGGGTCCTTGCCCTGGAGCAGGCGGGTGACCGACTCGGCCGTGTGCGCGGCCGAAGGGATGCCGCTCTGGCAGGTCCCGTGGATCACCCCGTAGGCCTGGCGGATCGCGGCGGCGTCCCCGATCGCGAAGATCTCCGGGTGGGAGACCGAACGCAACGTCGCGTCGACCTCGATGCGCCCGGCATCGTCGACCGCGACACCGGCCTCGGCGGCGAGCGGGGCGTAGGCGACGCCGGTGGTCCACAGTGTCACGTCGGTGGAGAGGCGTTCGCCGCCTTCGAGTTCCACCGCACCGGGCAGGACCCGGGCGACGGTGACTCCGGTGCGGACCTCGATGCCAAGCCTGTTGAGGGCCTTCATCAGGTGGGCGCGGGCGCCCGGTCCCATCATCGCGGCGGGTTCACCGCGCGAGAGCAGACGCACCCGCATCCGCGGGAAGGCCTCGGCCGCCTCAGCCGCGGCCTCGATACCCGTGAGGCCCGCGCCGCAGACCGTCAGGACCCCTTCGGCGTTGTCCCGCAAGGCGAGGGCGAACTTCGGGTCGTCGATGGTGAAGGCGTGCTCGACGTGCGGGGCACCGGAGCCGATCGCGTAGACGAGGAGGTCGTACGCGAGTTCGCGGCCGTCATCGAGGATCACGCGGCGCCGGTCGGCCTCGATCCGGGCCGCACGACCCAGGACGAAGTGGATGCCCGCGGGTGCGAGGAGGTCGGGGATGGAGTGAGCGCCGAGGTCCTGACCGACCGCGGCCTGGTGCTGGCGCAAACGCTCGTTGAAGATGTCGGTCGGGTTGACCAGGGTGACGTTGGCGGTCTTGTTGCGCAGGGCGATGCCGTGGGCGGCCATCATGCCGGTGTAACCGGCGCCGAGAATCAAGATGTCGTTCATGCCCCAAGGACGGGCGGGGCCCCGCAAACGTGAGGTGGAGTGGCAACAGTCACAGTGCGCCGAGTTTTTCGGGGTTGGTGATCAGGTGGATGTCCTCGATCATCCCGTTCACCAAGTGCAGCATGATGACCGCCGCAGCGGCCTTCCCGGATCGGAGGACGATCGCCGGGCCGCCGTTGACCTCGGCGAACTCGATGCTCGGGTCCTCGGGCATGCGGCCCGCGAAGGTGACGAGCGAGCGGGCGACCAGGTCCAGGCCGTGGACGGTCTTGCGCGGGGCCGGGGCGAGCCCGCCGCCGTCGCACACGAGGGCGACGTCCGGCGCGAGGATGCCCATGAGGGCGTTGAGGTCGCCTCCGGCACAGGCCTCCATGAAGGACACTGTGGCGCGCTTGCGAGTGGCCGCGTCGGTGTCGTAGCGGCGGCGCTTGGCGTCCACGTGCTCGCGGGCGCGCCGCGCCGTCTGGCGCACCGACTCCTCACTGCGGTCGAGGATCCGCGCGATCTCGACGTGCGAGTAGCCGAAGGCCTCGCGCAGCACGAACACCGCCCGCTCAAGCGGGGACAGGGATTCGAGGACCAGGAGCATCGCCGAGGAGACCGTGTCCGCCAGCGCGAGGTCGTCGGCCAGGTCGCCGCCGGTGGGCACCGGCTCCGGCAGCCAGGGGCCCACATAGGACACGCGGGCCGCCTGGGCGCTGCGGAGCCGGTCGATCGCGAGCCGAGTGGTGATCGTGACGAGGTACGCGGTCGGGTCCTCGACGGTGGCCGCGTCGACCCGGTTCCACCGCAGCCACGCCTCCTGGACGATGTCCTCGGCGTCGGTCATCGTCCCGAGGACGCGGTACGCGACCGCTTGCAGCAGACCGCGCTGGTCCTCGAAGACGTCCATGCCGCAAGAATATCGAGCCCCGGCCACGGGTACGAGTCAGCGGCGGTCGTTGCTCATCCGACGAGGTTGCGGAGCGCTTCGGCGGCCTCGTCGGACACCTGGTGTCGAAAGCCCTCGTCGCCAAGGGCCAGAACGGTTTCAAGTGCCCGGCGATTGGCCTCGGGCAGCGCGTCGTCGGCGGTGGTCGGCACGTCCGGCGTGACGCCGACGCCTTCCCAGTTGCCGCCGGAGATCGGGCTGACCGAGCGGGCCGTCGGAATGGTGGCCTCCAGATGCGAGTCCACGCGGAAGCCCTCACGCGGGTGCGCGCCGCCCCTGGTCCGCTCCCCGACCACCACGGCCCGGCCGTTCTCCTGCAGGTCGAAGCTCAATGCTTCGCCGCCGGAGAAGGTCGTTTCGCTGGTGAGGACCCAGACGGGTTTGGACCCGCCGAATTTGGTGCCGGGCACGTGCGAGGTCCACAGTTGCTTGAGGTCGGCGGGGTCGCGGTGGGCCATGCCCGAGAGCTGCACGGGTTCGTGGTCGGTGAGGTAGCTGTAGACCAGGGCGACCATGGTCGGATCGCCGCCGAGGCATTCCCGCAGGTCCAGTATCAACGCGTCGGTGCCGGCGAGGAGGTTCATCGCGGCGATGACCTGGTTGCCGGCGACCGCCGGAGGGAACAGCAGCGGGGCGATCTTGAGGAGCCCGATGTTGCCGGCCAGCCGCTGCGCGTGCGCGACGCCGCCGCAGGTCAGATCGCTCCACTCGCCCATCTGGCGCATTTGGGTCGCCTCGTCGTCATGGGTGTCGCTCAACTCGGTCGGGCTGTACTTCAGCCGCAGGTGGAGGTCGCCGTTGACCGATTGGAGATCGGCGGTGACCAGCTCGGCGAGGCGGGCCTGATCGGCGCCCGCGTAACGGCCGTCGGCCACGCCTGCGGCGAGGAGATCGTCGAGTTCGGCGGCGACCTCGGGGAAGACGTAGTGCTCGTGGAGCAGTTTGGTGAGGTGTGCAACGACTGTGGACGGCGTCATCGGGTTCTCCAGGGGTGTCGGGTGCGTTGCATTGGAGTGAACCACCGATTTGACAAAGTGTCCAGTTTTTTGGACACTTAATCGATGACGCCACCCGACGCCGAAGATTTGACGGTCGCCACGACGCAGCAGTACCGCGCGCTGGGACACCCGGTGCGGCACCGGATGCTGTTCGCCCTCGGGCAGCAGACCGCGACGCTGAGTCGGCTCGCCGCCGATCTGGCGATCAGCAAGGGCAGCGCGAGCCATCACCTGAAGATCCTGCGGGAGGCCGGCCTGGTGCAGCTCGACCGCACCCGGCAGGTCAGAGGCGGGACGGAGCAGTACTTCAAGCGGACCTTCCAGCGCTTGCGGTACGACACCGGCGAAACGACCAAGGTGGTCCTCGCGGCCGTGGCCGACGAGATCCTCACCGCCGAATCCGACCCGCTGCTGGTGCTGCGCAACGTCCGGCTGAGCCGGGCACAGGCCGAGCGGTTGCGGCGGACGCTGGAGGAAATGGTCGAGGGCCTGTCCGACGAGGAGGGCGCCTCCCGATACGGAGTCCTGGTCGGCGTGTACCGACCCCGGCAGTCTGAGGTTTGATGCACCTATGAGCATCCACTCCTTCCATCTCGCGCAGGCGCCACCGCACCGAGCGGTCGGCGCGCTCCTGCGTCCGCCTTCGGCGGCGGGGCTGCACCACATCGAAGTCCTCGTCGGGATGCAACTGGGCGCACCCGTGATCTCCCCGCGCCGGATGCAGCTGCGACACCTCGCCGTGTTCGCCGAATGGGCCGACGAAGCGGCGCTCGAGGCGTTCCTCGCTCAGCGACCGTTCGGCCGGATGCTCGGCGGCGGATGGCATGTGCGCCTTGAGTTCCTGCGCCGCTGGGGGACGGTACGGGAGCTGGCGCACCTGCCCGCCGAAACAGGACGTACGGATCCCGGCGAACCCGTGGTCGCGGTGACCCTCGCGCGGGTGCGCTTCCCGGAGCTGCCGCGTTTCATCCGCTGGGGCAGGCCCGTCGAACGCCAGGTCCGGGACCACCCCGAGACAACGCTGGCGCTCGCGGCGATGCGGCCGGGACGAACGGTCTCCACGTTCTCGGTCTGGACCAGCGCCCGCGCAATGACGGGAATGGTCTTCGGCCGAGACACCGGCGACGCTGGACACCGCCACAGCGAGGCGATGGCGGAACGAGACCGGCGGGACTTCCACCACGAGTTCACCACGCTGCGCTTCCGGCCGCTGTCCGAGCACGGCTCGTGGGAGGGGCGATCGAACCTCATCCCCGGAGCCGAGCGGAAGCGTCCCGGTCTGTAAGCCTTCGTTCGGACGGCTACCGCTGAAGGGCCACTTCAGATCCGGCTGTCGCCTGTCGTGGTGGCGGCTCTTCTGAACCGTCCGGGGGCGACGCCGAACTCACGCTTGAAGGCGTTGGCGAACGCGAACTCGGAGGCGTAGCCCGTGCGCGCGGCGACCGTCGCGATCGTGGCGTCGGAACGGCGGAGTTCACGGGCGGCGAGGCTCAGCCGCCACCAGGTCAGGTAGGCGATCGGGGGCCGTCCGACGAGGGCCGAGAAGCGGGCCGAGAAACTCGCTCGGGACAGGCGCGCTCGGGCGGCGAGGCCGTCGACGGTCCACGGCGACAACGGATCGGTGTGGATCGCGTCGAGGGCGGCCGAGACGGCCGGGTCTGCCAGCGCTGCGGCCCAAGGCGAACCGTCCGGATCGGCGTGTTCGCTGATCCACGTGCGCAGGAGGTGCAGCAGGAGCGTGTCCAGGAGTGCCGCGATCATCGCCTCCCGGCCTGGATTCTCGGACTGGAGTTCCGTCGCGAGCAGGTCGGTGACGGCGCGCACTGAGGACCGGTCGCCGAGTCTCGCCGGAATGTGGATGACGTCGGGCAGGCCCCCGATGAGTGGATGCGGGTGCGTCCTGTCGAGCAGGTAGGCCCCGCAGAGCAGCAGGGTCTCGGCACCGATCGCGTGCGCCTCCGGTTCGTCCGCCCAGTCGGGGGTTGGCGCGGGCATCTCGGTCGGCGGCGGGTCCAGGTATTCGATCGGCGTGTCGAGGCTGTCGGCGAGGGTGTGCGCGCTGCCGTTCGGAAGGAAGACGACGTCTCCCGTGCCGAGTGCGAGCGGAGCGCCGTCGGCGGGGATGAACCACGCGCTACCGCGCACCACGACGTGGAAGCCGGCGCCTTCGGAGGCGGGCGACCGCCTGACGAACGGTCGGGTTCTGCGCACCAGCGCCGAGTGCGCGCGGCCGATGCGCATCGAGGCGATGACGTCGGAGAGGAGATCCACCCGAGGATCCTATCCTCAGATCTGCATGATCAGACGAACGCGCATGAATGCCGGATATTCACGCATTCATTATCTGACCCTGGTTCCTTACGGTGGCATTGTGCGTCAGGACCGGCGCGCGAAGTCGACCGTCAGGATGGATCGATCATGCACATCGCCGTATACGGAGCCAACGGCTTCCAGGCCAAACTGGTGCTCGCCGAGCTGACCCGCCGCGCGATCACCCCGGTGCTCGTCGGACGAAATCGGGCTCGTCTGGAGCACGCGGCCGAAGCTGTCGGGCTCGCGAGCGCCGAGCTGCGCGAAGCCGACATCGCCGATCACGACTCGCTGGTCGCGGCCTTCTCCGGGTGCGAGGTCATGATCAACTGCGCCGGTCCCTTCACCGTGTCGGGTGAGCCGGTCGTCCGGGCCGCGATCGCGGCCGGAGTGCACTATGTGGACACCTCTGGTGAGCAGGCGCAGATCAAGTCGACCTTCGACCGGTTCGGGGCGGACGCCGAGCGGCAAGGGGTGAGCGTCGTCCCCGCCGCCCACGATGCGTGCGTTCCGGGTGATCTCGTGGCTCACCTGCTCGGCGAGCGTCTGGCACCTCTCGAGTCGATCACGGTCAGCCACATCATCACTGGGGGCGGCGGGCTCTCACGCGGTTCGCTGCGTTCGGCGATGGTCACCTTCGACGCGCTCACCAGCGGCGGCTTGGTCTACCAGTCCGGCGCCTGGGTTCCGGCCGCGGGACCGGCCGAGCGGAAGATCGTCTTTCCCGGCGAGCCGGAACCGACCCTCATGGCGAAACTGCCTTTGGCCGAGGTCATCACGATTCCCCGCCATGTCGCGGTCGAGCGGGTCGAGAGCTTTGTCGAAGCGGCGGTCAGCGCCCAGCTCGGCACGCCGATTCCCGCGGAATTCATCGATGCTCTCCCCGAGGGCCCGAGCGAGGAGGGGCGGCGTTCGCAGCGCTTCACGTATCTCATCGAGGCGACAGCGGCGGACGGAAGCACTGGGCGCGCCACGGTCTCCGGCACCGATACGTACGGCATCACCGCGGTCATCGCGGTCGAAGCGGCCGCACGACTGGCCGTCGACGGCGCCGCTCCCGGCGTCCTCGCCCCCGCCCAGGCCTTCGACCCCGCCCGCTTCCTGACCGCTCTCGCCTCGCACGGCCTCCAATGGGGTATCGACGCCCCCTAGTCCGCCCCTCTGAAGGCCTGCACCGCAACGGGTCGGGGGCGCGGGTGTCGTTCCGCGCCCCCGACCCGAAGCCGACACCGGAAAGCAAGGATCGCCGCTGGCATAGAATCGGGCGCGATGAGCGAGCACACCGTCCTTGCCGACGGCGCGATCCTGCGCCGCGCCGAGCCCCGCGACCTGCCCGAGATCCTCGAACGGATCCGCGACCTCGCCGAATACGAGCGCGAACCCGATGCGGTCGAAACGACCACCGACGACCTCGACGCCGCCCTGTTCGGGCCCCACCCCGCGGTCTACGCGCACGTGGTCGAGACGGACGGCCGCATCGAGGGGATCGCCGTCTGGTTCCTCAACTTCTCGACCTGGACCGGCAAGCACGGGATCTACCTCGAAGACCTCTACGTCGACCCCGCCGCCCGCGGACGCGGGTACGGCGTCGCGCTGCTGCGCGAACTCGCCCGCACCTGCGAGGCGAACGGCTACCAGCGCCTCGACTGGTCGGTGCTCAAGTGGAACGAGCCCTCCATCGCGTTCTACGACTCGCTCGGCGCGTTCCCGATGGACGAGTGGGTCGGCTACCGGCTCACCGGCACCGCACTGAAGGACCTCAGCGGTCTGCTGTGACGCAGGTTTCGATGTTGTTAAATCGTGACCTCTTCGATTTCTTATCGAGGCCGTCGGGCGGTAAATTTCCGTTAATCGATTAACTGCTCCTGTTCTGGATGCGGCGTTCTCAGTTAATCGATTGACCGATTGGAGCTTGTCAATGGTGACCAGACCACCCCGCCTGACCGACGTGGCCAAGGCCGCCGGCGTCTCTACGGCGACGGCCTCCATGGCGCTCAACGCGACCGGTGGCAACCGCATCGGCTCGGAGACGCGCGACCGAGTCCTCGCCGCCGCCGCTGAGCTGGGCTACCGCCCCAACACCGTCGCCCGGGGCCTGCGCACCCGGCGCACCCACATGATCGGGTTCGTCGGAGACAACGTCGCCACCACTCCCTTTGCGGGCCAGATGATCCGCGGCGCGCACGATGCGGCCCGCCAGGCCGGGTTCCTCCTGCTCATGATCGACACCACGGGCGAACCCGACGAGACCGGCGAGGCCATCGCCGCCCTCCAGGAGCGCCAGATCGACGGGATCCTCCTGGCGACCATGTACCACCAGGTCATCGAGGTGCCGAAGGAGATCGGGTCTACGCCGGTCGTGCTGCTCGACTCGCGCAGTGCCGACGGCCTGGTCTCCGCAGTGGTGCCCGACGAGCGCGGCGGCACCCTCGGCGTCCTCGCAGAGCTCGCCGCGGCCGGCCACCGGCGCATCGGCCACGTCACCACCGCCGAAGACGTCGAAGCCCGCCACATCCGCCTCGACACCTGGCGCGAGCACGTCACCGCCCACGGCCTCGACGTCGACGACCTGCTGGCGGAATCGCCGGAAGCGCGGACGCACGACGGCTACGCGGCGGCCATGCGACTGCTCGACCGGCCCGAGCGGCCCACGGCGATCTTCTGCTTCAACGACCGGATGGCCATGGGCGTCTACCGCGCCGCCGCCGAACTCGGCCTGTCCCTCCCCCGCGACCTCTCCGTCGTCTCCTACGACGACCAGGAACTCATCGCCCCGGAGCTCGCTCCCGGGCTGACCTCGGCGGCCCTGCCCCACTACGAAATGGGCAGCTGGGCCGTCAAAGAGCTGCTCCGCAGGCTCGACGAACCCGACGCCGAACCCGTCCAGCACCGCATGCCCTGCCCGATCGCCCGGCGCGACTCCGTCGCCCCGGCGTAACCCTTCGACCCGATCCCAATGGAGTGACCTCGATGCAACGCCGTGATCTGATGAAACTCGCCGCCGCCTCAGGCGGCGCCGCCTTGGCGGGAACCGCCTTCACCGCCTGCTCCTCGAGCGGCAACGCCGCTGACGGCACGCTGCTGCTGTGGACCCACAGCGCCGGCAACGACACGGAGCTGGCCGTCACCGACCAGATCCTCGAATCCTTCAACGGCAGCCAGGACGAGTACACCGTCGAACGCGAGTCGTTCCCGCAGGACGCCTACAACGACACGGTCAGCGCGGCCTCGCTCGCCGGCGACCTGCCCGACGTGCTCACCGTGGACGGCCCCAACGTGCCCAACTGGGCCTGGGCCGGGCACCTCCAGCCGCTCGACCTGCCCGCCGAGGTCACCGACAAGTTCCTGCCGTCGACACTCGGGGTCTTCCAAGACCAGCTGTACTCGATCGGCCATTGGGAGGCGGCCTGCTCGGTCTTCGCCCGCGAATCGGTGCTCGAGGCCGCGAGCATCCGCATCCCGACCCTCGACGCGCCCTGGACGGGCGAGGAGTTCGACGAGGCCCTCCAGCGCATCGCCGCCGACACCGACTACCAGTGGGCGATCGACTTCTCCACCGCCGACATCGGCGAGTGGTACCCCTACGCGTTCTCGCCGTTCCTGCAGAGCTTCGGCGGCGACCTGCTCGACCGCTCCACCTACCGGTCCGCCGAGGGCGCCCTCAACGGCCCCGAAGGCCTCGCCTGGGGCCAGTGGTTCCAAGGCCTGTTCACCGGCGGACTCGCGAACATCGAGTCGCCGATCGGCGGCGAGGACTTCAACCAGGGCAAGGCCGCGATGTCCTTCAACGGCAACTGGAACGCCCTGGCCGCCATGGATCTCTACGACGACGTGCTGTTCCTGCCGCCGCCCGACTTCGGCACCGGCCCCAAGATCGGCGGCGGCTCGTGGCAGTGGGCGGTCACCAGCGCCGCGGACCCGGCCGGGGCGAACACCTTCCTGCAGGCGGCGCTGTCGGACGAGTTCGTGGCCGAGTTCGCCAACGCCACCGGTCTCATCCCCGCCACCGAGGCCGCCGCTGAGCTGACCGAGAACTACGCGGCGGGCGGGCCCCTGCGGATGATGGTCGACTACTCGCGCAACTTCGCGGTCCTGCGCCCCGAGACGCCGGCGTACACCGTCATCGCGAGCGTGTTCACCCAGTACACCGGCGACATCATCCACGGCGGCGACGTCCAGGAGGCGCTGGACGCGGCGGTGACCGAGATCGACGCGGACATCGAGTCGAACTCCGGTTACGGGTTCTAGGAGAGGCGATCGAATGACCATCGCCAGCACCGACCGAGTCGCCGCCGAGACCACCGCCGCCGACCGCGTACCGACACCGAGGCGCCGCCGCCGCGGCGATTTCAGCCGCTCCGAGCAGCGGGCCGGGGTCGCCTTCGCGATACCCGCCATCGTGCTGCTCCTGCTGTTCGTGATCGGACCGGCAGTGGTGTCGCTCGCCATGAGCTTCACGAACGCCCGGCTCGTCTCGCCGGTCGCCCCGGAGTTCGTCGGCCTCGAGAATTTCCGGCGGGCCTTCACCGAGGACCCGGTGTTCACCCGCTCGGTGCTGAACACGTTCGTGTTCGCGGCGCTGGTCGTGCCGCTGCAGGGCGGGCTCGGTCTGGTGCTGGCGCTCCTGGTCAATCAGAAGATCGCAGGTCGGAACCTGTTCCGCACCATCTACTTCCTGCCGGTGATCACCTCGATGGTCGTCATCAGCCTGCTGTGGCGCTTCCTGTACCAGGCGGACGGCCTGGTCGACTCGGCGCTGTCGATGCTCACCGGCGGCGTCTGGGCGGGCCAGGCCTGGCTGGCCGACCCCTCGACGGCGATGGGGGCGATCGTGGTGATGAGCGTGTGGCAGGGCGTCGGCTTCCACATGATCATCTGGCTCGCCGGCCTCCAGACCATCCCCGACGAGGTCTACGAGGCGGCCGCACTGGACGGGACCACGCCTTGGGAACGGTTCCGCTACATCACCCTGCCGCTGCTCAAACCCACGTTCGTGTTCGTGCTCATCACCATCACGATCGCCGCCATGGGCCTGTTCATCCAGGTCGACATCATGACCGACGGCGGGCCGCTGAACTCGACCAGCTCCATCGTGTACCAGATCGTCCAGAAGGGCTTCCAGCAGCAGCAGATCGGCTACGGGGCCGCCCTGTCGCTGGTGTTCTTCTGCATCGTGCTCGCCCTGGCGCTGCTCCAGCGCCGCCTGACCCGCGACAAGGACTGACAGAGCCATGACCGCAATGACGCTGAGGCCGCGCCGCCGCCTGTGGGTGTACCTGCCGATGACGCTCCTGGCCGTGTTCTTCCTGTTCCCGATCGTGTTCATGCTGGCCGCCAGCCTCAAGAGCGACCACCAGATCTTCGCCGACATGGACTCCCTCCGCGCGTTCGCGCCGGTCGGGGAGATCTCGTTCGACAACTACACGGCCGTGTTCGACCGGGTCCCGTTCTGGCGCTTCCTGGGCAACACGATCTTCGTGACCTTCATGGTCACCGCACTCGGCCTGGTCGTGAACTCCCTGTGCGGCTACGCGCTGGCCCGGATGCGCTGGAAGGGCCGGGCGGTGGTCTTCGGCTTCATCATCGCCACGCTCATCCTGCCGTTCGACACCACCATCGTCCCGATGGTCTACCTGGTCGCGAACCTGCCGTGGATCGCTTTCGAGGGCGTCCGGCCGGTCCTGGAGATCGGCTGGCTCAACACCTACCACGTCCAGATCGTCCCCTTCGTCGTGAACGCCTTCTCGATCTTCCTGTTCGCCCAGTACTTCAAGAGCCTCCCCAAGGGACTCGAGGAGGCCGCGGCGATGGACGGGGCCGGGTGGCTGCGCACCTACTGGCGGATCATCGTGCCGCTGTCGAAGCCGGTGTTCGCCACCGTCACGATCCTGACCGTGGTGACCTCCCCGGCGACCTGGAACGCCTACCTGTGGCCGCTGATGACCGTGCAGAGCGAGGAACTGCGCCCGGTCATGGTGGGCGTCCAGTACTTCTTCCAGCTCGACACGTCCTGGGGCGAGGTGATGGCCTACATCTCGATGATCACCATCCCGATGGTGGCGGTCTTCATCGCGTTCCAGCGGGCCTTCATCCAGTCCATCGCCAGCGCGGGCATGAAGGACTGACCTCCCGCTTCCCCTCGAACACCCCAAGAACCGCGATCAATGAAGGAAACCGATGCTGAAACTCGCCGACCACTGGGTCTGGGACTCGTGGTACGCCACCGACGACGACGGCCGACACCACGTGTTCTTCCTGCGCGCCTCCCGTGCGCTGCAACGGGAGGAACGTCGGCACCAGCGGGCCTCGATCGGCCATGCCGTCTCCGACGACCTGCGCGATTGGACGCTGCTGCCGGATGCGCTGGTGTGCGACGACGCCCCGGCCTGGGACGACCAGGCGACGTGGACCGGGTCGGTCGTCCGCGACGGTCAGGGCGGGTGGCGGATGTTCTACACCGGCGTGACCCGCGCCGAGAACGGCCTGGTCCAGCGGATCGGTTCGGCCGTGTCCGATGACCTGGTCACCTGGACGCGGCTGCCCGGACCACTGGTCGAGGCCGACGAGCGGTACTACGAGAAGCTCGGACCCGATTCGGGCTGGTTCGACGAGGCCTGCCGCGACCCGTGGGTCTTCCCCGACCCCGGCGGTGAGGGCTGGCGGATGCTGTTCACCGCCCGCGTCTCGGGCCCCGAGCCCGCCCGCGAACGCGGCGTCGTCGGCCATGCCCGTTCGGCCGACCTCGAGCACTGGGAGGTGCTGCCGCCGCTGAGTGCACCGGAGGTCCTCGGGTTCGGCCAGATCGAGGTGTGCCAGATCCACCGCGTCGACGGGCAGTGGCTGCTGCTGTTCTGCTGCGGTGACGCGGAGGCCTCCGACGCCCGCCGTTCCCTGGGCGAGACCGGCGACAACTACGTGGTGCCGGTGGACGACCCGCTGGCCGGATTCGACATCGCCAAGGCCCGGCCGTTCGAGCACGAAAGCCTGTACGCGGCCCGCCTGCACGACATCGAGGGCAGGGCGCACCTCATCGGATTCCGCAATGTGGAGGACGGCGGGTTCGTGGGCGAACTGACCGATCCGATCCCGGTGCGCTGGGACGGCGAGCGGCTGGTGCCGATCGAGCGGCCCTAGCTTTCGGCACGCCGACAACCGCCATTCTCCTTGGCGGGCCATTCCGTATTCGCGGAATGGTCCGCCATGCATTTAACGGATATTAACCTGTCGCGATCGTTGAGTTAACCTCCATTAACTCCATATATTTATCTATGTCACTTCAGCAATCGTAATTCAGATTTGGGGCAATGATGCTGCGAACCTCAAGACGGACGCTGCTCCGAGCCGTCGGCGCCGGTGGCACCGCCTGCTTCATCGGTGTGCCGATCGCCGAATCGGCTGCCGCCCAGGCTCAGTCACGGCGGCCCTACTACCACTACTCCGTGCCCGACGGATGGAAGAACGACCCGCAGCGGCCGATCTACGTCAACGGGCAGACGTATTACTACTACCTGTACAACAAGGACTTCCCTTCGGCGGTCGGCACCTCGTGGCGACTGGTCTCGTCCGACGACAATGTCGACTTCCACGACCTCGGCGACGCCATTGCCAAGGAGACCAATCCCAACGGATCGATCTGGTCCGGAAGCCTCGTCGTCGATGAGCACAACACGGCGGGCTACGGCGCGGGCGCCGTCATCGCCCTCGCGACGCAGGAGGACCGCTTCGCGACGGCCCCGCATCAGCAGGCGCAGTTCCTGTTCTACTCCACGGACGGCGGCCGCACCTTCAACCGGCGCGACCCGGTCGCCCTGTCCAACCCCGGCGTCGTGGACTTCCGCGACCCCAAGATCATCTGGGACGAGGCCCGCGGCCGGTGGGTGATGGCCCTCGCCGAGAACGACAAGATCGGCTTCTACCACTCCAGCGACCTCAAGAGCTGGACGTACGTCGACGGCTTCATCCGCGGCGGCCTGGGCGTCTTCGAATGCCCCGACCTGTTCTGGATCGAGTCCGACACCGGCCCGGGCAGGTGGGTGCTCGGCTTGAGCGTCAACGCGAAGCACCTCGGCCTGCCCGCGAACTACGCGTACTGGACCGGGGACTTCAACGGGTCGAACTTCATCCCCGACCACCAGGACCCGAAGTGGCTCGACTACGGATGGGACTGGTACGCGGCCGTCACCTGGGAGCGGCGGGTGGGCGGCCAGATCGACGCCAAGACCCGCTACGCCATCGGGTGGATGAACTTCTGGGACTATGCGAACAACACGCCGACCTGGGATTCGGACGGGTTCAACGGCACCGACTCGATCGTCCGCGAGGTGTCGCTGAAGTGGTACGGGGCCGAGTCGGCGCTGGTGTCCACGCCGGTCCGGACCCTGGCAGGGCGGGCTTCCAGTCAGATCCAGCTCGGCGACATCACCGTCAACGGCAGGACAGTCCTCGACTACCGGGGGCGGGCCTACCAGATCCAGACCCGCGTGACCTGGGACCAGATCGAGAACATCGGTCTGCAGCTGCGGCTGTCGAACGACGATGCCCGGCACGTCGACGCCGGCGTCTACCACGACTTCGCGTACGTCAACCGGGCCTACACCGGCAACCCCGACACCTCGGGCCGGTGGAGGGAGAGCCGCACGCCCTTCGACCGGGCGCGGCGGGAGGTGAACCTGCGGATCCTGGTCGACAACCTCTCGGTGGAGATGTTCGTCGACGACGGCCGCTACGTCCACTCCAGCCTGGCCTTCCCCGAGAACGCCGACGACCGGCTCGCGCTGTACACCGACGGCGGTTCGGCGGTCTTCCACGACGTCACGATCACCGAGTTCACTCCGATATCGACCGCCTGACCGCGGATCGAGAAGCCGCTGAAGCGGGCTGCCTCGCATGATCACCCGTCATGCGAGGCAGCCCGCGCTTCTCTGTCCGGGGACGCGGACCGATCGGCGGCTCAGACCGCCAGTTCGCTGCGGCGCGGCGGATTCGCTCCGGCACGCGAGCAGGTGGCGGCGGCCACCGCGGAGGCGAACTCGACCGCCGCGCGGGCCTCACTTTCGTGGAGGCGCGCCAGAGCGTCGGGCCGGAGCCGTCCGGCCCGATCCAGCCAGTTCAGCAGGGCGCCGCTGAAGGAGTCGCCCGCGCCGACGGTGTCGACGAGGTCCACGCGGTGGGCCGCCACCGTGAACTCGAAGCCGCTCCCGAACACCCGCGAACCCTCGCCGCCTCGGGTGACGACGACGAGCCGGCGCCCCTGTACGACCCAGCTCCGCGCCAGCTCGGCGGCGTCGCTGCCGGGCAGGGCCCACTCCAGGTCCTCGTCCGAGATCTTGACGAGGTCGGCGAACGACAGCCACCGGTCCAACCGCGCCCGGTACCGGTCCCGGTCGCCCAGGAGCTCCGGTCGCACATTGGGGTCCAGACTGATCGTGGTCGTTCCGCTGAGCCCTGCGAGCCACTGCTCGACGACCGGCCCACCGGGTTCGAGCGCCAGGCCGAGCGACCCGGCGTGCACGGCGTCGAACCCTGGAACTGCGGCGAGTTCGCTGGCCGACCACTGCCAGTCGGCGGTCGCGTGGACGTGGAAGCGGTAGTTCGCGCCGCCGTCGGGGGCGACCGACACGACCGCGAGACTGGTCGGTTCCACCGCGTCCACCGACCATCGCAGGTCGACGCCGGAGGCCTTCAGGTGTCCCCGGAGCAGTTCGCCGAACGCGTCACCGGAGAGGCGCCCGAGGAACGCCACCGGCGACTCCAAGCGCCCCAAGGTGACCGCGACGTTCATCGGGCTGCCGCCCGGATGCGCCACCGGTCGGGTCGGGTCGGTCTCGGCGACCACCAGGTCGATCAGGGCCTCGCCGACGACGCCGATCAACGCGTTCCCTCCTGCGCGGCGCCGGTCATGATCGCCACCGCGTCGGTCATCGAGTGCGTCTGCGGCGTGATCGTGGCCGCCCGCTTGCCGAGCCGCTGGATGTGGATGCGGTCGGCCACCGCGAAGACCTGCGGCATGTTGTGCGAGATGAGGATGACCGGGACGCCCCGGTCGCGCAGCCGCCTGATCATCTCCAGGACCTGCTGCGATTCGCGCACCCCCAGGGCCGCGGTCGGCTCGTCGAGCACGACCACTTTGGAGCCGAAGGCCGCCGCTCGGGCGACCGCGACGGCCTGGCGCTGACCGCCCGAGAGGTTCTCGACCGGGACGGTCACGTCCTGCAGGGTGGTGATGCCCAGCGCGCTGAGCTCCTCCTTCGCCCGCTGCCGCATTCGCTTCTTGTCGACCACGCGCAGCACCGTCCCCAATGGTCCGGGCTTGCGCAGTTCACGGCCGAGGAACAGGTTGGCGGCGACGTCGAGCGCGGGCGAGACGGCGAGGGTCTGGTACACCGTCTCGATGCCGTGCGTGCGGGCGTCCTGGGGGCGCTTGAAGTGCACCCGCCGCCCTTCGAGCCGGATCTCCCCCTCGTCGGGAATCTCCGCGCCGGTGAGGCATTTGATCAGGGTCGATTTGCCGGCGCCGTTGTCGCCGATGACGGCCAGCACCTCGCCGGGGTGCAGCGCCAGGTCCACCCCGTCGAGGCCGACGACGCGGCCGAAGGTCTTGACCAGGCCCGTCGCCTGCAGGATCGGCTCACCGGAGCCGGTGCCGTTGGTGGTCATGTGCGCGCCTTCCGAATCCACTGGTCGATCGAGACCGCGACGATGACGAGCACGCCGACCGCGAAGGTCTGCCACAGCACGTCGACGCCCACCAGGGACAGCCCGTTGCGGAAGACCCCGACGATGAGCGCGCCCAGCAACGTCCCCCAGACGGTGCCGCGGCCGCCGAACAGGCTGGTCCCGCCGATCACCACGGCCGTGATCGAGTCGAGGTTCAAGTCGGTGCCGGTGTTCGGCGAGGCCGCGTTGGATCGTCCGATCTGGATCCACGCGGCGACGGCGAGGATCGCCCCCGCCGCGAGGTACACGCTCGCCAGCACCCGCTGGACCCTGATGCCCGCCAATCGCGCGGCCTCCGGGTCGTCGCCGCAGGCGTACACGTGCCGGCCCCACGCCGTTCCCTGGAGGATCAGCGCGAGCGCGATGTAGAGGACCAGCATCATCACCACCCCGAGGGTGATGTTGACGCCGCCGACGGCGAAGGTCTCGCCGGTCAGCGTCAGCAGGTCCGGCATGTCCCTGCCGCGGACGGTCGCGCCGCCGGAGTAGAGCAGTGTCAAGGCCAGGAAGACGTTGAGCGAGCCGAGGGTGACGATGAACGGCGGGAGTTTCAGCCTGGTGACCAGGAATCCGTTCACCGCGCCCGCCCCGAGCCCGACGGCCAGGCCGAGCCCGAGTCCGAGCGGTGCCGGCACCCCGTTCTGCACGGTGGTCTGCGCGACCACCATGGAGCCGAGCACCATGACCGCGCCGACCGACAGGTCGATTCCGGCGGTGAGGATGACGAGGGTCTGGGCCAGGGCGAGCGTCCCGACGACCGCGACCTGCTGGCTCACCAGCGAGAGGTTGGACGGTTCCAGGAAGCGTTCGTTGAGGCTGCCGAACACGGCGACGGCGGCGATCAGGACGATCGCCGGACTGATCGCCGGGTAGCGGTGCAGGAGGTTGCGGATCGCGCCGAGGGGCGTCGACCGGTCGAGGAACTCCTCGGCCAGGTCGGGCCCGGACGGCGCGGCGGCGTGCTGGTTCACGTGTGCTCCGATGCTCTCAGGACGGCCGGGACCTAGCCCCAGCAGACGTCGCTCGCCTCGGCGGAGGTGATCGACTCGATGCCTTCGTGCGGCTGGTCGGTGACCAGTTCGACGCCGGTGTCGAAGAAGTCGAGTCCTTCGGTGGTCTCGGGGGCCTCGCCGGTGGTGGCGAGCGCGTGGATCGCCTCGACGCCGAGTTCGGCCATGCGCACCGGGTACTGCTGGCTGGTCGCGCCGATGACGCCCTCGGTCACCGCGGTGACGCCGGCGCAGCCGCCGTCGACCGACGCCACGATGAGGTCGTCGGTCGCGTCGGCGGCCTCGAAGGCCTCGTACGCGCCGTAGGCGGCCGGTTCGTTGATCGTGTAGACGACGTTGATGTCGGGGTTGATCGACAAGAGGTTCTCGGCCGCAGTGCGCCCGCCGTCCTCGGCTCCCTGGGAGGCCTCGTGTCCGACGATCTCGTACGCACCGCCGGAGTACTGGCCGGTCGCGGCCTCGTCGCCGTAAGCCTCGGGGTCGGCGGTGTCGATGCCCATGCCGTCGAGGAAGCCCTGGTCCCGCTGCACGTCGACGGAGACGACCTTGTCGTCGAACAGGTCGATCATGGCGATGACTGCCGGTTCGCCGCCGAGCTGGGCCGCGGTCCACTCGCCGATGCGCTGCCCGGCCACGAAGTTGTCGGTGGCGAAGGTGATGTCGACCGACTCGGGATCGGACGGGGGCGTGTCCAATGCGATGACGTACAGCCCCGCATCGCGCGCCTGGATCAGCGCGTCCTCGACGCCCGGCCCGTTCGGCGTGATGAGGATGCCCTTGTCGCCGCGGGAGATGGCGTTCTCGATCGCCTGGATCTGGGTGTCCTCGTCGCCGTCCTCGCGGCCCGCCGCGAGGGTGAGGTCGACGCCGATGTCCTCGGCGGCGGCTTCGGCACCCTCCTGCATGGACACGAAGAAGGGGTTGGACGTGGTCTTGACGATGAGCGTGACGCCGACGGTGTCCTCATCGGATCCGTCGCCGGAACTGCATCCGGTCAGGGCGAGCGCCGCGCCGATCGTGAGCGCGCTGGTGGTCACGAGGGTCCGGCGGAGGCCGCCGTGTCGATTGCGATTCATCGGTGAATCTCCCATGAGGCGTTGGGCACCGCTGCCCGATTGACAACGATGTCATCCTCAGTTCTAGAGCATGCGGGCGTGTAAGGTCAAGTCCAGTTGAGTTATGGAGGTCAATTCGTGACATCGTTGTCAGAGCAGGATTCGGGTAGCGGGCCCCGCCCCACCATGCGGCAGGTCGCGGAACTCGCCGGTGTCGGCATCAAGACCGTCTCCCGCGTCATCAACGGCGAACCGAACGTCACCCCCGAGACCGCCCAGCGGGTCCTCGACGCCGCCCGCACCCTGGACTACCAGCCCGACCTCCACGCCGGCAACCTCCGGCGGGCCGATCGCCGCACCCGGACCCTCGGCCTGCTCGTCGGCAGCGTCGACAACCCCTTCTCCGGCGCGGTCCACCGGGCGGTCGAGGACGCCGCGGCCGGCCGCGGCGTCGCCGTGTTCGCCTCCAGCCTCGACGACGACCCCGAGCGCGAGCGCGAAGCGGTGGCCGCGTTCCTGCGCCGGCGAGTCGACGGGCTCATCCTCGTCACGGCGACCGCGAACCAGACCTATCTGGAGCCGGAACTGCGGCGCGGCACCCCGATCGTGTTCGTCGACCGGGAACCCTCGGGCATCCAGACCGACGCCGTGGTCAGCGACAACGCCGGGGGTGCCGCCCGGGCCGCGGAACACCTTCTCGCGCACGGACATCGGCGCATCGCCTACCTGGGCGACCTCCGCAGCATCCAGACCGCCCGCGAGCGCCGCCGCGGCTTCGTCGATGCCGTCGGCCGCGGCGGCATCAGCATCGCCGACCTTCCCGTGGCCGAGGACCTGCACGACCAGGACGCCGCTCGCGAGGCGCTGCTGCGGCTGCTCGACGGCCCGAACCCGCCCACCGCCGTGTTCAGCGCCCAGAACCTCATCACGATCGGGGCGCTGCACGCGCTGCGCGAACGCGGGCGCCACCGCGACACCGCCCTCGTCGGCTTCGACGACGTGGCGCTGGCCGACCTGCTCGATCCGGGGGTCACCGTGGTCGCCCAGCACCCCGAAGACCTCGGCCGCATCGCCGCCGAGCGCGTCTTCGAACGACTCGACGGCAGCAGCTCCCCGTCCCAGCGCGTCGTCGTCGGCACCACCCTGATCGTGCGGGGCAGCGGCGAGATCCCGCCGCGGCACTGACCGAACCGTCCTGGCACGACACGCCGCTGCCCTCGTCGGTCTGCCGAGTCAGACAGTGCCGCAGGCGGCCGCCCGGGTTCGGGCAGACCGAAGCCGTTCAGCGCAGTACCGCCGCCAGCAGGTCGACCCCCAGCGCCGTGAGATCGGACAGATTGAGGGTGTACTGGACGAAGCGGCCGTGCCGTCGGGTCGTGAGCAGGCCCGCGCGGCGCAGGACGGCGAGGTGGCGGGACACCTCTGGGGGTGACAGTTCCCAGGCGCGGGCCAGCTCACCGGTGGTGTGCGGGCCGCGGGCCAGGGTGCGCAGCAGCCGCAGCCGGACCGGATGCGCGAGTGCCTCCAGCCGTAGCGTGACCGTCTCAAGCGACACCGGCTCCGATGCGCTCGCCTCGGCCACGGGGTACTGCACCACCGGCTGCCACCCGGGCGCGTGGATCACCACCAGATGCGGGCGGCCGAAGACGCTGGGCAGGAAGGTGACCCCGGCGCCGTGGGCGGCGGTCGCATTGTCCTGCAACTTGTCCACGATGATGCCGCCGCCGCCGGGCGCCAGGGTCACGGCACCGGAGACCGACGCGAGCGCCGCCCCGATCCCCCGGCGCTGCAGCAGGTCGTTCTTCAGACGCAGGTCGGTGGCGAGTTGCACCGCGACGCGCGCCCAAGCGGCGTCGAAGAACGCCTCGGCGCACTGTTCGAGGGTGCGGCGCACCCGCGCCCGCACGGCGGCCGGATCGGCGAGCAGCCGTTCCGCGAAGGCCTCCTGCAGCGGCCCGCGTGCTTGGGCCAGGCCCAGGGCCCGCTCGCGCGCCGCCGCGTCGGCGAGCGGCGACGGCGCGGCGAAGTGGACCCGGTTGCTGCCGCACGTGGTGATGAGCGCGGCGCTCACGTACGTTTCGTCGTCGATCCGGTCCACATCGTCCAGTTCCTCGGCGAGGGTCAACCGGGGACGGGCGGGGACCAGGAAGTCCGCTCGTGAAGAACGCCAGAGGAACTCCGCCTCCCTGAGCCGCTCGGCCAACTCCGGCCGCAGCCCGGCCCAGACCTCCCCGGCCCAACCGGCGAGCTGCGGGTGATGCGCGGGTTCGGCCAGCACATGCAGCATCGCCGTCAGCTCGGCCAGCGGGGAGGCGGCGAACCGCAGCCGCCCGGTCGGCAGGCCGCTGATGTCGATCCTCAAGGTCACCCCCTCATCATCACCGACCGGACGGGCGGCCACGGCGTCGGTTGACAGTGTTCGTCAACCGACGCGGCGAGCCCGGCGGCCGAACGCACCGTTGACCCCATGCCGACCACCACGAAGATCCGGCCGCGCGCCCTCGTCCGCGCCTCCGGAGGCCCCCGCTACGCCGCCGCCCTGGCCGTGGACGCGCTCGGCACCGGCCTGCTGCGGCCCTTCCTGCTGCTCTACGGGATGACCGTGCTGCAACTGTCCGCGCCCGCCACCGGTATCGCGATGACCTTGGGCATCGTCGCGGGCCTGGGGTGCCTGCCCACGGTCGGCCGTTGGCTGGACCGGGGCGCACGCAGCACGGTCGTGGCGGCGTCGATGCTGGTGCGGGTGCTGGGCGTGGCACTGCTGCTGGCCACCCCGGCGGGGCACGTCGGACTGTTCGCGACCGCAGCGCTCTTCCTCGGCATCGGCAACCAGGCATGGCCGGCCGCCCACGCCGCTCTCGTGGCCACGGTCGCCCACGGCCGCGAACGCGACGCCGCCCTCGCGGCGGGCCGATCCCTGCGCAACGGCGGCCTGGGCGTGGGCGCCCTCCTCGCCACCGCATGCCTGACGGGCGGCACCACCGCATTGCAAGCGCTGGCGGCCGCTACCGGGCTCGCCTATCTCGCCGCGGCGGCCTTGGCATGGTCGGTCCACCTCCGCGCGAATCCGGCCGCCGCCCCGACCGGGGAGAGGGCCGACGGTCCCGCACCTCGGATGGGCGCGCTGCTGGCCGCCAACGTGGTCTACGTCTTCTGCCTCAACGTCCCCGAGATCGCGCTCCCCCTGATCCTGGTGACGCAGTTGCACGCCTCCCCGGTGTGGTCGGCGGCGATCTTCGTGGCCAACACGATCCTGGTGGTCACCTTGCAAGTGCCGGTCACCGTCCTGATGTCCCGCTGCTCCCGGCGAACCATGCTGACGCTTGCCGGCGCGGTAATCGCCGCGTCCTATCTCGGCTTCCTCGGGGCCACCGCGCTGGGACACGGCTGGGGCGCCCCGGCCGTCGCCATGGTGTCAGTGGTCTGCACGATCGGCGAAATCATCTACGCGGGCAGCGCCACCGCACTCGTGACCACCCTCGCCCCGGCCCATGCCCTGGGACGAGCCCTCGCCCGCTTCCAACTCTCCACGGGCTTCGGCCTCGCAGTCTCCCCAGCGGTCATCACCACTCTCGCCGCCCACGGACCAGCCACCCTCTGGGGAAGCCTCACCGCCGCGACACTGCTCGCCGCCACCGCCGTCGCGACCGACAAAGAACAGCATCTCGGAAGCGCGCCAACACACCCGCCTGAACCGCACCGAGGAGACGCGCGTACCCATCAAGCACGAAACGGCCCCGGATGACTCGTGGCTTGTCGCCGCTATGGCAAGTCGGCCCCATGCGCGGAAACCTGTGCACCGCAGGCAATCCCGGATCCAAAAGCGGCGTATCACTCCTAACGGCCGGGCTCCGCGACCCTTGGGGCCCAGCAGCTTCCACCGATCGGCACTCCAGTCGGGAGCGCCGTCCTCGGCCTCGCCACCTCGGCCGCCGCCGCGTCGACGAGTGAAGGCTTACACGGCAACTTCGCCGGGTCGCCGGGTAAGCGGCCCTGACTCACGGTTCAGGGAACACTGCCGCCTCGGGCGCTTTGGCGACTTCGGCGTTCAGGGCTCGGTCGGGAAGGCGCGGGCGAAGGCGAGCACTGCGGCCCGCTCGGTCCCGTCGTCGGGGATCTCGCGGCGGCGCCAGCGCAGCAGCAGGGCTTCGAGTTCGCGGCCGAACGCCTCGAGTTCGCCGGGGTCGAGCCGCAGCCACACGTGCGCGGCGAACGCGGCGTCACTCCACGGCGGGCCGGCGGCATCAAGGAACCTCTGGGCCCGTTCGGTGTCGCGTTGCAGCAGCATCAGATCGGCGGCGGTCGCGGCGGTCGCGGCAGCCGGGCGGGAGGCGTCGGTGCCGGGTTGCCACCGCAACCCGCGAGTCACCAGCCTCCAGCGGCGCTTGCGGCGGTCGCCTTCGGTTTCGGCCGGTTCGACCAGTCCGGCGTCGACCATGACCTTGAGGTGGTGGGAGACGCTGCCGGTGGCCAGCCCGAGCGCCTGCGCCAGCTCCGTGGTGGTCGAGGGCCCGTTCACGGTCAGCCCGTCGAGAAGGCGGGACCGGTCGGGATGGGCGAGGCTGGCCAGCGCCTGCACATTGTCGAGCTGCCGCACGTCACCGGGTTCGCCGTCTCTCATGCCGTCATCTTAGCAACCAGATTTGCGCAAATCTGCTTGCGGACTTATGCTGATGCTTTCCGGAACCACCCCCGAAGGAGACCACCGATGCGATACGCGCCGCTCGGACGCACGGGCATGACCGTGTCGCGATACGCGCTGGGCACCATGATGTTCGGCAGTGTCGGCAATCCCGACCACGACGAGTGCGCCAGGATCGTCCATGCCGCGCTGGAAGCCGGGATCAACTTCGTCGACACCGCGGACATGTACAGCACCGGGGAGTCCGAGACCATCGTGGGCAAGGCGCTGCGGGGCCGACGCGATGCGGTGATCCTGGCGACCAAGGGCCACTTCGGCCTCGAAGAGGGGTTGAACCGCAGCGGCAACTCCCGTCGCCACCTGCTGAACGCCGTGGAGGCGAGTCTGCGGCGGCTGGGCACCGACTGGATCGACCTGTACCAGGTCCACCGTCCTGATTGGCACGCCGATCTGGAGGAGACGCTCGGCGTGCTCACCGATCTGGTGCGGGAGGGAAAGATCCGCGCCTTCGGCTGCTCGTCGTTCCCCGCCCACGAGCTTGTCGAGAGCCACCGGGTCGCCGAGTCGCGCGGGCTGATGCGATTTCGCACCGAGCAGCCGCCGTACAGCCTGCTCGCTCGCGGGATCGAACGCGACGTCCTCCCCGTAGCCGAGCGGTGGGGCATGGGCGTGCTCACCTGGAGCCCATTGGGGTTCGGGTTCCTCACCGGCGGCCACCGCGCTGAAGCGGCGGACTCGGCCCGTGCCCGGCTGCGCCCGGCCTGGTTCGATCCCCAGGACCCGCAGGTCGCCCGCAAACTCGCCGTCGCCGAGCAGGTGGCCCGGGTCGCCGAGGACCTCGGCCGCCCGCTGCCCGCGCTCGCGACGGCCTTTCCTCTCGCTCATCGCGCGGTGACCTCGGTGATCACCGGTGTGCGCACCTTCGAACAGCTTGAGGCGACCCTGGAGCACGTCGACCTGGAGCTCGACGACGACGTGCTCGACCGCCTCGACGCGATCGTCCCGCCGGGCACCGACGTCTACGATCCCCAGTCCCCCATGCCACTCCCCTGGCTCACCGACCCGACGCTGCGCCGAAGGTCCGCATTCAAACCGGCGCTCATCTCCGGATAAGGCGTTCTGCCAGAGACCGCAGTTGAAGGTCTCCTTCATGTCCACGGGGGCCATCGCCCCGGGAGCTTGCCAGAGCGTCTGACCGGTCTGGTCCAAGCGCGGCCAGGCCGCACCAGGGCCGTTCGGGTCGCCGGTGCGGACGACGCGGTCCAGTAGTCCACGAGTGCGCGGGCCAGCGGCCGCTCTGCCGTTCGGCAGAGGGCGATCCCGTCGCGCGCAGCGGTTGTCACTCGCAAGGGACCTTCACGACTACGTCGCCCACGACGTGACCGGCATCATCGTTCAAGCTCAGGCGGCACAGATCGTCGGCGAACCCGCCCAGGCTCTGGCCGCGCTCGCCCGCATCGAAACGGCCGGGCTGCAGGCCCTCTCCTCGCTCGACCGGACGGTCCTCCTCCTGCGCGAACACGACGTCCCGCGACCTCGTCATGCGCCTCGGGATACGGAGCACGGCCCGCACCGGCAATGACTCCGGACAGTGGATCTATGACCACCACATCGGCGGGGAGGCAACGGTACTCACCAGGCGTGAGCGACCACGAGGGCACCGCCGGAGTGCCCCCACGCGTCGTCACCCGGTGCAGCCGAGGACGGCCTCGGCGGCCGCCGTGGTGGCCTCCCCGACGGCCCTGGTCTCCATGTTGTCGATCGAGAGTGTGACGGCGACGGCGAACTGGGTGCGGCCGTCGGTCGAGAAGAACGTGGTCGAGTTGATCCCCGGCATGCTGCCGCCCGCGGACGCCACGGTGCCCCCGCACAGCTCGGGCATCGGCCGCGGCACCAGCCGCTCGAACTCCTCGGGCACCAACTCCCCCAAGGTAAGCGCGCGGAAGAAGACGCTCAGGTCGCGCGCGGTGGAGATCACGCCCTGGCCGGCCAGCGCGCCGTTGAGCCGGTCGACGTCGCGCGGCACGCCCTGGGCGTCGGGGTAGTAGCCGTGCCCGTGCGGTCCCTTCACGCCGTCGGCGGCCTTCACGGCCAGGTAGGTGTGGTGCATGCCCAGCGGCCGGAACAGGCGCCGCCGGAACTCGTCAGGCCGGTCGTTGCCGGTCACCCGCTCGATGATCAGGCCCAGGAGCACGTAGTTCGTGGTCGCGTAGTAGTACTGGCCCAGCTCCACCCGACGCGGCACGGTCCGCGCGGCCTTGACGAGGTCGATCGCGTCGTAGTCGGTGGTGAAGTCGAAGACGTCGAACAGGCCGCTCTCGGAGTAGTCGGGGATGCCGGAGGTGTGGCGGATCAGGTGCCGGACGGTGATCTGGTCGGCGTACTCCACCCAGTCGTTCTCGGCCACTTCGGGAAGCAGGTCCGCGAGCGTGTCGTCCATGGTGAACTCGCCCTCGCTGATGAGCTGCACGACGACCGTCGCGTCCATGAGCTTGGTCTGGGAGGCGATGCGGTACCGGGAGCCCGATGGGATGCACCCGCCGCTGCCGCCGAGCAGGCGCGAGCCTGCCGTGCCCTGGCTGGCGAGCCGGCCGTCGACGTACGCCCTGCCGATGACCCCCACGGCGCCGTCGACGGCCGCGATGCCCTCGATCGAGGACTGGACGTCACCGAGCCTGATCCGGGCCGCGGCGGCCGCCTGCGGGAACGCGGTCCCAGCGGCGAGCCCGCCCGCGGCGGTGGCGGCGGTGAGGCCCAGCAGGCGCAGCGCCGATCGTCGTGTCTTGATCATAGTCGATTCCCTCTCGTTCGCGGAAGTGAACGCCGGGAACGCTACGGACGCGGCCCGATCGGAGGCGGATCGCAGCGCCATACGCGTTCCATACGCGGCCGTTGCGATACTGGCCCGATGCGTGTGCTCCTGGTCGAAGACGAACAGCCCCTCAACCGATACATCGCGGTCGGACTGCGCAAGCACGGCTTCGCGGTGGACACCGCGCTCGACGGGCAGAGGCCCTCGACCCGGCCCGGCGCACGGCCGAACGCAACGGCTGACTGGTCCCGTTGACGCCCAAGGAGTTCGGCGTCCTCGAACGGCTCCTGACCGCCGTCGGCGACGTCGTCAGCGCCGAGACCCCCCTCGACAAGGTGTGGGACGAGCACGCCGATCCCTTCACCAACGCCGTCCGCATCACCGTCGGCACCCTCCGCCGCAAGCTCGGCGACCCGCCGCTCATCGAGACCGTCACCGGCGCCGGCTACCGGATCGTCGCGTGAGGACCACCGCGCGGGCGCGGCTCGCCCTGCTCCTGACCGCGCTCGTCCTCGCCGCCGGAGGCACCCTCACGGCGCTCACCTACCTGCTGACGCGGGAGAACCTGCGCCACCGCTCGTTCTTCACCCAGATCGACGACGGCACCGCCGCCTCGCAGCCCCGTCCGTGCAGGACCTCGACGCCCTCGCCGACCGGTTCGAGGCCGAGACCCTCGCCGCGCTCCTCGCCCGGTCCAGCCTCTCCCTCCTCGCGGTCACCGCGCTGACCGCGGTCCTCGGCTGGCTCCTCGCCGGGCGCATCCTGCGGCCCCTCCGCGCGATCGCCGCCACCGCACAGCGGCTCTCCGCCGAGCACCTCACCGAACGCGTCCCGGTCACCGCCCCCGCCGATGAGCTCTCCGCGCTCGCCGACACCGTTAACGGCATGCTCGACCGCATCCAGCACGGCGTCGACGACCGCGACCGCATCCTCGAGAGCCAGCGCTTGTTCACTGCCAACGCTGCACACGAACTGCGCACCCCCCTGGCCACCGCCCGGACCGCCGTCGACGTCACCCTCGACGGGGACCCCGACCGCGGCGAGCTCATCGCCATGGCCGAGGACGTGCGCGACGCCGTCGACCACATGCAGCACATTCTCGACGGCCTGCTCCTCCTCGCCCGCAGCCAGGCCGGGGCCGGGGCCCGCGAACGGCCGCACCGAACTCCGGATCGCCAACACCGGCCGCCGCACCCCGTCCGGCGACGCGCGGCGCCTCCTCGAACCCTTCGTCCGCGGCGACGGCACCAGGACCAGAAGCGACGGCGGCCTCGGCCTGGGCCTCTCGATCGTCCGTGCGATCGCCCACGCCCACCAGGGAACCGTCACCGTCGAAGCCCCGCCCGACGGCGGCTTCTCCGTCACCGTAGACCTCCCAGCGGCGCCGAACACGCCCTGAGTCGCCGAAAAAGCCCTGGCGGCCTGCGTTTCAGCAGGCCGCCAGGGCTCGTTCTCGCTGCGGAACCGAGGGGGTGGCAGAGGGCTCGTCCCTATCGGCCCGATTCCACCCCCCAAGAGCTGACACTTTTCGAGCCCTGACATGCGAGCTGTCGAGGCAGACGGTGGACCAGTCGATCTCCCCGAGCGCGTGCAGCTCAGACGGGAGGAGCCGGTGGAGTCGGTACTCGCGGTCGGGGTCTCGCCCGCGAACTCCGCCTACGACGTGCGGGGACGGGAGCGTGGCGGGAGTCCGAAGCGCTTCGCCTTCGTCGAGGTGCACGACCACGACCAGCGAGAGACGGCCCCGAGGCCGCTTCCGTGCCGGGTCACCCGCTGCCACTTCGTGCCTTCACGGACCGTCTCCTGAGGATGGTTGTCGTCTTGTAATGTGAGTCACGTGTCGGAGCCTATGGAGTCGCGCGGCGCGCCCTCGAGCGCCGAGCGTCCCGCAGCGCAGTTCGGGCCCCTCCTGAAGTCGCATCGCGAACGCCAAGGCCTGACCCAACGGGACCTCGCCGCACGGTCCGGGCTCAGCCTGGCCGCAATCCGCGACCTTGAGCAGGGACGCAGCCGCCAACCGCGGCGCAATTCGGTGCTCAGCCTCTCCCTTGCCCTGGGACTGTCGAGCCAGGATGCAGCGCAGTTCCTCGCGGCCGCCCTCGGGGGAGACGTGTACACCCCGCCGACCCTGATCGCCCGCGCGGAAACGGAGCGGGCCGAGGCGGTGACGACACTGGCGATCATGGGACCAGTTACGTTGTGGCACAACCGCATCCCAGTGCCAGTGACTTCTCCCATGCAGAAGTGCATCCTCCTGCGACTCGCGCTGAGCGCGGGCGACGTCGTGGGGCGGGAAGAGCTGATGGACCTGATCTGGGGCGAGCGGCGTCCGACTTCAGCGTCGAATCTCCTGCACACGTATATCGGCAGGCTGCGCCGACTGCTGCAGCCCGAGTCGGGACTGCACCTCCGGAACGCGGAGCGCGGATATCACCTCGAGGCAGAGCCGGGCCAACTCGACCTGGCGCGATTCCGGGAACTGGCCTCCCTGGGCGCCAGGGAGAACGACGCAGAGCGGGCCCTGGAACATTTCGCCGAAGCGGTCCGACTGTGGCGCGGCGACACCGATGTGGACGCTCTCCGGCACGACCCGCTCATGGCGGCCGTGACCGAGGAGTACACGGCCGTGCTGTGCGCCTATGCCGCTCTCGCACGGGATCTCGGCGAAAGCGAGCAGGTGCTGCAGCGCCTGCGGGAACTGGCCTCTCAGCGCGAACTGCACGAACCACTGCACGCGGAGCTCGTCATGTGCCTGGCCGCGAGCGGCCGGCAGGCCGAAGCGCTCGCCGCGTTCGAACGTGTGCGTACCGCGCTCGCCGACCAGCTCGGCCTCGACCCGGGCGAACGGCTCCGCGACGCCCACCAAGGCGCGCTCCGGCAGCGCTGGGGTGCGGATCCGAAGGCGCAGCGGCGGGCCGTCGTTCAGCAGGCGCCCGCGCCGCCGCCCGATTTCGTCGGGCGCGTTCAAGAGCTGGAGCAGATCGTCTCGGCACTCGGAGGCGACGAGTCGGAGGCGTCGCCGCGGGTCGTCGCCGTCAACGGCGCCGCCGGAGTCGGCAAGACCGCGCTGGCCCTGGAGGCGGCGCGGCGCCTGCGCGCCGACTTTCCGGACGGGCAGCTGTACGCCGACCTCCGCGGCGCCTCCAGTGACTCGATCACACCATTGGAGGTGCTCGGACGATTCCTTCGCGCACTCGGCGTCCCCGGCGAGCAGATCGGCACCGATGAAGCCGAGGTCGCCGCACTGCTGCGGAGCGAACTCGCCGAACGCCGGATGCTGATCGTCCTCGACAACGCCAACGACAAGCGGCAGGTGTCGCCACTACTACCCGGCAGCGGTGCATGCGGGGTGCTGGTGACCAGCCGCAGACGAATCACCGATCTGGTCGGCGCCACCGTGGTCGACCTGTCGACCCTGCCGGTCTCGGACGCCCTCGACCTGCTGGCCGCCGCCGCGGGCGTACAGCGGATCGCTGCCGATCCGGAGTCGGCCCGGCAGCTGACCGCCGCTTGCGGGCAGCTGCCGCTGGCACTGCGCATCGCCGGGGCGAGACTGGCGGGCCGGTCCGCGTGGTCCGCCGCAGACCTAGCGAAGCGCCTGCGCGACGAGAGCCGTCGGCTGGCCGAGCTGAGCACCGGAGAGCTCAGCGTGATGGCCAGCTTCCAGCTCAGCTACCAGGATCTCAGCGAGATCGCACGGCGCACATTCAGGTTGTGCGCGTTGCACCCCGGCGAAGACTTCACTCTGGACGCCACCGCGGTCCTGCTCGATGCCGATGCGCCCGAAACGGATCGGATCCTCGGCGAACTGCTGGACGCCAATATGCTCCTGCAGTACTCCCCCGACCGGTTCCGCTGCCACGATCTGCTCGGCCTGTATGCGGCCAGGTTGCTCGCCGAGCACGACACCGAGGGGTACGCCGCGGACCGCGACCGGTACTACGCCTGGTACCTGAGCACTGCGACGGCGGCGATGGAGTGGGTGTACCCGCAGCTGGTCCGCTGGTCCACATGCGATGATCGAGAAACCGTGTTCGAGACGCTCGAAGCCGCGTCGGCATGGCTCGACACGGAGGTACCGGCGCTGATCGCGCTCATCGAGCGCATTGCGGACTCCGAGGAGCACCGCCACCTCGCCTGGCAAATCGCCGACCAGCTCCGCGGCTACTTCCTGATCAACCGGCAGGCCGACCGATGGCTGCGGTCCGCCGAAGCGGGCCTGCGCGCCGCGGACGGCGATCCTTCCGCCGAGGCGGCGATGCACATGACTCGCGGGCAGGCGATGTGGGCGCTCGGCCGCCACGAAGCGGCGATCGCCGTCTATACGGAGGGTGCGCGATCGGCGGACACGGGCGGATGGCGACAGGCCGCCGCCTACTTGCGGCACAACATCGGCTGGGTACTGGCCGAACAGGGCCGACTGGCCGAGGCGGAGCAATCCTTCCATCTTGCGGTCGAACTCAGCGACGACGAACTGGGGCATACTCGCGCGGTGACGCTCAACGGCTTGGGCTATGTCTGCTTCGACCAGGGCCGACTCGCGGAGGCGGCGGAATACTTCGGCGCCGCTCTGCGCATCAACCAGAAGACGGGACGGGAGAAGTCCCTGCTGGCCAACCGCTCGAACCTCGGCATGGTGCTCCGCCAGCTCGGACAGGAGTCGGCTGCCGAGGAGCACTTGCGCGCCGCATTGGACGGGCACCGGCGAACGTCCAATCGCAACGGTGAGCTGGCCGCGCTAGAGGAGCTCAGCCTGCTGCACATGCAACGGGGCCACAGCGCCGCAGCGGTGAGCGCCGCGGAGCAGGGGTACGACCTCGCGGTGATCGCCCGGGACCGGCGCGCGCAAGCGGCGCTGCTGATCGCGTTCGGCGAAGCGCAACTGGGCGCCGGTGACGTTCTCTCGGCCCAGGAGTCGTTCGAGCGGGTGTTCGCACTCGTCGACGAGTTCCCGTTCCTCGCCACGCGCGCGACCATCGGTACGGCGAATGTGCTGCTGGCGCTGGGCGACAACGCCGATGCTCGCCGACACGCGGAACGCGCCCTGGCGGAGGCACGCGGGCGCGGATACGGCGTCCTCGAGGCCGACGCACTGTCGGCGCAGGCCCGCTGTGTCGCAAGCGAAGACCCGGCGGCGGCCGCACGGCTCGCCGCCACGGCCGTCACCTTGTACCGGGCTGCAGGAGCGGCACCCATGGCCGCCAAGGTCGAGGCGGAGCGTGCACGCCTGAGCCGATGAGCCGGTGCATCGTCCTCGATGCACCGGCGGGGACTGCCGTTTCGATCAGTCGAAGATCTTGTCGTAGCGGAGAGGGCTGTAGCCGGCGTCCTTCAAGTTGACCACGTACTTCGTCTCGTAATTCATGTCCTCGGCTGGGGAGACCAGGTGGCGGACCTTGAGCGAGACGCCTTTCTCGACCCAGTGGTCAAACAGCATGCAGTGGTCGTCGTAGTGGTTGACGATGTCCCCCTGGAGGAGGCTGCTCCAGTAGACCGGGTGCGAGATGTTTTCAAGGCTGCGGGTGCTGTGCCCGGGCGCCTCACTGTGCCAGGCCATGGAGACGAACCCGGAGCAGTCGCGGCGATACCGGTGGTTCCCGGTGTTGTCGGGGAACGTGCCGCCCTGGTCGTACTGGACGTTCTCCTGGTGCCAGTACTCGGCTCGGGACATCACGTTCGAGCGCGAGATGTTGCCCATATAGCCGGCTTGGGCGGGGCTGGCGACGACGAGCGTCGGGATCGCCACCGCGGGGACGATGGCCGCCGCCTGCAGCAGTCGGCGTCGGGAGAGGTTCGGTGTTTCGGATTGAGAGGCCATGGGGTTCTCCACTTCTCAGGTCTGGTTCGGGAGGTGCGGCCGGCCGCTTCAAGGAAGGTGTTCCGACCTTTCTGCAGACGACTCTAAAACCAGCCGATTACTTGAGACTGACACCGAAACCCGTACCCTGCCCGTACCCGATCGGTCGGTGCAGTCGGCCGCTGCCCTGCCGGTGGAGCTCGATCCGGTCGGAGAGCGCGCTGCAATGTTTCAGATGGCCGGGACCCGGCCTGGCGCCGCTCGCATCTGACGGTCAAGGCTGCGCGGTCGAGCCGAGAAGCCAGGCCCGCGCACCCTGCGGTCGGTCAGGTGCAGCGCCAGATGGCCGCTCCGGAGTACGGCAGGCCGATCTGGTTCTCACCTACGGTGACCTCGCCGATGACCAGATCGCCGGCATCGTTGACATCCGCTGCGCTGCTGGCGAACCCGTCGGTGCCGCCGTTGTCGGGGAGCGTGATGGCGGTGCCGTCGGCGATGAGGACGGCGTGTTCGTCGTTGTCGCCCCCGACCCAGCCGGACACATTGACCCCGTTCGCGAAGTGGAGATCGAGGATGTCGGCCGCACCGGTGGCCAGGTCCCAGCGAACAGTGTCTTCGGACTCCTCGCTGAAGAGGTCGCCGACGGCCCATTGACCGTTGATGTCGTAGGCGGCGGATCCGAAGTCTTTGATCACTTTGCCTTCGGGAATCGGCAGGGAACTGCCCGTGCCGTCGGGAGCCCATTTGTAGGGGAACGAGGCGGTGTCGTAGTCGACGGAGCCGACGATCGTGCCGTCGGCGCCGATGGCGTTGGCGCCACCGGTCAGGGCGCCGTCGGGCAAGGCCAGGTCGACCGGGCCGCCGCCGTCGGCGGGCCAGCGGACGGGAACGGCGCCGTTGTCGGTGTCGCGGGAGCCGATGATCACGCCGTCGTTGTTGATGCCCTCGGCCCAGCTGCCACCGGTGTGGGGAAGTTCGGTCAGCTGCCCGTCGCGGTAGACGTAGGGCACGTCGCCGTTCTCGGTGAAGGCGTATCCGACCGCGACGCCGCTGTCGTTGACGTCGGTCAGCGCCTGGTCCAGACCGGCGATCGGGATCTCGGTCTTCTGCCCGTCCTGCCACAGCAGCGGCGTGTTGACCGCCGGGTCGAACGGGTCGGTGGTGTAGGCGGCACCGACGATGTACTGGCCGCTGTCACTCAGAGAGGAAGCGCCGCTTGCGGTGTCGGCGGGCGCGGGCAGCATCGACAGCTCGCAGGACTGCGGCGCGGCGGCGGCGCCGTCCGAGAACACCAGGGTCGCGGCGGCTGCCAGGGCCGCGCTCAAGGCGAGCGCTCTCGCAGTTCGGGGACGCGCTTCGGCAGTCATGTGGAGGGTTCCCTTCCCGCGGGCGGTGCTTCGGTCATCGGATGATATGTGGATTCAATGTCCGATGTGGCCGAAGCTCGCGTTTGCGGTCTGCTACCGCAACCCCTGGCGGATACCCGCTCTGATCGGCGCGAGTCCGATCGATTCGGCCTCCTCGCCAGGTCGATTCTGGCAGGCTCTCGCGGGAGGGTGAGGAGCATTCAATGCGGAACATCTCCATTCGGAAGGCGGCCGTGTCATGTGCCGCCGTCATCGGGCTCGTGGTCGGTATCGCGATCGGTGTGCCCGCGACGGCCGCGGAGCAGACGAATCCGCTGTCGCCGATTCCGCAGATGAGCATCCCCTCGCTCTGTTCGCAAGAAGAGCTGGAGCTAGGTGCCGTGGACGGGGTGATGGACCCGGCAGTGGCCTCCATCTGCTACTTCCGGTATCTGGCCAATGCGTACGCCCTCAGATTTCGAGATCCGGGGTTCTGCCCCAAAGCCCCGGCGATCATCCGGGCGGTGTACTTCCAAGACCAGCGAAGAGGCGGCAGCGCCCTGGCATGGGCCGATGAGGCGCTGTACAACCTGGAAAGAACTTGCCCCGGCTGGGCGCACGGCGACGCCAAGCACCGTGTCACCAGGGTGGACGGGTATGCCGACCCCTACCAGTTGATAAAGGAACAGAAGCAACGAGGATTCGATGCGGGATGGCTACTTCCGGAGAACTTCATCACCGCCCCTGCGCTCGACCCGCTGCCGGAACTGTGCACGAACGTTCCCGAGGCGGAGTACAACATATGGCGTTGCAACGCGTTCCGCACGACCAGCGCTGCGGCACGCCAGCAGGCCGCGATAGTCGCAGCCGGTCTCGGCAATACCACTGGCATTCACTATTTCGAGCTCCAGATCGCGGCGCGAACAACCTTTGCGGCGACCCTACTTCTGCCGGTGGGCCAGGAACCCCGCAACGCGGCGTGGTTTGCCAGAGAAGCAGCGGAGAAGGCCGTCGCAGTGGATCCTTCGGACCAGGCCGCGCTTGACGCTGCCGTGGCCGTCGAACCGACCGTCACCAATGTGTTGACAGTTCCACTGGCGCAGAAAGCGGATGCCGCAGAAGCTGCAGCCGTTGAAGCGGCCCGCCACGCAGGCTGGATCAGGTAGTGCAGTGTCGGGCCGCTGATATTCCCTGTCGAGCCTGCGCGAGCTGTGCACGGCAGTGGTGGTGGCCGGGTCGGTCACGGTCGAAGCGGTCTGCGAGTGGGCCGCTGAGGCACCAACGCTGGCTCAGTTGACCGCTTCGAATCTGCTGCTCCAAGTCGCCTATGGAACGGCGCAGGTCCAGGCGCGCTTCGAAGGCCGCTGGCCTCTCGAACACCGCATTCTCGCCCGCGAATAACGACCGGCCCAGCTCTCGCACTGGCCGTCGGGTTCCTCGGTCCCTCCGAGATTCTCACGCAAACGCAACGGCCACACCAGACAACACCTACAGTACTCAACGTAATGAGACTGTTGCTCAGTGTCGCATAAGGGTTGCGGAGCGCGCTTCGGCGGTGCCTGCGAGACCCGGCGGTGACCTGACCAGCAGTCCCGGGGCTGGATCGGCACTGCGTCCCCTGGCCTGTATGTCGAGACTGCGAGAGGTGCGCGAGGGGGGGACTTGAACCCCCACGTCCATAATAGGACACTAGCACCTCAAGATTATTTTATACCATTAAATGTCTGATTAATATCTCATCTTCGCAGCAGGCACTGATGGGCATCATTCGTCAATGTTGAGCTTCAATTTCCGTCGCCAATGGCTCCCCGATTGGCTCCCAAGCCTCTTGCCGAGGCCCAACCAAATCATCTGCGCGCCAGCATGAACCGCTCCTCATGTAAGCCAGGCACGAGAGTTCCGAAGGATCAGCCGCCCACCCTACGTCCTCTCGTGAGCCGCATAGACCAGAAACCGAGCCAAGGTATATAGCGCACCAAAGCGCCTCGCCGGAATCCGGCGAGCTCCCCCACGACCTTCTATGTATAGGCAGGGTGCGCGGCAAGTTCCGCGCCAGGGTGCGCGCACCCCACGCACCCCTACCTAGGCCGTGTTGAGAAATTAGGAAGCCTCCTATTGAATCTGTTGTGCTGCAACGGATTCGAATAACAGGAGGCTTCCTTGACAAGTGTAGCCGGGCGCGGGGATCTGACCGACAGGCAGTGGGAGCGGCTGCGCCGCTGGGTCCCTGCGCCTTCACCCAAAGGACGGCCGATCACTAGGTCACGACGGGTGCTCTTGAACGGCGTGGCCTGGCGGGTGCGAGTCGGCTCGCCCTGGAGGGACGTCCCTGAACGCTACGGCCCCTGGCCGACAAGGCCTACCCCTCACGCGCCAACCGCGCCTACCTGCGAGGGTGCGGCATCCAGGCGGTGATCCCCGAGAAGAAGGACCAGCGGCGCCACCGCAAAGCCAAGGGCCGCAGCGGCGGCAGGCCCCCCGCGTTCGACCGTGAGGCCTACAAGGAGCGCAACGCCGTCGAGCGGACCATCGGCCGCCTCAAGCGCTATCGCGGTGTCTCCACACGGTTCGACAAGCTCGCCGTCCGCTACGAGGCCACACTCCAGGTAGCGATCCTCATCGACCGAACACCACGTTCCTAAACACGACCTAGGATGATCGCATGCCCGCCATGCGATCAGACGCGGCTCGTTCCCGCACCCGAATCCTTGAAGCGGCGCGAGGGCGCCCGTCGGACAGCATCCGCCTCAACGATCTCGCCCGCGAGACCGGTCTCGGCGTCGGAACGGTCTACCGGCACTTCGCGACGGTGACGTCGCTGATCGAGGCCCTCAACATCGACGCCCTGCAGGAGCTGGCCGGCGCGGCGCGGGTGTCGCCGGGTCATCCTCACCCGGCGCGGAGTTCGTCGACCTGGTCCGGAAGAGCGCGGAACTGCAGCTGGTGCGCGACGGGCTGAAGGAACTGCTGATCGCGGAGGAGGTCTCTGCCGAGGTGCGTGCGCTTCGCGACGAGTTCCGCCACGCCGCCTCCGTTGCGCTCGACGCCGCGATCCGCGAGCGACGGGTCCGTCCGGACATCTCAATCGAGCACATCCAGCAGCTCGCGTGCGGCGTGGAGTACGCCGCCCTCCTCGGTGATCCGAGCGAACACTCACTCCTGCTCGATGTCATGGTCAACGGGCTTCGCCCGCACGAGGAGTCCGCACGCTGAAGCGAGCGCACGAGCCCTCGGTACTGCCCCGCATCATCGGCGAGCCGCCCTTGCTCGCGCCTTGATCGTGAGGATGACGTCGTTCTTGGCGTCGGCGTAGTCGTTCATGTCGTCCCACGGCTGGCCGATCAGGGACCGCTTGACACTCTCGTAGAGAGCGCGATCGTTCGCGTCAGTGCGCAAGTGGTCACGAAGGAGAAGGTACTCGTCGATCGACGCATCCCCTCGTCCGTACAGGTGAACGTGAACGTCCCGAGCCGGTGTACGGACGAGCCGATGTCTCGGCTCGCGGACTCGCAGCTCGTAGCCGGCCGCCAGCAGTTCGTCGAGGTAGTCCTCCTCGGCCGTGATGTCGGGCACTGTAACAACGATGTCGACGATCGGCTTGGCGGCGAGTCCTGGCACCGACGTGGATCCGATGTGCTCGACATCGACGTCGACAGCCGCCAACGCATCGAGGATTCGGCGGCGGTGATCGCGGTAGTCCTGCGCCCATCGGACGTTGTAGTCATGAAGCCCGGCCTCGAGCGCTTCGGGGCCACCGATTATCTCGACCGTCTCGACGTCTGGCCGGCGTGGCTTATCGGTGTTCGTCATCAGTCACTCGCTGGCAGCGGGTCGTTCTGACGGCGCCTCGCGGCGCGGTTCCGGACGATCGCGAAGACGCGTCTGGGCACAGGTCCTCGGAGCTTTGAGCACACAGTGGGGAAGAGTGGATTCAACGATTCACCTGGCCTGAGGTAAAGCCCTCGTCCCGAGGAGCACACGAGGGGTTTCTCGATGGACTATTGCGTGAAGGGCAACGCTTCTGCGGCAAGCGTGAGCGCGTCGACCTCTCGCGCGAGAGGCGACTCCGCGAGCGGCAGCGCCCGCCAGAGGACGAGGCCGTTGACGACGCTGAGGAGGAAGTGCGCCCTGGCCGTGTTGTCGCCCTCTTCGAGCGCCCCCTGCTCGACGAGGACCGAGAGCCACGTCTCGACGCGGCGCGCGGCCTGTTCGTCGAAGGCCGCGTACGTGGCGCGGACGTCGTCGGGGGCGTCGAGGCTGATGTAGTTCCGGAACATCTCACCCCATAGCGTCCGAGCCTCGTCTCCCGTCCCGATGGCGGCGACGAGCCTGCCCAGGTTGTCGACGAGGCGTTGCCGCGCGGGCAGCGCCGTGTCGTGGATGCGGTCGTCGGGCATCGCCGACTCGTACATCGACGCAAGGACTGCGTCGAGCAGAACGCGCTGCGTCGGGAAATGATGACGCAGCGTCCCCATTCCGACACCCGCTCGCGCGGCGACGGCGCGCACCGTCAGACGCTGCCCTACGCCCTCTTCCATCATCGACGTGGCTGCGTCCAGGATCTTGCGTCGCGTGCCCATGGCCCCTCCCGTGTCCTGCGAATCGAAGCAGCGCAATGTTAGCACATTGTGCTACCATCATCGTTAGCACAATGTGCTAGTCATTGAGGTCGACAAGCGTCGCTCAGCCTCCGAGCCCCGCGGGCGCCGGCGACTACCCGTCAGATCGCACACGCCGAGTGGCATACACGCACCGCAAAAGGAGAGACATCATGATCGAGAGCCTGCAGGACTTCACCCAGTCACTCCCCGGCTGGCTTCAATGGTTCGCCATCTTCCTGGTCGCCACCATCCCGTTCGTCGAGTCGTACACCGGGACGCTCATCGGCGTCGCGATCGGCTTGCATCCCGCTGTCGCAGTGAGTGCGGCGATCGCAGGGAACGCCGCGGCGGTCGTACTCATCGTCGTCCTCTCGCGACGGATCCGGCAACGTGTCCGATCGACGCCCAAGTCAGAGACGACATCTCGCGGACGCGAGCGCGCCGGCCGCCTGTTCCAGCGATTCGGGATTCCCGGTGTCGCGCTCATCGGTCACCCGACGCAGATCTCGTCCGCGGCGATGGTCGGTTTCGGCGCGAACCCCATCAAGGTCCTCGCTTGGGAACTGGTGTCGGTGGTGGTCTGGGGAGTCGCCGTCGCCGTCCTCGGCGGACTGGGCATCCAGGTACTCGGGCACTAGAGACAATCCACGAAAGGAACGCATCATGCGCCGAAAGCACAAGCTCCCCGCCCTCCTCGCCGCGCTCATCCCGGCAGCACTCCTGCTGTCCTCCTGCACGGGGGCCACCCCCGACACGTCTGAGACGGCGACCGATCTGAGTCGCTTCTACGACCAGGATCTGCAGTTCGAGTCCTGCGAGGACTACGCGGTCACCGAGCTGCAGGAGACGACGTTCGCCGCCGTCACCCGCGCCGAGTGCGCCCGCCTGACGGTTCCGATCGACTACGACCGCCCCGACGACGGCACCACCGAGCTTGCCGTGACGCGGATGACCGCGAGCGGAGACGCGAAGGGCTCGGTAGTCGTCAACTCCGGCGGCCCCGGCGGTTCCGGACAGTTGCAGGCCATCATCGCCTCCGCCGGCCTGAAAGACACCCCCATCACGGAGCAGTACGACATCGTCGGCTTCGACCCGCGCGGTGTGTCGGCATCGTCCCCGGCCATCGACTGCTTCTCCGACGAGCAGAACGACGAAACCGGGATCGTGTTCCCCGCCGGAGTCGTCCAGGGCTCTTGGACGGCAGCGGACACGAAGGAGATCGCCGACGAGTGCGTCGAACGCACCGGCGGCGAGCAGTTCCTCGCCGAGGTCGGCACGCCGAACGTCGCGCGCGACATGGACATCCTCCGAGCGGTCCTCGGTGACGAGAAGCTGACCTATATCGGGCAGAGTTACGGGACGCGTCTCGGCGCCGTATACGCAGAGATGTTCCCCTCGAAGGTCCGCGCGTTCGTCCTCGACGGCGCCCAGGACCCGACCCTGCAGACCGCAGAACGGAAAGTCACTCAATACGCTGGGTTCCAGCGTTCCTTCGACCTGATGGCCGACGCCTGTACTCAGGAGCCGGACTGCGTCCTCGGACAGGACCGCGATCAGGCGCTGCAGCGGTTCCAGGAGATCGTGCGCCCGCTGATCGATACGCCCGCGACGACCAGCAGCGGCCGGGCCGTGGACTTCAACACGGCGATCGGCGCCGTCATCGGCGGGCTCTACCAGTCCACGACCTGGCCCGCCGTGCAGGCCGGCATCGCAGAGCTGACGCAGGGGAAGGGCGATACCCTACTCGCCCTCAGCGACGGGTTCGCCGAACGCGGCTCCGACGGGGTCTGGTCGAACTACCTCGAGGCGAACGTGGTCATCAACTGCATGGATGAGCAGCGCCGTACCCCCGAGCAGGAGGAGGAGCTGCGCGCGCAGATCTGGGAGGAAGCCCCGTTCCTGGACCCAGGAGAGAGCGTCGAGGGCGCGCGCGACGGCTGCGAGGCCATGCCGGGCGACACCGAGCTCACCTACCCGTACGCGCAGGACATCACGGGCCTCCCCGACACCCTCACCATTTCCATCACGGGCGACCCTACCACCCCGTACGAGGGCGGCGTCGCCCTCGCCGACACCCTGGGCGGCGCCCTGCTCACCGTAGAGGGTGAACAGCACACCGTCGCAATGCTCGGTGCGAGCGCATGTGTCAACGACGTCGTCAGCGATTACATCGTCGACCTCAAGACTCCCGACGAGGGAGCCGCCTGCACCCTCGACTGATCGTCGCCTCATCAACGTGGTCGGCGCTGGCTTCACACCCCACGGGGACCAGCGTCGGCCACCCCCACCCCCAAGTTCCTGGCAGACACCAGTGCGTGAGTCGTCGGGTGCCCTTGCGGGTGCCGATCTGACGGCGATGCGCGGCGAGTCTCCTGGTGAACTAATCACAGGCGGCGCGGTCGACAGGGAGGAAGGCGGTGTACGCGACAAAAACCTCTTGGGGTGGAATCGAAGTCGTAGCAGCTCCAGTTTTTCACCAAGAGATTTCCTTGTGCCCTAACGGATCACCGTCACACACCGCGCGCTTCAGTTTGCCCGAAGAGGCTCAGTACCTGGGCGAGGACGTCCCCGAGCTGCTCTCCAAGATCGTCCAGGTGCGGCACTGATGCCTCGATTCTCGCCTCAAGCGAGGAATGTGCCCTTGGCGTGGTCTCTAAGCGTTGTCCCGCAAGTGGTTTCGAATCGTTGCGCGTGGTTCGGCAACTGCCGTTTCGCGGTGTTTCAGTCGGCGAGGATGAGGTTGTGGAGTCGCGCGATGCCGGCCATGGTCTCGGCTGAGCCGGTCCCGCGCAGTCGACAGTCGCGCAGGACTTTCCAGACCTTCATCTGTGCGAAGGCATGCTCGACGCGGGCGCGGACCTTGCGGTGCGAGGCGTTGTGGGCCTCTTTCCAGGCGGCCAGCGGTTCGTCTTTGCTCTTGTGCCGGTGCGGGATGACTGCTCTGGTGCCGCGATAGCCGCCGTCGGCGATCACGGTCGCGTTGCGGGTGGCGTGGTCGACCCCGGAGGCGGCGAAGGCCACCGAGTCGTTGCGGTTGCCCGGCAGGGGCGTGCCGACCGCGACGACGAGTCGGGTGTCGGCATGGATGACGACCTGGTGGTTGGTGGAGTGCTGGTAGTTCTTCGACTTCGCGGCCACGGCGTGGTCGCGGGTGGGCGCCAAAATGCCGTCGACGGTGAGCACGGTCTCGGGCGCGAAACGCTTGCGGGGCCTGAGCGCGAACTTCGGCCCCAGGTCGTCGATGATGCGGTCGGCGGCGGACTTCGAGGTACCGAACAGGACTGCGAGCTGGCGCATGGTCAGGTTGGTTCGCCAGTAGGCCGCGACGAGCAGGACCCGGTCCTCGAAAGCGAGTGTTGGGTAACCCTCAACCGTGGGTTCAAATCCCACCGCCACCGCCATGAGCAGTACGAACGCCGGGCCTCCCGATCGGGAGGCCCGGCGTTTCGCATGTCAGGGTCTCATCCAGGGTCTCAACAGGGCCCTATTCAGCGGTGGAATCGCCTCCCTACGCCTCGGCGGCGGCCGCGTGACCGTCCGCCGCAAGACCACCCGCCTCGCCGGCGCGCACCGATCCGAGCGAGTCGACATGCTCGAGTATGGTTGCAGTCCTTGACCTCTCATCAAAACGGAGCTCATATGGACATCATTGGCACATCAGGGACCACTCCAGTCTTCAAGACCGCCGGGCCGGCGCGGCGGTGGGTCCGCGCGGCGCTCGCCGTCGTCATCTCCGGTGCGATGATGACCATGCTGTCCGCTTGCGCCACCGTGCAACCCCAGTATGCGTATGAAGAAGGCGAAGCGCTGGTCGACGAGGTCCTCAGTGAGATCGTGGCGGAGATGGACGGGCCGCCGGAATTCGACGACATGTGGACCGTGACGGGCGAGTGCGAGGAGGAGTGGTTCCTCGACGAGGTCTTTCACGTCTATGTCTTCGAGAGCGGATCCTTGGAGGACTACGAGGCGGAGCTCCAGGACATCTGGACCGAACTCGGATACGACTTCGACGAGTCGGTCACCGAGAGGAACGGCGGCCCGTACCTCAAGGCCGAGCGCTCCGACGGGGTCTATGTCACCCTGACGATCAGCGGCCACTCCTCCATCGAGGGCAGAGTAGCCCTCACCGCCTACAGCGGCTGCTTGGAACGGTAGTCACCCACCGGGAGAAACGGCGTAGGTGCCAGCACCACCGGCGGTTGCGGGCGGAACCAGGCATGGTTCGCTCTCCAGCCCCGTCCTGGCCGCGGCTGGTTCGCCCGCTCTAGACCGAAACGCCTGCGTGCCACCTACAACTGCAAGGGCGGCGTCCGCCACCTGCTCGCCGCGCTCGACCTTGCCACCGGCGAGATGACCTACCGCATCAGGAAGCGCAAAACACGGTCTCGCTGCTTGTCCCGCCACTCTTGTGGTCGGTCAGTCGCGGGACCGCGCCAGAAGCCGTCGCAGTACGCGGCGTAGGCCGCCGCAGTATGCTGGACTTGAGCTTCATCGTTGAACTCGAGTGCGCCGAGTGCGGTGCGGTGGTCGATGAGCAGGTCGGGGTTCCGGCGCGCGCTCAAACCACGACCGCTCATCCCGAGACACCAGCACGACCCGAACCGGTGCCTGCAGCACCCCGGTGCGCCGGGCCTCGTGAAGACTCGCGATGTAGTCGCCGACGGCCTCGGGGTGCCGTTCGGGGTAATCGACCACGACCACCGTGGGCACGACAGGAACCGGTGCGGCCAAGAGCTTCTGATGATCGGCGAACCCGGCCCGCCACCACAGGTCGCTGGCGGCGAGCTGGTAGCAGATCTCGGCTGCCAGCCGCGACTTCCCCACACCGCCGGGCCCGGTCACCACTGCCACCTTCACCTCCGGGAGGTCCTCGGTCTCCCGGACCCAGGCGAGTGCCCCTTCGAGGAGGTCACCGCGGTCGCCGTCGGCGATGAAGTCCACGGCCCGGTACTTGAACTGCAGCGCATCGAACAACGACTCACCACGCAAGTCCGTCATGCGCGGCGGGAACTTCGAATGGTCGAACAACGGGTCCACGCCCAGCTCCGCGACCAGCGGCATCTCCAACAAGGGCGCGATTTCGGGGCGTTCCGGACTCGCTCACCTGCGGCCGTGGCGATCGCCTGGACAGGGACAACAGCGAGGCGGTCCTGCCACCGGACCTGGACATCGACAAGGATGCCGAGCAGGCGGTTCTGGGCGTCCACGACCCCTGAGCCCGACAGCCCCTGCCAGGCGACCTGCTGCTTCACTGGCGCAGTGTCGACCTTGACGGCGATGCGTCCGCTCGCGGACCCGCTGACGGGCAGCAGTGAGACGCCGACATACTCGGGGCCGACAGTGCGGTCTCGGTGTGCGGCCCCTGGGTAGCCAATCATCCAGCACCCCGGCACCGGCTGCGAAGTGGTGAACCGAGCACCCACGACCGCGGTGCCGGCCGCCGGGTCGAGCCCGGGTACGACCAGCACCGCCACATCCGCGCCCGAGACCTCACCGAGCAGGATCGCTTTCGACGCCGGCAGACTCGCACCAGCGCTCAGGCCGGTCGCAGCCCGCACCCACAGCACCGTTGCCGGATGGTCGCCATCATTCGCCTTCCCATCGCGCCAGAGCACGTGGCGCGCGGTGAGGACCAGACCCGGGGCGACGAGGTAACCCGGTCCTCGCCGGTCGCATTGGCGACCTTGATCTTCACTACCCGCGCGAGCCGCGGGTCGAATGAGGAAGGGCTGCGTGGTACTGCCATGGATCAGTCCGGCGCGGTTAGTCGTTGTCGCGCATGGGAGTCGAGCCCGCGTGCATATCGGTCTCGTTGCCCTGGTCGTCGATCTCCTTGGGCTCGATCGTGAGCGAGAGCTGATGCGTGCGGCCACGAGCATGCTCAGCGCCGACTTTTCCAGTCACGACCGATCAGATCGAGCCCTTCACCTCACCCGACGCCTTCGTCTCGACCTCCAGGGTGAGGTCGAGCTGGATCGAGGTGATCTTCAACTTCAGGTTCGGGTCCGCCGAGAGCTTCGCGTCGCGCGGTTCGTTGCGCAGATCGGCGAGTGCTCGCGAGAGGGGGAGGTTCGCCATCACCCCACGCTACCGACACTTGCCCGGCTCCACGTCCCCCGAATAGACCACATCACCCAAACGAGCAGCCCAGAGAGTGCACGCGCCAAGCACACGAACCCGGCAGCGGCACAAGCGAACAACGACCGTGGTCGCGCACCACCATCCACAACAGAACATCCTGAACTGCGAGAGGCGGCGGAACTGCCCTACAACCGCATGAGCCCCAAACGCAACAAGGAGCGGTCATCAACCTGATGACCGCTCATGTACTCAATGTCCGATTCAGTGGAGGTACTGAACGCTTATCCGCACGCGTTTCCGCTGGTCAAAGCGTTGCGATCCGACCTGTCCAACCATGCGAAACTCGACACGAAAAGCCAGGAACGCAGTACCGGGTCGAAAACTTCTGTGCGGATGACTCCGCGTCCGCTCCGCAAACGACTGGCCCCGAAGGACCGTCAACGACTCATCGAAGACTATCTCGATGGGGCGCTCCAGAGAGATCTCGCCACGCGGTATGCCATCGGACTTTCCAGCGTCAAGACGATCCTCCGCGACGCCGGAGCCCGCAAGTACGCACGCCGGGGATAGGGCTTCAAGCCGGGCCAGGCCAGGGAATCGAGTACTGGCCGGGTCGAGTAGCCCGGCGGGGAAGTTCCGCCGGGCAACTCGACCCGGCACAGGACCTTTCTGCTCGGCTCCAGCGCCCTTTTCAAATATCCGACGCCAATGACCACTCACAGGCACATTGTTCATTGCATGCCGGGTCCAATGATCTGTCGAGTAGGAATCCCACAATCCCTGCCTGCACTCGGGATTCGACTTGAATTCTCCTGAAGATGTCGACTAGTACTCCAGTGAGAGTTCAGGGTTTGAGCTGCGGGGATGCCGGTGCTGGGTGTGGAACGGCCGCCGTGATCATTGTTGTTGTGACGCAACTGAAGAGCACGACGGCCGTTGAGGCGAGTGTATCGGTCGACCGGTGCCGGGCCGGTCTGGACGAGCTGTGGGCCCGGTGCGCTCCAGCGTTCCGGCGCATCGAGACCCGGCGGAACGCGAAGCGCCTTGCCTTGGCGATGATGGCGCATCTGGAACGGCGCAATTGCTGGACGCTGGCCGAACAGGCCGGCGAGACCGGCCCATGGCGGTTCCAGCACCTGCTCTCCCGGGCAGCATGGGATGACGCGCAGGTTCGATCCGAGATCCGCGCCTTCGCCTCCGAGCGACTCGACACCGGCGGCCTGCGGGTCCTGGCGGTCGATGAGACCGGCGATGTCAAGAAGGGCGCCGAGACGGTCGGGGTCCAGCGGCAATACTCGGGCACGGCGGGCCGCATCGAGAACTGCCAGATCGCCGTCTATCTCGCCCTCGCCACTACGGCCGGGCACGCGGCGGTCGATGCACGCCTCTACCTGCCCCGGGTCTGGGCCGATGACCCCGATCGGCGATCGGCGGCGCGAGTGCCCGACGAGGTCAGGTTCGCCACCAAGCCCGAACTGGCCGCTGACATGATCGACGCCGCGCTCGACGATGGAGTACGTGCCGACTTCGCAACCGGCGACGAGGCATACGGCATCAATCCCGGCCTGCGACACCGGCTCCGGGCGCGCGGCCTCGCCTATGCCCTGGCCGTCGCCTACACCACACCGGTCCTGCTCGGCTCGGGCAAGGCCACCGCTGAAGAAGCTCTGAAAGCTGCGGGCGAGGCGGCATGGCAGACCCGCTCGGCCAGGGTCGGCGCAAAAGGACACCGCCGCTATGACTGGGCCTGGATCGACCTTGAGACCGAGCATGCCGGGCACAAGGGACTCCTCGCTCGCCGCAACCGTTCGACCGGCGAACTCGCGTATTACCTGACCTGGACCCCAGAGTCGGTCCCACTCCAGACCCTCGTCACCGTCGCCGGGATGCGCTGGAGGATCGAGGAGACCTTCCAGGGCGCGAAGGAACTGGCCGCGCTCGACGAACACCAGGTCCGGACCTGGACCTCCTGGCACCGCTGGGTCACCCTCGCGATGCTCGCCTACGCCTTCCTCGCCGCAACCCGCGCCCGCGAAACCGACCGAGCCGATCCCGACATGATCCCGTTGACCTGCAACGAAATCCGTCACCTCCTGGTCAGCGCCATCACGCACGAACTCGGATGGGAGCACCGAACCCGCTGGTCGGCCTGGCGACGCCGTCACCAAGCCACCGCGAAACGGCTCCACTACCAGAGACAACACGCCCTCGCTGCATGAAAGCCCGGACCTACGCGGGAGTATCAGTGGCTGCGGGCAAGACGGGCTCGAGTTCGTCGCTCCACTCATCGAGCTCTGCACCGAGACCGAAGTCGCGGACCTTCGATGCGATCTGCTCGAAGAATCGGTGCTGCAGCCCGACGTCGCCGGTGGCATTGATCGCCCCGATCGTCTCCAGCAGTGCGGTCGTGTCCCATCCCAGGAGCGGGAAGTTGGCGAGTTCCCATTCCAGGTACTTGTTGTACGGGCGCGGTCGCCGATCCATCGCGAACAGCAGATCGAGCGCGGGCCCGATGCTCTCGGCCGCATCCAGCCGGTAGGCGAGCATCAAGCCGTCCCGGTAGCTCTTGGCCGATCGGTAGAGCAGGTTGAGGTATTCGCCCAGGTGCGCGGCAACGAGATCGCGCGACTCCGCTTCTCCGAATCGCTGCTTCGCGGTGATGATCGCGGTGATCTCCCCGTCCAGCCGGTCGAGGACGACGCGGCTGCGCGCCAGGGCGTAACGTGCGAACCCCGGCATGCCCGCGGTCCTGAACTGGCTCAACGAGATCACCACCAGGTCCAGGCGAGCAGACCGGTATCCATGGAGGGATTGAAGGTCGCTTGCGGCTCCATCGGCGAGGATGACCCACAGGTCATGGTCCGAGTACTGGGTCACCAGACCCTCATGGGCCTGGGAGCCGATGAGGACGAGGCCGACTACCGCCGGGTCCTCACCGGCGACACGAGCGAATTCGTCGAAAGTGGTCAACGCGGTGACTCTCATACCCGCCGACGCTACACGCGCGCGTCCATCCCCGACATCACCGCAGCTCACACCCACAACTCTCACTGGAGTATTAGCAGGGTGGCAAGAGCACCGACCCCGGCCCCGACAAGCAGTGCATTCCTGACAACCTCTGTGCGGAGCGTGGTTATCGTGACATCGCGTTCCGTTATTCCTTGACCGTCCAGATCAGTGACGTAGTGAATTTGGAACTGGTACATCAGCCATGCACCAAATATCACTGAGACAGGAGTTAATAGGAGCGCCAAGAGCCAGGGGCTAATCCATCGAGGTCGGTGCACATGAAGCGAGTTTTTGCTAGCGGGCATGAACCAATGATAGCCGTCCGTAGCATCTCACGCTGCTTGCCCCGCAGGCACTTCCGGCTATCGAGGGAAGCCCATTTTCAGGTCGGCGGGGCGGCAGCGGCGTCCGGGGTGCGAGCCACAACGCCCTCGCCCTGTCCACATGGCGTAGGCGGCGGATCAAGAGCGCCAAAATATGCCAGTACCGCGAGTGAGAACATCCGACGCTTTGGCCATCACACTTCAACTGGAGTGTTTAGGTCATCTCACTGTCGCTAGTTGATTCCAACTGCCACCGGCCGGCCTGCGATAGTGGTCGCCAACTTGGCGGCCAGGTATAATCCTCAACTGCCACAGTCTTAATACCATCGAAGGCTTCAGTTTCAACTGCAAACGCTACAGCCCCTCCGAAGGCGAACTTGGCCTCCACTGGAAGTGGCACTTCCTCAGGACTCGCCTTCGGTCTGGTATTGATTTCCCTGAACCAGACAGGTCCATGGAATTCGGCATCAGAAAAATCAATCTCCCCGCTGAGGGTTGCGTGGCTCATTGACAACCCGTGCTCAAAGCCTCTTGGTTCGTCTGCGATCATTTCTTCATGGTTGTATCCAAAGGAGGCTGCTCGAAAATCCATGCCGCCCTTCACATTCACGGAATTGAAGCTTGCATCCTTCTTAAAGATTGCTTTTACAAAGGATGCCCCCATTGGAAATTGAACCCTCATGAAACTAGCATCATCAAGGAAGCGCACCCCGTCAAGGTAGCATCCGCCCCTAAAATTCGCCTGCCCGAATGCGGCGCTCTCTTTAAAAAGAGAGCTTCCGAACATGCAAATTCCGTTAGCTTGCATCCAGTTAAACGAGGTAAACCCTTCGAATCTCGCACCGTAAAAATGTGCCTCGTCTTCAAAATAGGCTCCTGCGAAACTCGTATTGCCATAGAACCAAGCATGGATCGCCTTGAAATTTGCCGGGATTCGACAGAACGAGAAGTCGGGATCGACTAGTGTGGCACCGGTCAAATCGAGATGCGCGAGATGCCAAAATGTCTCCGATTCAAGCGGACGATCATGCTCATGTTCATTGTTTTTTCGTGGGTCCTTCAGGTGCACGGTAATCAGCCGTTGAGCGGTCTGCCTGACCTCATACTCTTCGGCGGCCGCTCCATCCAGTTGTGCGTCACTGACCGACGTTTCGGCAATCTCGTTATTGAAAGAGGTTGAAGTCGAGATCGTCCGCAAATCCGAAGGAGGGACGTAACGACGCCGCAGGTATGCTGACCAAACCTCGACAATCGTTGTCCGCTGCTCAGGATGGTTACGTCCCAACCGATCAAGTGCATACAATCCGCCTAGGCGGACCGCTGCCTTTTCATGGCCAAGCTGCTCTACTGCTTTAATATATTGCTCCGTGATTCTCCTCTGTTCAACATCAAAGCGTGTAGAAGCAGCGACCCGGCGGTCGTGCTCATGTATCTGCTCTTGATGCCATTGCCGTCTCATGAAAAGCGCAAGAGTCGCTAGTCCGCCGAAGCCGAAGGCGACGGTGAATGTCGACTGGAGTGCTTTAGCACGCTCCGCCGGATTGCTGATGGCGAGCGGGTCAACTAGCACCCATGCTCCCGCTCCCACGGCAACGATCAGAGTTCCTATGATAGTTGTGACCCAGATCCAGCGATGTCTGCTGTTTGTCCCGTGTTCTTCGTTCACTAGAACATTGTGGCGCCTGATCGCAACAAACAGAAGGGCACAAGCCAGCTTTGGACAGGACCTGGGGCGGCCTTATGCTTCCGTGGCTTTTGTGGCTTGAGTGGCCGTTGCGGTGACTGTGCTGCCCCCGCTTTTCGTAGCTCTGTGTGTTCCACCGTGTCCACCATCCGTCGATTGTCCCCGCCACCACCGACAGGCGGCAGAACGTGGTCAGATCGGAGCGGCCGAAAGTAGCTGAGGCACGCTTACGGCAGCATCCCCAACAACCCCGCCACGGTTCCCACGATCATGATCGCATCGTCCCGACTCCAGGCAAAGTCCTTTGTCACCTCGTCGTCATGGCTTGCGCCGCTCGCCAAGCTGTAGAGATCATCGATCAGGACACGCCAGCGTTGCGCTTGTGTCCGTTGCCTCGCAACAGCGTTCTGTGCTTCAGTCGGCACTACTTCCCGCACGTATTCGAGTGCGGCCCGAGCCTTGATGACCGCTTCCTCGAACTTGCCGTCCATGATGTGGCCCTTAGAACTGGTTTCAAGTTATGCAGATAAGACGTCTCCAGCAGATGAGTGCGGCTGCGAGTTTGGTGAGTCCGTGATGGAGGTCGAGGCGGCGTTCCCAGCGGATGGCGAGGCGTTTGAACTGGT
>Ga0307513_10000240_pt1 | contig 79886 bp, 73 predicted proteins | sample 15_EM_MG_FD_202174 | JGI IMG/M metagenome (GOLD analysis project Ga0307513, IMG submission 202174) | Populus trichocarpa ectomycorrhiza microbial communities from riparian zone in the Pacific Northwest, United States - 15_EM | ecosystem: Host-associated > Plants > Roots > Unclassified | place...
GAGAGCATATTCAGCCAGATCAACGTTATCTAGGGGTTGCGGTAATTCCTCCTCGTGGGCCCGCTATTGCAAGGTTTAAATCACCTGCGCCGCGTGACCCTGGAGGGAAGGGGTGCTTCGAAAGGGGTGGTGCTGCGCTTCGCGAAGGAGACAGCACGCTAATTTTGGACCCCGCTGCTACTGATAGATATGCGCGCCAGCAGTCGGCTCCAGTGTACGGCGATAAGTATTCGGTTAACGAGCCGTATTTCAGAATTCTTGCTCCAGAATACGCTGGGTTTCTCGAAAGGCCCCTACTTCATGAACACATTTCAAAGAGCTTGGCAGATCCGCGAGTAGCTGTCACGAGTTTAATCGGCGTGGGCGGAATGGGAAAGACTGCGCTCGCCACCTACGTAGCGAACGCGGCATATGACCAACAACGCTTCCAATTTATTGTTTCCACCACCGCCAAAGACCGAGAATTAACGGCTACCGGCATTCTAGGTATGTCTTCGGAGTTGACAAGCTACGAGAATCTGCTAGATCAGACGGCGATGGTTCTGGGTGAGGCCGGGTTGCGGGACGAGCCCGTTGATGTCAAAGAGCGTCAGATACGCTTGTTGATTGAAGATGGAAACGGACTTTTTTACGTTGACAATCTAGAAACGGTCGATGACAAGCGCATGATCACGTTTCTTGATGATTTGCCGCTTGGTGTAAGGGCGCTTGTGACGAGTCGCCGAAATAGCGTTCGGACTGCTGCGCGTCCGATTGACGTACCTCCGTTAACAGACAAAGAGATGATTGCCTACATAAGGTTACTCTCGACGGAAAGGCCATTTCAGCACGCGAGCTCCTTGTCTGATGCTGAGGTCGCGAAGGTTGGGCGCGCCTGGGACGGCATTCCCCTAGCGATTCGCTGGGCTTTGTCGCGAAGCAAGAGCGTTTCAGAATTGGTAAGTCAGGCAAATCAGCCGCTGGGGATGAGACTAAAGGGTGAGGAGCTATTAGAATTTAGCTTTCGGCGCGTCTTTGAGAATTTGACGTCGGCCGAACGTGGTGTTTTGGAGACTCTATGCGTTCTTGAGAAGCCAATCCCCACCGAAGCCGTTGTAGCAGGTGTGGGTCTTCCTGACGTGCAAGTATTAGACGCTATCGACGAACTAGCTGACGATGCCATTGTTAACCGCGTATTTGATGCAGACAGAAATGACTACTGCTATACGATCCTGCCAATTACACGAGCCTTCCTTCGCCATGATTTGCAATCCCGTCCAAAGGTGTCTCGATCGGTGCAGCACCGGTTGACAGCATGGTTTGAAGCTACCGACCTGGGTGACGATGATGAGCGACTGCTTGTTCGCGAGTTGCGTTCCGGTAGAACGGCCGATGATTCTGCCTTGGTGGATCTTGCCTTATCCGCACAGAGGCGAGGAGATTTGAATGGAGCGGAGCGGCTCTTTAAGCAAGCGCTAGCCCGAAATCCGAGAAGCTGGCGTGCAGCTCGTGGGGCGGCCGAATTCTTTCGTCACCAGCGAAGAAATATGCTTGAAGCTATTGCGCTCTATGAGATCGCTGCCGCTCACGCGCCAAGGCAGGGTGCTGACCGAGCTGCAATTTTCCGCGACTGGGGACTCTTGCTGCGAGATGCTGGCCAGCCAGATTCGGCTGCTGCAGCGGAGGAGAAACTCTTAACGGCTCTTGAGGAAGCTCCAGAAGATGCGGTAATCCGCCACGGACTTGCAACTTGCTACGACCGTCGCGGCGCTTATCGAAAAGTAATTGAAGTCCTGAGTCCGTACAAGGATTATGATTCATCGAAGCCGAGGCCTCGGAACGGGAGCATTGCTCTGCTCCTGAAAGCCTACGAAAAAACGAACGAGCTGCTTGCAGCTGCGGACCTCAGGCAAAAGCTGGGAGTGAATGAAACGTAGGCATTCATCCTACTTCGTCAACCATTGGTAAAGATGCAAGGCATCGCGCCGGGTGTCCGGCGGGTCGGTGCCGGAGGTGCCGCACGCCCGACGGGCTGGCCCGGCGCTGCGGCCCGCTTGCGGGCCGCCTTGATCCTGAAGAGATTAATTCGGCAGTACTCGCCCTGTGCCGCCGATGACTGGACCGTCCGGCCAGAGCGCAGCCAAATCGGTTGGGCTGAGTGGCCGTTCGAAGGTTCCGCGTAGGACGCGCCCGATGGTGGCCTGGTTTGCGGTGTCGGCGAGGGCGGCGAACCAGTCGATGCCGGCGGGGTAGGCCCAGAGGTAGGAGCGCAGGAAGGGGTCGGTGCTGCGGTCGGTGAGTTCGTTGGCGATGTCGTTGGAGGTCCACCAGGGGATGCGGCGGCGGGCGTGTGCTGCACATTCGGCAACAGGGGTTCCGGTGTTGATCATGATGTGGAGTTCGGCGCGGACGAGCTGCTGGTAGTGCTCGATCCGGACCCTGGTGATCAGCGGCGCGTCGTCGGGGGCGACGAACAGCGGGATGGCTTGGGCGAGTCCTTCGAGCAGGACTTGGTAGGGCAGGTTGACCGAGGACAGGCGGATCCAGTCGACGTCGGTGGCGGCGGCGATGTCGGCGTAGGTGGCGCATTGCAGGCCGTGGCCGAGGATTTCGTGAAGGACGAAGTGCTTCAGGCGGACTTCAGTGAAGGTGGCTTGGCGGGTGTTGAACCTGAGGCGGACGTTGTTGCCTGCGCCGTCGACCCAATAGGCCCAGTAGTCGTCGACGTCGTGGATCTCGATCGTCACGTCGTAGGTGGATGTGGAGCCGGTCAGGGCGCGGAAGGTGGGTTCGGCCTCGGCGGCGACGTCGAGGACGCGGTCGCGGGCGTCGTTGAGGTCGATGGGTTTCTCGACCTGGATGAGTTCTTCGTCGGTGCGTGGTCCCCAGCGCACGCCCTGGCCCTCAATGGCGGCACGGGCCCGGTCGCCGATGGCGGTGATGTAGTCGGCCGGCCATCCGGCGGCTGAGCAGCCCTGGGTTTCGCGGATGTACTGCTCCAGTGGTGGGCGCTCGCCGAGGACCGACCGCAGGTAGGCCAAATGCGCGGTGACGACCTCCGCGATCCGGTCAGCGCCCTGCGCCTGCGCCTCGGCCAGCAGGGTGGTGAATCGGTCGTAGACGTCGAGGCGGCTGGGTGCCGGGATGATGTCGGCCGTGGTGGGGGCGAAGTCGTAGTCGATGATGGGGCGGGCGCCGCGGGCGCGTTCGTGGGCGTCCCAGAACCGGATGACCTGTTCGACGTCGTCACGCAGTGGCACGGGGGAAGTCCCATCGCAGGGTCAGGGCCTGGTTGATGGCCAGGTTCTTGCGGGCGAGTTCGACGACGACGGCGTCGTCGGTGCGGTTCCAGGCGATGCTGTCGGCGATCGACAGTTCGGAGCCGTCGGCGCGTTCCTCGATGCCGGTGCACTCGGTGAGTCGCCGGATCCCGTGGTGCACGAGGCGCATCCGCAGTTCCTCGGTGGGCACGAGCACGGACTGGCGCCAGTAGTGGGCGTCGACGAACCGGCCGCCGGTGCAGGTGTAGGCGATGGTCGCGGTCTCGCCGGGCTGGACGGCGGGGAAGACTTGGCAGGCGTAGGTGGCGTTCAGCCGGGACTGGTGCAGTTGCTTGATGATCAGGTGCCGGGCGTTCTCGTCGTCCTCGTCCACGGGCAGCGCCTCGACGACCAGCGGGCCGCTGGTGTGCTCGAACCACAGTTCGCGCGTCAGCCGGGTGAACGGGACGCTGCCGCCGTTGAACAGCTCCTGCCGGTAGTTCAGGGTGACCGCACCGTCCGGGGCAACGTCGATCTCCAGGCTCAACCGGCGGTCGATCAGCTCCCCGACCGGTTCGCGGACCACCGCCGGTGCTCCGGTGTGAAGGATGCTCAGGTCTGCGGGTGGGGTGTCGGATTCCCATTTGAGCGGCGCGAGCCGGAAGTAGGCGCCGGGGATGTGCAGGGCTTCGGCGATCCGCTCGATGACCTCGACGGTGGTGATCCGTTCCTTGCCGGTCATGACCTTGCTCATCCGGGACTGGGTGAGCCCGTCGACCGGGGAGGACATCTTGTCCTGGCTGACGCCGTCGTACTTGCGCATCAGCCGGAACACCTCGCGGAAGTTGCGCTCCTGGCAGGCGGCGTGGAAGTCCTCGCGGGCGAGCAGTTGCGGCGAGACGGTGTAGGTGGGGCTTGACTGCGGCTGCATCCCTGCTCTCTCACGGTCGCTGGCGGTAGCTGACAGGTTACCGCGCCCAGGTCGGGACGGTATGGGCGACTTGCCGGTTTCGGATCGCTCGCGCGCTCACACCCCGCCGACCAACCGCTCGGCGTCCGCCATCGGCCTCGGCGTTCCAGTCCGACCTGACGTTGCTGCCTGCGCGTTTCGCTGCCTGCGTGTGCTGGGAAGGCTGGAGATCCGCCGGCCCGCCTCTCGTTGAGCCCCTCCAGCTCCGGGAAGCGGGTCGGCCTCCAACCGGCGAACACGGGAGCAGGTCATGGCAGGCCAGGACGGCGGCCGATACGAGATCCAACTGCTGAGCGCCACCGGACGGGACGTCTGTGCCGAGTTCCGGATCCGCCGCGACACCGTGGAGGTCTGGTACCAGGACCGGTGTCAGGCGGTCATGGACCGCGACCTGTTCCGGGCCTGGCTGGGCGGCAACCTGGGCCCGTACGTCGTGGATGACGTGATGTGGACGTCGACCGAGGGTGAGTCGAGCGCCCTGGTGATCCGCGACTGCGGGTGCTGGCTGATCCCACCGCACCTGATGGCCGGTCTCCGGGCCCAGGTATGAACGACCACCACGCCTACCCCGTGGGCGCGGCCGGGTTGCAGCGTCGGCTCACCGAGCACGGTGTGGTGGTCCTGGCCGTCGTGGCGGACGGTGCCGGGTCCGGGTGGTTCACGGTGTATCTGCACGGTCCGGCGGGAAACCTTCAGCAGGAAACAGCTTTCGATGTCCTGATCAGCGTTCCCGGTGTGGTCGAGGTTCGCGTGAGTGACCGGTCACCGTCGATCCTGCGGGTCTGTCAGCGACCGGACGCGCTGGCCTGATCCTGGTCGCTGCTGGGCTGTGGTCGGTCACCGATCGCGGCGCGCAGGGCGGCCAGCTGCTGGCTCATCTCCCGCAACCGTTCCTCCACCCGGTGCAGGGCGTCCAGGACGTGCTCGTCGTCCTCCAGGCGCTCGACGTCCTCACTCCGTTGCCCGGACAGCAAAACGTCGGTGAGGTAGCCCTCCGGCCAGTCCAGGGCGCGGGAGATCGCGGCCAGGGTCTTGTTCTGCACCCGGCGGCCGGCGCCATGCTGGACCTGCCGCAGCGTCGACACCGACACCCCGGACAGGGTCGCCAGCTCCTGCTGACCGACCCGCCTGGCGGCCATCCGCTCGTTGAGCGCGGCGGCGACGGCGGGCCAGTCCTCGCCCTCGACCTGCCCTCGGGACGTATATACCGGCGGTGCGTTCCGGTCAGCCATAACCCGAATGCTAATGCCAATCAATGGCATATCACCAGCACGGAAATCGCCATACCAACCCCACCTATTAATAGCCGCCCGATATATCAGGGCAGCCTAAAAGTAGGTGGGGTTTGACTGTGCCGGTTGCCTAACGGTTGATGCGCGGTTGATTACCGGTTCACGCTGTTCATGCAGGCCACAGCCGGTGGCCGAGTCCCACAGGAAAGAGCCGAGAGCGCGAAGTATTCGCCATCCTCGGCTTCTGAAGGACGCGCACGTAGAGGAGCAGAGAATGGCTGTTGACGGTCGCATCAATGTGCGCCACGAGGATGTCTTCACCCAACCGGTATTGCTGTTGTCGGTGGACCCGGTGGAGGACTTCGACAAGAAACGCGCCGGGGTCGAGGACCCGCAGGAACGGGACAAGACCACCGCCATGCGCCTGTGGTCGGTATCGGTGCTGGACCCCACGGCCGGGCAGGGCAAGCGGGAGATCAAGGTGAAGATCGCCGCCGAGGTGCAGCCGGTCCCGCAGAACGGGTTGATGGCGCCGGTGGAGTTCGAGGGGTTGCAGGTCATCCCCTACCTGGACTCCAACCGGGCCAAGCCCCGCGTCGCCATCGCCTACCGGGCGGCCGGGTTCCGCAGCATCCGCACTGCCGCGCCGAAAGCCAGCTGACCCAACCTGCACCACGCACGAGATCGATCTGTGGTTGCCCTCGGCTCGGCTGGACCCCGAGCCGAGGGCCGCATCCCCGAGATTTGGAGCCCTGGAATGCCTTCCAAGCGTACCCACCACCGCACCACCGGACCCCGCACCACCACTGGCCCGCAAGCGAAGCGGTGCCGTACCTGCAACGACCTCTACCCCGTCGGCGCGCTCACGTTCCGGCAGTGCCCCGACTGCGCCGGTCTCGTCGCCCTCCCGCTGCGCGGGACCGGCGGTCGGTTCATCTCCTTCACCCCACGCACCAGCTCGGCCGGGGGTGGGCAGTGATGGACCCCGTCAACACGTACTGGCGGCAGCTCGCCGAACGCAACGACGCACAGGTCGCCGCTGCCTGTCGCGCGGTCGGCGCGGCCGGGTACTACCTCGGCCCGTACTGCCACAGCAGCGACACCGAACGCCTCGCATACCTGCGCGACGTGATCGCCGAACTGCGCCTCGCCCTGGGTCTCAGCGACCCCGACGCCACACCCACGAGCACGGACGCGAAGGGACGTGAATCCTGATGAAGGTCAACGGCACTCGGGTCGAAGACCTCGCCGGAACCGGACTGATCACCAACCAGCGGTACGTGATGCCGCTGTGGGTCACCGTCCCGATCTTCCTCACCCGCACCGGGTCACGGGCGCTGTGGTGGGTGACCGTCCGGGCGGTCCGGGGCTGGATGCTCACTCTGCCCCTGGCGGTCCTGGTCATTGTCTATGCGAAGTCGGGGTGGCTGGGCGTCCTCTGCGCCTACACCTGGGCGATGACGGCTGGCCTGGTGTGGGCTCGCCGGTGGCCGGAATCGTTCCACCGCAACATCTCCCAGCGGGCACGAGGGGCGTGGCGGTGGCAAGTGAAATATCGGCGCGGCTGGCACCCGGCGATGGACGGCACCGGTCTGACCCGCTCCACGCCAAGCCATGAGGTGTACGTGCCTCGGGTTACGGCGGTCCGCTCCACCGCGGTAGTGGACACGTTGTTTGTGCGGTTGCTGCATGGGCAGACCCCGACCGAGCTCGCCCAGCAGTCTGAGGGATTGCGGCATGTGTATGCCGCGCATCGGTGCACGGTGATCGAGGACGCTCCTGGACGGGTGCGGGTGGTGTTCTACGCGCGTGATCCGCTGACCCGGATCGTTCCGCTCATCGAACCGGCTGCTGTCCCGAGGCTGGACGCGCTGCCGGTCGGCACCGCGGAAGACGGGACCGTGTACTCGATCTGCTTGGTCGGGCGGCATCTGCTGATCGCCGGGGCGTCCGGTGCGGGTAAGGGCTCGGTGCTGTGGTCGCTGATCCGTGCCCTCGGGCCGGGAGTGGCGGCGGGGGTCGTGCGGCTGCGCGGGGTGGACCCGAAGGGCGGGATGGAACTGTTCCCCGGACGGCGGCTGTTCGGCGAGTACGCCGATGAGGACCCGGCCGAGATGGTCGCCCTCCTGGAGCACGCCGTCGCCGACATGAACGAGCGCAAGAAGCGACTCAAGGCCGCCGGACAACGGGTCTTCATCCCCTCCACCGTCGACCCGCTGGAGGTGATCGTCGTCGACGAGCTGGCGTTCCTGACGGCGTACGCACCGAAAGACGTCAAGACGAAAGTCGCTGTCGCGCTGCAAGTCCTGCTCAGTCAGGGCCGGGCGGTCGGGTTCTCCGTGGTGGCCGCGTTGCAGGACCCACGTAAGGACGTGCTGCCGTTCAGGGACCTGTTCACCTACCGCATCGCCCTGCGCCTGGCCGAAGACTCGCACGTCGACATGGTCCTCGGCGACGGAGCCCTCGACCGAGGAGCGGCCTGCCACCTCATCCCCGCCACCCTCCCCGGCGTCGGCTTCGTCCACGTCGAAGGCGCACACGAACCCGTGCGCGTCCGGTTCTCCTACCTCGGCGACGACGACATCACCGACATGGCCGACCGGTGGCCAGCACCCGGCAACGGTGGCGCGGATCAAGTGATCGACCTGACCGACCCCACCATCAGCGCGGCATCCCCGTCCGGGCCGGCGGAAGGACATCGGCCATGAAGCACGAAACACGTTCCCAGACGCCAATTTCACTTGTCGGTATCGACGCTCCTCCACTCCCGGAATCCGTAAATGAAGACGCCCACGGAGATCAGTACCGAAACGGCATAGAGGCCAATGTGCCACAGCGACCGGTCGTGCTGGATGCCGTCCACCACACCGTGCGCACCGATCGTCCCCCACACGGCCCCGATGGCCATTCGCCACAGGCCGTCACGTCGAGTCATAGGCCACAAGCTACCCCCCACGGTGATCACTCCATCGGCGATGGATCACCGGCACTGGTAGACCCGCTCGAGGCTGTCATCGCCAACACCAGGCGAAGCTTCTCCATCAGCCCGGCCAATCCGGCCGCCGTGCGGATGCGACTGCGGTGCACCGTCTGCCCGTGGCAGGTCACCGTCACCGGCCAGGCCGCCGTCCGAACCGAGGCTCACCGCCACATCCGAGCCCACGAGGTCGACCCGAACTCGCTGATCGTCCACCTGCCGGGCTGGCTGCTGCCCTGGAGGAGAAGCGTATGACCGTCATTGATTCGCAGTCCCGCGTCAATGCGACCTTGACACCCGAACCCCTCGCCGCCCCGGTCGCGTCCTCGGCGAACCTGACCCGCAACTCCCGCGCCGAACGCGCCCGAATGCCGGTCGCCCTGCACGTGGCCGAGGACGTCGCCATCCAGCACGGCGTCTGCATCCGCCCGATCACCCAGCGGGTCACCGACACCTACACCGGTGAAGTGACGTTGGTGGATGTGCCGTGTGGGGCGACGCTCGACTCCAAGTGCCCACCGTGCGCGCAACGGGCCAAGCGGCTGCGGATGCACCAATGCCGGGCCGGATGGCACGCCAACACCGACCCGATCCCGGACGCCGACCCACCCAACGACCCACAACGAGACCTCGTCCAAGTGCGAGCCGATGTCACCGCGGTCCGAGATGAGTTCCTCGACCTGGGCGACGTCGACTCCGCCGAGGCCGCTGCGGAAACGCTGGACGCCCTCGACGCCGAGCTCGTCGACCTGGGCGTGCGGGGACGCCTCGAGCCCGACCGGACCGGGGAACGGCGGACCCGCTCGACCAAGCGACGGCAGGACGCACCGAACCTGCCGAAGAAGACGATGGCGAAAACCACACTCGGGCAGACCTTTACCGGCAACGGCGGCACCGTCTACCGGCCGTCCATGTTCGTCACTGTCACCCTGCCCTCCTACGGGCGAGTCGACCGGACCACCGGCGTCCCGGTGCATCCGGACCGGTACGACTACCAGGGCGCGGCCCGGGATGCCATCCACTTCTCCCGGCTCCTGGACCGGCTCGTGCAGAACCTCCGCCGGGTGGCGGGGTACGACGTCCAGTACTTCGCCACCATCGAGCCACAGCGGCGGCTGGCCCCACATGCGCACTTCGCCATCCGGGGCGTGATCCCTCGGCACCTGCTGCGGCAGGTGATTGCCGCGACGTATCACCAGGTCTGGTGGCCGGCCACCGACGAGCCCGTCTACGCCGGTGAGCACCTGCCGGTCTGGGATGAGGACGCCGTCGACCTCGACAGCGGCGGGTACCTCGACCCGGTCACCGGGTCGTACCTGCCGACCTGGGACGAAGCCCTCAACGACCTCGACGACCTGGCCCAGCTCTACGCCGACACCGGCAACCGGGACGAGATCCGCCCGCAGCACGTCGTCCGGTTCGGAGCCCAGGCCGACATCAAGGGCCTGATCTCCGGCACCCCGGACGCCGACCGCCGCATCGGATACCTCGCCAAGTACCTAACCAAAGACATCGCCCACTGCCATCAGGACACCGACGGCGACCTCACGGTGGCCGGGCACACCGACCGCCTGGTCGAAGCCCTCAGATACGAGCCGTGCTCACCGACCTGCACCAACTGGCTGCGCTATGGCATCCAACCCAAGAACGCCCGAGCGGGGATGACGCCGGGCGCGTGCAAGGCGAAAGCGCACAAGCGCGAGCACCTCGGCTACGGCGGCCGCCGCGTCCTGGTCTCCCGCAAGTGGTCGGGCAAGACCCTCGCCGATCACCGGCACGAGCGCCGCGCCTTCGTCCTGGCCCTGCTCGGCATCGACCCCACCACCGAATCCGCAACCGCCGGAGACAAAACCAGCGACCGGTACGTGTGGGAACCGATCAACCCCAACGAGGCACCCCCGCTGGCGACCCGGCTCCTGCACGCCATCACCAAACGCCAAACCTGGCGTGCCGCATATGAATCCGCCCGCAACGGCACCGGACCGCCCGCCGCCAATTCGCCCTTGACGCTCCATCCACCGAAACCCGCTCCCGCCACGGAAGGCCACGAAACCTCATGATGCCCAAGCTCTGGACCGTCCAGGACGTCGCCGACTACCTCGGCGTACCCATCACCACGCTCTATCAGTGGCGTACCCAGGGCTATGGCCCGGCGGCGCGAAAGGTCGGCAAGCACCTGCGCTACAAACCGGAGGACGTCATGGCCTGGTTCGACGCCATCACCACCGACAAGACCGCCTGACGGAGACCATGATGGCCAGGCCACCGCTGCCGCTCGGCACCATGGGAGAGATCCGCTGCTATACGACCGACAAGGGTTTCCTGGCGGTTGCCTACTACCGCGACTACGACGGTGTGACTCGGCAGGTCGGTCGCGTCGGGCGAACCGAGTCCAAGGCCAAGGCTCGGCTGCGGGAAGCCTGCCGCGATCGAGGTCGGACCGATGCCGCCGCCGAGATCACCCGCGACACCCTGGTCAAGGCGCTGGCCGAGGAATGGTTCGGCGAGATCGCATTGGCGGTCGAGATGGGGGAGCGGTCACCTGGAACGCGCACGGCGTACCGGGATCGGTTGGACAATCAGGTGCTTCCGGCAATCGGCAATCTGCGGTTGCGTGAGATCACCGTCTCGCGGGTCGATCTGCTGCTCAAGCGGGTCAGGGAGAAAAACGGCGTGTCCGTGGCCAAACTGACCCGGACCGTTCTCTCCGGGATGTTCGGCCTCGCGGCTCGGCACGATGCCATGCCGTCGAACCCGGTCCGGGACACCGCGCGCCTGTCGGTCAAAGCCAAGGTGCACCGGACGCTCACCCTCGAAGAGGTGTGGGATCTGCGGGCCAAGATCGCGGCCGATCAGAAGGCGATCGACTGGGACCTGGTCGACCTGGTCGACATGATGCTCGCTACCGGTCTGCGGATCGGTGAGACGGCGGCGATCACCTGGGCGTCGCTGGATCTGGAGGCGGACACGGTTGAAGTACGGGGAACGGTCATCCGGATCACCGGCAAGGGCCTGATCATCAAGCTAAAGCCCAAGAGCAAAGCCGGATGGCGGATCATCGAGCTACCGAGCTGGGCCGTCGCCATGCTCAAGCGCCGCCAGGCCGAGCAGGAGCCGAACGAATGGGACGCCGTGTTCACGTCGCCCCTTGGGCACCTTCGTGACCCGAGCAACACGCAGGGTGATCTACGTGATGTCTTCGATCGGGCCGAGTACTCGGACATCACTTCACACACATTCCGACGGACCGTTGCCACCCTGATGGACGAGGCCGGCCTTTCCGCGCGGGCGGCTGCCGACCAACTCGGTCACGCCAAGGTCTCAATGACTCAAGATCACTACTACGGTCGCAAGCGAGCTCGGACGGGAGCGGCGGGCGTCCTCGAATCGATGCAGTCCGTGTCCGATCCGGCGAACGAAAGCCATGCGTAAACCATGCAGACGATCAAGAGGCGGGCTCCCAGTGTTCCGGGAACCCGCCTCTGACCTTGTGCTTTGGTGCGCCGTCAGGGACTTGAACCCCGAACCCGCTGATTAAGAGTCAGCTGCTCTGCCAATTGAGCTAACGGCGCGTAACGAGGAAGAGATTAGCATCCGGGGCCCGCTGACACGAAACGGACCCCGGACGAGGGTGGTTCAGACGTCGGCGGAGGGCAGGGCCGGTGCGGAGGGGGCGGGGGCCGACGCCGAGTGGGCTGCCTCGGTCGGCTTCAGGACGTACTTCTTCGCGATCTCGCGGGCGGTCTCGCTGGCCGGTCCGGGCTGCGGCACGAAGAGCACCTCGCGGTAGTACTTCAGCTCCTCGATGCTCTCCTGGATGTCCGCGAGCGCCCGGTGCCCACCGTTCTTGGACGGCGACGCGAAGTAGATCCGCGGGTACCAGCGCCGGGCCAGCTCCTTGATCGAGGAGACATCGATGATCCGATAGTGCAGGTGGTTTTCCAGTTGGGGCATGTCCCGGGCCAGGAAGCCGCGGTCCGTCCCGACCGAGTTTCCGGCCAGCGGAGCCTTGCGTGGCTCGGGCACCCAATATCGGACATATTCCATCACGGCGTCCTCGGCCGCCTTCAGGGTTATCCCGGCGTCCAGCTCGTCGAGCAGTCCGGAGGACGTGTGCATGTTCCGCACGACGTCCTCCATGTGCTCCAGCACGCCGTCGGGCGGGCGGATCACCACATCCACACCGTCACCGAGCACGGTCAGCTGCGAGTCGGTGACCAGGGCCGCGACCTCGATCAGCGCATCCGCCGTCAGGTCGAGCCCGGTCATCTCGCAGTCGATCCATACGATGCGGTCCTGCGAGCGCTCGCTGTTCTCCGTTGCCACGGCCGGTACTCTACGCCGCGTTGAGGTCGGATCGCTGGCGGTGAATCGCCGCAGCCCGTACGCCGCTAATCTCAACCCCGTGAGCGCGCAGTCCCCATACCAGCCCGCTCGGCCCGCAGGTCTGCCGGCCGAGCATCCGCTGGTGCCTGTCCGGCGTCCGAAGATCCGCATAGCACTGCTGTGGATGGCGGTCGTGGTGGTGCTGACCGGCTCGGGGCTGTTCACCCTGCTGGCGATCACCCGGGAGACCGGCGTGCTGGGGTTGATCACCGGCGCGGTGCTGGCGGCGATCCCGGTGTTCCCGGTGGTGGCCACCTTCTTGTGGCTGGATCGTTACGAGGCGGAACCGCCCTCCCTGCTCGCCCTGGCCTTCGCCTGGGGCGCCGGGGTGGCCACCTTCGGTGCGTTGGTGATCAACACCGCGTCCCTGGTCGCGATCAAGTCCGCCGGTGGTGACATGACGACCACGGCGGTCTTTGTCGCGCCGTTCGTCGAGGAGGCGTTCAAGGGCTCGGCCGTCCTGCTGATCCTGGTGTTGCGTCGCAAGGAGTTCGACGGGGTTGTTGACGGCATCGTGTATGCCGGGATGGCCGGGATCGGGTTCGCCTTTGTTGAGAACGTGCTCTATCTGGGCCGGGCGCTGTCGGAGACCGGGAGCACCGGCACGGTCTTCACCTTTGTGCTCCGCTGTGTGGTCTCGCCGTTCGCGCACCCGCTGTTCACCGCGGCCACCGGGATCGGGATCGGGATCGCCGTCCGCTCCCGGAACCCGCTGATCAAGATCATGGCGCCGGTTCTGGGCTATTGCGTGGCCGTCCTGCTGCATGGCGCCTGGAATCTCTCGGCGGCCTCCGGCCTGGCCGGGTTCGCCTCCGCGTACGTGCTGCTCCAGGTGCCGGTGTTCATCGGCTTCGCCACGCTGGCGATTGTGGCCCGGCGCCGGGAGGGTCAGCTGGTCGCCCGGCATCTGGCGGTCTACGGCAGCACCGGCTGGCTGACCCCGGCCGAGGTGGCGATGCTCTCCTCACTGCCGGCCCGTCGCGACGCCCGGAACTGGGCCGCTCGCACCGGTGGTCCGGACGCCCGCCGGGCGATGCGCGACTTCCAGGAGATCGGCAGCGAGCTGGCCTTTCTCCGAGAACGGATGGCCAGGGGGACAGCTCCGTCAGACGCCGCCACCCAGGAGTACGCGATGCTCGCCACCGCGTCGGCCCTGCGTGGCCGTTTCCTGCCGCAGTGGGCAGGGCCTGGCCCCGGCAGCGTGCCTCGCTAGGGCGAGGGCAGAACGCAAAGCGTGAGGCAATCGGATTGAATGTCTCATTCCGCTGAGCGCCGCCCACGGGTAACGTCGATTCAACGTCAGTCCAGACGCGTCACTGTCGCCGATCGTTCGGAGCTCACGTGGATTTCTCCCGCTCGCCGCAGGCCGAGGACTACCTCAACCGGCTGAACGTCTTCCTCATCGACCACGTCTATCCGGCCGAAGCGCGGTACGAGGAGCAGGTCGCCGCGAACACCGCGGAGGGCCGCCCGCACGACCATCCTGAGGTGATCGAGGACCTGAAGGCGATCGCCCGGTCGGCCGGGCTGTGGAACCTCTTCCTACCCCCCGAGTCCGGGCTCAGCAATCTGGACTACGCGCCGCTGGCCGAGGCGAGCGGGCGGAGCATCCATCTTGCCCCGGAGGCGATGAACTGCTCCGCGCCGGACACCGGCAACATGGAGGTGCTGCACATGTTCGGCACCCCGCAGCAGCAAAAGGAATGGCTGGAGCCGCTACTCGACGGCACGATCCGGTCCGGCTTCGGGATGACCGAGCCGGACGTTGCCTCGTCCGACGCCCGGAACATCTCCACCAGCATCGTCCGGGACGGCGATGAGTACGTGATCAACGGTCGGAAATGGTGGACGTCGGGAGCGGCCGATCCGCGCTGCCGCGTCCTCATCGTGATGGGCAAGACCGACCCGGACGCCGACTCCTATCGTCAGCAGTCGATGGTGCTCGTGCCCCGGGACGCCCCCGGCGTCACCTTCGTCCGAGACCTGTCCGTCTACGGGTACCACGACCAACCCGGCCACGGCGAAATGCTCTTCGAGGACGTCCGGGTGCCGGCCGAGAACCTGATCGGTGAACGCGGCAGCGGGTTCGCGATCGCGCAGGCCCGGCTCGGTCCGGGCCGGATCCACCACTGCATGCGGGCGATCGGGATGGCCGAGCGGGCGCTCGAGCTGATGGTCCGCCGGGCGCAGAGCCGGCAGGCGTTCGGCGGTCCGCTCTCCGACCAGGGCGTCGTCCGGCAACAGATCGCCGAGTCGCGGATGGAGATCGAGCAGGCCCGGTTGCTCGTGCTGAAGACCGCGTGGCTGATCGATCAGCATGGTGCGTCCGGGGCCCGGGCCGAGGTGGCGGCGATCAAGGTGATCGTTCCGAGGGTCACGACCGCAGTGATCGACCGGGCTGTCCAGCTGCACGGCGGCGGCGGGGTGAGCGGCGACTTCCCGCTGGCCCGGATGTGGGCACACGCCCGCACGCTGCGGTTGGCCGACGGCCCGGACGAGGTGCACATCCGATCCGTCGCCCGCGAAGAACTCGGCCGCTACCGGTAGAGGAGGAGTCTCGTGACCACTGAGCAGCCGCTGTGGGTGCCGACCGCCAAACGAGTTGAGACGGCGCGGATCTGGTCGCTCCTGGACCTGGTCAACCAGCGCTACGACGTCGAGTTGCCGCGCACCTACGGCGCGTTGCATCGGTGGAGCGTGCAGTACCCGGGGGAGTTCTGGGCAGCGGTCTGGGACCTCTGCGAGGTCCCCGGCGACCGCGGTGAGCGCCTGCTCGAGACCGGAATCAGGTTCCAGGACACCCGGTTCCTGCCCGACGCTCGGCTGAACGTCGCCGAAGCCCTGCTGGCGCACTGGGGAACGCCGGACGGCGTCAGCGGCCCGGCGATCTCGTTCATTGGCGAGGACGGCGAGACCGCGGAGCTGTCCGGGTCGCACCTGCGCGGGCTGGTGGCGCAGATCCAGGCCGCCCTCCTGGCCGAGGGCGTCCGCCCCGGCGACCGGGTCGCCGCCGTGATCTCCAACCGGCCCGAGGCGTATGCCCTGATGATCGCCGTCGCCTCGATCGGGGCCGTCTTCACCTCGGTCTCCCCGGATTTCGGGGTGGACGGCATCGTCGAGCGGTTTGCTCAGGTAGAACCCGTTGTCCTGGTGGGTGTTGCGCGGTACTTCTACGGTGGTCGCGAGCACGACATCCGCCCGACCCTGGCCGCGGTCGCCGAGGCGCTGCCCTCGGTGCGGCAGCGGGTTCTGGTCGCTGCCGGTCTGGACGACAGCCGTCCCTCGGACCTGAATCACTGGTTCGGCTGGGCGGATTGGCTGGCGCCGCACCCGCCGGGCGAGCCGGTGTTCGAGCGCTTCGAGTTCGACCAGCCCTGGTACGTGCTGTATTCCTCCGGTACCACTGGCCGGCCGAAGTGCATCGTCCATCGAGCCGGCGGGGTGTTGCTGAAACACCTTGCAGAGCATGCTTTCCAGCATGACCTCGGGCCCGGTGACCGGCTCTGCTTCTTCACCACGGCGGGCTGGATGATGTGGAACTGGCAGGCCTCCGCGCTGGCATCCGGTACCGGCCTGGTGCTGTACGACGGGTCGCCGTTCCACCCCACCGGCGAGCGACTGTTCGACCTGGTGGATGCCCAGGCCGTGACCGCGCTCGGGGTCTCGCCGCGATTCCTGGAGGCCTGCGAGCAGGCCGGGCTGCAGCCGAAGGACACTCACGACCTGGGCTCGCTTCGCACCCTGCTGATCACCGGATCGCCGCTGTCTGCGGAAACCGCGCGCTATGTCTACCGGTCGATCGCGCCGTCCACCGACGTCCGACCGGACGCCGTCCAACTGGCTCCGATCTCCGGCGGTACCGATCTGTGCGGAGTGATCATCGGGGCCGAGCCGACGTCGCCGGTGTACGCCGGGCAGATGCAGTGCGCCGATCTGGGGATCGACGCGGATGTGGTGGACGACGCCGGGGAGAGTCTGCCGGCCGGGCAGCAGGGTGAGCTGGTGGTCCGCGAGCCGTTCCCGTCAATGCCGCTGCGCTTCTTCGGCGACGACGGAAGCCGTTACCGGGCGGCCTATTTTGAGCGATTCCCGGGGATGTGGCATCACGGTGACTTCGCCGAGCGGACGGCGCAGGGCGGCTTTGTGATCTCCGGCCGGTCGGATGCGACGCTCAATCCGGGCGGGGTGCGGATCGGCACGGCAGAGATCTACCGGCAGCTGACGGCGATCGACGGTGTGCTGGAGGGCGCCGCAATCGGATACCAGTCCGGAACGGACAGTCGGGTCGCCCTGTTCGTGCAGTTGCGGCCCGGGATGATTCTGGACGACGAGCTGGCGGCGCTGATCCGGCAACGGATTCGGACCAACCTGTCGCCGCGGCACGTCCCGTCGGTGCTGATCCAGGCCCCGGACCTGCCGCGGACCCGGTCGGGCAAGCTTTCGGAATTGGCCGTGCGGGACGTGGTCCACGGCCGCCCGGTGGCCAACACTGCGGCGCTGGCCAATCCCGAGTGCCTGGAGTTCTTCGCCAGTGTGAAGCTGGACTGAGCTGTGCAGCTGGACTGAGCTGTGCAGCTGAACAGGGCTGTGAAACTGGACGGGGCTCGGAAGAACTGAGCTCGCCGAGTGCGGCGTCGTGGATCGTTGGACGCCGCACCCGGCGGGGTGTTCAGCCCAGCAGGTAGTCGAAGTCCCCGTCCTTGGCGCCCAGGATCATCGCCTCGACCTCTGCGCGGGTGTACACGAGCGCAGGGCCGTTCGGGTGCCGAGAGTTGCGCATCGCAACCGACCCGTCAGTGAGCTCGGCCATCTCCACGCAGTTCCCCTGTGAATTGCTGCGCTGACTCTTGCGCCACGTGACGTCGGCGATCTCATCGGCGGCCATGCCGTTGTGAAACAGGCCCATCTCGACCTCCTGGTCGTTCGGTGGGAAGTGCCGAGCGAGGCGATCTGCGTCCCCCGGCGCTTCGTCATTTGCACATGCATCCGCTCGCGCATCTGCAGGTACGCGAGAATATAGACCGAGAACGGGGGATTTGACGAGTGCAATTTGCACGCTGAGTCATGATTCTTGAACATTAAGTTACAAAACGGTGACAAACCACGACAGAACAGGGCTGGATTCGTCCAAAAGATCATGGACGTGGGAAGGGCCGACGCGGGCTTCACGGCGAGCGCGAGCCCAGGACGGGGCCCGCAAGAGGGCTGAGAGCGGGCTCGATCAGACCTGGATCAGGCCTGGACCGGCCTGGGCGAGCTCAGGCCGGGATCAGACCTGGGAGAGGATCCGCTTCAAGGTGTCCCGGGTGACGTCGGGTGGCTGGCTGTCGACGGTCAGCCGGTCCATGGTTCGGGCGTACCGCTCCACGTACTCGCGCTTGTCCAGGTAGTAGGCGCTGACCAGCTGCTCGATGTAGACGACGTCCGGTAGTTCCGGCTCCGGGAACCGGAGCATGGTGAAGGCGCCGCCCTCGCCGGCGTGGCCGCCGAACCGGAACGGCATCACCTGGAGCGTCACGTTCGGCAGCTTCATCAGCTCCAGCAGGTTCTCGACCTGCTGTTTCATCACCTTGCTGCCACCGATTGGGCGGTGCAGGGCGGCTTCGTCCACCACCGCCCAGAAGGCCGGCGGGGACGGGCGGTGCAGGATCTCCTGCCGCTTGATCCGCAAGTGGACCCGGCGTTCGACCTCGTCCACGGTGGCCTTGGGAGCACCGGCGGTGACGACCGCGCGGGCGTACTCCTCGGTCTGCAGCAGTCCGGGCAGGAACTGGATCTCGTAGCTGCGGATCAGGCTGGCCGCTTCTTCGAGGCCGACATAGGTCTGGAACCAGTTGGGCAGCACATCGTCGTAGCTGTGCCACCAGCCCAGGTTGTTCGCCTCCCGAGCCAGCGCGACCAGCGCCTCGCGCTGGGTCTCGTCCTCGACCCCATAGAGCTCGAGCAGGTCGCTGATGTCGCGGTCCTTGAAACTGACTCGACCGAGCTCAAGTCGGCTGATTTTGGACTCCGAGGCGCGGATCCGATAGCCGGCAGCCTCACGGGTCAGCCCGCGGGATTCCCGAAGACGGCGCAATTGGGCACCCACCAGAATCCGGCGGACCGTCGGCCCTCCGGTCGATCCTCCTGGTGTCGGCGTGGAGCCTCCCAACGTCGGCACAGTGTGTGCACCTCTCCTTACTTAGAGGAGCGAATCGGCGCTTATGGCCCGATCCGATCCCCGACGACGACCCTTTTGCCAGTCTGCCATGTCAACGATCAGTTGAGCAGTCGCTACAGGTGTTCGGTCGATCTCGGACGTCGAGGGATAAATCTGCGCCGATGCACGTGCATCGGCACGAACCATTCGGGTAACCTAGCGATGCACGTGCATCCGCCTCAGGCGTTTGCACCGTACGGGTCGAGAAAGAACCATTTGGTCGGGAGACGCTCGGGCGTCCTTCCGGCTCCCGGCGAACGGGGAGAAATCGTGGGTCGAACCGTCAGTGGAGTACGAGCATCCTCGGACGCCGCGGCTACCCACAAAAGACCGGAGTCCGCGCGTGAGCCCCGGCTGGAAGTGGAGTCCGTCCCAGGGGCGGACGCCGACGCCGGGACCGTCTCACGGGCGCTGCCGGCCGATCTGACCGCCGTCCGTGAGGCCCGCACCGTGGTCCATCAGGTGCTCGGCAACTGGCGGGCCGAAGGGATCTACGACGACGTCGCGCTGGTCGCCTCCGAGCTGGTGGCGAACGCGCTCCGGCACGGCCTGCAGGTAGAGCAGCCGCCGCCCCGCACCTCCGCCCGGGTGATCTCCGACCATCCGATCTGCAAGCCCGAGGGCGTCCGGATCAGCCTGGTCAGTACGGGCAGCCACGTGATCTGCGCGGTCACCGACCCGAGCGAGCATCCACCGGTACGGCAGACCGGCGATCTGCTGGCCGGGTCCGGGCGTGGCCTGCAGTTGGTCGAGTCACTCAGCCTCTGCTGGGGCTGGACCGTGCTGGACGGAGACCCGGACGGCAGCAGCGCCGGTGCGGTACAAGGCAAGTCGGTGTGGGCGATCTTCCCGCTCGACCTGCCGGGCAGACCTCGGCGTCAGGTGATGGGAGCGGCATGAAGTGGCGGCCAGGCCGACTCCGGCTGCATCGCCGGCGCACGGTCCTCCATGCGCTGGCTCAGGTCGGCCCGGCCGGGATGACGCCGAATTCGCTCGAAGTCACGACCGAGCTGACCGAGCCGTTGCTGAACGCCACGCTGGACGAGCTGATGCGAGCCGGCCTGGTCACCCAGCGAGTGGCCGAGGGCATGCTGACCAACCTGCACGACAAGCACTACCTGCTCGCCGAGCACGCGGCGACCAACGGCTGAGCGGCTCACCGTCCGGGGTGAGGCACCTTTCCGACCCCGCTGAGGATCCGGATCGGTAGCGGCTCCTCATCATCGCGCCACTGGGTGACGTCGGTCAGGCCTGGTTCGACCAGGTCGAGGCCCTCGAACAACTGCTCCACCTGGTCGGTGGTGCGCAACACCATCGGCGCCGGGGACTTCGAGTAGACCTGCTCGAGCCGGTTGATCAGCACCGGATCCATCCCGTCGGCGCAGGCGGTCGAGATCCCGATGTAGCTTCCGGCCGGCAGCGCGCGGCGGTATCGGTTCACCACCTCGACCCCCAGGTCGCGGCGGACGAAGTGCAGGACGGCCACGAACAGCAGCCCGATCGGCCGTTCGAAGTCCAAATGCTTACGCACCTCTGCGCTTTCCATCACGCTCGCCGGTTGGCGGAGGTCGCGCAGCAGGGTCAGCACGCCGGGCCGACGGGACCGCAGCGCCCGGTTGTGGGCCATCACGATCGGGTCATTGTCGATGTAGACGACATGCGCGTCCGGGTGAATCTGCTGGGCGACCTCGTGCACGTTCGGTGACGTCGGGATGCCCGTGCCCACGTCGATGAACTGGTCGATCCCCAGTCGGGCCATCGTGTCGACGGCGCGGATCAGGAAGCCGCGGTTCGCCAGGGCAACGTCGCGGAACTCCGGGATGATCTCGCCGACCGCCGTGACGGCGGCCCGGTCGACCTCAAAGTTGTCCTTGCCGCCCAGGGCGTAGTCGTACATCCGGGCCGGGCTCGGCCGATCGGTGTCGATCTCCGGCGGGATCCAGCTCGAGTCGTCGTCCGTCCATGCCCAGTCGACCTCAACCTCGGGCTCGCCGTCGCGCGGGTGAGCGGTCGTCATCGTCGGTCCTCCGTGGACTGATCGCCAACTGTCAGGACTTGTCAGCCTATCTACCCAGCTGACCGGGTCAATGGAACGCGAATCGGTTACTTGGCGACAATTCTATGGCCATCCTCGATAGCTAACCGCACCCGGCGGGCACTCCTCAGGAGGCCCTGCTCTGCGGCCTCAGGCGGACAGCGCGCTGATCAGTCGGGCGGTGTCGGTGCGCCCGTCCGGCCCTGGTCGGGTCGCCGCGCTGAACCAGGTGTGACAGCCGGTCAGCGTCAGGATCGCCTCCACGCACGGCGTCGGTGACTCCAGGATCAGCGGTTCCCCCTGTCGACGGGCCTCCTGGGTGAGCCGCATCAGCCAGCGCAGGCCGGCGGTGTCCATCCGGGTGACCGCGGCGACGTTGATCACCACCGGCTCGTGCTCGGCGGCCAAGGCGCGGGCGAGCGCTTCGACGTCCGCCGGATGGACGTTGCTCAACTCGCCGTGCAGGCGGACCAGCACCATGTCGCGGAGGAAGTAGACGCCGATCGGCATCGAAGGGTAAGCGGGTTCCTCGAGCATGGAACATCTCCGAAGCCCGCGGAAAACCGGATCGCGGAGTCGCGGGTGAGGATTCGGCCCGAGGTCTGAGGCCGGAGCGACGAGGTGACGGCTGAACGTCGCTTTCACGACAATCTACGCCTGTCTCAGGTCCCGGCCAAGGGTCGCCTGCCGTTCGGGCGCCGCCGTATTTGTCCTGATCCCGGTCGGTGTTACACACCGTGGCGACTTGATAATTTCCGCGCCAGTACGCAGGATCGAGATGTCGACGCTGTCCGTGTCAGGGCATGGCATGTCCCGCGCCGATCCACGTCACTTTCGCTCTTTGCACGACAAAGGGGGGCTGCCGTGCTTTTCGAGCCTGTAGCGCAGTCGATCGAATCAGTGGAACGAGTCGAACTCACGCCGAGTTCGGCCTACAGCGCGACCCTCCTGACTGCCGTCCAGGCGCTGAGTCTCGAGCTGGATACCGTTCGGCACGAGGCGGGGCCGGAGGTCTCGGCGCGACTGGCCGGCGCCGAGGAAGAGCTGGCCGCGATCCACGACGAAATGCGCCAGCAGCAGGAGGAGATCACGGAACTGCTGGCGGGGGTCGGTTCCAGCCGCGCGGGCATGATGCGGCGTTTCCTCTCGGCGCTTCCGCTCGCAACCCTGCTGACCAGCTCCACCGGAAAGATCATGGAAGCCAACGGGGCGGCGCACGCGGCCCTGAAGATCCCGGTGGGTGGGCTGACCGGCAAGCCGCTGTTCGCCTACATCGCCCAGAACGACCGGCGCCGGCTGCGCTCGGCGCTCAGCCAGGCCGGCGCGGGCAACGAACTTCTCCAGGTCACGGCCCTGGTGACGCCGCGGCACGGGACGGCGGTGCAGTCCTACTTCGCGCTGGTCCGAGAGGACGACGAGCAGATCTCCAACGACGAAACCAGCTCCACCGCGTCCTCGGACCTTGACCTCGGGCTGGACGAGCTGGTCGAGGTCGAAACGAACTCACGGACCGTGCGCTGGGTGATCCTGCCCGACTACGAGGCGATTGACGGTCCGCCGTCACACCAGCAGCTGGAGGCGCTCACCCGGCTCTGCCGGCTCGGGGCCGACGACGGCGATCTGCGTTCCACCCTGGGGCAGGTCGTTCGGCTGTGCCTGCAGGCGGTGGCGGAGGCGGACGATGTCTCGCTGCTGGTCGGCAACCCGTTGGAGCCGACGATGGCGGTCACCAGTTCGGCCACCGCACAACACCTGGATGGCCTGCAGCACGTCCGGGCCGGTGGGCCGTCGTTCGACGCCTATCGGTCCCGCCGGCCGGTGGCCCTGGACGGCGACGCGGTCACCGATCATCACGGCCTCGCCAACGACGAGCAGGCCAAGTTGGTGCACTCGCTGCTGGCTGTTCCGCTGGTCTCGGACGACCTGCCGACCGGGGTGCTGACCGTCTACGCGGCGGGGGAGCGGAGCGTGGCGACCCTGGTGGCGTTGCGGCAGCTGATGCCGTTCGTCGAGGCGGCACAGACGCTGATCCGGGACACCCAGGCGCATGAGGAGATGCGCCGCACCCAGGAGCAGTTGGAGGCGGCCCTCACCTCACGCGCGGTCATCGACCAGGCCAAAGGCATGATCATGATCAGTCTGAAGTGCAACGCCGACGACGCGTTCGGTCACCTGGTGCGGATGAGCAGCACTCGGCACGAGAAGGTTCGGGACGTCGCACAGAGCATGGTGGACGACGTCCTCACGAAGCGTTCTCGACTGCTCGCGAATCCATCAGAATGATCGCGCCGGCTGTCTTCGTGTCGGTGCCGCTGTGCAGCGGACTGATCGTCACCTGGACGTCGATGGTTCGGCCTCGCCGGTTGACCGCCCGGACCAGCTGAACCGGCTGGACCAGCTGATCCGACCCGTCCTCGGTGAGCACCTGCCGCAGGGTCGGACGCAGGTCCTCGATCGGCAGGCCGATGTCGAGGTTCAGCAGGAACTGCCCGATCGCTTCGTCGTTACGCACCCCCCAGAGCTCTTCCATCCGCTGGTTCCAGACCTGCACCTTGAGCTCCTGGTCGACCACGACAACTCCGGCTTCGAGGCTGCCGAGGATCGAGCGCATGAAGTCGTTCAGGTCGCCGATCTGCGTGGTCCGCTCGCGCAGTTCGTCATTGCTGGACTGAAGCTCGTCGTTCATCGACTGGAGCTCCTCGTTCATCGTCTCCAGTTCTTCGTTGGTCGACTGGAGCTCCTCGTTGGTCGTCTCCAGTTCTTCGACCGTCGACTGGAGCTCCTCGTTCGTCGTCTCCAGTTCTTCGTTGGTCGACTGGAGCTCCTCGTAGGCGGTCTCCAGTTGCCGGTGCGCGTACTCCAATTCGCGCTGTAGTTGCCGAAAATCGGTGACGTCGCTGAAGTAGATGCTGGTCCCGACGGCGGTGCCGTCCCGATCGTGCAGCGGCACGATCTGGATGTCCAGCCACTGCTTGCTGTCCGGCCGGCTCCACTCCACCTCGCGGACCCAGATCGCGCGCCGCTCACCGGTTGCCTGCTGAACGGCCGACCGCAGTTCGGCCGGGCGGTAGGACAGCTCCAAATCCTGGAACGGCCGTCCGATCTCGTTCCGGGTCAGGGAGAACATCTCGTCGGCTCGGTAGTTGCTGAGCGCCAGTCGACCGTCGCTGTCGATGATCACTTGGGCCAGCGGGCTGGAGGCCAGCGACTCCTCGTACAACCGCCGCGGATCCTGCGGGGTGCTGGAGTCCCGGCGCGGAGACATCCCGATCAGCATGGCGGACCGCTCCCGGATGGCCGGCTCCGGAACCTTGCCGAAGAACCGCCGTTTCAGGTCCATCGGTTTGAACAGATCGCCGTGGCTGAGCAGCATCTCGGCCTTGCCGAGGAAGAGGATGCCGTTCGGCTCCAGGGCGAAGTGCAGCCGGCGCAGGATGTTCGCCTGCGTCTCCGCATTGAAGTACATCAGCGTGTTGCGGCAGACCAGCAGATCGATGTGCGAGATCGGGGCGTTCACGATCAGGTCGTTCCGGCCGAAGATCACCGACCGGCGCAGGTCCTTGGTGAAACTCCACCGCTCGCCCGAGCGCTCGAAGTACTGCTCCACCAGTTCGTTCGGCAGCCCGCTCAGCTCACGTTCGGTGTACATCGCCTGCCGGGCGTCGGTGAGGGCTTCCTCGTCGACGTCGGTCGCGTAGATCTTGACCCGGCGGCGGAACTCCGCCTGGCCGAGCGCCTCGGCCAGGCAGATCGCCAGGCTGTAGGCCTCCTGACCACCCGCGCAACCGGCGCTCCAGACCCGGATCCGATCCCGGGTGCTGGTCCGCAACAACTCCGGGACGACTTCCTCACGCAGATAGGTCCAGGCGTCGGCGTCGCGGAAAAAGCTGGTGACGTTGATCAGGATGGTATTGAAGAGCGCGGTGAACTCCTCCGGGTGCATCTCCAGGTGGTCGCGGTACTCGTCGTAGCCGGTCAACCCGCTGTCCTGCATCTGCCGGTTCACCCGACGCGCCAGGCTGCTGCGCTTGTACCCGGTGAAGTCGAAGTTGCGCGACTCCTTCAGGTACTTGATCAGATCTTCGAAGCTCTCGTCCTCAGCCAAGCCGGCCGCCTTCCCGTTCGTGGTCGATGTCGATCCCGGTGCCGTCGGCGAGCAGGCCGCGCAGCAGCTCGGCGGCGTCCCGTGCCTCGGCCGCCTGTTCGCCGAACCGCCGTGCGGAGATCGACGCTCCACTCGCCGCGGCCCGGTCACTCATGTCGACACACAATGCTGCCTTCTCCTCCAGCGCTCGCAGTGCCATCCAGAGTGCGCCCTCAACCGCCGTCCGATGCTCGGCCAACAGGCTTTGCACCGACCAGGCGTGCCCGACCCGGCAGCGGAAGCGAACGAAGTCCTGCTCGCCGATCGCGAAGAGCACGCCATGGCAGTCCGGGCAGGAGAGGCCGGACGAGGTACCCGGACGGTGCGCCGCGTGGAAGCTGTCCGCGGCCATCTCGGCCATCGCCACCTCGTTGTCCAGCAGTCGGACCACCTCGGGGGGAAGGATCTCGGCCGCCGGCAGGTCGGGCACCTCGGCACCGATCAGGCTGACCAGCAGGGCGGGCATGTCCGCCACCGAGACGACGTACTCCGGATCGGCGGCCCGGATCGCGTTCGCCGGCATCCCGGCATGCTGCGCGTCGTCCGGGTCCTGGACAACCCCGAGCCCACCCCGGGAACGGATCGCCCGCAGCCCGGCCGAACCGTCGTCCAGCGCTCCCGACAACACCACCGCAATCGTCCGTGGCCCAAGGGCTTTCGCGGCGGATCGGAACAGCACATCGATGGCCGGGCGGTGGCCGTTCTCGTGCGGGCCACGGGTGAGCAGGATGGAGTCGTCCACCACGACAAGATGATGGTCCGGCCGGGCAACCAGGACGACGCCCGGCTCCAGGTGGTCCTGATTCGCCGCCGATCGCACCTTCATCGAACTGCTGCGGGCCAGCACCGAGGCCAGAGCGTTCACTCCGCTCGGCGGGACGTGCAGGACGATGAGGATCCGGGCGGGGAGATCTGCGGGAAGCCCGGCGAGCAGGGTTCGCAGGGCCGCCACGCCGCCCGCGCTCGCGCCGATCACCACGGTGTCTCGCTGGCTCACGACCGCCTCCAGGCTGCATGCCTGAGTCTTCTTCTCAGCGTCTTCTCTTCTGCGTCTACGTCTCAGCACTACCGCGCGGCCACCGCGGCCGCGCTCACACCGGCCGATCGGGGCTGCTGGGCAGCCTCCCTGACTCTAGTGCGTCGGGTACTAAAGTGACCGCCGTCAGTTACCGCCGAACCGACGCACCGTGATCGTCCGAAGGAGTCCGCTGTGATCACCGCGATCGTGCTGTTGCAGGCCAGGCCGGATCGCATCCCCGAAGTCGCCACCCTGGTGGCCCAGATCGAGGGGGTCCGGGAGGTCTACTCGGTGACCGGCGACGTCGATCTGGTGGCCATCGTCCGGGTGGAGCAACAGGAGGAGCTTGCCGACATCATCGCCGGTCACCTCGGCAAGGTGGAGGGCGTGGTGCAGACCCGGACCTATCTCGCCTTCCGCACCTACTCGCCGTCGGACGTCGACGACGCGCTCGGCTCCGGCTTCGACGAATGACCCCGGCTACCTGAGCGCTTGCCGGCCGATCGCTTGCTACCTGATCGCTGCTGAAGTCGCTCGGCCAGCGCCATCGCGTCGTAGGGGGCGCGGGTCTTCACATCGTTGTCGAAGTACAGATAGACGTCGCGGCCACGCGTGCGGGGCGCTGCGGGCGCGGCCACGGTGTGCCCGGTGACCGGCGTCCGTCCGGCGGACCAGTCCCGGACCCGGGCCGCCCAGCCGTCCAGCGCCGCGTCGTCATAGCCGCTGACGTACAACTCCTCGTCACCGTGCAGCCGGGCGTAGACGAAATCGGCCGTGACATCGTCCAAGAACGGGAACCGCTGCGCGGTGTCCGCGACCACCAGGGCGACGTTCTGCGCTCGCAACAGCTCGACGAACTCGGCGGTGGCGAAGCTCGGATGCCGGACCTCCACCGCATGCCGCAGCGGCCGGTCGGCATCGGTGACGGTCAACGCCCGGTCGTCGAGCCGTTCATCGTGGGCCTTCGCGAGCTCGGCCGCGGCCTCGGAGCTGCGCGGCAGCCGACCCAGGAAATCGTTCATCCGCGCGGCGTCGTAGCCCAGGGTCGGCGGCAGCTGCCAGAGCACCGGGCCGAGCTTGGCGCCCAGGGCGAGCGGCCCGCTGGCGAAGAAATTGGCCAGCGGGGTCTCGATGTCCGCCAGCTTTTTCAGGTGCGTGATGAACCGGGGGCCCTTGAGGCTGAAGACGAAGTCGTCCGGGGTCTGCTCGGCCCAGTTGCGATAGTGCTCCGGTCGCTGCAGGGCGTAGAAGGACCCGTTGATCTCGATCGAGTTCAGCAGCCGGGAGGCGTACTCCAGCTCCCGCGCCTGGGTCAGGCCCTTCGGGTAGAAGCTGCCGCGCCAGGGGGCGTACCGCCAGCCGGAGATCCCGATCCTGAGGTCAGCCACGCGTCGCCCCCGGCGCTCGGCGCGGCAGTCGATGCAGGACGACGTCCTGCAGCCGGCCGGCCTGCGCGGTGGCGGTCAGGTACGTGCAGAACGGCTGCTGCCGGCGGTCGGTCGGCGACCCGGGATTGATCAGCCGCAGCCCGCTCGGCGCAACGCTGTCCCAGGGGATGTGGCTGTGCCCGAAGACCAGCAGATCGGTATCCGGAAAATCCACCGCGCACCGAATCTCCCGGTTCTTGGCCGGTCCGGTCTCGTGCACCACGGCCACCCTCAGGCCGTCCAGCTCGACCCGGGCCACCTCGGGCAGCCGGGCCCGCAGCGGTGGGCCGTCGTTGTTGCCGTACACCCCGACCAACCGGCGGCAGCGGGCCTCGAACGTGTCCAGCAGGCCTTCGCTCACCCAGTCGCCGGCGTGCAGCACCACGTCGGCCGCCTCGATCGCGGACCAGACCTGCTCCGGCAGGGCCCGGGCACGCATCGGCAGGTGGGTGTCCGAAACGATTACCAGATTCACGCTCATCAGGTCCGACCGTAGTTTGGAATCGTGCCGAGGGTAAGGAGAGGATGACGTCGTGAGCCGTCGTGGGTGGGTCCTGTTCGCAGCGATGTGCGTTATCTGGGGCATCCCGTACCTGCTGATCAAGGTTGCGGTGGAGGAATTGGCACCGGCCACCCTGGTTCTGGCCCGGACCGGTCTGGCCGCCCTGGTCCTGCTCCCGATCGCGCTGTTCCAGGGTCAACTGCGGGGGATGCGCGCCAGCTGGCTGCCGCTCGTGGTGTACACCCTGGTGGAGATCTGCGGGCCGTTCCTGCTGCTGGCCCACGCCGAGACCCGGCTGAGCAGTTCGCTGACCGGGCTGCTGATCGCCGCGGTGCCGATCGTCGGGGTGGTTCTGGTCCGGGCGTCCGGGGGCAAGGAACGGCTTGGTCCGCGTCGGCTGACCGGACTGCTGCTCGGCTTCGCCGGGGTCGCAGCGCTGGTCGGGCTCGATGTGGCGACCGACGACCTGCTGGCGGTGCTGGCGGTCGCCGGGGTGGTGCTCGGCTACGCCCTCGGGCCGTTGATTCTGGCCCGGCGGCTGTCGGAGCTACCAGGCATGGGCGTGGTCGCGGTGTCGCTGACCCTCGCCGCGCTGGTCTACCTGCCGGCCGGGGTGGTTCAGGCGCCGCAGGAATGGCCGTCCGGCCGGGTGCTGGCGGCGGTGCTGGCGCTCGCGCTGGTCTGCACCGGGCTGGCCTTCCTGGTGTTCTTCCAGCTGATCGCCGAGGTCGGCCCGGCCCGAGCCACGGTGATCACGTACATCAATCCGGCGGTGGCGGTGCTGCTCGGGGTGCTGGTGCTGGATGAGCGGTTCACCGTCGTCACCGGGATCGGCTTCGTTCTGGTGCTGGCCGGAGCGGTGCTGGCCACCGCTCGCAGCGAGGTGGCCGACCCAACCGCCGACGTCCCTGCCGTTCCTGTTCCAGCCCCGACCTGTTGAGGACGGTGAGCGGGTCGTGACCACGCTGGGGCCGGGGGAGGCCCGCTGGGTGTTCGCCGCGGCGCGGGTGGCGCGTCTGGCGACGGTCGGCGCCGACGCTCGCCCGCACCTGGTGCCGATCGTCTTCGTCGTCCAGGCCGAGACGATTTTCAGCGCCGTCGACGCCAAGCCGAAGCGATCCATGAACCTGCGCCGGCTGGCGAACGTCGAGGTCAACCCGGCGGTCAGTGTGCTCGTGGACGACTATGACGACGCGGACTGGACGGCGCTGCGCTGGAGCCGGGCCGACGGTAGGGCTCGAGTGCTTGCCCCGGAGCATCCGCAGGCCCGGGCCGCGGTCGCGCTGCTCGCCGACAAGTACCCGCAGCATCGCGAACAGCCACCAGCCGGACCAGTGCTGGCGATTGACGTCCAACGCTGGTCCGGCTGGTCTGCTCGCTAGGTTCCCGGTTCAGGCGGTGCGGCGCTGGAACAGCACCCCGGAGAGGGCGATCGCCACCACCAGGATGCCGCCGCTCCAGGCCAGGGCGTGCCAAGGGGCGTTTCCGACCGGCTGGTTCAGCAGCAGGCCACGCAGGGTCTCGATCACCGGGGTGGTCGGCTGATGCTCGGCGAACCCGTGCAGCCAGCTCGGCATCGTCTCGATCGGGACGAAGGCGCTGCTCGGATAGGGCAGGAACATCAGCAGGAAGGTGAAACCGTTGGCGCTCTCGGGTGACTTGGCGATCAGTCCAAAGGCCGCGGACAACCAGGACACCGCGAGGACGAACACCAGCAGGATGCCGGCCGCTTCCAGCCAGGCGAGCAGGTCGGCCTCCGGGCGGAATCCGATCAGCAGGGCGACGCCGAGGACGACGACGGTGGACGCCGCGTTCCGCACCACGCTGGCGCTGACATGCCCGGCCAGGAACGAGGCGCCGCCGACGTCCATCGATCGGAACCGGTCGATGATCCCGCTGGTCATGTCGTTGCTCACCGCCACCGCCGTCAACGAGGCGCCAAAGCTGGCGCACAGCAACAGAACTCCGGGGACGACGTAGGTCACGTAAGCCGATCCGGTGTTGATCGCGCCGCCGAAGAGGTAGACGAAAAGCAGCATCAGCATGATCGGAAGCATCAGCGAGGTGATCGCCGCTTCCAGGTTGCGCCGGGTCAGCCGGAAGCTGCGTCCGGACATGGTCACTGCGGTGAGCTCAGACATCTGCGGTCTCCTTGGTGGTGTCGTGGGTCGGGTGGCCGGTCAGGGCGAGGAAAACGTCGTCGAGGGTGGCTCCGTGGACGGCGAAGCGTTCGATCGAGGTGCGGCCCGGGTCGAGTTCGTCCAGGAGCGCCCGGATCGCGGTGGCGCTGCCGTCGGTGGGCGTGCTGATCTCCAGTTGGGCCCGGTCGGCGCCGGTGACCCGGTCACCGAGCCGCCGCTGGACGTCGTCGAAGCCGTCCGGGCCGGTCAGGGTCAGGTCCAGGCGCTCTTCGGCGATCCGTTGCTTCAGCTCGCCGGCGGTGCCCTCGGCCACCACCCGGCCGCCGTCGATGATCGCGATCCGGTCGGCGAGCCGGTCGGCCTCCTCGAGGTACTGCGTGGTCAGGAACACCGTCACGCCGCTCTCGCCCAGTTCGGAGATCACCTGCCACATCTGTTGCCGGCTGCGGGGATCCAGACCGGTGGTCGGCTCATCGAGGAAGACCACGGCTGGTGACACCACCAGGCCGGCGGCCAGATCGAGCCGGCGGCGCATGCCGCCCGAGTAGGTGCCTACTCGCCGTTGACCGGCCTTCACCAGGTCGAAGCGGGCCAGCAGTTCGTCGGCCCGGCGGCGAGCGGCCGAACGGGAGAGCCCACTCAGGGCGCCCATCATCCGCAGGTTCTCGGCGCCGGTCTGCAACTCGTCAACAGCCGCGTACTGCCCGGTCAGGCTGATGCTGCGGCGAACCTGGCGGCGCTGGCCGACCACGTCGAAGCCGGCCACCCGGGCCAGTCCGGAGTCGGCCTTGATCAGGGTCGACAGGATCCGGACCGTTGTGGTCTTGCCGGCGCCGTTCGGGCCGAGCAGGGCGAACACGCTGCCGCGTGGAACCAGCAGGTCGACGCCGGCCAGTACCGGGGTCTTGGCGTAGGCCTTGGTCAGGCCGACCGCCTCGATCGCCGGGGCTCCCGGGTCACCACCGGCGTCCGGGTTGATCGTTTCGGGGGTGCTCCTGGGGGTCATCGCTGCCACTGCTCCTTTGGGGGTTCGGCTTCTGTGTACGACGTAGACTTTACTGTGTAGGTTATACACAGAACTAGGATCGAGAGTCAACAGCGAAGGTGGAGGCATGACGGACGACGACAACGGCGGTGGGCTCTCGGCCGGCATGCAAGCGGCCTGGGGGCTGCAGACCCGCCCGGCCAAGGGCCCGAAGCCGGTTCTGAGCCTCGATCGCATCGTCACGGCGGCGGTCCGGATCGCCGACACGGACGGGCTGGCCGCGGTCTCGATGAGCAAGGTGGCGGCCGAGGTCGGCGCGACCGCGATGGCGCTGTACCGGTACGTCGGCAACAAGGACGAGTTGCTGACGCTGATGGTGGACGCCGCGCTCGGGATACCCCCGGAGGTGCCGGAACCCGGCCAGGACTGGCGAGACGGCCTGACCGGCTGGGCCTGGGCGGTGAGTGCCTCGTACAGCCGGCACCCCTGGGCGCTCCGGGTGCCGATCAGCGGCATCCCCGCGCTGCCGAACCAGTTCACCTGGATGGATCGAGGACTGCGCTGCCTGAAGGACAGCGGCCTGGATGCGCAGGCTCAACTCTCGGCGATTCTGCTGCTCAGCAATCTGGTCCGGGTCTACCGGACGATCGAGATCGACATCGGTACCGCGTTCGAGGCCACCGGCAGCACTCCGGATGAAGTGATGGCCGGCTACAGCCGGGCCTTTGCGGTGCTGGCCACGCCGGAGCGGTTTCCCTTCCTCAGCAAGGCGATTGCCACCGGGGTGCTCGACAAGGCCGACCCGATGGACGATGAATTCAGCTTCGGGTTGGACCGGGTGCTCGATGGCATCGCGGTCCTGATCTCGCGCTCGGCGCCGCAGTGAGTTCTGCCCAGCCACCCGGTTCGAGCCTGCCCGGTTCGGGCCTGCAGGGTCCGCGCAACCGGGCGCCTCGTCGGGCGCTGAATCGGGCGCTGGGCCTGCTGCTCGGCTGCCATCCGCTGCCGTGTCTCGCGGTCACCGCCTTCGCGACCGCCTACGCCGCCGCCATCGGTGCGAGGGGCGACCGGCTGATCGCCATCGCGATCGCCGTCCTGTCCGGTCAACTGGTCGTCGGCTGGTCGAACGACGCCATCGACGCGCCCCGCGACCTGGCCGCCCGACGGCCGGACAAGCCGGTCAGCGCCGGACTGATCGAGGGCCGCAGCCTCGCGATCGCCGCCTTGATCGCCGCGGTCGCCTGCGTCGTCCTGTCACTGCGACTGGGTGCCGCCGCCGGCTGGCTGCATCTGCTGGCGGTCGGCAGCGCGGTCGGCTACAACGCCGGGCTGAAAACCACCGTGCTGAGCCCGCTGCCGTACCTGCTGTCGTTCGGTCTGCTGCCGGTGGTCGTCACGTTCGCGGTGACCGGCCACGGTCGGACTCCGCTCGCCCATATCGTTGCGGCCACCCTGCTCGGCGGCGCCGCGCATGCCGGGAACACGGTCGGCGACACCGCGGCCGACGCCGCCACCGGGGTGCGCGGACTGCCGCAGCGGCTCGGCCCGCAGCGGTCCCTGATCGTCATGGCCATGCTCGTGGCTGCGGCCGCAATCGTATTGCTGGCAACGGTTCTCACGGCCAACGACACGACGACGTGGCGCCGGGTGTCGGCCGAAGTCCTGCTCGTGGCGGGGATGACGCTGGCCGCGGTGGGGGCGCTGCGCCGGGTCGGCGTCCCGGGGGGCAAGGCGGCCTGGCGGCTGACCCTGCTCGCCGTCACCCTGGTGATCGCCGGCTTCCTCGCCGCGGTCTGAGCCGGCGCCTCTTCCGGACGCTCGGGGCGGTGCCTTCGGCGGTGGTTTCAGCCTGCCGAACGGAACCGGATGGCGCATCCGGGGTTGACATTCGCGACTTGTGAGTGTGTACTCACATACATGAGTTCAGTCGGAGTGCCGCCCAGGTCAACGGCCGATGCACGGCGATCCACCGTGGTGTCCCGGGCGATCGGAGTGTTCGGCCGGGCCGGGTACCACGCCACCCCGGTCACCGAGGTGGCCGACGCCGCCGGGATCTCTCAGGCCTACGTGTTCCGGCTGTTCAACGGCAAGCTCGGGCTCTTCGTCGCGGCGCTTGACCATTGTTACGCGCAGATCCTCGATGGATTGGAGAAAGGGGCCGAGCGGGTGCCGGGCGGCTCACCCGAACAGATCCTGGAGGCGATGGGCGACGCCTACGCCGAACTGATCGCCGATCGGAACCTGCTGATGCTGCAGGTCCACGCGCAGAGCGCTGCCGATGTCCCGGAGATCCGGGAGGCGCTGCGCCGTGGCTACGCGGACATCGTCGACTTCGCCAAGCAGCGGTCGAGGGCGAGTGATGAGCAGGTCCAGGCCTTCGTCGCGTACGGCCAGCTCTGCCATCTGATCGTCACCGCCAACCTGGACGGTGTGGACGCGCCCTGGGCGCGAACACTTACCGCCGGCATGCGTCACGTCGGCCATCCCTGACCCAGTCGATCCCCTCCAGGCACGACCGCACCTCACTGCCTGACCCCTGCTGGCCCACCTGCTCGTCGTCCATTTGTTTGCCCAATCAAGTGAGTGACTACTCACTCACAATCTCAAGGAGAAATCATGAGCGCCGACACCGTAGAGATCGTCCTGCCCGGGATCGTCGACCCCGAAGGTCTGCAGGTCACCCACCGCCGCCTGGCCGCCCCCGGGCCAGGTCAGGTGCGAGTCCGGATGGAGGCCACCGGGGTGTCCTTCGCCGAGCAGCAGATGCGCCGGGGCAAGTACTACGACCAGCCACCGTTCCCGTTCGTTCCCGGCTACGACCTCGTCGGGACCGTCACCGAGGTTGGGGACGGCGTCGACCCGGCCCTGATCGGTGGTCGCTTCGCCGCGTTGACCAAGATCGGTGGCTGGGCCAGCGAGGTGCTGCTGGACGCCGCGGACCTGATCGCGGTCCCGACCGGAATCGAGCCTGCCGACGCCGAGGCCGTCCTGGTGAACGGCATCACCGCCTGGCAGATGCTGCACCGGGTCGCGAAGATCCGCTCCGGGCAGACGATCCTGGTGCTGGGCGCGAGTGGCGGCGTCGGATCGACGTTGGTTCAGCTCGCCCGCAACGCCGGGGTGACCGTGATCGGGACGGCGTCCGCACGTCACGCGGACGCCGTCCGAGCGCTCGGCGCGACGCCGATCGACTACCGGGATCCGGACGTCCCAGCTCGGGTCCGAGAGCTCGCACCCGACGGGGTGGACGCCGTGTTCGACCATGTCGGCGGCCCGGGCATCGTCGACTCCTACCGGCTGCTCGCTCGCGGCGGCACCCTTGTCGCCTATGGCAGTGCCTCCACCCGGGACGACCCGGGAGCATCCCGGCTGCCGGTGCTCAAGCTGCTCGCCCGGGTGACGCTGTGGAACCTGCTGCCGAACGGTAAGGGCGCGCACTTCTACAACTTCTGGGCCGGGCGGCGCCGCCGGGACGCGTTCCGGGCCAAGCTCCGCACCGACCTGACCCAGGTCTTCCGCCAGATCCTGGACGGCACGCTGACCCCGCAGGTGGCTGCCCGGCTCCCACTGGAGGACGCCGCCGCGGCGGTCCGGCTGGCCGAATCCGGAACGGTGACCGGCAAGGTTGTTCTCCTGGGACACGCCCCTACGCTGAACGGGTGAACATCCCGGCCTCCGCGCCCTGCCCGTGTGGCCTCGACCAGCAGTACCACCGTTGCTGCGGTCGACTCCACGCCGGGCAGGGCGCGCGGCCACCGCGGAGGCGCTGATGCGCTCGCGGTACAGCGCCTTCGCCGCTCAGGACGAGGCTTATCTGCTGCAGACCTGGCACTCCCGGACCCGGGTGGCGCGGATCGAGTTCGACGCCGAGCAGCGCTGGACGCATCTGGACGTTCTCGCGACCACCGACGGCGGGATGCTGCATCCGACCGGGACCGTCGAGTTCCGGGCGCACTACAACCGCCGCGGGGTCCTCGGCAGCCAGCACGAGGTCAGCCATTTCGTCCGCGAGGACGGTCGCTGGGTCTATCTCGACTGAACGTCATCAATCGACAGGACCCAGCTCGTCGAGGGCCTGTTCGGCCTGGCGCACGGCCTTGCGGGCCTGATCCACCTGCCGTTGCCGACGCTGCTGGTCGCGGTCGGCGGCGGCAATGGAGCGAGTGAGGTCGTCCAGCTCATGCCTGACCCGGACGATCTCCCGCTGCAACTCCTCCAGGGTCTCGGACAGCTGCGTCTCCTGAGCCCGGACCTCGTCCCGGCGCTGGTCGGCGGCCTCCAGATCTTGCACCGCATCGGCCTCATCGGCGCGGGCGATGTCGACGGCTTCGGTCGCCGCGTGTCGTGCGGCTGCCTGCCGGGTCTCCGCTGTATCGAGTGCCCGATCTCGGTCGTCGTCCGCCTGGCTGCTGTCGGCCCGGCTGCTGTCGGCCCGGCTACCGTCCGCGTCAGCACCGGGGGTCGCATCTGCCTCCGGGCGGTATTTCGGGGCGGACGTGAGATGACGGCGCTTTTGCGTCACCGGCGTCGCGGTGGCGGCCGTGACGTCTACCTCGCCGAAGCCGGCGTAGACCAGGGCGCGGGTGAGGCGTCCCGAGGTCACCGCGAGCGAGGCCTGCTCGTCGGCGACCGCGGCGCCGAAGGTCTCCTCCAGCTCACGTCGGACGCCGGCGCTCACCTTCTGGTCGTCGTCCCCGATCGTGTCCGCCCGCCGGACCAGCGCGGCCACCAGCTTCTGCCGCTGCTTGGTGAGTTCCTTCATCCTTGGGCCGTCCAGCTCGGCTTGGGCCGCGCGCAGCTCGGTGCCGAGCTCCTCCAGTTCCTGGATCTCCTCGTCCGCGCCGCCGGCTCCGCGGGCGAGCTGGTTCACCAGCCAGGCCGAAACGGTAGGCCGGCGAAGCTCGGAGATCGCCTTCGCGAGGTCCTTCTCTCCTTCCTTGCGGGCCCGGGCCGCCAGTTCGGTCCGCCGCGCGGTGAACTCGGCCGGGGTGAGGGCGTACAGCTCGGTCGTCGCATCCTCGAGATCCACGACATCCATGGTGGCTCAGGTCAGGGGTCGAGGTGGTCGGGCAGGCCGAACAACGGAAACAGCGCGGCGGTGTCGAGGAAGGCGTTGAGCGCGATGATCCGCCCTTCGGAGACCTCGACGACCTGCAGCGCCCAGGGGGTGTGGCCGCCAGCCGGATCCACTCGGTACTGCCCGAAGGCCGGCGAGCCGTTCGCCGCGGTCTGGATCAACCGCGACCCACGGCAGTCTGCGCCGATCCCCGTCATCCAGCCGGTGACCTCCTTCGCGCCGCGCATCCACAGGGCGTACGGCGGCATCGAGAGGGTGGCGTCCGCGTGCAGCAGGGAGACCAGACCGTCCATGTCGTAGCGCTCGAAGGCATCGACGTAGCGTGCCAGCAGGAGTTGCTGCGCATCGTCAGCCGGTTGCCCGACCTCGCCGGATGACGGTCCTTCAATGGTCCCTTCCGCGATGGCCGACTGGTGCTCCGAGAGCGTCGCACGAGCTCGCTGCAGCGCGCTGTTCACCGAAGCCACTGTGGTGTCGAGCAACTCGGCGGACTCGGCCGCGCTCCACTGCAGCACCTCGCGAAGGATCAATACCGCCCGCTGGCGGGGCGGCAGATGTTGCAGAACGGCAAGAAACGCCAGCTGGACGGTTTCCCTCAGCACCGCGGTCTCGGCCGGGTCGGCGTTCGCCGGCACCAACCGGTCGTCCGGGTAGGGCTGCAGCCAGGTCACCTCCGGGAGCTGATCGCCCAACGGACCCTCCGCGGTCCGCGCCGGGGAGAACTCCATCGGCCGGGCCCGACGTTCGCGGCCCTTCAACATGTCGAGACAGACGTTCGTGGCGATCCGATAGAGCCAGGAGCGCAGCGTTGCCCGGCCCTCGAATCGGTCGAACCCGCGCCAGGCTCGGACCATGGTCTCCTGGACCGCGTCCTCCGCCTCGAAACCGGAGCCGAGCATCCGGTACGAGTAGGCGGTCAACTCCCGACGGTGCTGCTCCAGGCGCACTTCCAGATCATCGGTGCCGCCCAGCTCAACGCTGGGTAGCTCGCGATCTGCGGCCGTGAGATCAGTCATGCCGTCGCTCCTCTCCGGTTCGCGCGGCCGGACCGCTGCGCGATGCAGCCAGACTAGGCGGGCCCACCGACAGTTCGCTCGGGCAAATCCCCGTCCGGATATGTCACCCGGTGACTGATCTGGCCGATTCGATCACCGAAACCGGGCCCGGCCGTTAGGTTGGAGCCGGAGCGGATCCGGGTTCGCTCGTCATCTGCTGGCTAGAGTGCTCTTCAGTTGGCAGTCGCTCGGGCCGAAGTCACTGACGGGCGAAGGTGCAGAACGTGAACCTGGCGAGATGGGATCCAGCCGTGGAAAGCACCGAGGCGACAGCGCTGGTGTTTCCACGCCCGCGAACCGCGGCTGACGACGAGGTCGGACTGCAGCGAGTGCTGAAGCTCGCCCGGACCCATCTCGGCATGGAAGTCGCCTTCGTCTCCGAATTCCACGGCGACGACTACGTGATCCGCGCGATCAGCGGAGATGCCTCGACGATGAACCTGGCGGTGGACCAGAGCATGTCGTTGGCCGGCTCGTTCTGCGTCCGGGTACTGGCCGGCACCTTGCCGCCGGTGGTCGCCGAGGCTCGACGGCATCCGGTGACCCGGGAACTGGCGGTCACCCAAGAACACGGGGTCGGCTCGTATGTCGGCGTCCCACTGCTCGGCCCGACCGGGAAGCCGGTCGGCATGCTGTGCTGCCTGAGTCGCGGCGCGAACCCCAACCTCGACGCGCAGTCGCCGCGGTTCCTCCAACTGATCGGCGAACTGGTCAGCGACCACCTCCGGAGCCCGGGCGCGCTGGCTCGCACCGCCGTGCTCGGGGAGGCGGCGCAGATCCGGTCGGTGCTGGACAGCGGGCAGATCCGGATGGTCTTCCAGCCCGTCAAACGGCTCGAGGACGACGTTCTCGTCGCCTACGAGGCGCTGGCCCGGTTCGACGACCCGGCGTTTCCCACCCCGGCCCACGCCTTCGCCGCCGCCGCCCGCGCCGGGATCGGCGTGGAACTGGAGATGCTGGCCGTTCAGCGGGCGCTCGATCAACTCGTCGACATCCCCGACCACCTCTATCTCGGGGTAAACCTGTCCGCCGAGGCGCTGGTGGTGCCCGCTGTCCAGGACATGTTGTTGCAGGCGGCCCTGGGCAACAACCTCGGCATCGAGATCACCGAGCACACCGAGGTCCATGACTACACCGAGCTGACCGCAGCCACCGACATCCTGCGCTCGGCCGGGATCCAGATCGGCGTCGACGACGCCGGTGCCGGGTACGCGAGTTTCCGGCACATCCTCAAGCTGCGGCCCACGGTGATCAAGCTCGACCTGGAAATCGTCCGGGACGTCGACACCGACCCGGTACGGCAGGCGCTGACTCGTTCGCTGGTCAGCTTCGCCGCCGAGGCGGACGCCGTGCTGGTGGCCGAGGGGATCGAGACCGAGACGGAACTGATGACCCTGCGGGCCCTCGGGGTCGGCTTCGGTCAGGGCTTCCTGCTGGCCCGGCCAGGACCACTGCCACTGTCCTAGCTGCCGCTGTCCTCGCCGGCGATCAGCTTCAGCCGGCGATCAGCGTTAACGGGCCACCGCCGTGGTGGCCAGAATGGCCGTCCGACTCTGCCGCCGCTTGCCCTCGTACTGCGCCTGGTCGGCGGCGCGGAACAGCCGCGTGGCGGTGACCCACGGTTCCTCGCTGGTCGTGGTCGCCACCCCGCAGGACACCCCGGCTCCCGACGCCAGGTTCGCGGCCGAGGCACAGAAGGCATCCGCCGCCGCGACCACCACATCGACCGAGTGGCTGGGCACCAGAACGGTGAACTCGTCCCCGCCGACCCGGGCCACCAGGCTGCCGACCAGCGGTGAGAAGTGTCGCACCAGCAGGCTGGCGACGGCGATCAGCAACTGATCTCCGGCGGCATGCCCGCCGCTGTCGTTGACCATCTTCAGGCCGTTGACGTCGACCGCAACCGCGGTCACCCGTCGGCCCGGCCCCTCGGCCAGCCGACCGAGAACCTGGTCAGCGGCCTCGTCCAGGGCCCGGCGGTTCGCCAGACCGGTCATCGGGTCGCGGAAGGCGAGGTGTTCCAGCGCCTCGAAATGGATCGCCCGGGAGAGCGCACCGGACAGGATCGCGGCGAGCGCTTCGGTGTACGCGATGTCCATCTCGGAGAAATGCGCCAAGTGCTCGCTGCGGGAGACGTAGAACTCGCCCCACAGTTGACCGTCGACCACCAGCGGCGCCGCCATCGACGAACTCTTGCCGAGCGTGCGCAGCAGCTCCACCTCGCCCGGGTCGCCGTCCGGGTCGTCCACCTGGGTGACCCAGATTCGCAGGTCGGAGACCAGCGCCCGGGCCTGGGGGTAGTCGTCGAAGTGATAGATCTCGTCCGTCGGCAGGCGCACCTCGCTGGCCGCCAGCTCACCGACGTTGATCATGGTGTGCAGAGCGCCGGTGCCCGGCTTGAGGCAGCTGATCGAGCAACTGCTGGCCTTGATCGCCTTCAGGGCCTCCTCGGCGGCCAGTTCCAGCATCTGGTCCAGACGCACCGACAACCCCAGCGCACGCGCCATCGCCGCGAGGCTCTGGATCCTCGCGGTGTCGTCAGCACGTGCAGACACGAGCGCCAGCCGGTGGTCGGTCGGAGGGGGCTCCGAGATCTGACAGAGGGCAGTGTCATCTCATCGACGTCGGTCTGTCCATCTTGAGCGGCTACCGGTCGAGTTCGCTCATCGGGCGTCGCGGGTCGGCGAGTGGGGTGGGCTGCTTTGTCCCGGATCTTACGTCAGTCGACGATGCGCGTCAGCGCGTATTCAGCGGCCCCCGAAAGCCGCGCTGACAACAACAGTTAGGCGGATGAGCGGAGCAGGCGCCGAGCGCTCTGCGGTGAGGACCGGAAGATTGACGTCGAGAACGCCGCCGTATCGCCCCGGAAATCGATTTCCCGGGCGATCTCTTCGGCCGGTGAACGCCATTACGCAACCCGTGGTTCATCGGCACGCCGTGTCGGAGGGATGCCCAAGTATCGATTGGGTCACGAAGATCGGTTCGGACCTGTTTTCGACCCGGGGTTCTCCGCCACGATTCGGGCACTGATCGTTGCCTGCCGAGCGGCCGCCTCGAACGCGCAGGCCAAGGAGGAGGTACTGGTGGTGCGCCCGGCAGGATTTGAACCTGCGACCGACAGATTAGAAGTCTGTTGCTCTATCCGCTGAGCTACGAGCGCCTCGGGATCCGCGCCGTTGAACCCTCCCGACGTCCCAACCCCGGGGGCAATGCTAGCGGCGTGTCGCGCCGACGGGGGCTGAAGCGCGACGGATGTGGCGATCTGCGCCTGCGAATATGGGCAAAGGGCGCATCAAGACAGAGGCAGATGCTTACGCTACGTTCCGTTGTTAATGCAGAGAGTTGTCAATTCAGAAACCTTGCGCGATCGAGACGACGTGACAGCCTTACGCAGGGGATTCTATGCATGGGTCCATTGGTGGCCTTGGCGTCAAGTAGTACTCGGAGGCAGGCTAAAGCAGTGACGATGGACCCCAGAACGATCGGTGCCGGGCCCGGCGCCGCGGTCGCAACGAGGAGCGGGACGAGTTGAGGTCGGCGAACGAGGCGCCCGTCAATGATGGACGGGATGAGGTCGAGGTGGGGCAGCCCAACGACCTCCAGGTAGTGCTGCCTCCGGAGACCCGCGGCACCGTGCGACCGCCCGCTGCCGCCATGCCCGTCCGCGCTGAGCCGGTGCAGGCCGGCCCGGTTCGTCGCGAGCCGGTCCGTCCCGAGTCGTCTCGTGCTGAACCCGTCCGTCCCGAACCGTCCCGGGTGCCCGGTGCTCCGAACCGCGAGGTCGATCTGCTGGCTGCTGTGGAGCGACTGCGGATGCAGATCGCCACCCTGTCGTTGACCCTCGACGTCCCGGAGGTGGCCGCCGCCCGGCGGGAGCGAGAGGGCCTGCTCAGCCAGCTGGACGACTATCTGTTGCCACGGCTGCGTCGCCGGGATGCCCCGCTGTTGGCCGTGATCGGTGGTTCGACCGGCGCCGGCAAGTCCACGCTGACCAACTCCCTGGTTCGACGTACGGTCAGCCGCTCCGGCGTGCTCCGGCCGACCACTCGGTCACCGGTTCTGGTGCACCATCCGTTCGATTCCGGTGCCTTCCTCTCCCAGCGGATCCTGCCCCGGCTGACCCGGGTGACGTCCGAAGCGCCCGAGCCGCTGCAGCCGATCGACCCCAACGCTCCCCGGATCACCGGTCTGCGTCTGGTGCCGCACGACGGGCTGGCCCCCGGAATGGCGATCATCGACGCCCCGGACATCGACAGCCTGGTCGAGACCAACCGGGATCTCGCCGTCCAGTTGCTCCAGGCCGCTGATCTGTGGATCTTCGTCACGACCGCGGCCCGCTACGCGGACGCGATGCCATGGGAGCTGCTGCGGCAGGCGGCCGACCGCGGCGTCGCGGTCGCCGTCGTCCTGGACCGGGTGCCGCCAGAGGCGCTGGCCGACCTGCGTGTGCACCTGGCCACCCGGCTGCGGGACCGAGGTCTCGGTGGTGCGCCGTTGTTCGTCATTCCGGAGACCGAAACCGTCGGCGGGTTCCTGCCCGAGCCGCTGATCGCCCCGCTGCAGCTCTGGCTGCGCCGGGTGGCCGGAGATGATCACGCCCGGAGCGTGGTTGCCGAACGCACCCTGAAGGGGGTGCTCGGGAGCCTGCCCGAGCGGGCCGAACTGCTGGCGGTCGCCTCCGAGGCGCAGGTGGTCGGCTGGCAGCTGCTGCATGACGAGGTGGAGGCCGTCTTCGCCACCGCCCGTCCGCGACTGCTCGCGAGCCTGGTCGACGGTTCGCTGCTCAGTGGCGAGGTGCTGGCGCGCTGGCAGGAACTGATGGCGGACGAGGGGTTCGTCCGTCGGCTGGACGGCCGTCCGGAGAGCCTGACCGATCGGGTCGGGGCCGCCATGACCACCGCCGTCCGCCGAGACAACGAGGAGGCTCAGCCGCTCGACGTGCCGGTCACCGAGAGCGTCACCGCCGCGATCCGGGCCGCGCTGCGCTCGGCCACCGAGGACGTGCTGAACCGCTGGCGGCGACACCCCTTCGGCTCCGCGCTGCTCACCGCTCGCGGGCACCAGGTGACCGCCAACGACATCGAGTCGACGCTGGAGCGCGCCGTCCGGGACTGGCGGGTGGGGGTGTCCTCGCGGATCGCCACCGCGGTGGAGGACGCCGTCGCCGGTACCACCGACGCCGGGATCGACGCGCAGACGGCAGCCGATGTGATGTTCGTGGTCGCCGTGGACGAGCGCTCCGATCGGTCCGCGGACGAGTCGGTTGCGGACTCGGCGGGAACCGTTGCCGCCGCGCGCCGGATCGTCGCGGGCTTCCTCGGCGTGGAACCGGTACGCTCCGTCGCCGCCGATGCCCGGGCCGACCTCGTCTCTCGGGCAGCGATCATGCTCGACACCGAGCGACGTCGGCTGGAACGGCTGCTGGAGAGTGTCGAGAGCCGGACCGGCCGAGCCGCGGCCGTGCGGACCGCCGCGGAGCTCGTGGAAGCGGCGCGCTGAGATGGAAGGACGGCACACCGAGGTGACGGACGTAGCTGCTCAGCTGGCGGCCCTGGAAGCTGCGCTCGAGATGGGTGAGCCGTGGCTGGACCCGACCATCGTGGCGCAGTCCAGAATCACCGTCGAGCGGGCGGTGAAGCGGATCCGGCTCGGTGCCGACCACACCGTCGTCGCTCTGGTCGGAGCCACCGGCAGCGGGAAGTCGTGCCTGTTCAACGCGCTGGCCCGGATGGAGATCGCGCCGGTCGGCGCCCGCCGCCCGACGACCTCGCTGCCGATGGCCTGCGTCTGGGGTGAGGGCGGCTCGGAGGAGCTGCTGGACTGGCTGGACGTGCCGGACTCACTGCGGATCACTCGGGAGTCCGTGCTGGACGCCGACCTGCAGGCACCGCTGCACGGCCTGGTGCTGCTGGACCTGCCCGACCACGACTCCACCGAGGTCGTCCACCGGGTCGAAGTAGACCGGCTGGTGACCATGGTCGACCTGCTGGTCTGGGTGGTAGACCCGCAGAAGTATGCGGACGACGCACTGCACTCGGGATACCTGCAGAAGCTGAGCGGCCACAGCGGCGTGATGGTCGTTGTTCTCAATCAGATCGATCGACTGGGGGACGACGAGGTCGACACCTGCGCTCGGGACCTGCGTCGGCTCCTGGACGGCGACGGCCTCCGGGCGGTTCCGATGCTGCCGGTCTCGGCGACCCGCGGGGACGGAGTCGACGATCTCAGGTCGCTGCTGGCCGGAGTGGTCCAGGACCGCACCGCGATCGCCGAGCGGGTCGGTGCCGATCTACGGCTGGCGATCGAGGGCGTGACCACCGGGCTGGCCCCGATCGAGCCGGGGGACGGTATCCCGCCGGGAACGGATCGCCTGGTCGCCGAGCTGGCTGCGGCGGCAGGGGTGCCGGTGGTGATCGATGCGGTGGCGGCCGAGTACCGGCGCCGGGGCTGGATCCGGGCGCGCTGGCCGGCGCTGGCCTGGCTGCGTCGGGTCCAGAACCAACTCCGGCGCACGGTCGAAGAGCAGGACCTGACGCTGATCAGGAGCGGATTGACGCCGGTCTCGGCGCCTTCGCTGCGACCCCAGGTTGAACTCGCCATCGAGACCGCGGTCGCGGCGAGCGCCGACAGTTTGCCTTCCCGCTGGGCAGATGCGGTGCGAGACAACGTCTCTCGGTCCGATGACGATCTTGTCGCCGCGCTTGACCGCAATGTCTCACAGGTGGATCTCGAGCTGACGCCGCCGCCCTGGTGGTGGCTGGCGACGGTCGTGCAGTACGCCTTTGCGCTCAGCGCGGCGGTGGGGGCGGTCTGGTTGGTGCTGCTTGGCGTCGCCGCTGTGGTCGACAACGACTTTGTCGGACCGGTCCCGGTGCTCGGCCTGCCATTGCCGTTGCTGATGGTGGTCCTCGGCCTGCTCTGCGGTGCCCTGGTGACCGCGCTCTGTGCCTGGATGCTGGTGGTGGGTGCTCGCCGCCGGCGGCTCTCGGCGCAGGAGCGATTGAACAGCGCGGTCCAGGTGGTCGCCGAGGAGCGGGTGATGACGCCGATCCGGGTGGTCCTGGACCAGCATCGATTGACTCGGCTGGCGCTGGCCGGGCGGCATGCGGAGCTGGTTTCCCGCCGCACCGGCGGGGCGGCGAGGTCGCGGTCCGGGCCGCCGACTGCGGCGCCGGTGTCCGCGCCGGCCGGTGCATCCAGGGACGCGAGCGTGTGGTCCGACGGCGTGCAGTCGCCGGGGATGGCTCGCGCTTCGTCGGAAGACAGTGGCCCCGAAACGGTTTCGCGGAGGCTGGCGGTCTGATCGGCGTCGTCCGTCGTACTTTCCACAGCCCGCAGGAACGGCTGGTTATCCACAGTTTGGCGCCGTCCCTGCTGTGAGGGTGTCTGCCAGAGCAGGCTCGGGGATGTCCCGGCAGCCGGCCGGGGGATCCTCCAGGAGGGACCTCATGAACGAGATTCAGGTGACTCTGCGCGGCAACGTCGCCACCGAGCCCAGACATGTCCGCTTCGACGACGGCAATACCCTGACCAGTTTCCGGCTGGCCTCGACCGCCCGGCGTTTCGACTTCGGCCGCCAGGAATGGGTGGATAAGGGAACCACCTACGTCAACGTCACCTGCCGACGGGCGATGGCGACCAACGCTGCCACCAGCGTGCGGAAGGGGCAGCCCTTGCTGGTGACCGGCAAGTTGACCGAGCGGCGCTGGTCGAAGAACGACCGGTCCGGTCAGTCACTGGAGATCGCGGCCGAAGGTCTGGGGCACGACCTCACCTACGGCACCAGTCAGTTCGCTCGGATCGTCCGGGCCGAACAGGTCAGACCACCCACCGACGTCTCCGGCCTCACCCTGGTCGACGACACGGAGGCGGAGGACGCTGACGCGCTCGACAGCCCTCCGGAGCTGGGCGAGTGCGAGCTGGTGGACGGCACAGAGTCAATGGACGAGGGGTCCATGGACGGCGGGGCAATGGATGACGGGGCAATGGACGGCGGGGCAATGGACGACGGGTCGATGGTTGCGGGGTCGATGAACGATGGGGAGGTGCCCGATCACCGACTGGATCTGACGGCGACCGGGTGAGCGGACCGCGGTGCCGCTGCCGGGTGCCGCGTCCGGCAGGATGCCGTTCGTGACCGGTCACCTTGTTCATGGCGTCCAGAGCCGAGCCGCCGGGATCGCGCTCGGCGTGCTGGCCGACGCGGTCCTGGGGGACCCGGTGCGCGGTCATCCGGTGGCGGTTTTCGGACGCTGGGCCGGGGCTCTTGAGCGGCGCTGCTACGCGCCGACCCGGGCTCGCGGGGTTGGCTACACGATGGTTGCGGTCGCCGGTCCGGTGCTGCTCGGGCTGACCGCCGAGCGGGCGACGGCGCGCAGCCCGCTCGGTCGGACGCTGGTCACCGCGCTCGCCACCTGGGTCGCGCTCGGCGGCACAAGTTTGGCGCGGGAGGGAATGGCGATGGCGGGTTCGCTGGAAGCCGGAGATCTGCCGGCGGCCCGAGAACGACTGACCCACCTGTGCGCCCGGGATCCGGCCGACCTGCCGGCCGCCGACCTGGCCCGGGCGACGGTCGAGTCGATGGCCGAGAACACGTCCGACGCCGTGGTGGCTCCGTTGCTGTGGGCAGCGGTGGCCGGGGTTCCGGGGGTTCTCGGCTACCGGGCGGTGAACACCCTCGATGCGATGGTCGGCTACCGGTCGCCGCGGTACCTGCGGTTCGGCTGGGCCTCGGCGCGACTCGACGACCTCGTCAATCTGGTGCCGGCCCGGCTGACCGGGGTGCTGACGGTGCTCTGTGCCCCGCTGGTCCACGGTTCGCCGGTCGGGGCCTGGCGAGTGCTTCGGGACGACGGTGCCCGGCATCCGAGTCCGAACGCCGGGCACTGCGAGGCGGCGGCGGCCGGGGCGCTCGGCGTCCGGCTCGGTGGAACGAACGTTTATGCCGGGCAGACCGAGTCTCGGCCGGAAGTCGGGGCCCTCGGGCGGGCACCCGAGGTCCGGGACGTCCGACGCTCGGCCGCGTTGAGCCGGTACGTGGGCCTTGCCGGGGCCGCCGTCGCTGTGGTCGCGGCAGGCGTGCTTAGCCGGCGGAAGGGGGTTCGGTGGTAGCCGGGCTGCGGGGAGCACTGCTGGTGGCCGGCACCACCTCGGATGCGGGCAAGAGCGTTCTGGTCGCCGGGATCTGCCGGTGGCTGGCCCGCCAGGGGGTCAGCGTCGCGCCGTTCAAGGCGCAGAACATGTCGCTGAACTCGTTTGTCACCCGGGGCGGCGCGGAGATCGGCCGAGCCCAGGCGATGCAGGCCCGGGCGGCCGGCGTCGAGCCGGAGGCGGCAATGAACCCGGTGCTGCTGAAGCCGGGCAGCGATCGCAGTTCGCAGGTCGTGGTCATGGGTCAGCCGTTCGCGGAGGCCGGGGCGATGGACTACGGCTCGCTCACCCCGGTCCTGCTGCCGGTGGTGCTGGCGGCACTGGCCGACCTGCGGTCCCGGTTCGACGTGGTGATCTGCGAGGGGGCCGGCAGTCCCACCGAGATCAACCTGCGCCACCGGGACATCACCAACATGGGTCTGGCCCGGGCGGCCGACCTGCCGGTTGTTGTGGTCGGCGACATCGACCGCGGCGGTGTCTTCGCGGCCTTCCACGGCACTCTGGCGCTGCTGGACAGCGCCGACCAGGCGCTGCTCAGCGGATTTGTGATCAACAAGTTCCGGGGTGACCCGGCGCTGCTCGACTCCGGGCTGAGCATGATCCTCAAGGCCACCGGCCGGCCCGTGCTCGGCGTCCTGCCATATCTGCAGGGCCTCTGGCTGGACGTCGAGGACTCGCTCGACCTGGAGAAGGACAGGGGGCCGATGCTCGCCCCGGTCGGGTCGGACGTGCTGCGGGTGGCCGTCCCGCGGTTGCCCCGGCTCTCCAACGTCACCGACGTGGACGCGCTGTCGGTGGAACCCGGGGTCTCGGTTCGGCTCGTGCAGCACGGCGCCGAGCTGGCCGGTTGCGATCTTGTTGTGCTGCCGGGTTCGCGGGCGACCGTCAGCGACCTGGCCTGGCTGAGGTCCACCGGGCTGGCCGATGCGCTGGTGAAGCATGCGCGGGCGGGTCTGCCGGTGCTCGGGATCTGCGGCGGTCACCAGATGCTCGGCCGATTGATCGCGGACGACGTGGAATCGCGAGCCGGCGAGGTGCCCGGCCTCGGGTTGCTGCCCACCCGGACCGACTTCGGAGCCGCCAAGGTGCTGGCCCGCCCGTCCGGAGTCGCCTTCGGGCATCCGGTCGAGGGCTACGAGATCCATCACGGCGTCGTCCGGCTCGACCCGGCGGCCCCGGCTGCACAGAGGGCTGCCGCCGAACCCTTCCTGGACGGCTGGCGGCTCGGGTCGGTCTGGGGCACAACCTGGCACGGAGCCCTGGAGAACGACGACTTCCGGCGGGCGTTGCTCGCAGAGGTGGCAACCGCGGCCGGTCGCACGGGGTTCATACCGGCTCCGGACACCTCGTTCGCCCAGCTGCGGGAGGCGCGGCTGGATTCGCTCGCCGATGCGGTGGCCGATCACCTCGACCTGTCCGCGCTGCGCCGCCTGATCTACCGGGGAGCCACCCCTGACCTGCCATTTGTTCCACCCGGGGCGCCCTGACCAACCGCCCGACCGATGCCGGAGAGATGCCGGGGATACCGGGGCCGGCTGCGTGCCGGCATCGGCTCGCGGCAGCCCCGTGGCCTGTCGCCAACCTGGACCGATTCCACAGCGGGCGGCCCCGGAATCCTGCCGCGCAGACCACGACGGCCCGAGACATACTCGGACCGTCGCAGTCAGCGAGGGGCAGCTCACCCGAAGCCGTGCCCGCGGCGGGGGAGCAGCCCTCTTGATGCTGGACCAAAAGCCGCCCGCATACTTCGGCCGCTTTCCACAAGAATCCGGTACTTTATTGGACAATTGGTCCAAGTGGATTCGGCAAGGAGGCGTCGGATGGTCGAGCGCCTCGAGCCCTTCGCCCAGCGTCAATTGGCCGATGTCGACGCCCTGCTCGCGCCGATGATGACCAGCCTGACCGCGCAACTGCCGATGGTCCAGGACCTGTCGGAGAAGCTGAAGGTCGAGCTGCTGGACTGGCTGCGCCGAGTCACCACCGCAGGCCTGAAGATCGTCGCGGCCGGCGGTCCGCTGGACGCGCTCGGCCCGATGATCGAGCTGAGGGCGCGTCGGCGTCGAGCACAGGGTGCCAGCCTGCAGCAGACGCTGAAGGCGTACGAGGTCGCCCAGCAAGCGCTGCTCGACGTCCTCAGCGCCCAGCTTCGCGGGCACCCGCGGGAGGCGTCCCTGTTCCCGCAGCTGACCAGTCGACTGCTGGAGTTCCAGCGGGTCACCACGATGGCGGTGACGGCCGGCTACACCGGCGCCACCGAACCGCGCGGCCGGGACCGGGTGGCCGACGTCCAGGCCCTGCTGGAGATCCGGGTCGGCCGGCGCGAGGCCGCTCCCGAGGACCGCGACCTGGGGGCACGGCTCGGCCTGAGTCGGCCGCTCAAGGAGGTGACGGTGAGCGGTGACCTGGGCGCCGAGCTGGACGACACTGTTCGTGCCACCGCCCGGGCGAACCCGTGGGGCGTCGTCGGTGGTCTGGACGGCCGGGTGGTGGCCCTGACCATGCGCACGCCGCAAGGATTTCCGGAGCCGGCCGGCACGTCCCAGCTGCCCGAGGTGGCGGAGCCGCCGGTGGTCGAGGCGGCGGTCACCGCAGCCGGCAAGGCGGCGGATGTCGCGGCCGCGCTCGGCACCGACCGATTCACCGCCGCCGAAACGGCACCGCTGGCGGCAATGATGGACCTGCCGGAGCTGGAGCGGGACGCCTTCATCGAAGGCTGCTTCGGGGCGCTGCCGACAACCGCTCGCGGCCGCTCGCTGCTGACCTCGGTCTCCGCCGCGCTGACCTACGGCCGGCCGGGCGACGCGGCACGGGCCCTGCACGTCCATCGGCACACCCTGGACTACCGGCTCGGCCGGTTCCGCACCGAGACCGGTCTCGACCTGAACGATCCGACCACCCGCTTCCGGTGCTCCATCGGGCTGTTCCTGATCGGGCTGATGCCGCATCGCCCGGAGTTGGTCGGCCCGGCCTCGCCGTGATGTGACAGGATCCAGAAACGACGAGTGCGGAGGAACTCCGGTGAGTCGGGCGGTCTGATCGCCCGTCGATTCCGGGGCGGTCCCGCCACTGTGACCGGGAAGGGCGCTCCCGCAGCACGCCACTACGGCCGAGGACGGCGGTGGGAAGGCAGGGGAGGGCTCGACGAGCTCGAGGAGAGATCTTCTCGAGCTCGATACCGGGAGCCAGGATATTCCGCCTCGTCACTGCGCCCGCCGGGTGCGGTGCTCGGACGATGGGCGTGGAGACCCGTCGAGAGTTGAAGGGATATTCGCGTGCGGGCTTACCCGCTCACAGCGGTCGTCGGAATGGACGACCTGGTGCTTTCGCTGCTGCTCACCGCGGTTGCCCCGGAGGTCGGCGGCGTCCTGGTCCGGGGCGAGAAGGGCACCGCCAAGTCGACGGCGGTCCGGGCCCTCGCCGCCCTGCTGCCCCCGGTCAGCGTGATTCCCGGGTGCCGGTTCGCCTGCGATCCCAAACAACCCGATCCGGGGTGCCCGGACGGTCCGCATGCCGGTGGCGTCGACGAGCGCCCGGCTCGGCTGGTGGAGCTGCCGGTCGGTGCCACCGAGGACCGGTTGCTGGGTTCGCTGGACCTGGAGCGGGCCCTGTCCGCCGGGGTCCGCGCGTACGAGCCGGGCCTGCTGGCGGCCGCGCACCGCGGCATTCTCTACGTCGACGAGGTCAACCTGCTGCACGACCACCTGGTGGACGTGCTGCTCGACGCCGCCGCGATGGGTCGGGCGCACATCGAGCGCGAGGGCATCTCGATCACCCACGCTTCGCGGTTCGTGCTCGTCGGCACCATGAATCCGGAAGAGGGCGAACTACGCCCGCAGCTGCTCGACCGGTTCGGCCTGACCGTCGAGGTCCGGGCCAGCCGGGATCCCGACGTCCGGGCCGAGGTGGTGCGTCGTCGGTTGGCGTACGACGCTGACCCGGACGGGTTCGCGGCCGGCTGGCGGGAGGCCGAGCAGCTGCTGTCCGCGCGGATCGCCGCCGCCCGCGAGCTGCTGGTCACGGTGGAGCTGCCGGACGCCGTGCTCCGCCAGATCACCGCCGTCTGCGCGGCTTTCGACGTGGACGGGATGCGCGGCGATCTGGTGGTGGCTCGGGCCTCCCGAGCGCACGCTGCCTGGTGCGGCCGGGATGTCGTCAACACCGAGGACGTCCGGGTCGCGGCCCGGTTCGCGCTGCCGCATCGGCGTCGCCGTGACCCGTTTGATGCTCCCGGAATTGACGACCAGCGCCTCGAGCAGGCCCTGGCGGATTCCGCTCCCGAGGAACCGCAGGATCCGGACGACGGGCCGGACCAGCCGGACGGCGGCGGTCCCGAGGGCGGTCCGAGCGGCGGTCCCGGGGAGAGCCCGGGCGACGGGACGCCGGAGGGCGGGACCCTGGACGCCAACAGCTCTGACAGCTCCAACAGCTCCAACAGCGGCCCTGGTGAGGGAGATCGGCCGTCGTCCGGGCCGGCCCCGGGTGGGGGCCCGCCCGTGTCGGCAGGCTCCCCGTACCGGGTGAAGCCGCTGCGCGTTCCGGGGCTCGGCCAGGGTGCCTCCGGTCGCCGGTCCCGGGCGATCACCCCGGTCGGGCGCACGGTCGCCACCCGCCCGATCACCGGCGGGGCCGGCACGAGCGCCACCAGCACCCGCGCCCTGCACCTGCCGGCCACCCTGCTCGCCGCTGCACCGCACCAGCGGGCCCGGGGCCGCGGCACCGGCGGGCTCCTCCTGCACCGCGGTGACCTGCGGGTTGCCGTGCGCGAAGGGCGGGAGGGCAACCTCGTACTGTTCTGCGTGGACGCGTCCGGTTCGATGGCCGCCCGGAAGCGGATGACGGCGGTCAAGGGTGCGGTGCTGTCCCTGCTGCTGGATGCCTATCAGCGCCGCGACCGGGTCGGCCTGGTCACCTTCCGGGGTTCGAGCGCCGAGGTGGCACTGCCGCCGACCGGAGCGGTTGAGGCGGCCCGGGCCCGGTTGGACGTGCTGCCGACGGGAGGCCGCACCCCGCTGACCGCGGGCCTGCAGCGGGCCCGGCAGGTGATCGCCACCGAGCGAATCCGGGATCCGCAGCGCCGGCCGCTGCTGATCGTCGTCACCGACGGTCGGCACACCTCCGGCGCCGACCCGGCTCGGATCGCAGCCGAACTGGCTCGGACCGGGGTCCGCAGCGTCGTCGTCGACTGCGAACGCGGCCCGGTCCGGCTCGGCCTGGCCGGCCGCCTCGCCGGCTATCTCGCCGGTGACCTCGTCACCCTGGACGACCTGCGCGCCGAAACGTTGGCCGGACTCGTCCGCGAGCACACCGGCACCCAACTCAGGAGCGCGTAATGCCACAGGGACAACCGGTTTCGGTTCCGGCCGATGGCCTGACCACCCGGCAGCGCCGGAACCGGCCGCTGCTCGTCGTCCACACCGGGGTGATGAAAGGCAAGTCCACCGCCGCCTTCGGGCTTGCCCTGCGGGGCTGGACCCAGGGCTGGTCGATCGGCGTCTTCCAGTTCGTGAAGTCGGCGAAGTGGAAGGTCGGCGAAGAAACCGCGTTCAAGGCGCTCGGCCGGCTGCACGAGGAAACCGGTGAGGGAGGCCCGGTTTCCTGGCAGAAAATGGGCGAGGGCTGGTCCTGGTCACGCAAGCCCGGCTCGGACGAGGAGCACGCGGTCGCGGCGCTCGAGGGGTGGCGGGAGATTCAGCGCCGGCTCGCGGCCGAGCAGCATGGTCTGTACGTGCTGGACGAGTTCACCTACCCGATGAAGTGGGGCTGGGTGGACGTCGACGAGGTGGTTGAGACTCTGCGCGACCGGCCAGGGCACCAGCATGTCGTCATCACCGGTCGCAACGCCGACCCGAAACTGATCGACGCCGCCGACCTGGTGATGGAGACGACCAAGATCAAGCACCCAATGGACGAGGGTCAAAAGGGTCAGCGGGGAATCGAGTGGTAGCCAGGCTCGTGGTCGCGGCCCCGGCCAGCGGGCACGGCAAGACCAGCGTGGCGACCGGGCTGCTCGCCGCCTTCGCCGCCCGCGGCCTGCAGGTCAGCCCGCACAAGGTGGGGCCGGACTACATCGATCCCGGGTACCACGCGCTGGCCGCCGGTCGCCCGGGCCGGACGCTCGACCCCTGGCTGGTCGGTACGGAACGCATCGTCCCGCTGTTCCGGCACGGCGTCGCCACCCCCCGGCCCGCCGAGCTGGCGGTGATCGAGGGCGTGATGGGCCTGTACGACGGTGCCGCCGGACGCGGGGAGTTCGCCTCGACCGCCCAGGTCGCCCGGTTGCTGTCGGCGCCGGTGCTGCTGGTTGTCGACAGCACCGCGATGGGTCGCTCGGTGGCCGCGCTGGTGGCCGGATTCGCCGGCTTCGACCCACAGGTGCGGATCGGTGGGGTGATCCTGAACCGGGTCGGCTCCGACCGGCACGAAATGATCCTGCGCGAGGCGCTCGCCGAGATCGGCGTCCCGGTACTCGGTGCGCTGCGCCGGCACGACGCGCTGGCCACGCCGTCCCGCCACCTCGGGCTGGTCCCGGTCGCGGAACGCTCGGCCGAAGCGGTCGCCACCGTCCGGGCGCTCGGTGAGGTGGTCGCCGCCGCCGTCGACCTGGACGCGGTGCTGGCGCTGGCCCGGTCGGCCGGGCCGCTGTCCGGGCCGGTCTGGAACCCGGCCGACGAGGTGGCCCCGACCTCGGCCGGTCCCCGCCCGATCATTGCGGTTGCCGGTGGTGCCGCCTTCACCTTCTCGTACGCTGAAACCTCGGAACTCCTCTCCGCGGCCGGTGCCGACGTCGTCACGGTCGACCCGTTGAACGACGAGGCCCTGCCGGCCGGCACCTCCGGCCTGGTGATCGGGGGTGGGTTTCCCGAGGTGCACGCCAACCGGCTGGCGGCCAACCAGTCGATGCGGACCGCGGTCGCGGCGCTTGCGGCGTCCGGCGCGGCGATCGCTGCCGAGTGCGCCGGATTGTTGTACCTTGCACGATCCCTGGACGGGCAGCCGATGTGCGGGGTGCTGCCGTCGACGGCGGGCATGACACAGCAGCTGACACTGGGTTACAGAGAGGCGACAGCGATGTCCGACTCGATCCTGGCCAGAGCCGGAACCGTGGTCCGCGGCCACGAGTTCCACCGGACTGCGTGTACGCCGTCTGCTGGTACCGGCGAGCCTGACAGTGGTACCAGCGCGGCCTGGCGCTGGTCCGGGTCCGACGGCATTGATCGCAGCGAGGGCTTTGTCCACGGCGCCCAGGGCATCCAGGGTGTCCGTGGCACCGTGCACGCCTCGTATCTGCACCTGCACTGGGCCGGAGTGCCCGGCGCCGCCGACGGCGTGGTGGCCGCCGCCCGAGCCGCCGCTCCTTCCCGAGCCGCCGACCGCAGCCGCACAGTCCGGACCGGCGGATGACAGCCAACCGCGCAAAGCCGCGCGGAAACCCGCTGCCACCACTGGAAACCACCGGACCGTTGACCGGCGGCATCTCGATCGCCGCCCTGGGCGCGTCGGTCAACAGCGCCCGACCGGTGGACCGGATCGTGGTCGGGATCGGCGCCCGGCGCGGGGTCCGGATCCGCGATCTCCGGATGGCGCTGGGTGAATGCCTGGCCGCGGCCGGCGTCCGGGCCGGGGACCTCGTCGCGATCGTCTCCGTCGACGCCAAGCGGGCCGAGCCGGCACTGCAGGAACTCGCCGAGCTGCTGCACATTCCACTGCGCACGTTGTCCGCCGCCCAGCTGGCCGGCCAATCGGTGCCCAACCCGTCCGCGGTGGCCCAATCGGCGGTGGGGACTCCGTCCGTCGCCGAGGCCGCGGTGCTTGCCTTCGGCGGCACCCTGATCGTGCCCAAGTACGCCTCCCGGACCGTCACGATCGCCGTCGGCCGATTGCCGGTCGGCACCGGGCCGGTCGCCGAGCCGATCCCGAAGCGCGCCCTCGACGATCTGTACTTCGAGGATCTGAACCACCACGGGGACGCCGAAATCGCGCCCGGACTGGTCGATCTCGCGGTGAACGTGCGGCCGACCCCGGTCTGGTTGCGGGACCGGCTGCGGGACGCCGTCGACCGGTTGGCCGGCTATCCGAACCCGGCCCCGGCCACCGCCGCGGTCGCCGCCCGGCATGCGCGTCCGGTCGAGCAGGTCCTGCTCACCGCGGGTGCGGCGGAAGGCTTCGTGTTGCTCGCCCGCGCCCTGGCACCACACCGTGCGGTTGTCGTCCACCCGCAGTTCACCGAGCCGGAGGCGGCATTGAACGCCGCCGGGCACTCGGTGCAGCGGGTCGTTCTGGAACCGCCCTTCGTGCTGCACCCGGAACTCGTCCCGGACGACGCGGACCTGGTGTTCATCGGTAACCCGACCAACCCGACCTCGGTGCTGCACCCGATCGGAAGCCTGCTCGCGCTGGCCCGCCCCGGCCGCGTGCTCGTCGTCGACGAGGCGTTCATGGACGCCGTACCGGGCGAACCGGCCACGCTGTCCGGCAGCCCGGAACGGCCGGCCCCGTACATCCCCGGGCTGGTGGTGATCCGCAGCCTGACCAAGACCTGGGGGCTGGCCGGCCTGCGGATCGGCTATCTGCTGGGCGAACCGGCTCTGCTGGCCGCCTGCCGGGCGGTGCAGCCGCTCTGGTCGGTCGGCTCGATCGGGCTGGAAGCGGCGATCGCCTGCAGCACGCCGCAGGCCCTGGCCGAGGTCGACCAGATCGCTCTCGCCGCGGAGGACGAGCGGAAGTTCCTGCTCAACGCCCTGGGCAGGCTGACCGACATCGAGTTGGGCGCCCCACCGCAGGCACCGTTTGTGCTGCTGCGGGTGCTCGGTCCGGATCCCGTCGGGGTCCATCAGCGACTGCGGGCCGACGGCTGGGCGGTCCGCCGAGCCGACACCTTCCCCGGCTTGGCCCCTGGCTGGCTGCGGATCACGGTCCGCGACCGGGCCACCTCCGAGGACTTCGCCGTCGCGCTCGATCGCGCCATCCACCCGACGCCCGACGGTGCTCCGCCGAAGACCATCGACCTTCGAGACCCCGCCGTCCCGCAGTACCGCGAACACCAGCAGGAGTCGACATGACCACACCCGAGATCCCGGCCGGTGGCCTGCTGGCCCGCACCCTGCAGGCGGTGCACCCGGCGGACGCCGCGTCGCTGTCGGCCGCGCGCGACCGACAGAACCGGCTGACCAAACCACTCGGCGCGCTCGGCGTGCTGGAGGACGTCTCGATCCGGCTGTCCGGGATCGCCGGTACCTGCCCGCCGCCGATGCCGGAGCCGGCCGCCGTCGCGATCTTCGCTGCCGACCACGGCGTGCACGCCCAGGGCGTCTCACCCTGGCCGCAGGAGGTGACCCGGCAGATGGTCGCCAACTTCGTCGCCGGCGGCGCTGCAGTGAACGCCCTCGCCCGGCAGATGACCGCGGCCGTGCTGGTGGTCGACGTCGGGGTTGGCACCGCCCTCACCGGGCTGGTCCCGGCCGAGGCAATGGTGGCCGATGCGACCGCGATCACCCCGGACGCCGCCCTGCTGCTGGACCGGGCGGTCCGCCGGGGCACCGCCGATCTCAGCGTTGGACCGGCCATGACCCGGGACGAGGCGATCGCCGCGGTCGAAGTCGGGATCACGGTTGCCGCGGAGCTCGTCTCGGCCGGCTACCGCTGCCTGCTCACCGGGGACATGGGGATCGCCAACACCACCGCCTCCGCAGCGCTGATCGCGGCGCTCACCGGATATGGCCCGGGCCTGGTCACGGGCCGGGGAACCGGCATCGACGACGCCACCCACGCGCACAAGGTGCAGGTGGTGGCGACCGCGCTGGAACGGCACGCCGCCGTCATCGCCGACGGCGACCCGATCGAGGTGCTCGCCGCGCTCGGCGGGCTGGAGCACGCCGCCCTGGCCGGGTTCATCCTCGGCGCGGCCGAGCGTCGGGTGCCGGTGATCCTGGACGGGGTGATCGCGGGCGCCGCAGCGCTGATCGCCGCCGCTCTCGCCCCGGCCGCGCTGGATGCCTGCGTGGCCGGGCACCGCTCCGCCGAACCGGGACACACCGTGGCTTTGGTAGCGCTCGGCCTCACCCCGCTGGTCGACCTGGAGCTGCGGCTCGGCGAGGGCACCGGCGCTGTGCTGGCGTTGCCACTGGTCCAGGCGGCGGTCGCCGCGCTCCGGGAGATGTCGACCTTCGACGCCGCCGGAGTGACAGAAAAGAGTTCTTGACACAATGCCGCAGGTGGATACCCCCTACCTGGCAGGCCTGGACCTCCGTGACCGGCGGGTGGTCGTGGTGGGAGGTGGCACCGTCGCCCAGCGCCGGCTGCCGACGCTGCTGGACGTAGGTGCGCAGGTGGAGCTCGTCTCGCCGGAAGCCACGCCCGCGGTGGAGGGCATGGCCCAGGCCGGTGAGCTGCACTGGCACCAGCGGCGCTACGCCGAGGGCGACCTGGCGGACGCCTGGTATGTGCTCGCGCTGACCGACGACACCGAGGTGAACGCCGCGGTGGTGGCCGAGGCGACCCGGCGGCGGATCTTCTGCGTCCGTGCGGACGACGGCACTGCCGGCACCGCCTCCACCCCGGCGAGCGCGGAGTGGCACGGTCTGCGGATCGCCGTCGCCAGCGGGCAGCTCTCCAAGCGACCGCCGATCAGCGGCGGCCACGACCCGATACGGGCGGCCTCGGTGCGAGACGGCGTCCTGGACTGGCTGCGTTCCGAGGCGGGTGAACGGTTGCTGGACAGTCCGGGGTCGCGCTCGCGGTCGCGCACCGCGCTGCCCGGGGTGGCGCTGGTCGGCGGTGGCCCGGGTGATCCGGAGTTGATCACCGTCCGCGGTCGTCGGCTACTGGGTCAGGCCGACGTTGTTGTCGTCGACCGGCTCGGCCCGCGCACCCTGCTCGGGGAGCTCTCACCGGACGTCGAGGTGATCGACGCGACCAAGCTGCCACGCGGCCGGTTCATGGCCCAGGAGGCGATCAACGCCTGCCTGGTCGAGCGGGCCCTGGCCGGGAAGTTCGTCGTCCGGCTCAAGGGCGGTGACCCGTATGTCTTCGGCCGCGGCTCCGAGGAGTTCGCGGCCTGCGTGGCGGCCGGCGTGCCGGTCACCGTGGTCCCCGGGCTGAGCAGCGCGATCGCGGTCCCGGCGCTGGCCGGGATCCCACTCACGCACCGCGGCGTCGCGCACGAAGCGGTGATCGTCTCCGGGCACCTGCCGCCGGGACACCCCGAGTCGATGGTCGACTGGACGGCGCTGGGTCGGCTCAGCGGCACGATCGTGGTCCTGATGGGGGTGCAGAACCTGCCGGCGATCGCCGTTGTGCTGCGGGAGAACGGCCGGGAGGGCGCGACCCCGGTGGCCGTTGTGCAGGACGGTTCGATGCCCGCCGAGAAGATCACCCTGGGCACCCTGGACAGCATCGCGGAGCTCTCCGAGCAGGCCGGAGTCCGGGCCCCGGCGATCATCGTCATCGGTGGCGTCGTCGCCCAGCGTCAATAGCCTCCAGATTCACAACCTCCAGATTCACACTGTCCAGATTCATTCTGGGCGGGGGACCACGAGGACCGGGTTGACGGAACGGCGCATCAATCGGGAGGAGACGCCGCCGAGCAGCACCCGACGCACCGGGCCGTAGGCCCGCGAACCGCAGACCAGCAGGTCGATGTCCGGCAGGTCGGCGAGCAACCGGACCACATCACCGACCAGCAGGCTGGCGCTGACCTGCAAGCCCTTGGTCATCGTTGCCGCCTCGTCGAGGGAGCTCTGAACCCCTTCGCGAACCGTTGCTGCATAGGCCTTTTCGCCGTCCACCCCAACCAGCCAGGGGACGACGCTGGCCTCTTCGGCGACCGCCGTGAAGAGGTGCAGCGAGGATCCGGTGCGGCCGGCGATATCGGCCGCCGTCTGCAAGGCGAGCATCCCTTCGCTGGTGGCCAGGTAGGCGACACCGATCCTGGCCGGTCCCTTCCAGCCGTCCGCCGCCAGGCCTTTGGGCGCCACAGCGATCGGGCGCTCGGCCCCGGACAGCAACCGACTGGCGGTGCTGCCCGCGAAGACCCGGCGCTCGAACCCCTCGGTCGCCGCCGAACCGACAACGATCATCGTCGCCGACTCCGCGTCCGCGACGTCGTGCAGGCCGCGCGCCGCCGAGGACGACGGCACCAGCCGATACTCGATCGCGGTGGCTCGCGTGTTCAGCTTCAATTCCTCGACCTGGCGCTCGGCGGTGGCCAGGACCGCGGTCGACGCGGCCCGCCGATCCGCCACCCATTCGGCGTCCACCCGCCCGGCCCCGATCGGGGCCGGGGAGGCGTGCACCTTCGCGACGATCACCGGCAAGCCGAGGGCCGTGCCGAGCCCGATGCCCAGGGTGAGGGCATCGGTACCCGAGCTGTCGGCGTCGTACCCGATGATCACCGGGCCGGTCAGGACGGTTTCGGTAGTGGACTCAGTCATCGTCGGCTCACCCGTCGGTCGGCCGGGTCGGGGCGCTTTCCTCGGTCCGCAGCCGCGAGTGGCTGTAACCGTAGAACACGTAGATCAGGAGTCCGACAGCCAGCCAGATCACGAACCGGATCCAGGTGGTCACCGGCAGGTCGGACATCAGGTAGATCGCGAACGCGATGCCGAGCAGCGGCAGCACCGGGGACCACGGCACCCGGTAAGGCCGGGGCATGTCCGGGCGGGTCCGACGCAACACGATGACGCCGATGTTGACCAGCACAAAGGCGAACAGGGTGCCGATGTTGACCAGCTTCACGATCTCGCTGAGGGGCACCAGCGCCGCCAGGATCGCGATCAGGATGCCCATCCCGAAGGTCAGCCGGGCCGGCGTGCCGTACCGCGGGTGGACCTTGCCCAGGCTGCGTGGCAGCAGCCCGTCGCGGCACATGGCAAAGAAGATCCGAGTCTGCCCGTACATGATCACCAGCACCACGCTGGTGATCGCGACCAGAGCCCCGAACGACAGCACCGCCGCTGCCCAGCTGATCCCGGCTCCTTCGTCCAGGGCCGCCGCCAGGGGCGCGTCGCTGGCGGCGAGCTGCTCCGGACTGGCGATGCCGATCGCCCCGATGGAGACCAGGACATAGAACAGCGTGCAGATTCCGAGCGATCCGATGATCGCCAACGGCAGGTCACGCTTGGGATTGTTGGCTTCCTCGCTGCCGGTCGAAACCGCGTCGAAGCCGATGAAGGCGAAGAAGATGATCGCCGCTGCCGCGGTGATCCCGTCCCGACCATGCGGGGCGAAGTTCTCGAAGTTCTTCGTGCCGAAGTTGGCGAAGGCGATGACCAGGAAGAAGACCAGCACGGAAAGCTTGATCGCGACCATGACCAGGTTGGCGGCCGCGCTTTCCCGGGTACCGCGGATCAGCAGCAGCATGATCGCCAAGGTGATCAGCACGGCTGGCAGGTTGAACACTCCGCCGTCTTCGGGTGAGAGCGCGATCGCATCGGGGAGGGCGAATCCGAAGGCGGAATCGAAGAAGGCGTTGAGGTTGCCGCCCCACCCGACGGCGATCGCCGCCACCGACACCCCGTACTCCAGAATCAGGTCCCAGCCGATGATCCATGCGGTGAGCTCGCCGAGGGTGGCGTAGCTGTAGGTGTAGGCGCTGCCCGAGACCGGGATCGCGGAGGCCAGTTCCGCGTACGACAGGGCGGAGAAGACGCAGGCCACCGCCGCCAGGATGAAGGAAATGATCACCGCCGGGCCGGCTACCTTGGCGCCCTCGCCGATCACGACGAAGATCCCGGTGCCGATGATCGCGCCCACGCCCATCGCCGTCAGCTGCAGGGCGCCGACAGAGCGCTTGAGTCCTTCGCCCTCCTCTTCGGTGGCGGCGACGAGTTCTGAAACATCTTTGATCGCAAAAGCCTTGCTGACGAATCCACGTCCAGGGCCGGTGCCTGGGGATCCGATACCTGGTTGAACGCTGCTGGACAAGGGCCACCTCCGAGAATGCCGGTGGTCAGAAACCGCGCCGGCGCGGTCTCGCCGGAGTAGAAGCTGGCCGGAAGGAAGATCACTCAGAAGTTCTCTGGTAATGCCGCGATAAGGACGTTCGGATGAACGCAGAACGATGGTCCGATGAAGATAGATCGAGTTTGCCGGTTTGTCGTTTGTTCGCGGCCAGTCGATCGGTGACCGGTCGCGACCTGGTCCAGGGGGCATCGGTGCGCGCCCTGGGCGAGGGCATCGGTTCGCGTTCGGTCGTCCCGACGGCGAAGCTGGAGCGATGGACGATGTCGCCGACGTACTGATCGTGGGAGCCGGGCCGGCCGGTGCCACAGCTGCCCTGGCGGCGCTGCGGGCCCGGCCAGACGCCACCGTCCGACTGCTCGACGCGGCCGGCTTTCCGCGGGACAAGGCCTGCGGTGACGGCATCGCCCCGCACGCCCTGCTCGAACTGGAAGCCCTCGGCGTCCGTGACCTGACCGCCGGCCACCAGCCGGTGAGCTGGCTCGACCTGCGCACCCCCGGCGGTGTCCGGGTGCTGGCTCGCCCGCCGCGGCCGAACTACGTGATTCCCCGGAAGCTGTTTGATGCCCGGATCGTCGCGGCAGCCGTCGATGCCGGGGCGACGCTGGTGCAGCATCGGGTGCGCCGGATCGAACTGCGCCGGATCGGTCTGGGTGACGAGGTCGTGGTGCTGGACGGCGAGTTCGCCGGTCGGGTACTGATCGCCGCCGACGGCGCCAATTCGGTGCTGCGCAGGGCGATTGGGCTACCCCGCAACCCCGACGACCAGCTGGCGGTCGCGGTCCGCGGCTATGCCGTTGAGCATCTCGACGACCGGCCGATCGACGCCGGCCCGGCCCAGCTGATCGATATGCAGGACCAAGCCTGGCCGGCGTACGTCTGGTCGTTCCCGCTCGCCGACGGTTCGGGCCGGGCCAACATCGGCTACGGGCGGCTGCGTTCTCAGCTCTCCGCCCGCCGTCAACTCTGGGGCGAACTGGAGCGACTGCTGCCGGATCAGCCGGGTGCGGACCTGCGCGCCCACCACCTGCCGCTGTCCACCTGGCGACCGCGACAGCCGGACGGCCGGGTGCTGCTCGTCGGCGATGCGGCGTCGTTGATCAACCCGCTCACCGGGGAAGGGATCTTCTACGCCGTCCGCTCCGGGCGGCTGGCCGGTGCTGCGGCGGTCAGTCCGGGCGGGCGGGCCGCCGGTGCCGTTTACCGACAGGCGCTGAACGGATCCCTGGGGCGGCACCTGCGGCACACCTCGGCGCTGGCCCGGTTGTCCCGGCACCGACCGGCCCTCGATGCCGCGCTCGCCGCGGCCGGCACCCGACCAGCGATGCTGGATCGCCTGGTGGATGTCGGCCTCGGCGACGGGCTGGTGCCGGCCGCCCTGCTGCCGGTCACGGCCGGCACCTACCTGCGCAGACTCGGCCGCAGGGCACCCAGTTCTGCCGACTGATCAGGGTTTTCGAGCGGGATCAGGGTTTCCAGTGCGGGTCCCGGCCGGAGAAGCCGAGCAGCCGATCCAGGGCCGGCGCGTCGTCCGGAACCGGCACGATCACGCCGAAGTCCTTATCCGGACCCCGGTATTCATCGGTCAGCATGTTCGGCGCGAATTCCAGGGCATTCTCGACGGCGGCGACCGGCGGGTTCCACGGCTGGCCGGTGGCGCTGGCCAGATCGTTGCCATGGGTCAGGTACTCCCAGAGCGCCATTCGGAGCATCGACTCGCCGGGCATACTGGCCTGGATCATCAGCACCGAACGCTCGGCCACCCCGTTGTCGACGGCGGTGGCGATCCTCGCGGCAGCCGATCGGACCACGTCCGCCGCGGCCTGCGGGTCATCGGGTGCGGTGGCACTCTTCGGGTCTGGACGATCGGTGGAACCCTCCGGATCGTTGAACGCGGCACCGAAATACGTCACCCAGCCAAGCACGTGCGCCCGGAGCGCAGCGACATCGAAGTCGGTGCACGGCGTCGGGTCGGTGAACTGCTCGGGGCGAACCTTGGCGACAACATCGGCGAGATCATTGAGGACCGGCTCGATCAGCCGGCCGGCGTCCGTGGAGGTGGTCATGAACTTCAGGCTAGTCACGCCGCGCCCGGTGGTCTTGAAGAATCGCGACAGATGACTAGCGTCGTAGGAGTGAACCAGCCAAAGGGCCCCAGCGTCTCGCAGGACAGCCGCGGCATCGTCGATCCCGGGCAGTTCCAGGAGAAGGTCACGCTGACCCGGTATCCACCTGGCTCGGCGCTGGGCGGGTTGATCGAGTTCTTCTGGGTGGTTTCCTACGATTTGCCCGAGGGTGCGGTGCACAGCCAACAAGTGATCACCCACCCGTGTGTCAACGTGAGTGTGGCCCACGGACAGGTCGAGGACGACGGCCGACCACGTCCGCTGGAGGCGACGCTGACCGGGGTCACCCGGCAGCTGTACACCCGGCGGATCGCCGGTACCGGTTGGGGAGTGGCCGCCAAGAGCACACCGGGCGGGTTCGGCGCCTTTGTTGCCGGGCCGGTCGCGGAGCTGACGGACCGGGTCGTCCCGCTCGGTGAGGTTCTCGCACTGGACGAGACGGCGCTGATCGCCGAGATCGCGGCGGCCGAGACCGAGGTCGCTCGGGTCGCGATCCTGCGGGCGCTGCTGACCACGTTTGTCGAGGCCGCCGACCCGGATCGGAAGCGGGTCGCGCTGGAGGTGGCCGCGGTGGCCGCCTTGGCCGAGCGCGACCGGTCGCTGCGCAAGCTCGATGACCTGGCTGCCGCCTCCCGGATCGGAGCCCGCACCTTGCAGCGGATGTTCCACGAGTTCGCCGGGATCTCGCCGACCTGGGTGCTGCGCCGGTACCGGCTGCTGGATGCCGCGGAAACGGTCCGCCACGGCCGGCCCGTGGTCTGGGCGCAGGTGGCCGCCGATCTCGGCTACAGCGATCAGGCCCACCTGGTCCGCGACTTCCGGGCCGCGGTCGGCACCACCCCGGCTGCCTATGCCGCCCAGCAGTACGCCTTTTGACCGGCCCTCAATCGAGCCTACTGACTACGGAATCAGCAGGGGCAGCAATCCACAGGTCGGGAATCGCCGTGGACCGAAAGGCCCGGCTGTGGCACGGTCAGTGTTGTGCCTGAGCCATCTTTCGTTCCCGCCGCCCAGCTCTCCGACGCGTTCTACCGGGAGGTGGTTCGTCCTTTGCTGGCCGGCCAGTCGCACGGCGCAGCCCTGCTCGGCCGCGGCTCGGAGGTGCTCGGCTATGACACACCGCGCTCCACCGACCATGACTGGGGCCCACGGCTGCTGGTTTTCCTGGACGACCAAGGCCGAGCCGAGGAGTTCGCTCAGAGCATCGAAAGTCGCCTACCAGAAACCTTTCACGGCTGGCCTGTTCGGTTCGGTTCGGACCGCTCCCCGGTGGCGCATCGAGTCACGGTGACGACGTTGCAGGCCTGGCTCAAGAATCAGTTGGGCGTCGACGCCAGTTCCGGGATGTCGCTACTGGACTGGCTTCTCACCCCGCAGCAGCAATTGCTCGGCGTCGTGGCCGGGGCGGTGTATGCGGACCACACCGGTGCCCTGGGCAAAGTCAGAACGGAGTTGGCCTGGTACCCGGAGCAGGTCTGGCGTTGGCTGTTGGCCTGCCAGTGGCATCGGGTCGCCCAGGAGGAGGCTTTTGTCGCCCGCACCGCCGAAGTTCGCGACGAGACCGGCTCTGCGGTGATCGCGGCCCGGCTGGTCCGCGACCTGATCCGGTTGGCGATGCTGCTCGATCGCAGGTACGCGCCCTACCAGAAGTGGCTCGGGACGGCCTTCGCCGACGGTCGGCATCCGGACGGCCTGCCGGAGAGCCTCGCCGGTGCCCTGCGCGCCCGAGGCATATCCCAGCGGGAGGAATCGTTGGCCCGCGCCTATTCCGCCCTTGCGGATCGGCACAACAGCACCGGCCTCACCGCCGAGGTGGATCCCCGCACGCGCGCTTATCACGAGCGGCCGACTCGGGTCCTGATGGCCGACCGGTTCACCGAGGCGACCCTGAGCACGGTCACCGATCCGAAGCTCCGCGCGCTGCCCCTGGTCGGCGGGGTCGACCAGGTCGTCGACAACACCGACGTGCTGTCCGACCCGGTCAGCTGCCGCCGGCTGGCCGGACTGTATGACGCCTCGCCGGGCTGAACGATGTCCGGGCGCGCGGCCGGGCCGAAAGCGGAGGGCTGACAGCAGACTCATAGCTCCCGCCCAGGATCGCCCCAGTTCCCGCCAGCACTCTGGTGGCGCTCCAGAGCCACGGGGACCTCTGTTGGGTGGGTGACCGACGCTGCCGCGCGGTTCGCTCTGGCGGTGATCGTCGTCCCCACGAAGGGACATCGATGACCTCCACCTCTGCAGACTCGACGGACACGACGGCCGGCCCCACCGCGACCGAACCGCCGCTGCAGTCCAGTGGAGTGCCGGCCGTGCCGCCACCCGACCCGGCAGAGCCGGCCGACCCGGCTTGGACACGACCGGCCTTCGGCGTCCTGCTCGTCGGGACGGCGATCGCGTACCTGTGGAACCTCAGCGTCAATGGCTGGGGCAACACCTACTACGCGGCCGCCGTACAGGCCGGAACGATGAGCTGGAAGGCGTTCTTCTTCGGTTCCTCCGATCCCGGCAACTACATCACGGTGGACAAGCCGCCGATCTCGTTGTGGATCATGGAACTGTCCGGCCGGATCTTCGGTTTCAACTCCTGGAGCATGCTCGCCCCGGAGGCACTGCTCGGCGTCGCCTCGGTGGCCCTGCTCTACCTGACGATTCGTCGCCCCTGGGGCGCCACGGCCGGCCTGCTCGCCGGCTTCGCCCTCGCCATCACTCCCGGCGCGGCGCTGATGTTCCGCTTCAACAACCCGGACGCCGCCCTGACCTTCTTCATGGTCGCCGCCGCCTACACGATGACCCGAGCAATGGAGAAGGCCGGCACTCGCTGGTTACTGGCCACCGGTGCGCTGATGGGCGCCGCCTTCCTGACCAAGGAACTGCAGGCGTTGCTCGTTGTGCCGGGGTTGGCCCTCGGCTACCTGGTGTCCGCGCCGGTGAAGATCGGCAAGCGGGTGTGGCAACTGCTGCTGACCGGGGTGACGATGGCGGTGACCGGGCTGTGGTGGCCGGTCCTCGTCGACCTGATGCCCGCGTCGTCCCGGCCCTACATCGGCGGATCGACCGGCAACAGCGTGCTTGAATTGGCGCTCGGGTACAACGGTCTGGGCCGGATCACCGGTAACGAGTCCGGGCTGGGTGCGGGCGGCCCGGGGGGTGCGGGCGGCCCCGAGGGTGTCGGCCGTCCGGGCGGTGGTGGCGGTGGGATGTTCAGCGGCAACCCGGGCATCGGGCGCCTGTTCAACACCGAATTCGGCGGCTTCATCGGCTGGCTGATCCCGGCCGCGATCGTCGGTCTGGTGGCGGCACTGTGGCTGACCCGGCGAGCCGCTCGGACGGACCCCCGGCGAGCCTCGCTGGTGCTGTGGACCGGTTGGTTCTTGGTGACGGCCGCGGTGTTCAGCTTCAGCAAGGGCATCATTCACACGTACTACGCGATCGCTCTCGCACCGGGTGTCGCCGCCTTGGCGACGATGGCTCTCCCGGCCCTCTGGCGGACCCGGACCACCCTGGTGGCTCGGGTGTTGCTTGCCGCCGCGTCCGCAGGCACTGCGGTGACGGCCTACGTGCTGCTGGGCCGGGCAGCCTCCTGGATGCCGTGGTTGCGCTGGTCGGTGCTCGTCGTCGGCTTGCTGGCGGCGGCTGCGCTGTTGGCGGGCGGGGTGCTGCGCTCCAGGTTCGGTGCCCGGGCCGGTGCCGCGTTCGCGGTGATCACCCTGGCCGGCGGTGTCGCGGCGCCGGTTGCCTGGTCGGCAACGACGATCGGGACGGCGCACACGGGCTCGGTGCCGGGCGTCGGCCCGGCTCAGGCTCAGCAGGGTGGATTCGGTGGCCGAGGCGGTTCGGCCGGCGGGCCGCCCGGCGGGAGGACGCTGCCCCCAGGCATGACCCTGGACGAACTGAGGGAGATGTTCGGCGGTGGCCAAGCATTGCCTGGCGGCCCGACCGGCCCGACCGGCCCGACCGGCCCGACCGGCCAGACCGGCCCGACCGGCCAGACCGGCCCGTCCGGCCTGGGAGGTAGGGGCGGGCCGTCCGAAGGTCAGACCGTCGACCCGGCGATGGTGACCCTGCTGCGCTCCGGTGCCGCTGGCTACACCTGGGCCGCCGCCTCCAGGTCGGCGGACCTGGCCGCCTCGCTGCAACTGTCCAGCGGCACAGCAGTCATGGCGCTGGGTGGGTTCAGCGGCAGCGACCCGGCCATCACGCTGGACACGTTCAAGAAGTACGTGTCGGAGCACAAGGTGCACTACTACGTGACGGCCGGGTCCGGCGGCTTCGGCGGTGGCTTCGGTGGCGGGCCGGGTGGGAACCAGAACGATGGCGTCTCGGCCATCGACACCTGGGTCTCCAGCACGTTCACCGTGAGGACGGTCGGTGGCTCCACGGTCTACGACCTGAGTACGCCGAAGTGAACCAGGACGGTCAGTCGCCCTCCAGGTCGCCCTCGGCGCGGAGGAAGACCTCGCGGAGCGCGTCCAGCATCTCCGGATCCGGCTTCTCCCACAGGCCTCGGTCGGCGGCTTCCAGCAGCCGTTCCGTGATTCCGTGCAGCGCCCAGGGATTCGACTCGCTCATGAACTTCTGGGTGGCTTCGTCGAGCACGTAGGTCTCGGCCAGCTTGCCGTACATCCAGTCCGCGACGACGCCGGTGGTGGCGTCGTAGCCGAACAGGTAGTCGACGGTCGCGGCCATCTCGAAGGCACCCTTGTAGCCGTGCCGCTGCATCGCGGCGATCCAGCGCGGGTTGACCACCCGGGCCCGGAAGACCCGGGACACCTCTTCGTGCAGCGACCGGGTTCGCACCGCCGAGGGCTGGGTGCTGTCGCCGATGTAGGCCCGCGGTGTGCTGCCGGTGAGGGAGCGGACCATCGCGACCATGCCGCCGTGGTACTGGAAGTAGTCGTCGCTGTCGGCGATGTCGTGCTCGACGCTGTCGTAGTTCTTCGCCGCCACTGCGATGCGGCGGTAGGAGCTCTCCATGTCGGCCCGAGCCTCCCGCCCGCCCAGCCCGCGGCCGTAGGCATAACCACCCCAAACCGCATACACCTCGGCCAGATCCGCGTCGTCCCGCCAGGTCCGGGTGTCGATCAGCGGCAGCAGGCCGGCGCCGTAGGAACCCGGCTTTGAGCCGAAGATCCTTGTGGTGGCCCGTCTTTCGTCACCATGATCGGCGAGGTCGGCCTGTACGTGGGCGCGCACGTAGTTCTGGTCGGCCGGCTCGTCCTGCGCCGCGGCCAGCTGCACCGCGTCGTCCAACATCGTCACCACGTGCGGGAAGGCGTCCCGGAAGAACCCACTGATCCGGATCGTGACGTCGATCCGCGGCCGGCCCAGTTCGTCCAGCCCGATCGGTTCCAGCTGAGTGATCCGCCGGGACGCGTCGTCCCAGATCGGACGGATGCCGAGGAGCGCAAGCACCTCCGCGACGTCGTCCCCACTGGTCCGCATCGCACTGGTACCCCAGACCGAAAGGCCCACGGACTGCGGCCATTCGCCGGTGTCGGCGCGGTAGCGCGCCAGCAGCGAGTCGGCCATCGCCCGCCCGGTCTCCCAGGCCAGCCGACTCGGCACCGCGCGCGGGTCCACCGAGTAGAAGTTCCGGCCGGTCGGCAGCACATTGACGAGCCCGCGCAGCGGTGAACCGCTGGGCCCGGGGGCGACGAAACCGCCCTCCAGCGCGTGCACCACCGCGGTCAGTTCATTGACGGTTCCGGCCAGCCGGGGGACCACTTCTTCGGCGGCAAAGGTCAGCAGATCGCGCAGGGCGCCGCGGTCCACGCAACCAGGCTCGGCCGAAGTCGTCGCCGAGTGAGATTCGGGGCCTGTTGCCGGTACTTCGGCCGAGTCCTGTTGCGTGGCCGCCGGTAGAACCCCGGCGATCACGGCGTCAACGGCGCCCGGATTCCAGTTTTCGTCCTCCATGCCCTGGATCAGCGCCTGCCCCAGGGTCTCGGCGGCGTCCACCACGCCCAGCCCGGCACCGCCTTCCTCGCCGGTCCCCACGTCCGCCTCACGCAGACCGAGTGCCTCGCGCAGGCCGGGCAGTGAGACGCTGCCGCCCCACAGCTGGCGGGCCCGGAGCATCGAGTTCACCAAGTGCACCCGGACCGAGCCGGTCGGCGCCTGGCCGAGGATGTGCAGCCCGTCCCGGATCTGGGCGTCCTTCACCTGGCACAGCCAGCCGTCCAAATGCAGGATCATCTCGTCGAATTCGTCATCCTGCGGCCGTTCGTCGATGCCGAGGTCACGATGCAGCTCGGCGGCCCGCATCAGGGTCCAGATCTGCGAGCGGACGGCCGGGCCCTTGGCCGGGTCCATCGCGATCACCGCGGCGTACTCGTCCAGCAGTTGCTCCAGCTTGGCGATCTCGCCATAGCTGTCCGCCCGGGACATCGGCGGCACCAGGTGATCCACCAGGGTGGCGTGCGCCCGGCGCTTGGCCTGGGTGCCCTCGCCCGGGTCGTTCACCAGGAACGGGTAGATCAGCGGCAGATTGCCGAGCGCCGCGTCCGGGGCGCAGGATGCGGACAGGCCCAGGTTCTTGCCCGGCGTCCACTCCAGGGTGCCGTGTTTGCCCAGGTGGATCGCTGCGTCGGCACCGAAACCACCCTGCGCGGCGGGCAGATTCAGCCAGTGATAGGCGGCCAGATAATGATGCGACGGCGGCAGGTCCGGGTCGTGATAGATCGCCACCGGGTTGTCACCGAAACCGCGTGGCGGCTGCAGCAGGAGGACGACGTTGCCGGCCTCGATCGCGGCCAGCACGATGTCGCCGTCCGGGTCGCCGGTCGACTGCGGCCCACCCGACGGGTCGACGAACAGCTCGCCGGGCGCGGTACCCCAGTGCTGCTCGACGCCTTCGCGCAGGTCTGCCGGGAGGGTCTGGAACCAGGCCCGGTAGGTGGCCGCCGGGATCCGCACCGGATTGCCGGCCAGCTGCTCCTCGGTCAGCCAGTCCAGGTCCTGGCCGCCGGCCTCGATCAGGCCGTGCACCAGGGCGTCGCCGTCCATGGACGCCAGCCCGGGGAAGGCGCCGTCGCCGTCGGCCGGGCCGATGTCGTAGCCGGCGTCGCGCAACGAGGTCAGCAGCCGCAGCGCACTGACCGGGGTGTCCAGGCCGACGGCGTTGCCGATCCGGGCGTGCTTCGTCGGATAGGCGGTGAGCACCAGGGCCACCCGCTTGTCCGCGGCCGGTAGGTGCCGCAGCCGGGCATGCGCGACCGCGATCCCGGCGACCCGGGCGGCCCGCTCCGGGTCGGCGACATACCGGGTCAGCCCCTGCTCGTCCACCTCTTTGAAGGAGAACGGCACGGTGATCAGGCGGCCGTCGAACTCCGGGATCGCCACCTGGTTCGCGGCGTCCAACGGGATCAGTCCTTCCTGGCTGTTCTGCCAGAACTCCCGGCTGGTCAGGGTGCTGATCGCCTGCAGCACCGGGATGTCCAGGTCGGCCAGCGCGCCGATGTCCCAGGACGAGTCGTCGCCCCCGGCGGCGGCATCGGCCGGCCGACTGCCACCGGCGGCGAGCACGGTGACGAGCAGGGCGTCCGCACGGTCGGCGAGCAGGGCCAGCAGCTGGTCGTCCGCCGTGCGCAGCGACGCGCAGAACACCGGCAGCGCGGTGCCGCCTGCGTCTTCCACGGCCGCGCAGAGCGTCTCGACGAAGCCGGTGTTCCCGGCGACGTGATGGGCCCGGTAGTAGAGGACGGCGATCGTCGGCCGGATCTCACCCGCGGCCGGTGCACCGCCCGGGCGGGTTTCACGCTCCAGCACGCCCCAGACCGGGGTGGCCTCCGGCGCGGCGAAGCCGTAACCGGTGAGCAGCAGGGTGTCGCAGAGGAATCCGTGCAGCGCGGTCAGATTGGCCGGGCCGCCCTCCACCAGGTAGCCGTGTGACTGCGCCGCCACCCCGACTGGAGCTGTGGACAACTGCATGAGCGCGGCGTCGGGCAGCGCCTCACCGGAGAGCACCACCACCGGTCGGCCGTCGGCGAGCAGCGCGTCCAGCCCTTCCTCCCAGGCCCGGCGCCCGCCGAGCAGGCGCACAACGACGATCGCCACGCCGTCCAACAGGTCGGCCAGCCCTTCGGGCTTGACCCGGTTCGGGTTGGCCAGCCGGTACGGCGCCCCGGACGCGCGGGCGCTCAACAGGTCGGTATCGGAGGTGGAGATCAGCAGAACGGTCGGGACGACGTCCGTCTCAGTACTGTCGGTGCTGGTGGTGGGTGCCTCGGGCACGGGTGGGTCCTCTCCTCGCCGGTCCGCGCGGCGGGTCGATAACGGCGTGGCACAGTCTCCTGGCTCGGCGTCGTCGCTGGTCCCGGCCTTCCCGACGGATGCTCCGACGGTGACCTTGCTCTCTGGGACCAGCTCAGCGCTCACAGTGGCGGGACCGCGCCGGATTCACACCGGCTTCCTGTCCGCCACGCCGTACATGGGTGTTCGGGATACGGGGTCACTCTGCCAGTTGGCCGCCGCGCGTCTCCACCTGCGCTGCCGGCTGCTTCCCCGGTGGTCGAGGCCCGGTCCTGTTGTCCACAGGTCACCCGACCGGGCCTTTGTCCACAGATCGTCTCGCGCGCGGTCCACCCGGACGGTGTCTCGGCAGGCTCGAGGCATGACCTCACCCGCACTGACCACCTTGCAGTCGAGCCGGATCCTCCGCCTCGACCGGCTGATCGCGCTGCACCCGGATGCGGCCGGCTCGGCCACCGATCCGGCGGTGGCCGAGGAGTGGACGCATGCCCTGGTGCTGCGACTGACCAGCGAGTTCCAGGGCTTCTGCCGCGACCTCCTCAACGACCTGGCCCGGACGATCGCCCGGCTCCTGACGGATGGGACGAAGACACCCGGCTTGCTGATCTTCGAGGGCCTGACCAGAGGGAGGGCAATGGAGCAGCTCAGCGCCAATGGGGAAACGATCAGGGCGGACTTCAACCGACTCAGTGTTGACCTCCTATCGCTCCTGGCGACCCATCCCCGTGCTGGTCCCCAATGGGCGGGGGAGCTGAGGCCGTTGCATCTGGCTCGCAACGGAGTGGTGCATGACGATCCGGGCAAGATCGAGAAGCTGAAAAAGGAGGGCCGTGAACTGAGCCTCGAGACCGTGATCCAGTGGCGAAATTGGGTGGACGGGCTGGTGGGGGCGATGGACGATGTCACGAGTTCGCGAATGTCGGAACTGTTCGGGATGATCCGATGGAGGGAGGGAAATCATGTGGCCGATCGAACAGTGCACGGTGCTCCCTGAGCCGGGAACCAAGGTGTCGGTGATCTTTGAACACAACTTCCCGGCCCGTGACTACGACGACTTCGGGTACGAGGACTACTGGGTCGACGGGGTGGTGCTCGAGCATGAGGAGATCGACGGCAGAACTCTGGCCGTGGTGGAACTGGATACGCAAGATTTTGGCAGCTGGACGGGGCTCACCTCCTATGGCCGTGTCGAGGTTGTCGGCTCCGTGAGGGTGCACTGTGGGGTCGGGCTGCTGTCGATCCCCAAGGTATTTCCGCCCCGCGACGGGGCGTTCGTGAATCCGCTGTACGGCCCAGCCAGTCCGTGCCCTCCTACAGCGGCACGAACGGGCTGAGGGTGACGCCGGCGGCCAGCAGTTCGGAGCGGACCAGGCGGGCGATGGCCACAGCGTCGGGGGTGTCGCCGTGCACGCAGAGCGAGCCCGGGGTCAGTTCCAGCCGGGAACCGTCCTCCGCGGTGACGAACCCGTCCGTCGCCATTCGGACGCAGCGTTCGGCGATCGCCGCCGGATCGTGCAGCACCGCCCCGGGCAGCCGGCGGGAGACCAGGTGCCCGGCGGCGGTGTACGCGCGGTCGGCGAACGCCTCCTGGACGATGCCCAGCCCGGCGTCCTGTGCTTGCCGCAGCAATTGGGATCCGGGCAGCCCGAGCAGCGGCAGGCTCGGGTCGTAGAGGCGGACCGCCGTCACCACCGCGGCGGCCTGCTCGGCGTCCGTGACCACGGTGTTGTAGAGCGCGCCGTGCGGCTTGACGTAGGTCACCCGGCTGCCCGCTGCCCGGGCGAACCCGTCCAGTGCGCCGAGCTGGTAGATGACGTCGGCGATCAGGTCATCGGGCTCAATGTCGATCGCCCGGCGGCCGAAGCCGGCCAGGTCGCGGTAGCCGACCTGGGCACCGATCGCCACCCCTCGGATCGCGGCCTGCGTGCAGACCCGGCGCATGATGGACGGATCGCCGGCATGGAAGCCGCAGGCGACGTTCGCGCTGGTGACCAGGTCGAGCAGGGCGTCGTCGTCACCCAGGGTCCAGGCGCCGAAGCCTTCCCCGAGATCACTGTTGAGGTCGATCGTCAGGGTCACCCGTGCGAGGGTACTCACGTGACTACGCCGTGTCCGCGGGCGCCGCTGGGGCTTGACCCGTGCGCCTGCTGACCTACGGACGCCGCGGGCTCCTCGTCGAACTCGACTCGCTCGACGAGGCGTTACGGCTCTCCGCCGAGCTCGAGCGCCGCCGACCGGTCGGAGTCACCGAGTTGGTCCCCGGCGCGCGGACGGTGCTGATCCAGTTCGACCCGGCTCGCACCGGCCTCACGGCGCTCTCCGCCCACCTCGCCCAGCTCACCGAGGTCGTCGAGCGCGCAGGGTTGCTCGAGCGGCCGCCCACTCCCGGCCGCGATCGCGCACAGGCCGACCCCGCGGTAGAGATCCCGGTGGTGTACGACGGGCCGGACCTGGACGAGGTCGCCCGGCTGACCGGCCTGTCCGCCGCCGAGGTGGTCGACCGGCACGTTGCGGCGTCCTACCTGGTGGCCTTCACCGGTTTCGCACCGGGCTTCGGCTATCTCAGCGGCGGTGACGCTGCCTTGGTGGTGCCTCGCCGCAGCACCCCGCGGACCAGGGTGGAGGCCGGGGCGGTCGGTCTGGCCGGGGAGTTCACCGGGATCTACCCGCGACCGGGGCCGGGCGGCTGGCAGATCATCGGTCACACCGAGGCTGCGATGTGGGACCTGCAGCGCACGCCTGCCGCCCTGCTGCGGCCTGGGGTCAGGGTGGCCTTTCACGCCGTGACGTCATGATCGAGGTGATCTCGCCCGGGCCGCTGGCAACCATCCAGGATCTGGGTCGTCCAGGCCAGGCCGCGCTCGGCGTCGGGCCCTCGGGTGCCGCCGATCGCGGGGCCCAGCGCCTGGCGAACCGGCTGGTCGGCAACGCGGAAGACGCTGCCGTCATCGAAGCCACCCTCGGCGGGCTTCGGCTTCGGTTCGCGGCACCAGCACTGATCGCCTGCACCGGCGCGATCGGGCCGGTGTTGATCAACGGCCGTGCGGTGGGGATGAACGCGCCGGTCGAGGTGCCGGTCAGCGCCGAGGTCGCGCTCGAGCGGTCAAGCACCGGGCTGCGCCGGTATCTCGCGGTTCGAGGCGGGATCGACGTGCCCCCGGTGCTCGGGTCACGATCCACGGACTTGCTCTCCGGCCTCGGCCCGCCGGCGCTCACGTCGGGGGATTGGCTGCCGATCGGCAGGATGACGGCCGGTTTTCCCGAGGTCGACGTCGCGCCGGTGGCATTACCCCCGAACCGTCTGGTCCTCACCGCGCTCCGTGGGCCACGTGACGACTGGTTCACCCCGTCCTCGCTCGCCGCACTGTCCGGGCGGGCCTGGACGGTCAGCCCGGACAGCAACCGGATCGCGGTGCGGCTCACCGGGCCGGTCCTGGAACGTGCGGTGGGCGGCGAACTTCCGTCCGAGGGACTACTGCGCGGTGCCGTCCAAGTACCGCCGAACGGTCAGCCGGTACTGTTCCTCGCCGATCATCCGGTCACTGGTGGCTATCCGGTGATCGCCGTCGTGGACGAGGCCGGTGTGGATCTCGCTGCCCAGGCCCGGCCGGGGAACGTCGTCCATTTCCGGCTGACCTGATCGTGCGCGTGATCGTGCGGCGGGCACCCCATCCGGGTGGATGCGGTGCCCGCCGTTGGAGCCGTTGGAACGTGCTCAGCCCAGGAAATTCTCCTGGGTCTGCGCGTTGACCCGGGGGAACCTGTTCAGGTCCGCTCCGCGCAGACGCCGGTCCGTGATCTTGAAGACGTCGAAACCCCGCTGGATCTCGTTGGAGTAGATGTAGCCGTTGTACCAGTAGGTCGACCAGTTACCGCCGATCACCAAGGTGGCTGCGTCCAGCGGACCGCGGTCGAACCAGGCGATCTCTTTCGGGTTCGACGAGTCGGTGAAGTCGAACACCGTGAGGCCACCCTGGTACCAGGCCTGGACCATGATGTCCTTGCCGGGCACCGGGATCAGCGATCCGTTGTGGGCCACGCAGTTCTCGGTGTTGCTCTGGGTCCGCGGGATCTTGTAGTAGCTGCGGAACTGGAGCGTTCGCCCTGCTCCCTTGCCGACGATGTCGTAGATCCCGTCGGCGCCCTTCTCCGGGCCGACCGTCGGGTTGCAGACCGGCCCGCCGCCACCGCCGAGCTCGTCGGTGAAGACGACCTTGGTGCCGGAGTTGTTGAAGGTCGCAGAGTGCCAGAAGGCGAAGTTGACCGTGTCTCGGACGGTGTTGAACACCTTCGGCTTTTCCCGGTTCTTGATGTCGATCAGCACACCGTCACCCATGCACGCACCGGCCGCGATGTCCTTTGACGGGTAGGCCGTGATGTCGTGGCACCCGGACGTCGCCGAAGCACTGCGCGCCGGGTCGCCGGGGTATCCGCCATCCGGGAAGAGCACCGGTTCGGCGACGACCGCGGCCGTCTGCGGTGCCCGCAACGGCACCTTGATGATCGAGATCTTGTCGTGCGGCGGCTGGCAGTCCACCAGAGTTGCGCTCGGCGAGTACGACGAGACGTAGAGGTAGGCCGTCCGCCCGTCCTTGCTCGGGATCAGGGTGTGGGTGTGCGATCCGCAGTCGGTCTCAACCGACTTGAGGTACCGCGGGCTCGCCGGGTTCTTGATGTCGAAGATCTTCACTCCCTCCCAGTAGTTCGTCCCGTCGGTGGACGCCGTGCTGGCGCACGAGTCGTCGGTGCGGCGGGAGTCGGTGGAGAGGAAGAGGAGGTCACCGAGGACCGAGACATCGTTCTGCGATCCGGGGCAGAGCACCTGGGTCGCGATCTTCGGCGCCCGCGGATTGCGCAGGTCGTAGACCGTGAAGCCGTTGTAGTTGCCCGCGTAGGCGTAGCGACCCTGGAACGCCAGATCGGAGTTGAACGCCGTTTCCGGGTCGAAGGGTGCCTGCTTGGGCAGGTTGGCCAGCAGTTTGATGTTGTCGGTGCCGGCCGATTCGCCGACGCCGAGGTCCGCGCCGGAGTCGTCCAGCGCCGCGAGTTGCTCATCGGGGAGGCAGAGCGCCTCGAAGTTGTCGCCCTGTCCGGAGACCGAGGCGCGGAGTGTGGCGCAACGGTCCTCGAGGGCCTGGGTTGGCGATGCCAGCGCAGCGACGGTCAGTCCACTGGCCAGCAGGGCCCCGACGCCGATCAGCGTCGCGGTTCGCCGGGGGATGCGTAAGTGCCTCATACAACCACCTTCGACCGATATAGGGCTTTCGTTCGGTCGGAAGATAACCCAGACTGCGCGGAGGCGACATCCCTTTTGGAGGAGCAAAGTGCCCGATCTATGCCGTTTCTCCCTCTCGGTCCGCCGCTCCGCTGTGCTGTCGCTGGTTGTCACGGCGCTGGTCGCGACCGGGTTGGCGGGCTGCACGAGCGGTTCGCGGACTCCGGCGCCCGGTCCGAGTTCGTACACCGCGCGGGTGCCGGTGATTCAGCCCGGCCGCCCCGGTGAGCCCGCCACGACGGTGAGTCCCGGTCAGACCGCGCAGCGTCCGCAGGATGCGTCCTGGAACGGGGCCGACCTGTACTTCGTCAGCATGATGGTGCTGCATCACACCCAGGCCCTGCGGATGGCTCGACTGGCCGACACCCGGGCCTCGGATCCGCGAGTCCGAGCCTTCGCCGAGCGTGTGGTGGCGGCCCAGGCTCCCGAGATCCAGGCCCTGAAGGCCTGGCTCGTCGCCCGCAAACAGCAGGTTCCGAACAGCGCCGCGGACGCCGGACATGCGCACGCGGGGATGCCCGGCGCGGTGACGCCGGCCCGGCTGGAGGCGCTGGCAAGGGCCTCTGGACCGGCGTTCGACCGGCTCTGGCTCGACCTGATGGTGGCGCACCATGCCGGTGCCGTGCAGATGGCCGGCACCGTGACGACGGCCGGCAGCGACCTGATGGTGCAGGAGATCGCCGCCGAGGTATCCGTCGGCCAGGGCGCCGAGATCCGCCGGATGGAACAGGTTCGCGCCACCCTCTGATCCCGGTGACTAAATGACGTTGTAGACGACCTCCATGACACCGTTGGGCAAGGCCTGGTGATGGATCAGCCCCAGGTGCGTGTTGGGGTTCAGGGTTGGGGTCAGCCGGACGCCACTACCCACGAGGCGTGGCATCACGAGCAGACCAAGCTGGTCCAGCGCTCCCAGCGCCCGGAAGGACTCGATGGTACGAGGACCCCCGACGAGGTGGATGTCGTCGTCGGCATGCTTGGTGCGGAGGCGTTCCAGCAGGCGAGCGGGGTCGTTGTCGACGGTGACGTGATCTGGGGTCCCCTCGGGCCGGTGCGAGCCCAGGACGAACACGTCGAGTCCGGGCCACGGCCACTGCTCAGCGCCGAGGGCGGGCTCGAACGTCGTCCGGCCCATGAGGACGGCGCCGATCCCGTGCTGGAAGTCGACGAAGCCGTAACTCTCCGGCGAGAAGTCGGGGTCGGCCAGCTGCGCGGGCCAGCCGTCCGGTGTCGTCACGTACCCGTCGAGGCTGAGGCAAAGGCGGGTCAGAATCCTCATCAGCTCATTACCTTTCTGTAGGCCGATTACCGCTTGACCGGGTCCTGTCCGACGACCTTGGTGACGGTGTCGCCTTCGGTGACCGCATTCCACAGGTCCCGGCTGACCCGAACCTTGGCGATGCTGCCGTCGGTGAGTCTGATTTCCAGGCGCCGGTACATGGACGAGCCGTCGAGCAGGCCGCGTGACTTCTTGGTCACGGTGCCGTCCCAAGCATCCTTCTTCATGATTGGTTCCTCCTCAGGCGATGGCGGGCCGCTCGGTCATGGCACCGACGGTAGGGAACCGGCTGTCGACAGCGCCTCCGTCGGTGGACGGGTCTTCGGGCTACGACTTCAGGAGGAGCGACGCGGGTGAACCACTCCGAGGTCGTACGCGAGGACAACGGCCCGCACCCGGTCCCGGGCGCCGATCTTGCGCAGAATGGCCGACACATGTGTCTTGACGGTCGCCTCCGTGATCACGAGCCGGGCCGCGATCTCGGCGTTGGAGGCCGCACGGGCGACCAGCTCCAGTACCTCCATTTCCCGGTCCGTGAGCGCAGACAGCTCGGGACGGCGTACCCCCACGTCGTTCGGCAGCTCCGTCACGAACCGGTCGAGCAGCCGTCGCGTCACACTCGGGGCCAGCAACGCCTCGCCGGCGGCGACCACTCGGATGGCGTCGACCAGGTCCGCCGGGCGGACATCCTTCAGCAGAAACCCGCTCGCCCCCGCCCGGAGCGCGGCGTACATCGGTTCGTCCTCGTCGTATGTGGTCAGCATGATCACCCGCGGCGCGTCGGGGAGTGCGACCACTCGGCGGGTGGCCTCGATCCCGTCCATACCCGGCATTCGCACGTCCATCAGCACGACGTCCGGACGCACCTGGGTCGCCAGCCGCACCGCCTGCTCACCGTCACCGGCCTCGCCGACAACCTCCAGGTCGTCCCGGTTTCGCAAGATCATGCCGAAGCCTGTGCGTACCAACTCCTGGTCATCCGTGACCAACACCCTGATCGTCATGTCCGGTCCGCCAGCGGCAGACGGGCATGCACCCGGAACCCACCGGCAGGATCAGGCCCCGCCTCCAGCGACCCACATACCAAGGCCGCCCGCTCGAGCATCCCGATGATGCCGTGCCCGTGCGGCCGGACCGTCGATAGGGTCAGCCGGCTCATCGGGGGCCGGCCGTCGTCGCGGACCTCGACAACGAGATCGCCGCCGACGATCCGCAATTCGACCTCCGCACGCTGCGCGCCGGCGTGGCGAAGGGTGTTGGTGAGGGACTCCTGGATGATGCGGTACGCCGACACCTGCACCCCCTGCGGGATCCCGGCCCGCTCGACCCCGTCACACCGGAGCGCCACCTCCAACCCCGTCCCGGACAAGGACTCCACGAGTCGATCGATGTCAGCAATGCCTGGCTGCGGTTCACCGTGCTGCCTGGCGAGCTCACCGTGTGCCCGCCCGAGCGCTTCGACCGGCTCGTCGAGTGGACGTACGGTCCGCAGAAACCGTCGCAGCTCGCCCATCGCCTCCCGACCGTAGGACTCCATCCGCCGCACTGCCTGCCTGGCTTGTGCCGGATCGGCGTCGAAGACGTCGTCCGCTGCAGCCGCCTGAACCACCATGACGGACACCGTGTGGGCCAGGACATCGTGCAGCTCACGGGCGATCCGCGCGCGCTCCTCCAGCACAGCCCGACGTGCCTCGGCCCGGCGACGCGCCCAGCTGGCCCGGCCCAGCGCTCCCCAACTCCACGCCAGCAGCGGTCCCGCGCACCCCACCACGATCCCGATCCGACCCCCGCCGACGGCCGCCGCCATCACGAAGAGCCCCACCGCAGCACCCAGCGCCCAGAGCGACATCCTCGCTGGCAGCACCCAAGCGATCGTGCACAACACGATCAGCGCGACCCCCGGCCCGACGGACGGATACAACACCCCCAAACCGGCCCCTGAACCGAGCACCACGACCGTGGCTGCGACCGGTCGGCGTCCGGTCCACCACACCGCAAGCGCCTGCAGCCCCACCAGCGCCGCGCCCACGACTCGACCGGACACCGATGACATGTGCTGCGGGACAAGCAAAAAGATCGGGACGACCATCGCAGCCGCCCAGATCAGAAACACCGGGCGCCACCAGCGCGGCAAGGCGTTCTGGCCAGGCCCAACCTGCATCAGGTTCAGACTCCTTCCAGACACCACACCATGGTCGCGCACCAGTATGGTTCCGTGCCGGTGCAGGACGGCACCGAGATCGCCGGATGGAACAGGTTCGCGCCTCCTTCTGATCCCGGGGATTCCGGCGGGTGCTCGGCCGCAGATCCTTTCCTCCACAGGCCCTGCGACGACGGGGACTGTGGATCTAACGGTGTTTCCGGCCTGATGCGCTGAGCTGGGCTCGGCGGGAATGGCGGCGTGATGAGCGCGACACTGGATGACATGGCGAGGAAGAAGGCCGGTGAGGAGTCGGCGGAGCA
>Ga0307513_10000241_pt1 | contig 79802 bp, 55 predicted proteins | sample 15_EM_MG_FD_202174 | JGI IMG/M metagenome (GOLD analysis project Ga0307513, IMG submission 202174) | Populus trichocarpa ectomycorrhiza microbial communities from riparian zone in the Pacific Northwest, United States - 15_EM | ecosystem: Host-associated > Plants > Roots > Unclassified | place...
CCTGAGTAGTCTCCCAGATGCCTCCGGGAAGTCCCTACTCAGGAAGCTTGGGTTCGGATATATGCTCTCCCCTATGGTGGCATATACCTCGCGCATAATTATGCAAGCTATTTCCGCTAGGGTAATAGTACCTACCGCCTCTTCTGGCCTTTAGAACTGAAGATTGGAACATGAAGAGACAACCTACATTTATAATACTTCCAGATCCAGTATCCCCGGCAGATTTGGGATAAAAAATGAGAAACATTCATCAACTGGTTTCCAGTTCCGGCACAACATCCAAGAGCTCGCCACTGCCTGAGCAATGTCGATTGGGAACCTTCGGGCCCTACTCCGCAGATGTTAATAGAGGGATGCACAAAATAAACCTCCTCAACACTGTAGTTTTGCATTCGGATAGCTTGCCAATTCTTATTCTAAGCTCTCCCGGTTGAGTCCACAGAGTGCAATACTTGCGACTTCCAGAACAAAGGTCTGGGAACAAGCAAAAGAGTCTGCACCCACCCCCCGTAGCCCGTTGGAGGCTGTCTATCTATCTGGGTTGAATGTGGTACCGTAAAAACTCAAATAATCGAACCCTGTGCTATGTCGTTGGAGTTGCCTTCTCTGGTAAGATCTGGTTTCTTTTTGCTCTTTTTTTTTCCATGGCCTTCAGAGGGGCTGGGCACCTGGTTTTCTGCTGTGTTTTCCGCCCTATTCTCAAGTAGGGAATTCTCGACTACATACAATAGCACACGGTTCTATTATTTGGTAAATAAGTTTGGTAGAATCCGGAGATTGCGAGGCCTCGGCCGAGTGCGCTTCCACTGAGCTTGGTAGAATGACGGGAGCGAGACTTCTTTTGGATTCAAGCACTCCACGACTAGTAGAGTCAGGTCCAAAGTTCGCCTACTTCCTAATCTGGCGTTCGATCCGTTTGCCCCCATCGCTACTAGTTGAACTAGCCTGTTTGCAACTTACGCATTATATGGTGTATGGTAATATATTGAGAAGGGTCTGCGCAGTGATGTTCTGCTCTTGGTCCTCGCACGCAATGCTTTAGTGTGGGAGAATGCGTAGGTAAAGCTACTGATATCCAAGGGCCTACTATCCACTATGGGGTGCGAGTGATACCGAGCGAACGTCGTGTATATCTAGGAACCCGCACATATTTAATTTCATTGGTAGAAACCCAGAGACGGGGTTAGAAGGGAGGGGCGTTTGGAAGAAAGGATGGGTAGTTGATGGGAATCGATGAAAGTTAAAGAATACATCAAGTGTTTTTGTTTTTTTAATAAAAAAGAAAGGGAGATAAGCAAAGCGAAATAAGACCACCACTAAATTCCCCCAAACCCTCCAAAAAACTCGTAATACTAGCTGGTACCTTTCTGACAGTAATAGAAACCCCTCGCCTCCGCCCCGGGTTAGCTTCCAAATGGCCCCCTGTCCACCTACCTGGTCTAATACACGGGAGGAAATCAGCAAGATGAGCGCCGCCAATCTAGGTGACTTCGTTGAGCCACCAAGGCGTTGAGTGGGAACCGACTTATATTTCAAAGGCCTCCGATATCTGTTATAATCAGCGCAGTCATTTGAAGCTTTCCCTGCATAGCCTGGTCGTGCAGAGTCCAGTTAGTGGAGTTGTGCGGAAGAGATATATCGACTCTCTCATCCGCCAGAAGAAAGTGGACAGTCTCGCCCCGTTGGCTAAATTTTGTGTGGTATGCCGGTGTGTAGCACGGCGCATGTGCCTGGTTGACCTTGATATCTATGTTGTCGAAGAGCATTTGAAAGATCCCGCCAAGCACACGGACGGCCGCTTCAATCAAGGGGGTGCTGCCGTACGCTGGGGCCGTGCTGCGAGGGCCTCTGATGTCTTGACAGCTGAATCGAAACGAGATCACACTATAGTCTTCGGTGCGCACTAAGATGCGCGCTGGCGCCCAGTGTTTGGCATTTCTCGCGTTGATGTTGGATCCACATTCGTCTAAAGGAACTGGAACCACCGCTCCTGTTTGTTGGTGGATTGCAAGGTTTATTAACATTTCCAGATCGTGCTTCATCGTATTAATACTAACGTCGGCGATGGGGTTAACTCTAACCCGGGGATAACTTAACAAGAGACGCACTATCGCGCAGTGCTCCAGGACGACCGCCCAATATAGTGGCGTTTGGTGTTCAGTTCCGTAGGGAAAATTAACGTCGGTCCGCTCATCATCCAGCAAGAGCTTCACCACCTCGAATTTTCCTCTCGTGATTGCTGAAATTAACGGTGTATATCCATGATAATCCACTAAGTTAAGGTCGATGTCTGGGCGGGCGAGGAGAAGCTGCACGAGAGGCCCATATCCCTCAGACGCTACAGCACATAACGGTGTTTCACCGTTGCCTGTTGTGATGTTGACAAGGACATCTTTCCTACCTAAGAGAAGCCGTATTATCGGTACGCATCGCCCACGGGTTGCCAGCCCTAGGGGCGTTTCTCCTTCAGGGCCCCGATTGGCGTCAACCCTCTCGTCATCCAACAGTAGCTTCACTACCTCTTCCGCCTTAGAATTGACAGCGGAATATAATGGCCAGCGTTTATTGACATCAATACCATCGAGTTCCAAAAGGATTCGTACAATTTCCGCGCGCCCACTCGAAGCCGCTACCGCTAATGGTGCAAGTTCGACGGTACCATTGCAATCGGTTCGTTTGTCGGCCAGGAGAAGTCGGACCATATTTGAGAGGCCGGTCACACACGCCCAGTACAATGTTGTCCAGTTAGAAAGGTCCGGGATATTGAGCTCCAAATGTGGATTGGCCAGTAAAACCTTGACAACCTCGGTTTTGCCATTTGAAACTGCGTGAAATAATGCTGTTCGGGAGAAGTGGTCTGTCGAATTGACGTTAATATCTGCATGGCCCAAGAGAAGCCCCACTACCTCTTTATGTCCGTTCCAAGCTGCTAGGCTGAGCGGCCCTCTCCCAGTCCTGTCTGACACGTTCACGTCGATGCCGTTCCTGGCGATGAGTATTCGAATTACATTCACGCAACCCGCTGTAGCCGCGCGTGACAATATAGTCGAAGAGTCAGAATATTTTATGTCAGGGTCAACACCACAGTCCAGCAATATCCTCAGCCACTCTCCACTCTCGTCTACTGCTACGCGATGGATGATATCGATCCAGAACGTCTCCCCCACCTGGTCTTTAATCCCACGTGCTAGGAGTCTTTGAAGCTTCACACGGTTGTGGGAGCGGACCGCATGAAGCAATACATCCCGGGCCACGGGCGCAGGTAGGACTAGGACGCGATCCCACAGTCCTTGATTAAGGAGGGCTACAAACCGGCGGTTTGTTTTAAGTAAAGAATTCAGATCGGGTGTCTCCAGGTGGGAGGATATCATGAGGACTAATTCGTTTGGCAACTCGAGTAACGACATGGCTCTCTAGTATCGTAGTACGGCGATTTTCTGGTTGTCTTTAAGTTGAATGTCGAGAAGGCGGATCTCATGCTTGCACATCGCTATCAGTCACACGCCAGAGAGGGGTTTATATGTGCAATATCGATCTCGCCAAGGTGCTTAGAAATACCCAGGCTATTTGAGATGAGTCAATGGCATCGGGAAGATCATGCATGGGATAAATCACAGACTTCCAGTGTAACCATTGGAGCTAAATCCCCTCGTGCTGAGAAGTGCTGCACAACGGGATATACTGTAGTTCAGCCTGCATCCGCCAGAAATACCCATACCGGGATTCGCAAATTCGCAACCCAAGTTTCTGCGATTTATTCTATCGAGTATCCTTCACTTACTCACTTTCCGGTACCGCACTAGCATGGCTGGTTAGCCATGTTATAATAAACAAGGATATTGTCTTCGCCCCTCGGTAGGTTCCCTCGTTTCTAAAACTAACGGGTGCACAAGGTATCACTCGAACCACATGTTGTTTGATACTAGTCATCCATCCCCCTGCAAAGTACCAAAGAGACGCCCATGCGTAGTGGAGGTAGTGTGACACCTATGAGAGTTTCTAAATATTTAGGTAGTCAATAGGGACCCATTCGCCCCACTTAGGAAGTTAAGTAAGTCACCTATACTACATAATTGTCCCTATATGCTTTTGTCTCCGGTTCATCTTAATTTACAATACTAGGACACGGCTTCCCTTATCTATTATCCCAGATTTCATTCTCTTTTGGCCTGAAGGAAACTCCTTCGCTCTTTAGACTCCTTTTATTTTTATTTCTTTTTTACTGTTGCGAATCTGATCTGAAGAAGTGTTGTCCGATTATATTGTTAAGAGAGAAAAGAGAAAAGAGAAAAGAAAGCGAAAGAAAGCAATGAGCGAAGGTGAGAGACAAACACCGGGAATGTGTGCGCTGTGCCCGGGAACTTATGGGTACAAGAGGGAACGAGCATATACATGGCACTACGCGAGAAACAAAAGGAGCACCGCCGAGGTCTATTGCAACATTTACGCCTGGTTTAGACAGAATAAATCCATTAGACCACGCTTTTCTTTTCTTTTTTCCTTGTTCCTCATATCTTGCTTCCTTTTCTTTCACCCCCCAGCATATGCTCCGGTGCATACCGCTTGTAGAAGAACTTCTTTACATTCTCAGATGCTTTGTTCGGATGTTTATTCCCATTCCGGGACAGCCCCTAGTCAAGACTTTTTGATCTTTTGTTTTACCCCTTTTTGTTTCTCTTGTTGTTTCTTTGTTGATCTTTGTCCGACGGTTTGTTGATGAGTGCGTCCGGTCAAGCCGGTGCGGATGGCAAAGGCGGGCAAGCTAGATTCTCTCACGTTTATATATACCGGCGGCTTGCCTAATCCCTCCAGTCGCTTGCTGCCTTTTATATTCCATGGGTTTTAACCGAACAATTCATTCTTTTACCTTATGCTATGACTCCGACCATAAGCTATCGCCCATTGCTATATATACACGCTCACTCCTTTTGAGGCGGATACGGCCATACGCTCCGAGGATATCCGGTAACTTGGGAAGTATAGGAATCGATAACTTCCTTTATCCACCTCGTATCTCACTTTCTCACTTATGACTATAACTTTAGGGCTCTTAAGGAAGTGTAACTAACAGTATAGAATTGTATTCGAAAACACTTATCATAGATAACAACCCAAGGAGTCCCACTAAACACAGGATAATAACTCTCAGCCTGTCATACAAGGCACTTACATGGTCATCTCCATCATCTTCGCCCCAAGAAAAGTGGCCGTAACCGTAAATTTCACCTGAACATCCGGCTCCACCTTAGTGTCCATTTTATCCCTATCCAAAAAGTTAGCTCCAATGGGGCCGCAGTCCGAGGAGTGAAACATACTTGTAGTCAGCCTCAATCCCCATTTCCTGTGGTTCCGGGATTTTGTTCAACTTCTTCCCGGAAAGATCCCACATGAGGCAATTGACTGCCTGACTCAATTCCCACTCAGCCTTTTTAATCAGGGACCTTAGCTTTGGAGCTATAGTTGGAAGCTTCCCGATTGCGTCTTCAATCTCTTCAGATTCTACGGAGAAGAATTTAAGGGTAACATCGTCGGTTAGGTACACGGTTACCTCGTCTTTGTTTTCGTGAAGAACATAAGAAGGTTCTGGTTCCTTGAAAAAAATGAGCCGCCCGAGATTGGTAGTTGATGGCATGCGCTGGGCCCGGTTGGCTGAAGGTAGGGAGGGAGAAGGAGGAGAAATGATTGTTGGATTGATTCCGGCCTGAATGGTACCGCCAATAGCATGGCGGGCGAGAGTCACCCCTAGGGGCTCGGTAGCGTCTTCTTTAGCAGAGCTTACAAAACTCTCTTGAGAGCTTTCCTCATGCTCGGATTCAAAGCCCTTCTCCCAGTCCCTGCTGTTCTCACTAGCCTCTTTCTCTTTGTCGTTCGAACCTGTATTGGAGACTCCTGTAGCCACCGGGGCACCTTCGGGGAAAATTTCCGGATCATCCATATCAGAAAAGTTCTCTGCTGCAGAGAAATATTCTGATCCATACTCGCTCTCGGCAAAACTTGCAGACCGGGTCCTGGTTGTCATAATAGGTTGTTCCAAAGCGGGCTTATGAACGATACACAAGGTGATTTCGGAATTGCCAAGGTCCACTGAAAGCTCTAGGGAGGACATGGTATCCTGCCCAGGGTAGGTAGTTGCGAAACTTGTTGTGTGTAAGTTGTTATCAGGATGGCCCTGATCAATGGAGTCGTTATAGTGTGCAGACATTATCGGTATATTTTGCTTAGTAGACGGATATCGAATATAAGAAGCGTTGAAGTTGTGACTGAACCTCCTCTTTTGATAGAACAGGTGTAGTGTTACCTGTCTTTAAGTAGGAGTGGGGGAGAAAGCAAGAAGGAAACAAAGATAGGAGCTTTATATATTACAGTTGGGAGGGTTTTTTGGATTAGTGGGCTAAATAGAATTCAAATTGGGGTTTTGGTTTTATATTCTAGGTCCTTTTTATTCTTTCAGCATACTATTAGGCTATCTTAAGACCTAATCATTTTCTGGGCCCGTAAATGGTATAGTTGAGCTCACTTTTTCCAAGTATGATATGAGAGGAAAGCAAAGAATTACTATACACTATGATACTGGAGGGGGGAACTTGAATGACATATAATAGTTCATAGCTCAATTATTTAAGATTGTACAGTACAATGATTCAGAATTTAGAGGCTCTTAACAATTTAAGTGAGCTTGATGCATGATCACACTCATCAGATTCTTACACAGTGCCCGGGTCGGGTTTAACCTAGTCCAGTAAAGGCCCCAGAAATTTTAATGAGTTTCCCAAAAGAAGGTTGGTTTTTGGGGTATGGGCTTGTCTTTAGGACAGAACCTCACCCACTAAGCTTTGTTCCCTCTTATTTTTTCAGTTTGACTATAATAATATTATGATACTACGTTCTAGCTCGAACATGAAGGAATGTTTCCTTCAGCCTCACTCAGACTATCAGACATTTTTAAAGCCACAATACTACGATTCCCCCGCGGAAAGGGAAATTATGATGCAGTAGCTTGCAGATTTTATAGTCTCTGGCTTGGCTGGATCCGACTTAAATTCGGTGCTGGTGGATGATCCCGTACTGTGCTGTGCGACGAGATCTCAAACAAAGCCTTGACTCTCCTACCTAAACGCAAAAAAGAGCACTCTCTTATCGGCGTGACACTGCAAAATAACTCTCTGGGTGCATCTGTATGACGTTACACCAACTGTGTCTCCGAGTGAGAATTTATGCCCAAACTCTGTGTTACCCCGCAAACCCCCGCAAGTTGCCCTCGCAAGGTACTGTACTCGTACACAGGCGGTAGGGGCCTTTTTTTCCGCTAGTGTTAATATCTCTAAACACTTGCTCTGAGCAATTCGCGATCCACCGTCCGCCCTGAATGCCGGAAGGTAGGTACAACCAATTTAGAGTTAGTTAGGTGTCTCGGCGGGGAATTCTTTCTGCGGGATAACGCCGTGACTTACTAGACCTGAACCGGGGGAGAAACTAGTGCCAAGTAATAGGAGCTTGGTGTGGGGTATCAGAGCAATTAGTGGTGGTTAACAACACAGGGATTAATAACATAGGAGGTGCATACAGCAGAATGGTGTTTGACCCCTCTCTATCTGTTACATCCTCTCTGAATTAAATTCACGTATTCTCCTTCCACGTTATTTCCCGTTCCGACAACCCTAATAATCCAACAAATTTGCTAAAATGGTTAAAGTTTTCATTCTCGGAGCGTCTGGCTTCATTGGCTGTGAGTTTTCTTCCTGTGCGCTGATACTTTTCTTATAAGTGTTATATCTAACTTACTGCTCCTAGTCGCGGTCGCTCTTGCCCTTCGTCGCAATGGCCATCGGGTCTATGGTCTTGTCCGCAACCCTGCCAAGGGCCTCGACTTAGCCAAGAATGAGATCACTCCAGTTATCGGCGATATCTTTCAGCCTTCCTCATGGACCTCTGTAATTGAGTCCGAGGGGATAGACGTGATTATTGATACGTCTAATGTCCACCAAGATGTGAGCAAAGTGCTCACGGAAGCTAAAAGATTGGGAGCAGCGCGTTTGAAAGGACTTAAGCGAGGACCAAAGCTTGGCTTCGTTTTATTCTCCGGATCCTGGGTTCACGGAGACCAGCCGGATGCGAGGGATATCGTGAATGAGCTGACTGCTCCAACTCCTTTTGAGATGGTAGCCTGGAGACCGGCCGTGGAGAACGAATTGTTGAGTTTCAGCGATGTTTTGGATGCTGTGGTCATCAGGCCGACGATGGTTTATGGCGGTAGTGGCAGTCTTCTTTCGATGGTTCTAGCCCCGATAGCTGCAGCGGTTAAAGGAGGCGCTTCTGAGGTGAAGGTTCTGGGGAGAAAAGTCGAGTTCCCGGTGATACATAAAGACGATGTAGCTGATTTTACGCTTAAAGTTGTAGAAAAGGTAGGTAACTCTTTGTTTTATTTATATTTATTTATTTCAAATTTGGAGGTTACTGATTATGCAGATATCGTATGTGGGGGCTTTGTCTTACCCTGTCTTCGATATCACAGCTCAACACGAATCCTACACGGATATCATTGAGGCTGCAGCGAAGCATATGGGGTTCACGGGAGCTATCATTTATCGAAATCCGGAAGGAAGGCTTGAGCAGGCGATTCTCACCCAGTTCAACACTAGTAGTGACCGGGCTAGGACTTATTTAGGATGGGAGCCAAGGCACAGGGACATCATGGGGCAGATTGATGTCTATACTGCTGCTATGGTGGCAAATCAGTAACAGGAGAGCGAGTGAGGTGATCCCTTTTTCTTCTCTTAGCTCTTTAAAGGAAGTGAGGGAATATAGAGTCTTTGACAATTATGATACCATGGATAATTCGCCTGCCGGTATCATACTGTATGTGTTGAGTGTAAGTATTTTGAACTGTGAAATTGTGAGGGCTAAACCTTTTCAATACTATGAGTTACATTCTTGTGCATATCTTTCGGTATCATCTTAGGCCGCAGCATAAAGGACGCTGGTTAGGTACATCTGGGATAAGTATATGATATCAATTACTATCCAACCTAACAGGTTTTGTACGGTGGCGAGGAGCAAAATATTTACGGACTATCAACAGCCTCCCTGTTTCTCAAATAGCCCGAATAATTTTTAGGAGAGCTTGCGGGTGGCCCGGGGCCTTCGGATGCTTTATAATCTCTTCCTATGATACAACTCTTAGAGATGAACAGGGTCCCTAGGTAAAGGGTTTTAGTGATTTTCCTGGCTCAACCTGCCACCCAAAACACACCACTTCTAGGTGAGGCCAGACAGACACATGAAATCTTTTCTAGCAGTGAAAAAAACTAGAAATCGGATGATTCGCTACACTTGCTCTTGCTGCTTTGAGCTTATTCTTGAATTTTTTTCCTTCGGCGTTTTAGAAAGGACCAAAGGCGGGGCAATTCTGCGCAAGGGTTTCACTTTTCGCATGGCAAATGGCATCCGAAAGGTTTGCTGCCAGCACACGATATCGGAAAGTTGGCCCGTTCAAACACGCATTAACTCCGATAAGAGCCACCCATAAGCTATGATACTTGGAGTGGGGTTGCAGGGTTAGGGTTCTCGAAATCACGAGTTCACGGAACATTAACAACGCGTCCCCCCGCATCGCGACTTCTACAACGACCTACTTTCCCAATTCAAGCAAACAACCAACAAACATGGCAACTTTTTTGTCTCAGCATCCAATTCCCTATCCACAAGGCCGAAAACGAATCTTCGAATCTGTGTTCCCGCCTTCGGCATCCTCCACCTTACCCACACCTCTAGCCACCCCTACGTCCTCATTTGTGGCCCCACCATCACAACCATCGCAGCCACCACAAACGCCTACCCTCTCCCACGGCTATAACACCCGGCATCACCCCAATGTTACACTCTCTCCGGCCCCCGTATCACTTGCCCCCAGTCCGGCAGCTATATTCGCCAAGGAGTCTAGGGCGTGGCACTTGGCAACAACATACCTCTCCTTCCCCGTTGATCCCTTCCCAGGCAGCCTTAGAGAATACGTGCAAACACACCAAGACCCGACGAGAGATGTGGTGGAAGCAATCCGATATCTAACGATTCATCATGCGGAAGATGCAACCCCTGAAACAAGCCTCCTGGAATGGTATACTTGCGAAGTCCGAAGGCACTTCCTAGCTCATGTTCGTCCAGAGATATCGATTCCGACGGAATACAGTGACGGTCCGCGTTTGTTGGAAGAAATACTAGGCCGATTGACTACCGCCCAGAGCATTTATCTATTTCGTTTGAGAGCCTACATTATTCCAGAGAAGAAGAAAGGGAGGGCACGGAGGAATCTGGACAGCTGGGACGAGAGCGACGACTCAAAAGTCCAAGCGTTCATTAGGTCGTTAAATTCTATTATTTCTTATTCACTGCCCGATCCCGCTTGGAATAAGCTTGTCTACGAGAATTTTTTGGAGTTGTGTGGGACAGCAGTGGGCTTGCCTGGAGATGGCGATGGTGATGACGACGATGACACGGTAATTGACGACGAGGCGGGGGACGAGAGCATGAGTGGAGATGAGGATGTATACCACGGCGTGAGGTTAAGCCAGCAAAGCTTTGCTACCGAAACTGACTTTGATGGAGATATCGTTGTCGATGATGACGGGGTCGCGATTGGTAACCCCAAAGAAATGGATGGAATTGATGAATTCGGTGTGTATAGACAGAGGGCTGAGGAAAAAGCTGAGGAAAAGAGGAAGAAGCGGAAAGAGGAAAAGCCGAGAGAAAAGGCTCGAAAGAAGGTCCTGGAGATTTGGGCAGCCATGGAAAAGCTAGGTGTTAGTGGCGGCGGCCGGAGAGGAGAGAGGGTATTTGCAGAGGTAAAGATCGGTCACGAGCCCACTAGATATTATTAGATACTAATATATTTCTATATAGGTTATCAATACTCTCCTGACTACCTACATAAACGCTCATTTTGCTGGAGTTTGGGAAACTCCTTCCAAAGTTGGCGACGACTTGAACCGCTGGGTAGAGCACGTCCTTGGGCAATTAGTTTTAGATGTCTTATTTTCCTCCAAATCGGTGAATTCTCCTGAAGGCTGGGCAGCTAGGCTTAAAAAACTAAGCCCCCGGGAGAGTTTCAGGGCTAGTCGTCAGAGCCTTGATAACCGGAAGAAGGGGGCGATGGAAGTAGATGCCGGGGCGGGTGTAGGAGAGGATGATATCAAACGAAGGAAAGAAGACTTAGAGAGTTGGAAACGCATTGCTGTTGGTAGACTCGGTCGACTAAGAGTCGGTGAACTATTTGACATTGTTGTAGAGTGGCCAGAAAGTCTTGGAGGTGTCGAGGATTTAAAGTCTTATATTATATCACCACAAACCCGTCTACACCTAACGACAACTTTCACATCTGCTTTGTCTACCCGCCTCCTGCATCCGGCAGCCGCAACCTCCGATATACTCCGGGCTTATATCTCTTTGATTCGTGCCTTCACCGTTCTAGATCCTCGTGGTGTCTTACTCGATCGGGTTTCGCGTGGTATTCGGCGGTATCTCCGAGAACGCGATGACACTGTTCGTGTAATAGTGAGAGGGATAATGTCCGAGTCTCTACCCGATGGATTAGAAGATGCCGAAGATCTCTCAGAACTTGCTCATGAACTTGGAAAGGGGATTCCGGCGACCCAACAGGGTGGGGGGCTTGAAGAACTTGATTACGACGACTTGTCTTGGGCACCCGACCCAGTTGACGCAGGTCCTGAGTTCCGAAGAAGCAAAGGTCTCGATGTAGTTGGAAGCTTGATCTCACTATGGGAGAGCAGGGAAGTCTGGACGAAAGAAGTAGCAGCAGTGCTATCGAGCAGGCTTCTTGGTAGTGACGAATGGCTTTTTGAAAAGGAAATCCGCACAATCGAGCTCCTTAAAATTCGATTCGGCGAAACAACAATGCAAGGCTGCGATGTCATGCTCAAAGATATTGTAGATTCTAAGCGGTCGGACGCACACATCCGGGCCGAGGAACATCTGAACAGAGAAGGTTTCCCAGAAATTCACACCAAAATTCTCAGCAGGCTGTTCTGGCCAACAATGAAGGAGGACGGGTTTCAGGCCCCTATAGAAATTAGAGAGCTGCAGGAACGCTACGAGCGAGGGTTTGAAACCCTTAGGAAAAAGCGGAAGCTCACTTGGCTACAAACGATGGGAACGGTGGAGGTAGAACTTGAGCTTGAAGACAGAGTGGTTCAGGTGCCTGATGCCACAACTTGGCAGGCAGTGGTCATTCACCAATTTGATGAGGAGGAACGATCTGATAAATGGACTATCTCGCAGCTAGTCGATAACCTGAAAATGGAGGAATCTCTAGTTAAGAAGGCAGTCCAATTCTGGCAAAGCAAAGATGTCCTCAGAGAAATTGGCAACGGTGTCTACACTGTAATAGAGAACCTCGAAGAGCTCGAAGCCAACACCCCTCCCCAAGCAGGCGTTACTGCAGCGGAGGAGGAAGAGGAGGTCACCGACGAAAAGAAGCGAGAAAGGGTGGTTGTTGAGCAATTCGTGGTCGGAATGTTGACCAATGGCGGGACAATGCCTCTGGAGAGGATTTCCATGATGCTCGGGCTAGTCCCTGGGGGGTTTTCCTGGGGGCAAGAGGAGTTGAGGGAATTCTTGTCTCGAATGAAATCGGAAGGTAAAGTGGAGTATGAAGGGGGTAGCTGGAGGATTCCGAAAACTTGATTCATTATGGCCTTTGTATTATATATCGTTGGGGTTGCAGGTTTTTAAATAATAGATTCTCGAAATCATTGATACCCGTAGTGCTGTTTCTTAGTCCCTGGTGTTTCTAGCGCTCTTTTATCTACACAGTACTCTTGTGTCAGTAGGTTCTTGAATTCTCGCATGACCGACCCCAGGCTACTAATTAGACCCGGGACAACCACAAACACTTTAGTATAATAGCGAAAAGGCTCAAACTCAAGGTTTGTGGCAAAGGCTAGAACGTACTCCTACAGCCCTAGATGAGTAACGCCTCGTAATTGATAACGCGCTTCCCGATAAGCTTTCCTCATCATCAACCACTGGCAAAAATCCAGAATGGCGGACTGTCAATGCCCGCACTTCCAAATACCGGAAACTCTAAATACGGGAAAGGTGGATTCGATCATTCGTACCACTGCACTAGTGTCATGGTGTATAGAATTCAGTCTCTTATTCCAAACCTTCATACCCGTAGAACGTAGATAAGTCCGCAAGAGTCGGTTGAGATGCACGAGGTTCTATTGGTTAGCAAGTTTTACCGGAGCCGAGAGAATTGCCAGTAGCATCACCAGTGATCACGCGGATCTGGTTAGAGTTCGAACAGAAGCACCACACAGTTAAATAGTATACGATACAACACAGTATCGACCCCCTGCAGCCAGGAAGTACTAGACCTTAGAGCGGGTTAGCAGTGCACTATCCACCAGCTATCACAGGAAACTGCGCCTTTGAATTCGCAATATTTCTTAGTTCTCCTCTAAACCTTCCCGGCCTTGCTGGTGTGTGTTCGAGTGAACTAATTCCTAATCACTCTTCACCTCCCCAGGTTTTTCTTCTCTGTTTGGACATTTCTCATTTTCTTAAATCCTCACAGCACCCCCGAGATACCGGTACATCGCCATAGTGAGTTTAACCATGCAATCCGCCAACTCCCTGCATCAGTTTTAATTGTTCGCGCGATTACCCCCCCCTTTCCGGGTACACCGTATGAACTCGAATGACTGAGCCTCGACTTTGAGGGCTAGAGTTGCATTTACCGGTAGAGACCGGCACTTTCGTTCGCTCTTTTAATTACTGTGAGGTGGCGAGGTGTACAGTTTTCGCAGTGCTTTCACCTCTCTCCCTAAAAGAGGGAATTTTGAGCGTCTTAGCACGAGATTCGATTATGGTGCTAGAGGCCGTGGAGGACAAGCGCGTAACTTCCCACTTTGATGGTTTTTTCCTTTCTTCATTTAATTAGAAGACAGTCAACCATACCCTCTCGAAGTTTGGAGCCACGATGGACCGAACATTTGCCCGCGAGCCACTCTGGGGCCAAGGGGTTACACACTTCGTCCCTATCGCTTCTAGCACCATATTCGAGTTCTTGCGGTAGTGGGTTTCTGCGGTGGGTCGAATTCGGTGAGCCAATACGGTATGCGGAGAACTGGCAGCAGGTAAGCCGCAATATTGCTCGATGAATGTTACCTGTTCTAGTATTGGGTTAGCATTAGGTTCACTCACTATAGGCTTAATGGGATGTAGGGAAATTCGACAAGTACCTCCGCTTCAAGATATTCCTGTCGGGTGGTACGCCGCTTCAGCAGGTATGTCGGGACGGGAGCCTAGGTACGCAGATGGTGTACGTCAAGCACCCATCCTAATCCAGATGCCTACCAAGCGAACCCACAAAAACCCAGGTCCATATTTTTCTTTCAAAAAATCAATATCGTGCTGTTCCGAGTAAATGCTTGGAGAGTAATTGGGAATGTCTTCCTCAAAATCCAACCATGCCGGGTCGATAGGTATTTCCTAGTACTCGAACATGCACCGTGCGCGTACCCAGTGCCCCGACATACCCGGCGAAGAGACATACCACCCGGCCGACAAGGCTCGATACCCCATCCGGTAGACCGAAGATCAGCTCAGAGGCTGCGAAATGCGACTGTCCGCCGTTAGCGCAACGAGAACTTTGAATCTCCCTACTGGCACAGTCCAGTTTTGAATGCTTGGTCGGGCCCGAATCCAACATCCAACTTCATGCGGTAATAGGGACTTTGTGTTTTCGCATACAGAGTCAAATCCTAGCAATCTAGTTAGTCAATAACCGCATTTGCCTCACATCCAGAGTCTTTTCATAAAGTTTCTATGATCGCAGGGCAGTGGTGTGATAGTTTTGTAATTACAACATCCTTCCCACTCAGAAGGCAAAAGTCTGTCTTCTATTTTCGCTGTGAGCCCTGATTTGTATCCCCTATCTGTGGCCGTGCTTCCATAGGGTGCGCGGGGTGACTGCGGTGCGCATCAAAAGTGAGTGCGGGCCCTAGGTTAGGTGACTGCGGATTGAAGGTGACCTTTGGTCGTGGGAATTATTTGTGCGAGTGGGTTCTCTGGAAGTGTATAAGGGACGCCTCCCGCACCTTTCCTTTCTCAGATCTACATCCTCACCCATAAACGACAACATGGAATACCCCCCTGGACATGACCAGCAGAAGGGACCGCTGCAATGGCAATTGATTTCACTTCTCGCTTTATTTCTTTCCATTATCTCTTCACTTCCTCCCCACCCTTCCTCTCTTCTCTACATTCTCCCCATTCTTCTTTCCATTCTTTCCACTCTCTTCTCTCTATTCCCTCGTCCCCGCTGGCACACTGCCCTACTTGTCCTAGGCAAGAAGTACCAGAACATTTAGACGAAAACAGGGATAATACAGGGACATTTCAGGGATATTTCAGAGGTAAGATACAGGTTCAGAGTCTGTGTCTACCATTAATAGGGGGTGAATTTAGTAACAATTACCTGAGGTAATGTTTACCTGACTTTATGTTCAGGTGCTTCTGGCTTGGAGCAAGTGCAGACTAGGCATGATTGCCTACCAACTCTGGTTTGATTCCCCAGATAGAGACGATTATTGAATCTTGTACAAGACTAATTGCTAATTGATCAGGAAATACCAGCAGTTGGTTCAAGCCTATATGGCTTTTAAAATAATATTGAATTAGAAATTTCTAATTATGACATCTCTCTAAACCTTCACACTTACCCCTTGTTTCTTCTTTATGAATTTTGCTAACTATATCAGAATTAATACCTGCTGTCCACCCCTCAACACTCTTAAAGTACAAGTTTTAAGAGATACAGTTGAGGGGTTGGTTTTAAGATCAATTTTAGATTATCTGCAATAGTATTACTATACAATCATTCCCTATTATTTTCCCTCTCAAGAAAATCTCGCACAGGCTAGCAGTACTCAGGCTTACTGCAAATTCTGATACAAAATTGAGAATAGTAGAGCATTATGAAGATGGTGGTAGTCCAATATTATACCACCTTTTCTTTCAACTACTAGTCCTAGAACTAGTAGAAAAACTCTACTTTAGAGTCAGAATGGAAAATAGATGAACAATACGGTCTGGTCAGTACCATGGAGGATAACGAAATATCGTTTTCACTATATTCTCTAATTCAGGTGAAAAATATCACCTCTACAACCGCTCACCCCACTTGCATTCCTGTTCATACTATAAGAGCATATAGTTACTAGGTATATTACATCTTATTTCCTTCTGATATAATTCTTATACAAAATAAGTTTACTAACTAAAAGTCAACCTACCAAAGCTTATATGTTATCTACTCATGAACTAAATACTTAGAGTGGCACCATTAAATTGATATTCCTTGCCTACCAGCTTACTTGCTGGAAGCCATTCTTCCGCTCCTCGTCACTGTGGACTGTTATTCAAACTATTGCAATCAATATCAGTACTTGGTATATGAATAGTGCACTTTTCACCTGCCAGTGTGTTGTCCAAGCATGCTCTTGTGAGCAATTACAAGCTACTAATCCAAAAACTAAATAAGTTACATTAACATTCCTGCACTCAAATGTTTAATCAGGAGCTGTTGTTCTTGATCATGATGGAAATCTACTAGGTTTGTTAAAAAATCACATATTTAGCTATTTGATTAATTTTCACATTGCTGATATATCATATATCTACAGGGGGACATTTAATAACATGTTCTGTGTGCTATACACTATGCAATACTACTACTGACCATATCTTCATCACCTAGGTGCTCTTGTCGGCAATTAATATATATTTCCTGAATGGTTCTCAAACTATCAGGATCAGGCAAGAGATCGAAAGTTTGAGTAACTGCCAGTGTTGGTTGGACTATAATGTACTATGCTTATTTGAAAAGACAAGTGCCCCGAACCATCAAGCTGAAAGTATTGACTGTGGTAGAGGAAGCTAAAGCTTATAAAAGATGGACTACTAGTAGGTTATGACTTGGTCGTTAGAGAATGAGAATAAAGGTGAATATAGCTAACGAAGTACTAGGTCTCATAGGCAGAGCCCTTTCTGTCTGTGGTTAATATACATTTTCTGAATTTTTCACAAACCATGAAGATCAAATTTGAGAGTAAGTGATTGTTGGTAGGACTGAAATGTATCCTTATTGGATAAGACAATTTTTTGACCACATAGCAGACAATAATTGGTAGTTGTGAAGGAAGCAGTAGCCCAATATGAAGGGATTACCTGGGTTGTGGCTTGGAGGTTCAGAGGTGAGAATAGTGGTGGATATAGACAAGGAAGTGGGTCTTATAGGAAGAGACAGTTGTATTTGAGGTCAATTTACATTTCCTGAACTTGAATCTTTAACAAACAATAAGGATTAGGCGAGAGATCATGTGGTGGTTGGAATAACTAAAATCAACTATTCTTATTTCAGTTAATAATATAATTTTCCTAAACTATGTGGCTAACTGCATTGAAAGTTGTAGAGGAAGCTAAAGCCTAGAAGTATATCAGTTAGGTTACAACTTGGTGGTTAGAGACTCGGAATGAGAATAATGGTAGATATGGACGTGGAAGGGGGTTTAGCAAGGAGGAGACAGCTGAAGAGAATTTGTTTGATGGTGATATAAGAGTATGAAGTTTTTTCTTTTGTAAAAAGGGTGTTTGGTATAACAATTTTGGAATAGCAAACTATGATTTGTGGTTAAAGAACTGTTTTGTAGATGTGAATTACAAACAATAGTTTGTAGCAACCAGCACCAATTTTTTGACTGCCTCCCATATAGGGTATAAGGTTCTTTCAACCATCATTGTGCAACCATGGTTTCTAGCTATAAAAATTTCATACTAAACAGCCGCTAATTCGCTTGTGAAATGACATGTTACCCCATAAAGATTTCGGCTCCGATCATTGGGCATCACCTCTCGTCACTCGAAGCTTCTTGAATTAATAGCACCCTTAGTTAAGTCTCAACGCTTTATCTAGAAATAAAAATAAAACCTCAAACTTCACTTCCCGCATAAATTCTCCACGTACACTAACAATGACAACACGACTTGCGACAATTGCAAAGACAAAGGAGAGAAAGAATAAATAAAAAAACAATTTTGTTATGACCAACCAATTCTACCAACTTGACCACTAGACTCCTACTTTAAAACTGTCTCTCAATAGCCCGTCCCACGAATGCGTCCAACCCCTTCTTTCCCCCGCCAGGAACTATCAGTACTCTATCACCCACCTCAATCCACTCTGCCCGTGCATGATCAAACTCAAACATGAATTTCCTTGTTCCTTCATAATCGACATGTTCCGCCTCCTTAACATCTTCATCATCAAGACTGAATATCTCATCGCTCCTGGCCCGTGGAGGTTCAATAGAGATTAGTCTTGCGATGGCGCGAATTGAAGCGATGTACACGACCACGCTGCTGCCAGGGATAAGGGAATTGGCTTCATCGCCAAGGCTGGTTGTAAAGCCGGTATACGCCCGTAGCCAGGAACTCACAGCAGATGAGGAGCGGTTGAAGATTACCATGCCTTTTCGGAGCTTGGTCGAGAGAAGGGGTGGGGCAGCAGTTAGAGAGTTCGCGAATGTTACGGCCTTTGCGCCATTTGCCGGTGTATCCGGGGAACTCGTGTGTATCTTGATGCCCTTACCATTCCTTGATTCCGTCTCGCAGCCTAGCCCGTTTAGACGCAGTTGCAAATTCAATGCTGAGACTGCTAGAGGAGTGTCGAGATGGGGCTCTTGCTCGATAGGCATAATCCCGAGAGTGCCAGCTTCACCAGCGAAGAGAGTATTCACCGGCAGCCTAAGCCTGCGAACGGAGACAACCTTTACTAATTTCCACTCCCATTCCTCGCCAGATGTACTGCTATTCCTAGTAATGTCACCATTGGTGAATTTTAGTCCCGATTGCTTGGGAGAGGCGGCCCTCTTCTCGTCGGCACTGTCTGGGCTTTTGGACAAGAGCCCCGACAAATGATCAGCGGATGGTGATAGTGAGGGATGAGAGGCCGGAGTAGCAGGAGTCCCTGCGATGGACGGCGGGCTGCTGGTATGGTCGACTGGCGGGAAGGGTCCGATCAACAACTCGTCGTCTATAGTGATCTTCCCATATTTTACATGCCCACCAACCACGGCCCCCCCTTTCCCATCCTCTGCACTATGCGCCGGCTGAAACCCATATATTTCCTCGAGATGGAACAAAGTGGACAATCCACCGTCGTCCTCTGCCGCAACCTTCGGTTCTCCCTCATTTACTTTGATTTTCCGAACCCCTTCCGTGACGCCCGCGGCGCAGGTGCCCAGTGAAGGCCTAAGAACGTTTTCGACAGCCGGTGCTTTAGGGGGCTCAGGCACTGGCAATCTCATCATCAGCTCATGAAGCAGGTCAACCCCTTGTCCATTGACAGACGAGGTAAACAAAATTGGCACCGTGTACTCGGGGTCGCCTTCAACGAGCTTCACAACGTCCTTGATGCTTGCACTAGTAGAGAGTGCAGCAGGTTTCCTCCCGTTTTGTTTTAAGACGGTCAACAAATTCGCAAACACTTTTTTCAACCCCGTCTTGGTGCCTAGATCTCGTTTCGTAAAGATGACGATCATTCTTAGACCTAATTTCAAGCAAAGGTCAAGATGAGCGAGGCTGGGCTTGCTCAAACCCAAAGACCTCTCCCCGTTCTCTCCAGCGCCCAAAGTCTCGTCATCATTTGCTGCGACAAGAAAAGCAACATAATGTGGTGCCCACCCAATAAGCGATTTAAATGTGGTTCTACTGAATTTAGGATTGCCAGCAGAGTCTGACAGAAAAATGATTCTTCCCCCATCTGCCGTTGCGTGGATGTCCGTCCAAGAGGATATATTGCCCGATGCATAATTCACTAATCTCGGCGGCCCCCTATTGCAGCTTGCGGGCTTGAGCTCAGCTTTGGAATCCTCAGGTATGTAACCCAGGATCTCCCACGTCACGGACGAGGTAATACCGGACGCCAACTCGTGTCTATGGCGAAGCAGTGAGATTCTACTTTTCCCACGCCCGTTGTCAAGCTCGCCAGTGCTTAAGGTCCCTAGGAGGGTGGTTTTTCCACAGGTAGTGGCCCCCGTCAGTGTGATCCTAAGTTGCTCGGTCTTCCCTCTAACCTCTGGCCGCACCGCCTCTCGTTCCGGGGTGGGCCCTCGGAATATGGTATTTTGTCCGTGGCCCGGTTGGACAAAGGCTTCCACGACCCATAGAGGGTCGCCAACTTTGGGAATGCCGAAACTCTCCTCGGAGCCTGAAGGGCCCTCCTCTTCCACACATTGTCCGTTCATCTGGCCTTTCTCCAAAAGCAGGGCTTTTCCGGCCCGCTCCCGATTTCGTTGCTTAGCCTTCACAAGCTCGGCTTGCTTTCCTTCTGCACGCCGTAGATCGCGCTCGTTGACCGTACCGACAGCCTCTCTGCGAAGTATCCTAACAGTACATCCTAGCTTTGCGGCCATTATGCGTAAGGTGTCCAGAGATGCTCGGAGTTCCTCCTCGCAAAGCCCGATAAGCTTGCCGTCATCGGCAACCCCGATCTCGTAGAGCGCGCCTTGGGATTCTTGAACTAGCGAGGAGATTGCTTCAGGGGACTTTGAGGCAAGGGAATTGGCGTGATACCTGAAGTCGTGGACAAGTTAGCAATGGCGGCCTGAATTCTAGAAATGGAGACGACGCACGGGCTACTCTGTTGCAACCTCCAGAGTAATTGAGTTACCAACTGGTCCAACCTCGCCTCACTCTTTCCACCTCTAACAAGACTCAGCTTGTATTCAGTAGCGCCCATTTGAGGTTCAGCGGCCAAGACTTTCACGGTCTCCCCATTGGTGGTAACAATCCCTTCTCTCTCGCCATCTTCCATGAAATGGTTTCGGATCTTGCCCGAGTTATTATTGGTCCTCAAATGTCCCGGAGTATCATCGGTGGTCAGATCCGGCGACTCGGTCGTAGGCTTCGGTGTCGTAGATGGAGTGAGATGAGTGGGGGTGTTATTTGCCCATGGAGAGGCGGGTTTAGGAGGCGATGGATTAAAAGTAAAGATGCTAGACATGATGGGCAGCAACCGAGGGATTGGCCTCCAGATAGACGAGCCCTCGGGATGAATAATTAAACGAAAGCTCCCGAGGGTTGGGTTTTGCTAACGTAGCCTCTGGTAAGGGGGAATTGAATTAGAAAGAGCGGCGATGAAGACGGTGTAGAAGAGAAGCTCACCGAGAAGCAAACGATGCCTTCAGCTATGCTATAGCTTTTGTGCTCTCTCCGTCTGCCGGTTTTCCGGTTTCCTCCGTGGGATTTTTCAACAAAGTCTCGCCGGCCTCTTTCAAAGGAATATGTGAGTAGTGTCTATAAGGGCTGCGAGGAGTAGTAGGTGTAATATTACAATGGATTGGATATTAGTACGGGTTTGGTGTATACGAAACAGTTTTGATAACCGAGGAATCATGTTTGAAGTATCTTTCCAAGCTTTGCGAGGTCGAGTAACAGCAAAAGGGGTTCAAGATGTTTGCACAGGATAGCAAACGAGGTTTGTTGACGGGTCAGCTTTTGGCCGAGTTGGTCGAAATCAGGCGGAGTTTAAGCGGACATCTTTATTATTTAGGGATCGGCTGTAGGTTTTGAAGTTGAAGCGGTGGATGATAAGTTAGGGGCGGAGGGAGATAGCTAAGGTTATTTAAGGACTCGAGTGCGGGAAGAAGTCTGCGAAGACCTGAGGTGACTGTCCGCCAATGAGTCAATGGATGCACCGAAGTGTAATCGAAGTGTAATCGCTTGTGAGGCGAGCGCCGCGGGAAGTCTGACCAGCGGTTAACTCCTAAATCAAGCAATGCCCTCAACTGACAAGAAGCTGGTGATGATGATGGGGTGAGGCTTTGGGCCAAACAGAAGCCGTGAGATGAGATGGTATGTACCAGCGACTGTGGAATCAAAAACCCCGGGTAAGATGGCCCGTCAAAGTGGTGTGTCGCCCCGTCTCCAGCCACAAAGGAGGCCTAATCTCATGCTCGATTAAGCCACATCCACCTATCATGCAACGAAACAAAGTGTCGACAGCAGATGGTGATGGTGCTCTGAGAACTCTCTGCCGGCGCTACACCTACTTATAGGTCACAATCATCAGCACCGTACTAAAGTCCCACGACTACGCTAAACCATCGGTGTTTGAGCAATGCCCCACAAGCATTGAAATGACGTATTAGCTGTCCTACGGTATTCAAGTACTAACAGTGTAGGTAGCCGCAATGCACCAAGAGCACAAATCCGTGTCTTGGAACTCTATATGCCGCCCTCGAACTTCCTCATTCCTGGCTCTACGGAATCCGGCACCGTAGAAACAACTCCATCACCCGGAATGTCCCGTGGTATTCATTTTCTATTGCTTCCATCAAAATCCCTCGCAGTCGCAACCCCGCATGGCTCCCCGCCCTCCAGCCTTTATGAAACTTATCCACGGCCGGTCTAGCCGCCGCCGTTTTGCTTCACATGGCTGGGGGTTGTCGTATGGGGCGTTCCCACGTCAGGCAAAGCACCGGGCATTTCAATCCCTTGTCTTTAAAACGGCTGAAGGCCATCTGGGAGTCGTTAATTTATCGAGAGCTTGCTTCAAACCCGGCAGACGGAAGAAGAGGGTCACGCGTGACTATGGGGATCGCATCACCAGCAGTCGGAAATGCGGAGGAAGCAAGAAGCCATATACTACCTAACCCACTACCATGAATCTGCTTTACTTGTCACCGGTAAACATCATCCGTTGTCTGCACGACAACTATGGGGAGCGAATTTTTATGCTCTTCACCTCAAATCACTGTGACTCATGGAATGTCACTCGGTTTATGGCACCTGACGCCTTCGGGGTTATTATCTATAAACATATGAGGTATCATAGCTCCCCGGCGCGTGTCCAACGAAGGAAGTAGAAATCGCTTCTAGACTTCCCAGGGGTTTAGATTGAACTCTCCGTTTGAGCCTTTTCGCCCACGAGTGGTTAATTAAACAAGTGTCTGCCCATTTCTATCGGGAAGCTCTAGCTATGGGGCTTGCTTTCTCATGGAAATTTCATACGTTGTCTGTGGTGGGAACGCGCTTATGGGTGGTGGGTTGCCAGGGCGGGGCGGCATTTGTGGGGTTTGCCCCGGTGCCCGGGCTTCAGATAATAATTATCATGATAATTACGCTTGTGCTCGGGGTGTGGGGAAACGCTACAACGTGAGATGTGTGAGCCTTTCAAAGATCTCATAAAAACCCTTGTCTTGACCCATGAGAAATCAGAGTAAGTTAGCGTAGCGAGCTTGCGGATTTAGCCTTCTCTGTTATGATACGTATTCATATACGTTGCCGTCAGGTAGGCTCCAGAATGTGGGTATCCTCCGTTACTACCATTCTCACCTTCTCCACCTTTCCTCCTCACTCGAGATAACCAAGCTATTATTACGGCACATCCAGACCTCCCAATGGCCCTCCCTCCTTCTCCCGGTTTAGAGTAATCTGGTGAGGCCCCATTTCATACCAAGAAGCTAAAAGGGAGTCGTGTCTGAATACACGAGCTCCATTGAGTAGACAGTATCCTATAAGGGTAGTGGGGTTTTCACAAATATTCACAGCGGGGCGTGGTCTTCGAGCCTTTTGTGAGAAGTCCTGACTCACACCTGACTCCGACCCCTTAGCGGGAAAAACGAGTGGGTGTCATCAGATTGTGCCGTTATCGCATGCTGAGCTTGACTGGAGGTAGAACAAGTGTGGTCGAGTACATACGACGCAAAACTTTCTGGATGACACTATGTAGTTCTATTAAATCCCATGGAGGGATGGGTTTGCTTGCTTACTGGCTTTGCATGGCGTGGTTTTGTAGGATTGGGGGAGAGGTCTTTAGCTGGATGTAGGGGCCGAACTTCACTACCTCTATGATAAGTGCAATGTTGTGCTTCACGAGACCGGGCTACTCAGCCTGTCACAGCACCCCGGTGAGATTAGATTCACCTTCAAGATATCATACTCATATCAATCCCCTTAAAAGGGGTTTGACTTAGAAAATCTAAGCAACTAGCTACCCACTGAATTCCGACCCCTACTCTCCTCCATCTCCATCCCTTCCTCCAAAGGAACCAAAGAACATCACACCGAATCGTGCCTTCGGAACATATGATACCCAACAACTCTCAAAACCCTATACTCCCACACAACACTACCAACCAACCTTCCAAAATCCTCCACAAACCCCCGACCAACGACAAACACCCCCAGAGCCTCCGCGCTCTCCCACCTAACCAGCACACTAAAAACCCTCCCATCCTCAACCTCCCATCCAGACGAATAAGCCCTACACCCACCGACACCAGTCAAATTCCCCAAAAGGCCCATCAACTCCCCGCCTGCCAGCCCACCATAGCAGTGCCATTCACAGCACCAGTAAGATTAAACGTAACCCAGGGCACCACCCGCAAACACCTCACCAGGCGGAAACGGCAGGAGGGGAACATGGTGGGCAGAAGAGGAGCTTGCGAGGAATTCGACTGGGGGGTATTCTGCGGATTGGGCGAATGCTTGGTGGCTTGCTACGGAGTCCCAGTCTGTCGCGTGCTGGTTAACTCGGTGACCCGTGGAGGTATAGGTGGGTGTACTATAAAACCAATAAGCGGTGCGTGGAGCATCCCCGAGTTCTAATCCTCAGTAGCCATCCTGGAAGCTGGACCGGCTTCCCACGATTTGGAAAATCTCGTCCTGGACGTCGCCGGGACGCAGGTTTAGGGTGACATGTTCCGTCACGCCTGTTCGGGAACGTGGTGGTGGTGGTGGTGGTGGTGGTGGTGGGTGGAGGGCGAGAGATAGGGTTGGGAAGAGGAGGGGAGAGTGAGCTTCATGTTTTTTGGGAAGGGGGGGTGTTGGGGGTGAGCGCTTGGTGGTAGGGGCGGGCGGAAGAAGAAGAAGAAGGGGGGAAGGACGAAGAAGATATATGGTCCCTTGATATACCTTCTGTCTCACAAGACGAGAGCAAGTGATAGAGTACGAACCCCCTCCAGAAGGGTAATCAAATACCTATGGAGAATCATCAAAACATCTTCCACCCCCTCTATAAGTCGTTGATCCCCCAGCGGATCCGAGAACTCTCTAAACAGGAATGTCCAAGTAACATCACAGGGCCTTATAGATATTGACCAGCAGGTCTTGTGCAGAATAGAGAGCGAGTCGTGGGGATGGGATGCGGCTCGCGTGGCATTACTCTACGTTTAGAGGGCAATTCCTGGAGAACGACTGGCGGATAATCTAATAGCGACATGTGGGTCATTTTTCGTCTTATAAGCAGGACATTTCCAGCACGGGTATTTTGAAAACTCGTGTTTTGCCTCTAGGGTGACTGGCCTTGAGGCTTCCCGGCCACTGGGATGTGGGCATGCGGGCTACCCTCTGCAGGAGAGCCACTTGGAAAGGCGTATTTGAGTGGGGCTTTTAGCGAGTGATATATTGTGAATTATAACTTGGCAGTTAGTGAAGAGTCGAGTATTGTATTTCAGCAACGCGATATACGGTATAATACAAGTACATTAGCCCCCCTCTACAGCGCCTGGTGATATCTATATACAGTCACCAATCGCCTCTACTGTAGCTCTAAAGTAGCCCCCTGTTCTTAACCATACATGCATACCGCTAAATGCTGTTATTTACACCCACCCGATCGACGGAAACACGGGGGAAATGAAAAAAAAGAGAATTACCCGAGACACCGCCTCTGAATTCAAATACGACGGTAATCACCACCCCTCCCTCCCACCCATGCCCATCCTATCGTTCCAAACCTTCGTCTCCCAACTCCTCAACATAAGATCCACCTCCCCCGCCCTCCTAGCACCCGCATTCCTCCTAATCGTTTTCAGCACCCACTTCACCCGTTCCCACTCCCTACTCACCGGAACCCCCGCGCGAATCGTTCTCTCCACACCCGCGATGGCAATAGACCATCCCATCTTCGGTCCGGGATCCAACCCCAGGGCCAACATCGCTTGCAAGCACCTCTGCGTGTAGCGAAGACACTGCCTTGGCGACAAAACCGGCGAATTCGCAAACTTCCACCCCATTGCAACTAGCAGCCTCCTGCCGGGCAGTCTGCGACCCGGGATCTTCGGCTGGAAGCGCGAGAAGTAGTGTAGTGTTGGTGGTGTCAGGAGTTGGTATGCCCGCACCGCGAGATCCGGGTGTAGGGATGCGGTCCGCACGATGAATTGCGCGAATACGGAGTATTGGGTGTCTGGGTATGTTTGAAGGAGCCTGAATGCGGAGGGTGGGTCGGCCTTTGTTAGTAGGCGGATTAGGCGCGCAATATCAGAGCGCGAGGGCGAGATGTTGTAGAATTTTAGGGAGTCTAGGAGCGTGGGGACGTCGGCATATCGGCGGAGGCGGTGGAGGGTGTATATCATGTCGAGGAGGAGGGTGGTGGAGGGGATGCATGTGTCTTTGAACGCTAGGATCGTAAGGGCAAAAGCGCTTAGGTGTGGGAAGCTGGCAGCGCCGCGCTCTAGCGAGCGTAGGCGCACCATGAGTCGCTCCGCGTCTTGTGTTTGTTGTGTCGTGCGTTCTGGCCCTGTCAGGCCTAATCGCAGCGGAAGATAGTGTCTTGTTACGAACCGTGCGATTTCGGCATCTGTGCGGTAGCGGAGGTATGTTGGTGCTAGGCGCTTACGAAGTAGTACCCGCTCCGCGGCCCAGAGGCCGATGCTCTCCTCCTCTTGCCAGATGTTTGCCTGTGCTAATGTTGACACGAACGGCCAGATTATCCTCAGGGGCCAGACCTCACGGCCGCTCTTGATGCAGTTGGTCGTTATCCGCTCTATGGCTGTGAGGATTGCCGGGTCACGGGTCTCGGGTGGGAGGATGGTGAAGAGTGGTGCCATAAAGGGGATGCTGCCTTCTAGGGTTTGCAGGTTGGGCTTGTGCGGGCATGTTTGGCCCCAGGACCATATCCAGGCTTCAAGCATGGAGCTCAGGAGGCCCTTTGCCATTTGCTTTTCTTGATCTGTGAAGCGAACTATTATCTCAATAGACATGGTTAGTAGCGGGGTTTCGCCTCTCCCCTCCCTCAGACTCCCCCACGGGCCGAACCGTAGCTTTGTGGCGCGGCCCAGGAAGGCGGCGTAGGTGTGGTAGGAGAGGTCGCGGGGATGAACCGAGGAGGAAGACTTGATCGCATCCCAGAGGTTGGAGAGCTGTAGATGGGGTTGGGACACAGTGTTAACCGTTCGCACTCCCCGTTTTATATCTAGGTCTGAGAGGAGGCCATATTTTCCCGATTTGAGGGCCTTCATTATCAATTCATAGCCTGTGCCGTATTGTCCTGCGTTGCAGAGAGCATCGCAGATCGTCGCTATATAGTTGCTCTGGGTGATGTTTATGAGGGGCTCTAGAGCATAGGAGATCCCTAAATTGAGTTCGTTGAGATCAACGAGCCGAGAGGCAATAAGCTGGCTTGTTCCCTTCGTGATGGTTGCTTTTGTTGAGACTATTTCGTCGAGGAGCTTACGCATTTCGTCGCCGTTCAGCACTCTCTGAATGTCTCGGAGGTATTCCCTATCGCTCCTCACGATGACCTTTTTGACATCAAAAGACTTGATCTCCTCTGACAACATGCTCCTAAATCGTTTCTGGCGCAGATCCCCCCCAGCCTCGAGCAGCCTTTCGGTGAACCTTCGTCTTTGGTCCGGACCGAGTCCCTCCATGGCAGTTTTTAATAGCATTATGCCGTTCTCAACCGTCAAGTTCTCCATCTCCAGGACTTCTAATATGGGGGTATGTAGTCCTAGCTTTAACAGATTCCGTAGCAATATGATGGTAGCGGGGCTAGTAAGCCGTAAATCTGGTTCGATGGCTTTGAGTCTTTTGTATTCCCTAATAGCCGTAGTTGTCGATTTTTCAGCCAAAATACGAGCATTCAATAACTTAAAAGACTCCTGCACAGTGCTAAACGGAGCGCAAGGAGCCTCCGGCGGCAATGCCTTCCAGGGGGAGAAAATCGCCGCGAACGGCTCGAGTATAGAATTGAAGAACGTGCTTACGTTGGGGCGTGGTGGTTGGTAGTGCGAGCCCTTCGGCCGCCTCGATCGATTCATAGTAGAAGTAGGAGCTGTCTGTGACCTAAAAGCCGACATAAATGGGTCTGCAATTGTCCATGAGCGAATTCGATTCGGACATGCGGTACAGTACAATTAAGGGTAGAAGACAGACAGACCATCCAACGTTGGCATTCGATCCTTGTATCGACTCAGACTCCAGCGGAAGGTGGGCGGGATATTATCCCATCCGTGCGCTGACACCCCCGACGGCGGCGACGACGACCCAGATACGGGTTCCTCCTCTTGCCGCCTCTCCCTCCTCAACTCGGTCTGGAGCCTCTCACATATCCGCGACGACTGCGAAAGCCTTCTTGTAAACGACAGAAAGGCCCGCCTAAGCACCTCATCCGTGATCCAGGTTGATGAAGAATTGTCCGTACACGATGAGCCGCCATACAACGGATTCCCAAGTCTCAGTGCGCGAGGCCGATGTCGAAGGCTTGTGAGTAGACGGTGGCCTGGGCGGCCACATTGGCGTACGAGCATGAGAATTTCGCTATGATGCTCGATGTAACGGTATCATATTATTGATGATGAGGGGTAGCGATGGAGTGGGAAGAAATTGACTAAGATGACGGGGATGAGTGGTGGGGTGAAATTTCATGAGCATGAAAAATTAGCGGCGGCAGCGGCTCTTTGGAAGGATTCTGCTTGTTGCCATTGGGGCTTCGGGTCGTGCCAAGTTCGGGGTGCTGAGTATCACGTGATTGCCGAACCTTAATTAAGAGTGGTGTTGGGTGAAAGGCAACCGCGCCCAATATTCCTCAACTACCGGACCTCATACCTTTCGGACTCCACAAGACATCAAAGCACCAAATTGACAATCGAGATGCCCGTTGCCAAGGAAATGGCTGAGATGGGGAGGCGGTTGGACAGTGGAATGGAGGGAACCAGGAGAGACCGCCGTATTGCGGCTCTTATCCCCAGAGTCCGACTCTCCTCAATTCGAGCGTGCCAACACCGAAAGTGTGACGGAACATGCAATGCTTAGGACGAGATGTCTTTAGTAGGCTGATTTTGCGGTTTGATTGAGGGAATGTGCCTATTTATCATTTCCGTACTATGACATCTAATAAGTATATGTGGCAATACTTACAGCGGTAGGCAGAATAACTCGGGAGTGATACCGGGCATCCTACCTCTAGTGTGCTAGTCGTGGATGGCTCGCGGCTCGTACAAAAGTGCAGCAAAAGGTGACAAGGCTATTCCTTGCAATTGGCTAACCATCGATACCGTACTTGCGACTTGATGGATCAGGCTATTGGTAGTGTGAGTAAGCGGTCGTAGCCACCCGGACTGCGCTGCACATGTAGAGTCCACACAAGTACTATATGACACTCCCCAATAATTGCCAAAGAACTAGGTTTCCACAGTGCGGGCCTCAGATACGCGTACTACTGTACGGTACAAGCAGGGAACTCAAGAAACTCACTGGGAGACCTGTTAATCAAAAGGGCTTTCCTGCGATAGTACAAGTAATACCGGTATTGCACTTGGTGAACCTAGGGTGGATTAATGAGGCTTCTCCAGCCGCTGAATGCTTGCGGGGTAATTTGTTTCCTTGGTGGATGATTGGCTGGGGCTCGCTTGTGACACACGGCCTAGCCGTACTAAACAGCATCAGAGCCATCCCCGCCTCTTTTCTGTCTTTAACTTTAAGCGAATGAGGGCATTGATCAACCGCTCCAACAAACAGCCCCACTGCTACATTATCACCTCACCCGTTATCGAATCATATCCACTATGAATACATCACCTACAAGGAACGGAGATTCAAGCCTCCATAGTTCATGGCAGTATGGCATAACTTTATCGAACACCTGTACCGACCATCGCACGACTAATAGCATTCACGGTGACTCGAATGCCGGCGTAGGAAATGTGTCAAACAGCTTCAATAACACCATCCAGGTGGGAATAGGTGAAGAGTCTATGCGGATCCAAACATGGTTATCTCCACTCGAACCTTATAAAAGGCATCAGGATGTGAGAAACCGTCGACTTGATGGCGTTGGGGAATGGGTTCTGCGGAGAAGTGAGTTCGAGTCGTGGCGCAAGGGTCGGGATGACCCAGTGAATCCTACGTTGTTGTGTTATGGGACACAAGGGGTTGGAAAGACCTATATAAGGTACAAGAGTATTCACCACAAACAATGAACGATGTTGACGAGTAATAAAATCAGTTCATTAGTGATAGACACGCTGCGAGAGCAAGCCCGAGGACAGAATATGGCCGTTCTGTCTTTGTATTGCGATTACCAGGCCCAGAAGGACCAATCAGCGGTAAATATGATCGGGGCTCTGATCAGACAGGTTGCCTTGGGAACCCCGAGGATTCCACGTGAAGTTAAAAACGCTTTTGAGGAGTCGAAGCAGGGAGGTGGCCAAGGTCTGCGGTTGGCGGACATGGTGAAATTATTCGTTAAAACAATTAGTTCCATTGAGCTAGTATATCTCTGCGTCGACGCAGTGGATGAGATGCTGCGTCAACACCGATCAGAGTTTCTTCGTGCCTTACAACAGGTGATTCAAGATGCACCAAATGTGCGACTATTTCTGACAGGGAGGCCGTATATTCGCGGGGAACTTGATAAGCATCTCACGAAGGGGGCTTATATCATACATGTTGCAGCCGACCAAGGAGATATCACGATGTACCTAAGCCGAAAGATAGACGATGACGATGACCAAGATCCAGACTCGATGACCGAGGATCTGAGGAATGATATCATGAAAACAATGTTGGAAAAGGCTTCGGAAATGTAAGTGGAAACCCTATGGTATATTTGGATTATTAGTTGATGTTCTGTTTAGGTTTCTGCTCGTCACCTTAAATATCGAGGCAATCTTGGGTGAGACTTCGTTAGCAAGAAGAAAGAAAATTTTGCGAAAGGTGGCGACGACGGGGGTGGACCTCGACAGTGTGTACGCCCAAACACTGCAGCGAATAAGGGAACAGAAGGGGGACCGGTCAAGACTTGGGATGGAGGTGTTGATGTGGGTGTCTCACGCGGAGCGGCCGTTGGGGCTTGACGAACTCCGCCATGCTCTGGCGGTAGAAATGGATGTGACGGACCTAGACCCTGAGAATGTCCGGCCGCAGGATACGGTGCTAGGGTCATGTTTAGGGCTTGCTGTGGTTGATGAGGAGACGTCGACCGTCCGGCTAATTCACTACACGCTTCAGGAATACCTTTCCCGGCCTGATATCCTGCCCGATGCCCACAAAACACTTGCAGAGTCATGCTTAGCCTATCTCAACTATCGCAAAGTTGAGGGACTTTCGACCAATAAGGATCTGAATCTTGGAGATATGCCCTTTCTCGAATATTCATCTTTATATTGGGGAAGACACGCGAAAGTGAAGCTCTCAGATCAGGCGAGATCACTCGCGCTGGAGCTCTTAAGCCGGGATGGCAACCATATATCTGCTAGCTTACTTGTCAAACAAATAAGAGGCTCCCATTATTGCCCACTCTCCCATCACCTGTGGCCCGGTTTGCACTGTGCATCCTACTTTGGGGCTGTTGAGTTTGTGGTTGCATTGATGGGTGGGGGAAGGTTGTGACATCAATCAAAGTGACTGTATGGGATTTACCCCGCTCATGTGGGCTGCTGAACGGGGGAACGAAGAGGTGGTGAGACTACTGCTCACACGGAACGATGTCAATCCGGACAAGCCAGACAACGATGGTACAACCCCACTCTGGTGGGCTTCTTGTTGTGGGCATGAGGGGGTGGTGAAACTGCTGCTCGCACGGAACGATGTCAGTCCCGACAAGCCAAATAAACATGGTGCAACTCCGCTCTGGACCGCTTCTTATGGTGGGTATGAGGGGGTGGTGAAACTACTGCTCACACGGAACGATGTCAATCCCGACAGGCCAACCAACCATAAACAAAGACCGCTCTGGATCGCTTCTCACAATGGGCATGAGGGGGTGGTGAAACTACTGCTCGCACGGAACAATGTCAATCCCGACAAGCCAAACATATATGGCAGGACCCCACTCTGGTCGGCTTCTAAGAATAGCCATGAGGGAGTGGTGAAACTACTGCTCGCACGGAACGATGTCAATCCCGACAAGCCAGACAGTGATGGTGGAACCCCACTCTGGTGGGCTTCTTATTGTGGGCATGAGGGGGTGGTGAAACCACTGCTCGCACGGAACGATGTCGATCCCAACAAGCCGGACAATTATGGTGCAACCCCACTCTGGTGGGCTTCCAGGAATGGGCATGAGGGGGTGGTGAAACAACTGCTCGCACGGAACGATGTCGATCCCGACAAGCCAAACATATATGGCAGGACCCCACTCTGGTGGGCTTCTGAGAATAGCCATGAGGGAGTGGTGAAACTACTGCTCGCACGGAACGATGTCAGTCCCGACAGGCCAGACAACTATCGTTGAACGCCACTATAGTCCGCTTCCGCTCTCCCTTCGAGCCTCTTTACTCGAGTACAGCCGCCTGGTACATCCGTTATCCTTTCTTGGGAAATTTCTCCCTCTTTTTCCCAAGCTCCAACCGTTGAACTTGTCTTGCCCAGGTGCTTGTCGCGGCAAAGCACTTTATTATGTACCGGTATTATAATACATCACCTTAATATTCTTGGGTCTTCTATATCTATGGTTTTATATATTCGAGCACTACTAGTGTATCTGGGTGCTCAGAGTCGTGGCTTAATATGCTATCGCTTCGAGTGAGTTTTTCTGCGCTTATAGATTATCTTTCTTGCATGATATTGTTCCTTATTTTCTTCCATCATTTGCACTAGAATTATAACCGCTCACTCTCGTCACTAAGCAAGGATAACCTGAGTCTATAATCATAGGAGAGTGAACAGTAGGAAAATAGTGCTAGCACTCGAGGGGTTTCGAGCTAGACTTGCTTCGTGTGTGAGGCCAAGGCCTATCCATATCCACTAAGCTCGTAGAGAGATCTTGTAGAGGAGTTTAGCATTCCTATTTTTATACAGTATATATGTAGTGTAGCATGGTAAAAGATATCAGGAATGGTAAGACACTCGCCAGCCAAGCGACCCATTTTGTATTTATGTCATATGACGATATGGAGGACATGAGGCAACCGACCTCATATCCTAGACGAGACTATTTTAGATAAAGGGGAGGGTGGGGAGCGGGAAATATCGTGGGCCAGGCGATTCCTTAGGCGAATTCATAGCGTGTACGGTAATATATGGCTCCGTGACAAATCCCAGCATCGCCCATCGTTCTACTGTCTTCCTTTTTTAATGTGAAAAATAATAAGAGCCAGGCGCACAATTAGAGGGGCGCTAAATCTCGCCGTGTTTTCCATATTTTTTTCCACCTCTTTAGGATCCTCCTATTCTTAGGCTGGCGAGCCCTCCTCGGCGAGCACACCAGGTCGCTTCCAGAACGTGGACGCTCGACTGGTATTGTATAGTACCTGTATTGTTTGTGCTTTTCACTGTTTTTGTTTTTTTGCTTCTGTTGGTAATATTTTGATAAGAGGTAATGATCGGAGAGAAGGATATTACGGGGTGACCCGAAGTGGCTCAAGTGAACACATGGAAATTTGGGTTAAGCGGTTGAGGAGTCTAAGATTGGTTCAGCTAGGGAAAAGAAAAGGAAGGGAAGCTGAGACAAGAAGGAAATAAATTTTATGCAAGAGAACTTTTTCAAGGCTTCTCTGTCCCACTAGTGCGTACGCGTACTGCGGGCATATATAACATTCTCACGGCTTTAAAGGTCGCCTTGGGGGTACACAAGTATGCCTTTGTTCATCAATCACAACAAAGGATAAGGGTCAGGTAGGTAGATTTCAATGGAGGTATTTTTTGCCCCTTTGATGTCTTTGTGAGAGGTTCTCAAGGATTTTAAACCGAAGTAGTGCGTTGTGCGCTCACCACGGCAATGCAGTAGGATATGAAAATACATAGCTCGAGTGATACTAGTTTTTAAGCCCCAGGTATGATAACTTGGTGATAAGCGGGAGTATGTTTAGTGATAGATGCAGTTCTGAGCCCTTTAGCCAGCAATAAGATTTACCGTATATGTCGCGGTAGGTTTGAGCCACAAATTTTGGTGTTGTACAAACTGGTCCCAATTCATCACCTGCCAAGATTCGTCGCTCCTCGGGTGGCGGTATGGTTCCGGAAGGCTATTCAGTACCGACTTTCTGACGAAAATTGTGACGAAAATTGTGACAATTTTCGTCAGAAAGTCGGTACTGAATAGCCTTCCGGAACCATACCGTGGTGTAGTCGCGGTAAGAAAATTACCGGACAATTGAGGAATTAGATCTGCAGACGATTACGTGATGGTTGCAACGGCATTATAGCGTCACTGTAACCTGACCTATCTCCAACCAGGGTGACTACAGCACCCACGAAACTTGGATTACAGGGGACATTTTAAACCTGTAGTAAAAAGTTATTCCGCAATTGTCCGGTAATTTTCTTACCGCGACTGTACGGTAGTGACAGTAGCTTGTAAAAGCTCCCTCAGACCGCCGTGCACTTGCGGGGATGGTAAGATAGGGTAATTTATTTCCTTGGCATGAAGATCATGGTAGAGAGACTATGTGGAACGGGTGGGTAACGCCATCACGGGGGAGCAAACCCCCGCCTTGCTTAAACCAATAAGGCGCCAATCGACCTCTCCAATAAACCGCCTACTGATATACCATCATCTCACCTGGTACCGAGCCCTATCTTCTATGAATACATCACCGACGGAGGATGGAGGATTAGGTCTCTATGGTGATATATACCAGTACAGAACGCCGAACACCCGTATCGACCATCGCATAACCAACAGCATTCGCGGCGACTCAAACACCAATGTGGGAAATGTGTCAAATAGTTACAATAACACCATCAACGTGGGGGTAGATGAAGAGTCTTTACTGATCTAAGCATGCTATCTCCCCTAGAACCCCCTAAAAGACATCAGGATGTGAGAAACCGCCGACTTGATGGTGTTGGGGAATGGATTCTGCGGAGAAGTGAGTTTGAGTCATGGCGCGAGAGTCAGGATGGTTCAGGGAATCCTACTCTGGTCAAGGTGTTGGAAAGACCTATATAAGGTACAAGAGTACCGGTATTCTCCAGAAATAGTGGGCGATGTTGACAAGTAATAAAACCAGTTCATTAGTAATAGATGCCCTACGGGAACAAACCCGTGGACAGAATATCGCCGTTCTGTCTCTGTATTGCGATTACCAGACTCAGAGAGACCAATCGGTGGTAAATATGATAGGGGGTCTACTCAAACAAGTTGTTTTGGGAGCCCCGAGGGTTCCGCGTGAAATTATAAGTGCTTTTGGTGAATCGAAGCGGGGAGGTGGCCAGGGTCTGCGGTTGTAGGAAATCCTCAAATTATTCGTCGAAACGATCAATTCCCTTGGGCTGGTATACATCTGTGTCGACGCAGCGGATGAGGTGTTGAGGTAGCATCGGTTAGAGTTTCTTCGCGCATTACGATAGGTTGTTTAGGATGCACCAAATGTGCGACTGTTTCTTACAGGGAGGCCGTATATTCGTGAGGAACTTGATAAGCATCTCACAAAAGGAGCTTGCATCATACATATTGCGGCCGACTAAGGAGATATCAAAGGATACTTGAGCCAAAAGATGGACGATGACAATGACCAAGATCCAGGCTTGATGACCGAGGATCTGAGGAATGATGTCGTGAAAACAGTGCTAGAAAAGGCTTCGGATATGTGGATAGGGGCATCCCTGTTATAAACCCGGATAATTAATTAATATTCTGCTCAGGTTTCTGCTCGTTGCTTTGAATATCGAAGCAATCTTGGGCGGGACCTCCTTGGCGAGAAGAAAGAAAATGTTGCAAAAGGTGGCGACAACAGGCGTGGACCTCGACAGTGTGTATGCCCAAACACTGTAGCGAATAAGGGAACAGAAGGGAGACCGATCAGGGCTTGGGATAGAGGTACTGATGTGGGTGTCCCACGCGGAGCGGCCGTTGGGGATCAACGAACTCTGCCATGCTCTGTGGAAATAGATTCATAATAATATTATCATATTAAATTTTAGTCCACAACTACAATAGTAATGGAGTAACCCTATCATCAGATGTCAGGTTAGGGTACACTGGTGAGTGGAAGTGGGACTGTCACTATGTCGAGGGTGACTGGCGTTTCTGGTGTTTGTGTGATAGCGGGCCCACTGTGTAAGTAGCCACCACAGACTGTATTTAATCTCAGCTGCGTTCCTTTCTCTGTACAACATAGTTCACCTTTACATCAAACAACTAACACACTTCAGTTTGCCTATCACACCTTTTGTCCCGGGCTTCTCATGATGCTAGCCTTATGGCAGCCTCATAGCGGAGCATGTACGGTGGCAGTTTTCCCTGCACTAGACCAGACCTTCATGATATACTGTAGTAAGTTGAGAGCCCCTTGTCAATCACCTCTACTCCGATACCACCAGAGTACTTTCTTCAATTCTTCCTATGATATCAGCGAGTTCACTGCTAATACTCGATACTAGATTGCCATCTGCCTGCCTGTTTAGAAAGGTGAACCCACTCATTGTATATAGAAAGGACCAGGGCCGCCCTTGCCCACGATATGCCAGTGAAAGAAGAGCCAATAACAAACCCACTCTGCAGGAACATCCCCCCAATGTATATAGAAAGAATCAGGGCCGCTCTAGCCCACGATGTGAAAGAAGAGCCAATGTCATACCCACTGGCTGGGAACATCACCTCATTTGATGTAGGATTAGTAGGTATTAGGAAGGGGTAATTTTCTTTTGTTTAAAGTTTTTTTAGCTCATAATTCATGGTGAATGCTATTGGTTTTCCTGTAACTAGCCACAAATAGACTATAAAACTTAAAATAAAATAAAAAAATAAAGTAAAGTTTATATACAGCCGCGTTCGCAAAGTTCTCGTACCGTCCCTAGTACCACGAGTAATTAGAAACGCTTTGCTAACCCTCTCCCTTGATTATTCGGTATGATAAATGGTGATAAGGTTTTACAATGCCCCCAGGAGTATATCCGAAAAATAGTTATCAGAAGGCTTCTTGTTGTCCTGTTGTTGTAAATAGGTATTGTTCTTGAGGTACAAGGAGGGGTACGAGAATTTTGCGAACGCGGCTGTATTACCCACCCATATATACTGGTTTGAAGCTGTGATATGATTTTGGTAGATTCTCATACTATTGATGTTCCCTAAGGGTGTGGAAATGAATGCTTATGGTGCAGACTGGGAAAGGTTTCTGGACAGGGATTTTTTTAATTTGTCCGAGCTAAGGTAGTATCATAACAGCCCTCAGTTGGGGTCCAAGTAGGAGAAAGATACCCTGCTAGATGAGCCAATTACAACGTCTTAGCACATCTCTCCCCTATTTGAGAACATATACTTACGGTACTTTATCATCCCAGTCTGTCTCGACAAAACAGGGGGAGGGCCCCAAATCCCTGCAAAATCCATCTCACACTCAAGCAATATTACCATAAGAGCTCAAATAATTAAAACTCACGCTATTATGCTGGAATTGCCTTTGCTCGTAAGGTCTGGCTCATTTTTCATTTTTTCTCTGACTTGCGCTCGGGCTGAAGGGGTCAGTTTTCGCTGTGCGCTCATCTGCGGGAATTTCAGACGTCTTAGCGCAAGGTTCAATTATCCAAGTTTTTGTGGTAGCAAAACTAGGGTGTTAAGGAGGTTGATCTTATGCTCCCCTCTATTTGTGCTTGCAGAGCTAGGCCCGAAAATTCCCAACCAACCTTGGTCTAGCAGAGGCTATTTCTTAGATGTCTTGCTGGAAACCGGTTGATTAGCATTTCCCTTTTTTCTTCCCCGAATCCGCCAATGGTACTACATCCATGAGTATCGTAGGTTCTCACTTCGTGTGTTAGGCTTTGCCTCTAAACACCACAAGAGGTAGTAGGTACCGGATATGTCAATGATCGCTAGAATTCGCTGGGCATTGCCAACTAACCCTCAATTCAATACTCCTGTAAGATAAGGGACCAAGGAAATAACTGGGAACTACAGGGCGATGACTTGAGAAGTAGGACATACTCTTTTGCACCCTGTCTCAAAACCTATGCCAGGTATAAGCCGCCTTCTGAGAAGTGTTCTCAACCGTCCAGGGGGACTGCCAAGAGCCCGGGACGGGACGGGACTGTTACACGTAGTCCGTCCGGGGCAGTCAAAGTGCAGGATCGCCGTCCTTAGACTGGGCGGTGGGCCTACAGGGTAAGACATGTATACACAAGGTAGGCGAGGGATAACTAGGAATAGAGGACGGGCGGGGATGGGATAGTGAGGGACCGTAGGGGACGGTGGGGGATGGCAGGGGACTGCACCACTGATGTCGCATGATGCGATAACGATGGGCTCGGAGGCGTATGATTTCAACCTGGGCGAGAGAAATATGAACGGTATACATATACCTCACTTTAGTGAGGTAAGGGATTGCGTGGAATGCTAGTCTCCACATCCACCCTCTTATACGCAATTGTTGAGAAATGGTCCTCCGGGCGGAGGTATGAGAGATTTGCTTAAGGCTTCCTACTCACTATTGCGTATGAGAGGGCGTACGCGGATGTGTGTATTCTACATCATAGGTTGCGTCATTACGATAGGGTATGGTTATACCGTTCATGTTCCGCTTAGCTAGCTAGAGAACTTAATCAGCAATCTTCCGCTGCACAACAAAACGGTCCACTTCTTGACAGCAATAGGGAGGAGGAAGTTCGGATTAAGCTCTTATTCCCAAACCGAAAGCACTTGTTTTTAACAGGAGCCTATACGGGATTCTGCGAGTGATAAGATGTGAAGCTACTCATTTAGGACTGATGCTAATTCCCGCGGATAAGGTGGTCCTGGTCTGCAGATCAATGAATCGCGGTGAGGGTAGAATGAAATTAGGGAGAAAGAGATACACGATGGGGAAGATTGGTTATCCTAGGGGAGCGCGAGGTGGTGGATGAATAGGGACTGTTTCCGAGAGCGGGAAAGGGCTTATCCTTTTTCTATTAAGAGTAGCTAAGGAGAAATTGCTGGAAGCAGTAAATGCTACAGACATCTCTCATCCATGCTACTTTTCCCATGCATAAAATTTATCATCGCACTTCCACTAACTTAGCCCTTTGGTTTCAGGAGTCAGGCACTTTGGTTTGTGAGAGATTCTCAACAGCAACTAATCTATATTGTGCTGCACAAGTGAACGTAAAATGTCGGCTCTTGTGATTTGGTAATCCATCCAATCTAATCCACAACTTGAGAGAGAGAAAAGAGAACAAACGATTGGAGTGGTTAGAAAGGGATGTAATAGAGAATCTGCCGGAAAAGCAATGAGTGTTTTAGGATTAAGGCGACTACAAGAATGGAAGGGCGAAGGGCGTATGACTAACTATATATGTAGCATACGGGAACACGAAAAACGAACACAGGCTGTCTGGAAAGCCTAATCGGGTATGTCATAGCGAGTGCCTCCTTCTAGCCTATCCCCTTCCCATGTGATAATAATGGACTACAGCTGGAAGGCTAGGCAGAAGTCCCAGAGGAAAGGAAAACAGAAAAAGGAAAGAACAGGGTCAACAGATATCCCAGACGTTGGAAGATCCAAGAGAGAGCTTGATGCAAGATTTCAAACGGGGAGTTGGCGTTATTGGACTGCAGACGGGAGGCTAGCTACAAAAATTAATGGAGTAAATTATTTCCAACCTCACTAAGATCCTGAGTTCGTTATGTTATATTCTATAGGAAAAAAACGAGTTTTGTTTGTGTTGCATAATAAGGTCACTGCTCTGTATCCACAGCCCAACCCTGCGCTTTGCTTCCTGTATGCCTGGACCAGGCCCCCACTGCCCACTGAAAAAGCCTGGCGACCATGGGAAAGGAGGTTGGATGCAAGGAAGGTGGAAAGAAAAATTCACTAAAACATCACCGGCTTTCAGGACCCAGAGCTTCCTTTCTAGGACAAAGGAAGTAAATGAGATCTTTTGATTCTTTTCTGCTACCCCGCTGATTGCCAACTTTCAGGTCCAGGCCGGATTCTACGGCCTGGTAGCAGGGCTGATGAGCCCCTCAGCCCTATTGATGAAGGCTAGGTTCTTCAATCTTCCAGTCCCTGCAGGGCAAGATTTTTAAGTTCTTCTACCCCGTGGGGTTGGTGCTCTTTGCAAGAGTGAATTGAACTCCCGGGGTCCTACTAATTGCGATGGGGGTTAACTGATTCTTGACATTAACCACAATCCCGGCTACGCGTTTCATGGAATATCAACTTGGGAACCAATATTTGTCCCATAGAGAGCTAGATTTCGGGGTTCTGATGGGAAGGGGGATGTATCTCTTTCTATGTTGTTGATATATCGCTAGATAGATCATTCCCCAGAATAATTCACAGCGTTTAATATTATAAGTTACTGTTCTGTGACCAATCTCAGCTTCGTACGGCGTGCTACGGACATTCTCCTAAAACGAAGAGAGAGATTTCAAAGATTTTATCCTTGCCCTTCCGAGCAGTTGCTTTGCCCTCTGTTCAACGTTCATTGACCCCCGGAGGTGGGATAGTTCTTCCTCCTGACCACACCCGTAGCCTCCGAGGCGTAGACGCCAGAATAGGTGTGCTATTTGTGCTATTCATTGCTTTTGTCCCCCCCCCTTGGCTGACCATACATATAGAAACTTGAATAATTAGACCATGTGCCATACACTTGAAAATTCCCCACTCTAGAAAAGGAGCAAAAAACTTAGCAGAAGGCGGGCTGCTTAGCCCCTATGAGGGACCTGAAAAAAGACCTTACTAGATGAGGCAGCTCTAGTGATATAGCATTTGGTCCAATAGTTGGGGTTTCCATCCACAGGGCGAGTGATAATATGTGAAGCTGGGAGATTTAGGGATCCTACTGACCCCCGCGAACAAGATGATCTTGGTGTGTGGATTAACGAATCGCGATAAAGGTGGGATCGAGAGCGAAGTCACGGCGAAAAAGATGAACGGTACGGCAGATTGCTAGCCGTTCCGTGTGAGCCAAAAATTTGGGTAGGGGTACAGTACAGTACAGTGCTAGGACCTCTGTGGAAAGGAAAAAGGTTTTTCTCTTTTGGCTATCAGGGGTAGCTAGCTCCAGAGGGGCCGCTGGAGACAACAAATTTCAAGGGCCTTTCCCATTCGCCTTGCTTTCCTATGCACAAACTTCATCAAGCGGCTCCTACTAACTTGGGCGCTTTATTTACAAGAGTCAGGACACTTCGCTCTGGGAGAGTTTTTCAAGAAAAACAGGGTTTCATGTGCTGGACAGCAGTGAGGCATCTCTGCACGACCATAGTGAACCAGTAGTAAATGGAGCTCCAAGCCCCTTAACCCGTGGTAATATTCGCAAAGCTTGTTCCTGGGTTTAGCGAGCCGAACCGGATATGATACAACCCGAGATGGGCTGAGTTGGACCGTGGATTTTGATATCTGAATCGGGTTAGGCTTGTCACGGCGCGATCCCGGAAATCTAGTGAAATACTCGAGTATCTTCGGGTTGCGGGAAGGGTGAGGCACCAGGATTAGCCGATCATGAGGCTCAGATTCTCTTAATATTACCGGTATGATATCATTTCTCTTTTGTCGCACAACACTTGAGTGCCAGGGAAACCCGCTGAACCCACCATCTCCGGGTCAGAGACAAACCCCCTAAGAAATAAAATAACTAGTGTATTCCGGATGGGGTGTAGCTTAGGCAAGAAAAGCTCGCTGGATCTCATTAACTGGTATTTGCAACTTTGCTGACCTCGTCTGCTTAAGTATATTGCGGTTTAGTAGGGTGACTTCCGCTGCAAGACCAGATGGTATATTTAACGAGTTTTCACGGTAGCCTGCCTCAGAACCGCTGTTTGTTTGTTTTCTGATTATTTGCTACAGAGGGTAGGGCTGCAAGCGAGCTACATCAATGAGACCCCGGATAGTCACAAGGGAGAGAACTTAGACTGCCGGAATTATAAGTTTTTATGGTCTATTCCAGTATAGATTGGGGGTTGGGGTCTTAAGTTAGACATAAGGAACACGCCATTGTAGGGAACGCGAAGGCACAGTATGAATGAGGATGGCAATTCGCCTTAGATTACGAGAGAAGTGTTAAATTAAAATTATAAGGCTCAAATTAAATAATTCAATAGAGAATAGAAAGGATTTTCATGCCTATATTAGAGCTCCACAACATTAAAGGCCCTCTTAACAAAGTAGATGCGCAACGGGGAAGAAAAAGGGGGGAAAGAGAAAAGAAAAAAAGGCACCAAGTTTTTTAAAAAGGATAATGTCAGAGTTGCGTTAAGAATATTTCGGCACTTCAGCACCTTAAAACATGTAATATGCAGAAAGTTGTCAAACATTACCTTTTGGTTCCTCGGCAGTCTTTGATCCTCGGCCATCACCCTTCCCACCTCCGACGAGCGCCAATGACTCGACGGCAAGTTGTCTCACTTCAGGGCCGCCGGGTGGAGCAAAATCCTTCGGCTCGGGCATAGGATAAATGTCCTGAGAGTCGGTAACCTTAATCTTCATTGTTGGAGGAGGATGCATTGTTAGCGATTCTTTGGAGGGTATTCTTATTAGTTATTTGGAGGTTTGTGAAATGCTGTGGTTTCTTATTCCTGTCTGCTATCGTAGGTCGAGAATAGCGACTTATATACTGCACAGTGATCCCATTTCATATACCTTGACTTGGTTTTGTTTGATAAATGTAAGACATCTAACCTGTCAAGCATGACAGTCCGTCACCCCCGTCCCTTCTAGTCAAGGTCTAGGATTCCGAGATTCACAAAATTTCAAATCCAGCCGAAAAGGCAAGTTGGACACTTGAATCGAGTGGCACCGGAAGGCTAGAGAAACATTAACCGAGAAATCTTCCAACGTGTCTACTAACCCAAGCCGAGCCTGTTCTTCACTTTATTTTGCTATGCCAAGGCAGGCATGGGCTTGGCTCACTAGAACTAGTTTGGTGCAAGCGCGATACCTATGGCATACCTATGGCATACTGTTGCATTTTACGGCACTTGGGCAGGGCACTTTCCCGATTTCGATGCGTTTGCCCTTTCTTGTTTCGGGAGTCACGCTTCCTGGAGATATGCCTTCATACAGCAGCCTCCAACCCTCAGATCTATCCATCACATCAACCCGTTTTTATACGCGTTACCCCAGGAATTGATACCTGACCCTATCGTGCATTTTCCCTAGGAAAATCCGCCTAAGTAGTGCTTGCTTGCTTCGCACCTATTCTATCCACTCTACCAATCCATTCATTCATCCAGTATTAAGACCCACTCGCACCCTAAGAGTGTTGGAATAAGCTCAGATATTTAAAAGAATGGGAGCATTTTTGGTGGCTTCAACCCGAACGACCTCGATAACTTAGGATAAGCCAAAAGAAAGGGTCCAACGGCAGAACATATATGAAGAATACCAGCGACCTCATTCCACATTGGAAGAAGCTTGTTCCCCCTCTTCAGCCCGTAATGCATTGTTAATCCCATACTGGTATACGCCCCTAGGCCCGGAGATTACGGGGACGTCCGACCTATACTAAATAGCGGCTAGAAAATCAAGACCCAAGCAAAGCCGCCTCCCCATCTAAGGAATACAACCCAATAATATTATAAAGGAATAATACAGGAAAGAAACACATGAGGTTCTTTATGGGTAGTGGAAGACAATATATTCAACAAATGGGACGGAATAGTGGATAGTGTTAGAATAATACGGCGCGTCGCAGTACCTTACATTGTTGAGACCATACATCAATTCACCGCAAATTACACTAGGGAGGTATAATACGGGAAAAACAGATTTCACACCTTAACTTCCGATGTTATCATATATAATCATGTTTGCTGTCCTGTGTGTTTATGTCAAGTTGAATAAATCCAACCCCTAGCACTTAGGGTCTATCACAATGATAAATATTTAGCACGTGCCTCAAGAGAAGCTCATACCCACTTCACATCCAAGCGCTCCTTGCTCGCTTATATGTTTGCGCACCAGTACTGTGGCGCGGAGAAGTGGGTTCGTTAGCCTTAGTTAATACTCGCCCTGTGGATAGTACTGTAGTTCTAGTTAGTACTGCATATCATTGGGAGTGCTGGTGTGAAAAGCCATCAGAGATTATAATTTGAAGCTTCTCTCATGAGGGTGGGCTAATAGCTCATCGTAAGCTTACTGTGTGTTACTATATGATATGATACGGTCTAGTAAATACTATAGTATCTTGCCTTACCTCCCGTTCGAGCCCTAATGGTTGACGAGTGATACCCTGTGATCAATAAAGTGTGAACCAATTGCTATGATATGGTGCGTCGTCTACGGGGTTTCCATATCAGAATCCTAACCTACCCTAATCCTGAAATCATACAAGCAGTCAACGCTCATATCACAGGATACCGCCGCCCCTCCCATCCTTCTGACTCCTATCATACCACTGATCCTGTTGAGTGCTGTAGGGTACGGGCAACCACCCTAGTTGTGTTGTGGAGAGCGTATGACGGCGCTGAGGGTTAACCAATAGTTGCGCACACTTGTTTGCTAGTCCTATTTAGTTAACAGGCAGAGAATAGACAAGTTCCCTCTCACCTTCACCACCTCCATCCATCCGACAGATCCACAATTTCCTCTACTACTCTTACCACCATTATTACAACAATTTTACTACAAAAAAAAAAACTACGCACCCGACCGCAAAAATGGGGAGAAAATCTCAAGCAACTATCAGAAACGCCAAAATTCCCAAACACATCACTAAAATTGCCATGACCCCCGAGCAGTACTATGAGCTCAAAGTTTACATCAAGTCTATCATCCTCCCCGGCACTCCCGCTTACGAATATGAGCGTCTTAGCAACAAAGAAAGCAAGCAGATTCACCACCAATGGCTTAATAGCGTCCTCGAGGTGATGGGCCCGAAATTTTTCCAGGAAGGGTCGAAAGGCTTAGTTTGGCCGGTGGATTATCATAAGTATGTTGCATATGTTATTTCCTTCTTATTATAGTCCCTGCCCATACCATACCCCCCTCTGCAGGAGACGCCGATCAACTGACGGTGGAACGATGCGGTAGTATTTATAAGGTTGTCCATCAGGTTGTGCGTGCCATGAGCATTGGTATCAGGAAGAACCACCAGAAGGAATTGAGAGCTACTCGTGGGGAAGCTAGAGATAACGAGACCAAGATGACCAGAGAAGATCACCATCATGAAGTCAAGGGTGGTGATGAGACTGATGACACCGATGACACCGATGTTAAGGAAGGTATGGCTCTCAATGAGGATGAGAAATATGCACAGTGGGAGCAAGAGGAGAAGATGATGGCGATGATGATGGCGATCGATCAGGAGAATCAGGAAGGGGGTGTGATTGAAGAAGGAATGGATGTAGAGCCCATCGAGTTGGAAGATTTGCTTGGCTTGATGAAGGTATGTCCCCAAGTCCTCTCTATTGCGATATCTAGTATTTGTAGAAACTAACAACTATTTACCATAGCCCGAAGTGTTTGCTCATTTCCCGAATCTGGAGAATGAATATTTCGATTGGGATGAGATCATCGACCCTAGTAGCCCTGAGCCGGTGAGTCATCTGGCCAGCCTAGACCAACGTGGTCCATCATTCAAAGAGTTAAGAACGCTAAACTTTGTGGAACAGATTGCCCGCCTTCTTTTGTTGCTCTCCTAACTGTGCATCACCGCTGTTCCGCTGTCCAGCTTTCATTCGATATCCTAGAGCGGGTTTATTACTTTGTTGATTTCTTTTCGTGAGAAATGTGTAGATGAGAGTAGCGAACTGTGCTAGTCTAATTACTTCGGGCGATTTGAGGTCAATAAAAAGCCTAAGCTTTCTTTTATTTCTACATGAATTCAATTTACCCATAGTTTGCATTGATTCTTTGAAGTTTTCGTTCGCAAATAGTAATCTAAAGTCACGTCGTGCTTCGGTTCTCCTCTCATAGAGAGTCAATTCGTTGATTAAGTACAGTAAATGGCCGGGATATCGTGAAGGTTATTTCCAGGATGGCTCGAGCGCAATACGCATATTGTAGCCTGATATCAAACCGCTACAGACTACAACACCAGACACCCTAGCCCTACTACAGTTCTCATGGCGTCACCACTAAGAAAAAAAAGAAGCGACAAAACCCGAATAACCAATAGTAGCTAGTCCCCCTCCAATTTCGTCTCGCTCTCCCCTTCAGTCTCTCCCGAACACACGACCTTTTAGTACATATTTTATCCGCCAGTCTTCGAGAATTAAGCCAATAAACGTATCCGATTAGCCACTCAACAAAGACCTAGCCAATGGAATTTACGGCCTCCAGAAGCTACTCCATCCTCTCCCCAACGGGCGACACCGTCGCTCAAATCCAGAGTGAGATCCTAAATACAGACTAATGGCTAGTCGACAAAAGCATAGGCCAAGGTGAGTGTGAGGAAAAATGCGGAAAAATTAGTTAGAAACCCGCTCCCTTCATACTGCATGATCCAACCTTTATCGCACACCGTTTGGACTCCGCAACGCCCCACCACGAACTCCATTGTGACCTGCGACCATTTTCTATAAGAAAATGGTAAGAATCAGGCGGAGATTCATACCGAACGGGTAGAGAAGGGGATACTATACCAGTCTTTAGCAGCGGGAGCAGCCGTGGCCGTGAGGACCTGGTTGACGAATCGGGCTCGGACCTTTCACTTATATCATTAGACCCCATTACCGGGAATGCTAATTTTGTAGAGTTTGATTGAAATAATGTGCCTACCCATTATTTCTATGCTATGACACCCAACAAAGTAGAGACACAGTACAACACCGATGGCCAAGAGATACAATATTAGATGGCAGCCCAATATATGCTCCACACATGGGTAATGAAGACGTCTTGAATTGTAAGAATCCTTTGAGTGAGTTTTGGGTTGATCAACAGTTCATTTAGTGCATGGAATGGATCAGGTTTTGAGAAGCTACCCACCACCTACTACACTTCACTGAGCAGGAGAATATTTTTATTTTACCCGGGTGCGAAATTATTACCGCCACCTATTATTGCTTCCCCTGCTCGGTTTTACGGTGCAAAGGAAAGCCACAGTTCTAGCCATCCCCCTCCCAGGCGTACTGCATACAGTGGAGTCTTACTTATGGACTGTGCAATGACTTAGTCGCTGACCCTTGCATACTTGTGTCTAAGTCCTAGCCATAGCACATGTCGGGCACTACACTACCGCGCTAGCTACCCAAAAAGATTCCTAAGCAGAGGCAGTAGAATGAACCCAGCGGCACCCATAAACTACTACAGCCTAGGTGGCCGGCATTACAAACCCATTTCTTGGCGGAAACTACAAACACTGTCGGTAGTAAAAGATATTTTTGGTTTCGAGTTAAGGGAGACCTCGCTTTGCTACTCAACATGACCGAAGATTTCAATGATTTTCTGTAGCACCAACCGCAAACACGGAATGTTTACAGCGGGGATGAGCTAGCAGAGCCGATCCTGGTGCCCTCCAAAAACCAGCTTAAGAAAAATTTTCGAATACTCCGCTTCTCCTTGTAAAAAGTCAGGAGTGGCTGCAGGGGTGTGTACAGAAGGAGCCGCCCCGTGGCTGGCTCCGAGTGACATCCTGTGAAGATGCTTTGGCCACTACTGCCCTTTCCCGAGAAAAGTTCTAGGATCAAACCATACAGCAGGCATCAAGCCCTATAACCCACAACCTAGCCCTAGATGGTACCAATGCCATATGTATGTATCATAATATTATCATACCCAGCAATACCAATTCCCACCCTCCCCCCCAGCCATAAAAGCACACACTCCCATCACATGCGATCCTCCACCTTCCCCATGCCCATGACCCAACAAATACATATTCAGCACACACACCCTACAAATACCGAAATTATGCCAGATCGACCCATCTACCCCGAAGTCCTCTTCTCCTGGATCTTCGAAAACGTCACTCCAGAGGACCACACCCCCGACAACAAATTTATCATAGATTACGACAGCGGCAACTCAATCTCCATCGGCGCCCCCAATTCTCAGCCTAGAAAAGGTCACAAGGAAACCCTCATCTGCATCCGCACTCCGAAGACCACTGCCAAGTGTCGCATGGGTGGGTAATGGGGCATATCAGGCTTGGAAGGATAAAAAGGGAGCAGGGAGAGTGATGGGTAGTGAGAAGGTGGGCGATGCCGATAGTATTCTTGTTTCTAAAACCAGAGATGAAAGAGATGAATCCGACACCTCTATTGAGATTAAGGTTGGTCATACTCCGCTTCGCCCCTCTTATGGCGGGACATTGTGCAGATTTATCGGTGAAAATAACCCTTGGAATAGTGGTGATGCTGATACTCCCGCCCCCCGGTTCTGGCCAGATTATTGACGAGAACCTTATCGCCCCTACCGACAGCAAAATGCACGCCCTAGGCAACGCGGGGACGTTTTCTACCCGGAAAGCTGCCACCCCCAAGCCTTCCAATGGGTCCGGGCTTCGTTAGGCCAGCCCGGGCTCTTGGTTGGGCCGGGCTGGGCCCATTGGGCTGGGCTCAACTTTAGATGGGCTTGGGCCGGGTCGGGCCCGGAGGTGCCAAGCCCGGGTAACCCGGCGGGCCTGGTGAATGTTTTGTCTCGCCTTCCTGACATTCACCATGACGATCCTTCAAGTCATTGTCACCACGGAAACCAGAATCTGAGCACACAAAATTTGGGAATGGATTTGCCTTTAGCAGCTAGGTCCTAGCAGACGCGTGTTCAAATTGCGATTGAATAGTGAAAAGCGAGAAGGAAAATTGAGTATATTTAGCCTCTCTCTATTTAATTCTGATACCTATTAGTACTAATAGTTCGATAATAGCTGGTGGCTTGAAGATCGTCAACAAAAGGAGTACCCGATCCTTTCAGCCTGGGCCATAACTGTCCTCTCAATCCCGGCAATGTCGTCAGAGCCAGAACGAGTATTCTCTGGAACCAAGAGAACAATATCCGACTCACAGCACTCTCTCAACCCTGCAACAATTCAAGCAACCCAATGTCTACGAAGTTGGCACTCGCCTAACTAAACTCATGCTTTCCTACTGAAACCCCCCCACGCCCATGTCTCCACTCTCTTTCCTCTCTTCATGAATTATCTCTATTTTACCATCTAACTTTTCCTATCATCCATTTTGTATTCTAATACCAATTTCACACCAATGTTAATATATAATATTTAATTCCTTTTCTTATATGGGCCGGCCCACTGGGCCCATTGGGCTAACCCGGGCTTTCGTTTCTTGGGCCGGGTCGGGCTGGCCCTTTTTGGACCCGGGTTGGCCCATTGGAAGGCTTGGCCACCCCCCATGGAGTATTCAACCACCTCCGGATTTCCAATTCTCCAGGAAGCACTCGCAATGACAATTGTCAATTCACCTTTGGTATGCTCACCGGTGGCATCCGCCATCAGCTTTCACTAGCAAACCCTATCTCCCTAGGACCCCACGAGGTTATAATACTATCGTGTTTTCAAAGAGCTAGATCTTAATACATTCGAAAACCAACTTGATTAAGGGCTATCATCCAGCGGCTTATTGTGAAAAAAATATAAAAAAAGACGCCCGCACTATAGGTTGATGTTCTGCGATGGCTGCGTAATCTGAAAATGTATTTCACAAATGAAAACTCCACACATCCCTGCATCCCCCCTTCCCCAAGCCCTGCCAGCTAAGTCAGTCCCGCATCCAAAGCGCCCCTAAATACGCCAGGGGCGTGCAAGGCAATCCTCAGGCTCCAGAGTACTTCCTCCCTGTCAGTCAGCGAGACCGTGGACAGCATTCCTTCTATTCGCACGACAAACTGAAGTACGGTATGTGGAGGGAGGCGAGTACTGAAGAGTACCAATAGGCCACCGATATATACAAAATTCTTAAAAAAAGAAGACCCCCATCTCCGGAATACACGACAACAACAAGTGCAAAAAGTGGATAAGGTAATTGGAGGGATCAGATGGGCGAGTGGGACGTTCCAGATAGATGATTCAAATATTTAACACGCGCGATGAATTGTCAATCCGCATTTAAAGAACCATCTGCAGCTGGCTTAGGATTTGCTTGGGTAAGTCCGCTTCATTGATGGAGGTATGTGCGGCAAGTACAGGTTTTATCCTTGGATATCAAGACTTGCAAATCCTTTTGAAGGGGGGCTCAGACACCTCGGACGGCTCGGTGGAGAAGGGCTCTTTTGGTTTCAAAATTACCGTGCGTCTGGGAGTGAAATCCGTCCGCCCCCGCAGAAAATTGGCAATTGCCTCATGCCCACCTTGCGCAGCCCACCAGAGCGGTGCTCGACCACACCAGTCAGCCGTGTCGGGGTTGACGTCGTTCCGCCCTAGTAGTATCCTCACAATGCCCTCATGCCCACCCCCAGCGGCCCACGAGAGCGGTGTTCGGCTATCCTCGCTAGCTGTGTTGGGACCGACGTCGTTCCGTTCCAGCAGTATCCTCACTACCTCCCCGTGCCCATACTCAGCAGCCCAGGAGAGCGGTGTTCGGCTATCTTCGCCAGCTGTGTTGGGATCGACGTCGCTCCGTCCCAGCAGCATCGCCACAACCCCTTCATGCCCATACTCGGCAGCCCAGGAGAGAGGTGTTCGACCATATTTGCCAGTTATGTTGGGGCCGACGTCGTTCCGTTCCAGTAGTATCCTCACAATGCCCGCATGCCCATCCCCGGCGGCCCACGAGAGCGGTGTTCGACCATGCTCATCAGCCGTGTTGGGATCGACGTCTCTCCGTTCCAGCAGCGTCTTTACAACCCCCTCATTCCCACACTCGGCAGCCCACGAGAGCGGTGTTTGGCCATCTTGGTCAGCTATGTTGGGATCGACGTCTCTCCGTTCCAGCAGCATATTCACGATCCCCTCACACCCATACTCAGCAGCCCACGAGAGCGGTGTTCGGCTATCTTCGCAAGCTGTGTTGGGATCGACGTCGCTCCGTTCTAGCAGTATCGCCACAACCCCCTCATGCTCATACTCGGCAGCCCAGGAGAGCGGTGCTCGGCGATGTTCGTCAGCTGTGTTGGGATCGACGTCGTTCCGCTCCAGCAGTATCCTCACAATGCCTTCATGCCCACCCCCGGCAGCCCACGAGAGCGGTGTTCGGCCACGCTCATCAGCCGTGTTGGGATCGACGGCTTTCCGCTCCAGCAGCGTCTTCACGACCCGCTCCTTCCCACACTCGGCAGCCCACGAGAGCGGTGTTCGGCCATGCTCATCAGCCGTGTTAGGATCGACGTCTCTCCGTTCCAGCAGCACCTTCACGATCCCCTCACACCCATACTCAGCAGCCCACGAGAGCGGTGTCCGGCTATCTTCGCAAGCGGTGTTGGGGGCGACATCGTTCCGTTCTAGCAGTATCCTCACAATGCCCTCATGCCCATCCCTGGAAGCCCACGAGAGCGGTGTTCGGCCATATTCGTCAGCGGTATTAGGAACGACGTCTCTCCGTTCTAGCAGCATCTCCACGATCCACTCGTGCCCATACCCGGCGGCCCACGAGAGTGGTGTTCGGCCATATTCGTCAGCGGTGTTGGGGGCGACATCGTTCCGTTCTAGCAGTATCCTCACAATGCCCTCATGCCCATCCCGGGAAGCCCACGAGAGCGGTGTTCGGCCATATTCGTCAGCGGTGTTGGGATCGACGTCGTTCCGTTCGAGCAGTATCCTCACGATGCACTCATGCCTCTTCTGTGCAGCCCACAAGAGCGGTGTTTGGCCATGTTTGTTAGCTTTGTTGGGGTTGACGTCGTTCCGTTCCAGCAGAGCCGCCACGACCCCCTCGTGTCCCATCCTAGCCGCCCAGGCGAGTGCCGTATCACCATTGATATCAGTTGCCTGCGCATCCCATTTATCCATCTTCAATAAATCAACCGTTATCTCCGGCAATCCCAGGTATGCGGCACCGTGGAGCCCTGTAAATCCCCGAGGGCGGTCCCCCCAGTCAAATGGTCGATCCCATCTATCCACCCCACGCAACAATAGCATCTTCGATGATATGTGCTGATCGTATCCATCCAGTAGTTTTAAGGCAAGTGTTTTCACTGTTTCGGTGGTCTCCCTCCTAGCATGTGTACCCCAGTGACAAGAAGCATATTCGATAAAAGCCAAGCTTTCCGGGACAAAGCTGGGAGCAGCGGAAATGGCCCTAACCTGCGTAAAGTTGAGGTAGGTCAAACAGGCCTCCGCAATCATCGAGTGGGCGTTAAGGAACAAGTTCGGATCACGGGAGAGATACTCTTGTAGCGTGTAGTGAACAAGTCGGATGGTAGACGAGGACTTTTCGACCGTGACAAGACCGAGGGAGCATGCTAGAAGTGTTTCTATCTGAGGGATATTCTGAATATTTAAGTCGCTAGATCCTTCTTCAACCCCGAGGGCGTGGCATAGCTCGTCTACACGTAATGGCCGCTCTGAATGAGATACCCACATCAAAACCTGCATGCCCAGTCTTGATCTACTTCTAGCTTGCGCTTGCACTCGCGATAAAGTTGCTGCATAAACGTCTCCTAGACCATCACCTTTGGCTATCTCGTCCAGCTTTCTTCTTCTCCGATGAATAGTAAGCTCGCTCAGGATTGCATCCATTTTTAGAGAAACGAGGAGGAAACTAGACATCATTGTTAGTGAGTAATACCTCACACTTGTCTTGGGAATGTGCTTGATACTCTTGCTTACATTTCTGCGATCTTCTCCGGAATCACTCTCATAATATCCGCCCGCAATTCATCGTCCATTACATCAGGATCAGTATCACTATCCAGCCTCATCTCTAGATAGCTCCTAATATCATCCAGCCTCGGACTAACAGGTATTCTAACCACCTTGCAAAAACATCTCCTGATTTCGTTCCCAACATGGGGCCTCCCGGTGAGAAATAGTCGCGTGTTTGCTGATACCCGAACGATTTCTCGCAGTGACTCGAGGAGATCTCGTCGGTGCTTCGGAGTGGATTCGTCTAAGGCGTCGATGCATATAAATACCCGCGATAACCCTGCAATGACCTTCTTCATAATCTCCACGATATCAGGAAGTCGGAGACCTCGGCCGCCAAACTCTTTTTTCGCCTTCTGAAAAGCCTTCCATATATGCTCCGGGATTTCTCCTCTGCTGACAAGCTGCTTGAGGATAGCGCCCAACATACTTGTAGTGGACTGCTCCTGCTGAGAAAGGATATCGCAGTAGAGACCTACGATAGCAATGCCCCCTCCCCCAGCCTGATCGCACAGCCTATCAATCACCAGGGAGCTATTATTTGCTGACCGTTAGTGACACCTGCACCTCCTTTGTTCAGAAATGAGGCCATCCTACCTCAGATAGGTTTTCCCCACTCCCGGATTTCCATCACAGAACAGCACAGGTTCAACGCAACCATCTGCACCACTCCATTTTCTGAACTTGTTGGTTTCTAGTACCCAGTTTCCTATGCCATCGAGTCGGTTGACTCGCACACCCTGGTGCCTTTGCTGTGGTTCAAGTGGCGATAGCCACTGCAGAATTTGACGTCCCTCGGGGTCTCTCTCTGTACTGAAGCTGACGATATTGTTGAACGAGTTATTGTTGAACGAACCGATATTGCCCGTAAACTGCGGGTGTTCTGACAACATCTGTGCTATAGTCTATTGTTCGAATTCTCTTTTTTGTAGGAGAAAGAGAAGGATTGTGAGAAAGGGGAATCTGGCTTCTCACGAGGTTCTAGGGAACCTCCAGGAGCTGAATAACTTAAGGCTCGTTTGGCGAAAATGGGACCATCCCGTTGGGTGACCGTTTCTGCTTTGAAAATGACCTTCTCTCCATCTTGAGATGGAAGCAAAAGTGTCATCTGTATGGGGGAACGGAACGGAACCGTTGTATCCAAACAGGCCCTTGGAGAGCAAACGGGAGCTGATTAAGGCTCTGGCGTTGCACAAGTGTGCGTTGGTCTATTCTGCCTGAAGATCGGCCCTCGATCCTGGGGCAAAAAAATCTTAACCATAAAATCATCAGACTTTTAAATTAAACAATGTAGCTCAGCAGCATTGCGTCCAGGGTTCGCAATCTACAGTATTGTTAAGTACTAGTACAGTACCTGTTATTTACAAAACTTGTACTAGTGCTATATTGTATGATCTCAAATAATCAAAGCGTGTGCTAAGTCGTTGGAGTTGCCTCCTCTAGTAAGATCTAACTTAGTGTTTTTCTGTTTTTTGTCTCTCGGGGGCCTGAGCAGCTCTTTTTTTTTTGCTGTGGTCTTCGCCCCCTTTTCTAAAGTAGGTAATTCTCAACTACATAGCACCCGGTTCGATTATTTGAGATCATACGGTAGCGTACGCACAGTACCGGTAATAAGTCAATACTTATCATATCATTTCCCCCTCCTTAAGTAGCGCTCGCTTCCCCGTCACACCTACTTCCACAACTATAAGCGAAGCGAAACAGGAGGGCAACTGGCTATTACCCAGCCGAGCAGTCCTACGGTGAATATATCATTATCACTTCGATTGAAGGAAGCGATAACTTCATTCGTATGACTGAATACTAGTACCCGTATCGCTCGCTCGACTACCCACACCGTTGACCTCTTTTATTTTTCAGACCTTTGTCCATAAATATCGTCGCAGCACGCAGCTCATTGAGGTCTTCTCAGAGCTAGCACCAAATTATAATTTAGAAAATTGAATCCCGGTAGCATTTAGCAGAGGGTTTTTTGCAAATCGTGATTTCAAAACCATAATTTCAGACTCCGGCTAGCTCAAACCAAAGTATGCCAAACAGACTCTGAAAACTTCAGGCTCACCGGGAGAGGAACTCCAAGGTTTAATTTAAGTCTAACAGTGACGCACGTCGAGAATTCTCACAAAGCCCTTAAACTGAAATCTGCAAAGACAGGTTTGCAATGCATGCGTGCATTCGTCCACCACAGTTTGCATAAATTTATGATACTCACATGACTTGGGGAGCCAACCCGAAAGCCTTACAGGGTCGCCCCCTCCTCCAGGCTGCAGTTCCATTGAGAGCTTAGAAACAACCATGTAAGAGTAGTGTTTGGACTGCGGTGGCGGGCAGGAGAGGATGCTGACAAGCAATCATACCTTGGAGTATTGTAGGAGGACAGGTCTAGACACCAGCGAGTAAGAACCTGCAATTTTCTACAACCAACCACTCAGTACCGCGCAATCCAGCATCAATTCTTTCTGAAATAATGACACGTAGGAGAGACCAAGCCCTAAAGTTCCGCCATTACCTGATAGCATACAAGACCTACTCTATCCTCTCCAAAGCACTCCGAATCCCATACAAGTTATCATTTATTACCCCTACACCGGGACAGGGTACTGGGTACCATTGAGCCAAGCTTAGTTCTCTCAAGTACGCACACACTATGGCGGAAATCCCCCCATGTGTGCGCGGAACCAGACTCAGCCAGAAAACTACGACTCAGATACACGATTCCTACGTTTGCCAACATGGCTATTGTGGTATGGTATGATAAGATAACAATGCTATCTCACCCTAACTGGCACTACAGTATTATGCAATTAAAACAACCACGCCCACTCTACCCCCTTCCATATCCACAAGACAGGCCAAAAAAGGAAAAAGTCAAGAAATCAACCAGCGCCATCGTAAATGAACGAGAAGGCGAAATATGAAAGAAAAATAAAAGATGAAAAATGAAAAATATACATGTAGAATGGGGAAGCAGTGAGAGAAGTATAAGAATAGTAATCGACAATCGCCTACCAGTACTGTACTTGTACAATACAGCAAAGAAAGAAAGAAAAGCCGCAAAAATATATCAAAAAAGTACCATAGAACGACGGACCGCGGCTCTGCATTCGTTCGCTACTCAACATAAACGAAGTCACTACATGGCAACTACTGTTCCGAGCGAAAGCCACAACGGGTCTCATCACAAGCCTAGTGTTCCAGGTAAATCCAAGCACCTCACTGGTATGAGATATCCAAAGAGTCCTCGTACCCTCTGTCACCCGGCCTACGATAATAAACCATTTAGGGAAGGGAAAAAAAGCAGGACAAACATTGCGGCTAACCCGGCCCATCGAGAAGTTTCAACCAGCTCAGCCAGAGATTAGAGAGCTCATCAGCTCATTCTCACACTTGAAGGATATTCTATAAAGGCGCCTTGGGGATCTCGTTCTCCAATCAGTATTAACACAGCGGAACACAGAGTTGCGCATATGGCGAGAGACCACCACGTCAGAATAAGGCCCTGCATTGGGAATAGTCCATCACATCTCCCTACATCCCAACGCAAGGTAAACCCGTCAAAAACCTAAACCACTGCCAAAAGTAGTATTTACCGATGCGCGAGCTAGCCTGTAGGCTCCCCTCGCTCACGGGCTCACCAGGGCCTAGCCTTAGCCGAGCTTGAGCAAGCGTTACGCAGGTATATACGAGTATGTTTATGAAACATGGTCTGTAGGGGCTCGGGCACATTGAGGTAGAGAGCAACGCAAGCGAATCGACACTCTATCGCCCCCATATCTTCCAATATCCCTCCATTCTTACTTTTTATTCAACCCCTCATATGCCCTACTCTATTGTCCACAAACCTATTGGAATAAACACATTCGTACCTGCAGAATGGTAATATTTTGGCAGTTTCGGCCCCAACAACTCCGATAACTTAAGATAAAACCAAAAGAAATGGACCAATAGCCGAACATATATGGGAACGTCAATGGCCTAATCCCTCGTGAGAAGTTGTTTACCGTCTTGAGCCCATGACGCATGATCAGTTCCACGCGAGTATAGGCCCCCAAACCCACAGAGTATAAAGGTGTCATATCGAACTTATACGAAATACCCGCTGAGTGACCGAGACCCGACCAAAATCGCCACACAATCTCAAGGAATACAGCCTAATATAAAAGAATGATACAGAAAGATAGCATATGAGACAAAGAAATTGTTTGCGCGCAACCACAGACACTATATCCAACAAACCTGTTGAAAATAATCGAAGCGAAGGTAATGATCGGCCATGAAGGTTTTAAGGAGTGGAGTGGAGCGGCTGAAGTTAAGACACTGAGCTTGCATTAAGCCGTGAAAGAGCGTACAGTTTCTCCTATTGAGTATAATATGTTGAGAGGAGAGCTGATAGGAAAGTGAAAGAGGAAGACTAAAGTGAGGAAAGGGTAAAGGTAAGGAAAAGCAAACAGGAGAAAACTTTTCATGGCCTGCATTTTCCTCCATCGGTACATACGCAATCAAATATCGTGGGCTTTTAGGGTCGGTTCAGAGTGACATCCTGTGAAGAGGATTCTTCGACCACCGCTACCCTTTCCCGAGAGACATTCTAGGATCCAACTTTTCAATCCCTATAACCCACAACCCAGTCCCAGGGGGTGTCAGTGCTGTACCCAATGATACCAATTTCTTCCCTTCCACTCACCCATAAAAGCACAAACTCCCATCACATGCGATATTCCTCCTTCTCTCCACACGTCCACAACCCAACAAATACACCTTCAGCACCTCCACCAAGCAAATACTGAAACCAGGATAGACCAACCCATCTACCTCGAAATCCTCTTCTCCTGGATCCTCGAAAACGCCCCTCCAGAGGACCTCACCCCGGCTTCATACTTATCATAGATGACAATGGTGACAACTCGATCTCTACCAACGCCCCTAATCTCAAGCCCGGGGGAAATCAGAAGGAAACTCCCTTCCACATCTGCACTCCAAAGGCCATTTCTAAGGGTCGCGAGGGTGGGTATCACAGGGCGTATCAGGCTTGCAAGGGCAAGAAGGGAAAATGGAGCGCCAGGGGTAGCGAGAAGGTGGGAGATTCCAATAGTATTCTTGTTTCTAAGCCCAGAGATGAAAGGGATGAATCCGGCACCTCTATTGAAATTTAGGTTGGTGATACCCCACTTCGCCCCTCTTATGGCGGGGCATTGAACAGGTTTACCAGTGAAAATAATACTTGGGAGAGTGGTGATGCTGATACTCTAGCCCCCAGTTCTCGCCAGATTATTAACGGGAGCTTTGTCATCCCTGCCGGCGGCGAAATGTAAGCCCTAGACAACCCTGGGGCGTCTTGCGTCCACCAAGTTACCATCCCCCATGGAGTATTCATCCAACTCCGGACCCCCAATGCCCCAGGAAGCACTCACAATGACAATTGTCAATTCACCTTCGGTATGCCCCTCAATGATATCCGCTATCAGTTTTCTCTAGCAAACTCTATCTCCCTAGGACCTCACGAGAGTATGATACTATACCTTATTTTCCAAGAGTAGGATCTTAATGCGTCCGAAAATCGGCTTGATTAAGTGCTATCATTCAGCGGCCTGTTGTATTAAGAATAAAAAAAGCCCGAACTTAGGCGGACGTGCTGCGATGACAGTTTAAAAAATGTATTTCACAAAGGAAGGCTCTACATCCTCTCCATCCCCCCCCCCTCTGCAAGCCTGCCAGCCAAGCCGGTCCCGCATCCAAAGCACCCCTAAATACCCCCAGTAGCGTGTAAAGCAGTCCCCAGGCTCCGGAGTACCTCCCCTGTCGGCCAGCGACACCGTAGGCAGCATCCCTGCTATTGACACGAAAAAGTGAAGTACAGTATGTAGAGGAAGGCAAGTATAATACAGAAAGGCGCCGATTAGCCACTGAGATATACAAAATTATTATAATCCCCCCGGAATATACGACAAGAAGTTTGAAAGTGGATAAAGTAACTGGAGGGATCCGATGAGTAAATAAGAAGTTTTAGATGATGAAGCCAATGGAAAGCACAAAAGATGAAGGGAACGAAAGCATGATCACAACAGACTCTAAGCGGAGCGGTCAAGGCGGGGGGAACGGATATCTAGATGGCTACCCTCTCTCTAGCTACGGACAAGCAAGAAGATATATCTCTCCCTCTAACTAACAACAACCAAGCACTCCCGAAACTCAGCGCACTCTAAAGAAACACATGCAACTAACTAACCCTAATCCCTAATGATCACAAACAATCTAGACTCCTCCGCGATCCTAAGGCCTATGCCCTCATGTCCACCCCCAGCGGCCCACGAGAGCGGTGTTCGGCCATCTTTATCAGCGGTGTTGGGATTAACATCATTCCGTTCCAGCAGTATCCTCACGATGCCCAGATGCCGACCCCCGGCGGCTAACGACAGCGGAGTTCGACATCTTCGTCAGGTGTGTTGGGATTGATGTCATTCTGTTCCAGTAGGATCCTCACGACCCCCTCCCTCATGCCTATACTCGGCGGCCCACAAGAGCGGTGTTTGACCATATTTGTCAGCTATGTTGGGATTGACGTCGTTCCGTTCCAGTAGCACCCCCACGACCCCCTCATGCCCACCCATGGCGGCCCGCGAGAGCGGTGTTCGGCCATCTTCATCAGCTGTGTTGGGATTGACGTCGTTCCGTTCCAGCAGTATCCTCACGATGCCCTCATACCCACACTCGGCGGCCCACGAGAGCGGTGTTTGGCCATATCTGTCAGTTGTGTTGGGATCGACGTCGTTCCGTTCCAGCAATATCCTCACGATGACCTCATGCCCACAATCGGCGGCCCACGAGAGCGGTGTTTGGCCATATTCGTCAGTAGTGTTGGGATTGACGTCGCTCCGTTCCAGCAGTATCCTCACGATGCCCTCATGCCCATCCCCGGCAGCCCGCGAGAGCGGTGTTCGGCCACCTCCGTCAGCAGTGTTGGGATCGACGACGTTCCGTTCCAGCAGTATCCTTATGATATCCTCATGCCCATTCCCAGCGGCCCACGAGAGCAGTGTTCGGCCATCTTTGTCAGCAGTGTTGGGATCGACGTCGTTCCGTTCCAGTAGTATCCTCACGATGCCCTCATACCCACACTCGGCGACCCACGAGAGCAGTGTTTGGCCATATCTGTCAGTTGTGTTGGGGTCGACGTCGTTCCGTTCCAGCAGCATCCTCACGATGCCCTCACGCCCACACTCGGCGGCCCACGAGAGCGGTGTTCGGCCATGTTCGTCAGCTGTGTTGGGATCAACGCCGTTCTGTTCCAGCAAAACCCCCACGACCCGCGAGTGCCCCCCCCTAGCCACCCAGACGAGCGCTGTATTGCCATGGAAATTAGTTGCCTGGACATCCCATTTCCTCATCTTCAATAAAGCAACTATTATCTCCACACATCCGAAGTATGCGGCACCATGGAGCCCTGTAAATCCCCCAGGGCAGTCCCTCTCATCGAATGGTTGATCCCAAATGTCCACATCTCTCAACAATAGTATCTTCGATGATATGTGCTGATCGTATCTATCCAGTAATTTCAAGGCAAGCGCTTTCACAGCTTCGGCGGTCTCCCTCCTAGCATGTGTACCCCAGTGGCAGGAAGCATATTCGATAAAAGCAAAGCTTTGCGGGACAGAGTGGACAGCAGGTGAAATGGCCCTAACCTGTGTAAAGTTGAGGTAGGTCAAACAGGCTGCGGCAATCATTGAGTGGGGGTTGGGGAACAGGCTCAGATCACGGGAGAGGTACTCTTGTAGCGTGTAGTGAACAAGGCGGACCGTAGATGAGGACTTCTCGATAGTGACAAGCCCGAGGGAGCATGCTAGAAGTGTTTCTATCTGAGGGATATTCTGAATGTTCAAGTCGCCAGATCCTTCTTCAACGCCTAGGGCGTGGCATAGCTCGTCTACACGCAACGGCCGCTCCGAATGAGATACCCATATCAAAACCTGCATCCCGAGTTTTGATCTACTTCTAGCCTGCTCCTGCACTCGTGATAAAGTCGCCGCGTAAGCGTCGCCAAGACCATCCCCCTTGGCCATCTCGTCCAGCTTCTTTCTTCTCTGATGAAGAGTAAGCTCGCCCAGGATTGCGTCAATTTTTAGGGAAACAAGGAGAAAACTAGATATCATTCTTAGTGAACAATACCTCACACTCGTCTTGGAAATGTGTTTGATATTCTTGCTTACATTTCTCCGATCTTCTCCGGAATCACTCTCATAATATCCTCCCGCAATTCATCGTCCATTGCATCGGGATAAGTATCGCTGTCGAGCCTCATCTCCAGATAACTCTCAATATCATCCCCAGTCGGACTAACGGGTATCCTAGCAACCTTGCCAAAACATTTCATGATTTCATCCCCAACATGGGGCCTCCCGGTAAGAAATAGTCGCGTGTTTGCTGATACCCGAATGATTTCTCGCAGTGACTCAAGGAGCTCTCGTCGGTGCTTCGGAGTGGATTCGTCTAAGGCGTCGATGCATATAAACACCCGCGGTAAAGCTGTAACAGCCCTCCTAATAATCTCCACTATATCAGGAAGTCGGAGACCTCGGCCGCCAAACTCCCTCTTCGCCTTCTGAAAATCCTTCCGTATATGCTCGGGGATTTCCCCTCTGCTGACAAGCTGCTTGAGGATGGCCCCCAACATACTTGTGGTGGACTGCTCCTGCTGAGAAAGGAAATCGCAGTAGAGCCCTACCACAGCAATGTCTTTTCCTCCAGCCTCATCGCACAGCCTATCAATCACCAGGGAGCTATTATTTGATGATCGTCAGTGATACCTGCATTTTCTCTACCCAGACACAAAGTCATCCTACCTCAGATAAGTTTTCCCTACTCCCGGATTTCCATCACAGAACAGCACAGGCTCAACGCAACCATCTTCCGCACCACTCCATTTCCTGAACTCGTTGGTTTCTAGTACCCAGTTTCCTATGCCATCGAGCCGATTTATTCGCACACCTTGGTGCCTTTGCTGTGGTTCAAGTGGCGATAGCCACTGTAGAATTTGGCGCCCCTCGGGGTCTTTCTCTGTATTGAAGTTGACAATATTGTTGAACGAGTTATTGTTGAACGAACCGATATTGCCGGTGAACAGAGGGTGCTCTGACGACATCTGTGCTATGATATAAGAGATTGTTCGAATTCTCTTTTTTGTAGGAGAAAGAGGGATTGTGCGAAAGGTGAATCTGGCTTGTCTTGGAGTTCTAGGGAATCCCCTAGGGCTAAATAGCTTAGAGAGGAGGCGGGGGCTGATTAGGCTCTGGAGTTGCACAAGTATGCGTTGGTCCAATCATTATGAATTCTGCCTGAAGACCACCCCTCGATCTCAGGCCGAACAAAATATTGACCATAATCATCAATCGCTTGAATTGAAAAATGCTGTTCACCAGCATTGCGTCCGGGGCTCGCAATTTACAGTACTGTTGAGTGCAGTGCCTGCTATTTACACCACTTGTACCAGTGCCATAACATAGGTACACTAGGAATACTTATTATCCCCCTCCCTGAGCCGCCCTCGCTTTCAGCGTCACACACCTGCTTTTACCGACCATGAGCGAAGCGAAGGAGGAGGGCAACCGGCTAGTTCCCCGCCGAACAGCGCCACGGTGAATATGATTATCACTTCCATGGAAGGAATCGATAACTCTATTCGTATGGCTGAATACTGGTACCGTACCAGTATCACTTACTAGAACACCCACACCGCTGTCGCCTCTTTTATTTTTCGCACCCAGTTCATAAATACTGCTGTAACACTCCGCTCATTTATCCTCAGGGGCACCAACCACCACCCCCCCCATGCTGGTGGCCAAATCCACCATCGAGTGACATTATATGATCCCCCGTTACTACTAATGAACCGCCAAGGGCCCGTTTGGCACCCCGTGAGTTGAAACATTCATGGCTGGGTATCATATAGAACTTTCAAATTACGATTTGGGAAACTCTATAATAACATCATGACATTATGTAAATATCCAGGGCTACAAAAACTTTGCTCCGTACCCTGAAGCACTTTGTTATCATGATAGATGATAGTAAACGCCAAATGAGCCTTGAGGTCCTCACAATCAGCCCCGAATTATGATTTAGAAAATTAAAAAATCGCAGCAACGTCTAACAAAGTCTTGTTTTCAAACCGCGACCCCAAACCATAATTTCACACCACGGCTATCTCAAATCAAGATTCAAGGTGTGCCAAACATGCTCTACACAATTCAAGCGCACCGGGAGAGGAAACCAGGGCTTAGAATCTAGCAGTGACGCACGTCGAGAACTCCCACAGAGCCCATAAACTTAAATCCGCAAAGACAGATTTGTATGATATGTGTGCATTCGTCCAGCACAATCTGCATAGACCCATGATACTCACATGGCTTGGGCAGCCAACCCGAAGGCCTTACAGGGTCGTCCCCTCTTCCAGGCTGCAGTGCCATTGCGAGCTTAGAGACAACCATGTACAGCACCGGAGCAGTGCTTGGATTGCGGAGGTGGAGAGTAAGGGATAGACAAGCAACTCTACCCGTTAGAATATTATGTCATAATTGCGAAGAGTGAGAAGTCATGACACCAGCGAGTAATAACCTACAATTTTCTATGATACAAACCAACCACCTAGTGCCGCTCAACCCATCAATTCCTTAAATACCGACACGTAGGAGAAACCGACGCCGTTGCCCAACAGTATGTCATACAAGGTCTACTCTGTCTTCTCCTCTCCTAGTAGTAGCCATTGCCACAGCCCAGGCCAGTTCGCTAAGCGAAGAAGAAAAAATACCCCACCAAGAACAATCCGAATCTCAGAAGTTATATTATTTATTACCCCTGCACCGGGAAAAGGTATCATAATGGGTACCATTGAAACAAGCTCAGTTCTCGCAAGTACGTACACACTATGGCGGAAATCCCCCCATCCCAAAGTGTGCGCGGAACCAGATTAAAACCAGAAAATCACTACTACTACTCAGATACACGGTTGATATGTCGCCAATATGGCTATTATGGTATGGTATGATACGATAATAATACTATCTCACCCCAACCACCACCACCACTAAGTATCGGTATTATACAACTAAAACAACTACCACATCCAATATACCCTCTTCCATATCCACAGGACTGGCCAAAAAAGAAAAACGTCAAGAAATCAACCAGCGCCATCGTAAATGCACGAGAAGGTGAAAGTTGAAAGCAAAAGATAAAGGGTGAAAAAAATATATATGCAGAATGGGGAAGTAGCGAGAGAAGTATAAGAATAGTAACCGACAATCGCCTACCAGTACCGTACAATACAGCAAAGAAATAAATAAAAGCCGCAAAAATAAATCAAAAATGTACGATAGAACGAGGGACCGCGGCTCTACATTCGTTTGCTACCCAACATGACCGAAGCTCTCCCACTAACTTACATGGCAACTACTGTTCCGAGCGAAAGCCACAACGGATCTCATCACAAGCCTAGTGTTCCAGGTAAATCCAAGCACCTCACTGATATGAGGTATCCAAAAGTCCTCGTACCCTCAGTCACCCGTGCTACCATAATAAACCATTTTGAGAATAGGAAAAAAAGCAGGACAAACATTGTGGCTAACCTAGCCCACCGCAAATCTTCACCCAGCGCATCCAGAGATTAGACAGCTCGGTCTCACACTAGAAGGATATTCTATAAAGGCACCTTAGGAATCTCGTTCTCTAATCGCTATTAACACAGCCGAAGACAGTGCGCATATGACAGGAGACAGCCACAGCAGAATAAGTCCCCTCATTGGCAATTGTCCACAACATATCTCAACACCCCAAGGCAAAGTAAGTCCGCCAAATCTTAAACCACTGCGGAAAGTGGTATTTGCGGATGCGCGAGCTAGCGTGTAGGCTCTGGTTGCTTGTGGGATCGCCAGGACCTGGCCTTAGCCGAGCTTCAGCAAGAATTACGCAAATTCACCAAATATGGCCTGTCTAATCTCAGGTACATGGAGGAAGAGAACAACACAAGAAAAACAACACCCTATCACCCCTATATCCCCCTATATCCCTTCACTCTCACATTTTACTACTCAACCCCCCATGTCCCCCACTCAATCATCAACAAACCTATTGGAATAAGAACACACTTGTGCCGGAGCAGTGGTAGTATTTTGGCAGCCTCGACCTCAACAACTTGGATAACTTAGGATAAACTAAAAGAGAGGGCCAAATACCCGAACATATATGGAGAACATCAACGAAGTTGTCTCTCGTCTTGGCCCGTAACGCATCATCAGTTCCCCGCTGGTATAGGCCTCAAACCCTAAAGAATCTTTTTTTAAAAAAAAAATCCTATGAGTTTATTTCGTATTTAACTACAGGAAAACTCCGGCATGCACCTGGAGGTATGGCCTAGAAAAACCATTAATATAACAAAAGAAACTTCATCACCATCTTCTTTGATAAAATAAAAATGTAGAACCAAAGTCTACGCGATAACCATAACATAAATCATAGCCATCAAGTGGTCATTTCCTCCTCTTCTCCCTCTGGGTCCTCATCCTGAACAACCTTGGGGTGGGAGGGGCATTGTGCTGTGTGGGCGTCATGCGGGCCTTGGCAGTTCACACACCTAAGTACGGTATGGCTGCACGGTCGGCCACGTATACGACAAGTAGCGGTGGGGCAGGAGTGGTTTCCTGTGGGATGTGGGGAGGCACACCATCGGCATGAAACAGGGTTGGTGCATCGGTTACTGTGGTGTCCATAGCCCTGGCATTTGGAACACTGGGTGTGGGAGTTGAAGCGCAAGCGGCGCTCGGTCCTATAGGTTGCTGAGAAAGCGGCAAGGCGTTTTCCAACGTAGTCAGATGCCCTGGGGCACGTTATGCTGATCACGACTGTAGAGGCGGTTTTACCAGCCCTAGCGTCGTCGGTGGTGAGCCATCTGGGTTGGCTAGTAAGGGACAATCCAGTATTGTAGGTGGTAAGCTCATTGGCTATCTCAACCAGTGACTTCGAGGTTGGGATTCCGTGTACCAAAACGTGTAATACGGGGGTGTCCAGGTGAACGCTAACAGTTTTTGGTATTAGGTGTAGGAATGTTCCCACCTTGCTGTTAAGCGAGGTGGCATTAACTGATTCCATAGTGGTAAGGGTGACAGTATTCCCTCGAAGGGAGACAGTCTGTACGTAGGTCGCAGCTAGTGCTAAGTTGATGTCATCTCTTAGGTCTAGGGCAGTTGTAGGGAGTGGCCCGCCCTCGCGTTTAATACCAAGGCGGCCTTCTCTCGCAGTGAGACCCTTCTTCTGTTGGGGCCTATTGTTGGTAGTTGATCTTGCTGGGGCATTAGCAGCCCTAGCGGCCATGGTAGTCTTTTCCTTTCTGCCCTTCCTGGCCACCGTGGCCCACGATTTGTGTGGCGCGGCTGTAGGGAGAGCGACTGGGCGGGAGTCGGGGGCAGCAGCCCACTAAGGGGCTGTCACCGGTAGTGGAAAGGGTATCGGGGTGGGGGTGTCAGGCCGGGGTGTAGCGTTCTTGAGGGTGCTAGCTTCCTCGGTAAGGGCTTCGATCTGTTCGCTAAGCGCATCGATGGCCGTCCTGTAGTCCTTGTGAATCTGGTAGATCATCTCGATCATGACCACATTCTCTTTGCTGGCGGTGGTGGCCCCAATTTCCTGGTCCTGGTTTATCTTGTGGAAAAGGTTCAGGAAGTAGGCACTTGGAAGGGCGTTTCTCAAGTATCTCTCATGGATGTGTGGGAGGCTTGTTATCGTGTTGCCTCTGGGTCGCTTGAGCGAGGGGGAGCCTTGCGGCATAAAGATTGGGGACAGGGTGGGGGCACCCTCCTGAGTGGAGGAGCTCCTAGCACCCGTGGGTGGTGGGGGGGGGTCGGCCGCTTTGCCTTTTCCTTTGCCACGACAACGCGAGCCAAAGGGAGGGACAGAGGGATCCATGTGGTATTCGTGTAACCTGACAGGTCACGTTATGCGGAAATCTCGAGATAGTGTACGTGGTGTTTCTGAAAGTGCAAATTGCACTTGGAGGGAAAATAGGGGAGTTCAATATCTTTTATTTATAACTAAACTAGCTAATGGAGCGACTACCTATCCGGGCTTGCACAACCATACAGCAGTACGTTCCAAGGAGTACGCCAGTCCCAACCCCGCCTAGCCCACAGTACATCTGGAAAAGTACCACCCGCGCAATTTGTAGACCGAGTCCGAGTATCCGGCCAGCACACGGGAATCACAAAATAAACCACCCAACTAGGGTACGAACAAAGCAAATCCACCTCCCACAGCCATCCAACAAACACTACCGTAAGCAAGGCCATAGCCATAACCAAGCCCACAATCCGGCAAACCGGTCACGCATCCCTCCAACCAAAAAACCTAAAACCTATAAATTACAACACATGGACCGCCGTCCATCTCGCAAGCCAATCAATCTATCCGCCTCTCCACACCACTTCCAACCCCATATGCAAGGCAGGGCGACCACCACCATTTGTCCACACCTCAAACATGGCAACGATACGTTCCAAACACTGCTGGCCAGCACGCAACCTCAAATGGCGCCCCACAACATCGGGGGAATTCCAGTCGCAAACACATAGGCCAGGCTCGTTTGTCCACCATTGTAAGGCAGCCGTATTCCGGTCGATCACAGGTAATCCGTCCCACTTGTGCACAACATTGTACCAAAACGGCACAAAATAATGTAAAGCGCACCCAGGAAACCCGTGAAGATGAGCACAAAGTATCTTGGCGCTACTGCCGCACTCTCCACAGTGACCGACATCAGGCCACCATTTAAGTGCAACCCGTCTTCCACCACCGCCAGGGGAAATAAATTTAACGGGAAGGAGGCAATTGTCACCACCGCTGCAGCCCTTCAAGAGGCATCTAGTACACCTGCTATCAGGAGCGCCCAGATGAAACAGGCTGAGAGTACCGTTGATCAACTGAGTGACTGTCCGCTGGAAGGGATTTCCGCACACCGTGACCACACCATCATTGTCCACGTGTTCGCTCGGAATACCCAAACCCCGATTAAAATGGGACTGCCACGAGTCACGCCACTCAGGAACCCGCTTATCATTGAACAAAGTCGGGAAATGCAGGCGTTTGGCAAGATACCTGTCGCAAGACACCAGGTGGAATCGATCATTAACACCCGGGCAACTATCATGGCCAGTAACACCGGTACCGCTGCGAATTCTCAACAAGATATAATGATCAAGTCTGCTGAGACCGCGTAGGTGTCTGGGCTTCTTCGGGGTCCGATCGTAGTACCCGTGGCCCTCCGATACGTGCCAATGGGTCCAATCAGCCAATCGTAACTCCCTGGCTATCATGGCATGGCCAAGACCGAGCACAACACCAGCCCAATTCCGATCAGGCATGATACCGCCGACCGCCCCTTTCGCTTTGGCATCAGACATCTCGTTGCCAGCAATCCCATAGTGACCGGGGATCCAGCAAATGCGGACCGCACTGAAGCGATTGAACAGGGGTGTTAAAACATCCCACATACCAGCGGACTCACCCTCAGGTTCCATCTGTGCGATACACATAATGGCGGGGATGCAGTCAGAACAGATGATAATCATGCCGTGGTAATCTGAACGCACGTCCCTCAATGCGGCGATAATGGCGAAAATCTCGCATTCCACGATGCTCCATGAAGAGGGGTAGCAAACGCTCTCGCCCCTTCAGTCATCCCACATTCCTCAGTCGTCCAAGCAACCGCCGTACCCTTGTCACTCTTCGAACCATCAGTGTAGATCAAAAGGAGGTCAGAAATCAAAACTGCGTCCTCATAGGTATCATAAAACAACCTTGCAGCCAGTTCCTTTCCTTTCGACACATTGAAGCTCGGCACAGTTGTCGCCATCTTGTCAGACAACATCGGGCAAGCCACCATACCTTCTACTTCCCAGTCGCCCCGAATTGGACCGAACCACGGATGGTCATCGCAATACCGGTAGTTGATCATGCGACTGTAGCATCGTCTCTGAAGGTAACGACCTTGTATATGAACTGGAGCTGTCCCGAACTCCGCAAGCAAAATATTATTAGCAAGTTTCATAGGACACCGGAACAGAGATCGGAGACAATGGTTGACATGAACCTGAATCCGCTTCACATACGACATATAGTCGGTTACGAATTCAAGCCCGAAGTAGACGGTTGGTAGGTAGGCAGCCTGAAACAAACGGTAAGTGCACCATGCATCCAGCCCTCCATCACTCCCAAACCTCCTCCCCAACGCGGATATCCTCCTCCTAACACCCAAACCCCTATCCAACCAATATGATACATGAGAAGACATATTAAGAAAAACATTAAACCTATAACCAAGAACCCTAAGATCCTCCACAGGCGTTAGCATTTCTCCATCAATATCCAAGTCCTCCCACCTAGTTTCACCAAAACCGATCTACTTTGTCTTGATCGCGCTAAACCCCATCTTCCTCAGGCTACCCCTTGCTATTCTGTCACAGTCTTTGAATACTTCCGCCATCGTGTACCTTGTGAGATCCCTGCTATCAGAAGCAACAAGGATGACCCCATCGTCCACATAACTGCTAACCACAGTGCGAACCGAAGGGGAGTACCGGAGGCAAGGCTCAAAGATGTCTGCAACGTATGCACCGAACAAAAAGGGGGATAATGGGGATCCCTGAGGGATGCCACAGTTGACGAAATATGGCTTCGACACCCGACCATTGAACCTGAATCTGACCACGCGGTTTCCAGCCCACCTCCTAACCCAAAGTATCAGGTTGGTAGGGCACTCCCAAGCGGCCAAAAAATCACACAGCAGGTCAACGTCGATATTGTCAAAACCTCCTTCAACATCCATCGAAAGCATGGCACATTTGAAACCATCGTTGTGTCGCAAAAACTCAAACACAACAGACATAGCGTCATGGACACCTCACTTGCGCCTAGACCCAAATTGAGTTTGGCCCAGTACCACATGCTCGGCAATCCTCAGCAGCACGATCCTCTCCACCACCTTGGCAATAGTCGGCAGTAGGTGAATCATACGCCAGCTCTTCACAATGTCATAACGGGGTTTGTCCGCTTTCGGTATAAGTACAACCTCAGCAGAGTGCCAGTCAGGAATATCGTTTGTCAATCCGTATTCGACAAGTCGCTTCAGACAGTCAGGTTTCTCCTTCCACTAATACCTAATGAAGGGGTACCCAATGTTATCAAGACCAGGACCGGTATTAGTCAGGCTCCGCCTGATGGCAGATTCCAACTCGCAGGCAGGGTCCATCTCAACCACCCATGGATGCCATGGTTGTTCATCGCCAGGTCGTAACTGAGCAGCGATAAGGTCGCTAATATCAGTGTGGCGGCACACTACTAGTAACCGACCATCAGAGTCACGCATAGAAGGAAGTGTCCGCCTCGATTCCAGTTGTCTGGCCAGCCTGAAGATAGCAGGATCTCCAGCCTTTTCGATCGTGTCCCGAATAAACTCCTGTCGGGATTTCAACAGCATAGTCCTATACACCCATTGAACAATGTTGTAGTCATCCGAAACCGTCGGCAGCCGTCGCTTAACCCTTCGCAGTCGATTTAAATCAGAACGAATGCTCTGCAAGTCGCGGTTCCAAAAGGGGCACCTGCCGACACTCCTACCAGACCTCGGAAGTGCGTCCACACCACTCCGAAGCCTCAACCACATCTCCTCATCCCTTCCAGAATCAACGTGTTCCAGTATATCATCACAATCAGATGCTGGAATGTTCCTCCAAGCTGGCCATCATCTGACCATATCAGTCGGCTCATCCACCTTCAGCCTCGCGATAACTGCGACATGCCCCAGGCCGGCCTTTCCGTCATACGAAACCCTCGTCTCGGAATCACCGATGAACAAATCGATAGCGCTGATATTTCTAAATGTACAGCCCATCGGAGGGTGCACCCGCAGCCCGGTTCAGTGACAAAACCGGGTCAACCACAAGCCATGACAATCAGATATTTGCATACTGCCAGGCCTCGGGATCGGGTTCCATTCGTCGTGTTTGGCATTAAAGTCGCCCACGAGGAAATCACAATCATCCCATGTCGCTTCACAAGCCAACCATTCCTGCATGTCCATTTTGGGAGGAACATAAACACCGCCGATCCTTCTCCTCACACCACCCATATCATACATAATCACACAGGTCACCATGTCGTGCAAGCCCACCAGGAACAAACCGGACAATGATGACCTAACAAATACCTCAACACCAGACACCTGAACAAAAGAAAACAAATCAAAATCCACATGCTCATGTACAACACCACCCCCCTCCGCCTTCCGGGGAGGATCAACAACAAATAACAAATCCACAAAAGAAAAAACATCCATCACCAACGAACGGTTAGCCCTGCTCCGCCCCACATTAATCGATAATGTCGTAATAAACATTAGGCCTGAATGGCCGACGCGGTGATATCGGAATCAGAGGCACGCCTCTTTAGGATGCTTTTTGGGGGCGCATCAAGACCCAAGGTAAAGCCCATATTTCCATCATCATCGATGGTAGTAATGGGAGGATTATCGGTTGACGGGCCAGCCGAATTAGAGGGCCTGAAGGCCTTGTTAACTCTGCCGGAGGGGGCAGGTTCCACAATTTCACTAATACGGGAGGGGCCAGCCTGCTCATAAGCATCAACAGCCTTACCCTTACCTTTCCTCTCAACCTTAGGCCGGACAACCTTAGCCTTAGGCCGAGCACTGTCAGTCATGCCCCGTCGATGGTCAGCACGTCTATCAGCGTACTTCATGCCCTCAACCTTGTCATCAGCAAGACCTTTAGCAGAAACCTCCTCCTCCACCATCACCTCCGAAGCAATATCGACTCTGATCCCTCGACGACGACGACGTTGACGATTCCTGGACCGGTCGGACACACCCGTAACAGATGTGTCATCGGCGACGACAGGAGATCTAGCACCGTGGGGGGCAGGGGAAGAACCGGCAGCAGCCACTACAGGACACCTATTGTATCCGGTGAAGTGGTCCGATCTCTCGCATAGCATACACCTACGTACAGTGTGGCTACACGATTGACCGTTCTCACCAGGGCAGTTAAGTTGCCCACACCGGTGGGACTTCGACAAATGATCCCCCAAACAAAAACGACAGCCGGGAGGAAACAGACACAACATCTCAACATGGCCAACCTGAAGGCACTTGTTGCAAACCGGGGCAGACCTGTATTCCTCAAAGAACCTAGCATTCCTGGACTTGCCAAACAAAAAGACACGTCCCGAGGAAAGAACCCCATCGCTGGCATCATTTCGTTCGAGAGTGAATCGAATGCCGCTGGAGGTGGCGCCAGCCTGTTTCATAGCGTAAACAGAGCCGAGCATGTTAGGTCGGCCAGCCGTAATCACACCCGCGTTCGAGCCCTCGATATTGGTCTGGAGGCCATCAAAAGCCTTATCGCCGGTCCAATCCTCGAGTTTCCACCAAGATCCCCTACCAGTGGGGGCCAAAGGAACGCCGGAAACCAAAATCTTAACTTTTGCCACATCCTTATAGAAGACAAAGTTAGTAAGACTGGAGGGGCCGAGTTCCCGAAGGAGAGTCGATCGGCATTGTTCCAGTCTATCCCAGACTTGGGCGGCAGTATGCCCCGCCATCGTCAAGTAAATGCATCCAATTTCATGCTTGGAGCGCGCTTCCCGAATATACGGGGTCTTGCCCGAAACCTTCCCAAGATTGCTCAAGGACTGGTGCATGCGGATACGGATAGCCTCCGGTGTAATAGGAAGCTGCGTCCGTTTGCCGGCATCTGTAACAGGTTTATTCCTGTCTACCGAAAATACAATAGGACCGGCGATAGACCTGCTAGCGCTGGTGCTAAGGGAGGCTTCAAGGGACCGGAGGTAAGAGATAATAGTTGAAGGACAAATAGAACTCAAGGATTGCCGTTCAACCAAGTGTATTCTTAGACTGAAGGTCTGTCGAAGTCTGCTGTCTCCTGCTACCCAGGAGACTGGTTTAAATACAAAACCCAAGAGCGGTAGCCTTCCTGCAATTACGATCATTACCAGTAGCTGCGCACATACTGGAATCCTGTAATCCTGCAAGACCCAAGAAAGAAACAAAGCTCAGCCTCCACCAGTGCTACATGACCATTCCATACCCGGAATCCTAAATATAAACTTCCAGCAAAGCAAACTAAACATAGCGATACGATAGCATAGCCTATCTGACTCAGAGACAGTGGGGGAGCTGAAATCAAATCAAATAAACCAAATATAAATCAACTAAACATAGGAGATCCTGCACTGCCCGCTCCTGTGTACCGTTACCAGAACATGTACACATGTTACAGCATCGAAGCGGATGGTAATGTGGTGCTCTCTGGCATCGGGGGAGGGGGAGGACGTAGAGACCCATGGTAACAACGGCAGGGGGAGAAGACGTCACCAGCCTCGACCGAACCTGACGTCCTGGCCTAGTCATGTATGGCACAGGAGGCGGGGGAGGGGCAGCCGCAACTTTGCTATACATCGCCGCCCCGGTAGAGGGGGACGACACCGGAACAGCAACGGGAACCGGGGCAAGGGTTGTAGTAGTAGCAGCCGGGCCGGTAACCGGATCTCTTCTCCGCTTATTGGTCTTACGACCATAGGTATTCCTTTTCCCAACCACGACAAAGCCGGTATCGGGTGAGGTCTCAAAGGCGACCTTCTTACCACCTGAAGAGGACGCAACACCAACATCAGCAGGAGGGGGGGAAGGAGTCACATCACCGTTCATCCGCTTAGCAGCCTCAGCACGAACCGATCCCCGAATATTTTCCCGCGAGCTCCGGACAGGTTCACCCCTGCCAATCGCCAGCTCAGCCTCATGGGCAACCGTATCCCCTTCCAATCGGGCAATGACAGCCTTCAACAACTTGATCTCCCCTTTCAAAGAGACAATTTCATCCAGGCAGTTGTTTTCAAGTTGTTGCTGACCCAGACTTTGAATATCTGCAGCCACTTCCTCGAAGGAATCGTATGCCTCCTTGCCCCCAACCAACGCGCAGGTCCGGCACCCATCAACTATGGAGGCATCATCCGAATCCGAGGACGATGTAACCGAGCCATGGGAGTTGGACGGCGAAGACGACAGGGGGACCGCGTTACCGGAACGGATGTCCCAAGACCACACAACATATCCGCATCAACCCTCGAGGGCGACCCATAGCTCATGGTAAGCGGGAGGGCGGGAAGCGATGAAAAGGTCGGGGTGGCCAAAGGTGAAAGGCTGCGGGTAGCCGATCGTGGCTGAGCATCGGTGGCGTACCTAGAATCACCAATACATGTACGATCAGTGTTAGACCCACCACCCAAATCCATAGGGGTATCGCGAACGATAACCGCCGATGATGGAACCACCTGACTAGTGGTCAAAGGAAGGGGGGAGTCCCTCTTGGGGGGGGTATTGCCCCGTCGTTCCTTGGTGTGGGCGATAAACTCATGATGCCTTCTCAACACAGGAACAAAGGCACCTCGGCTGGAGGGAATGGTGGAATCCGGGGCAAAACCAGATCCAGCACCAAGGCGCAAAAACGGGGGAACAAAGGGGGGATGGGACGACACGTGAGTGATCCGATCCTCAGGGCGGATGCTACCTGCAGGAGGTGCATAGTCTTCGTCCGACGATCGGTCCAATCAGAAGTTGTTATAAAGCTTTCGCTCACCAGAGAAAAGTCGCTCAACAGGGGAGGGAAGACGCTGTTGGCTATCGTCAACCTCAACTACAGAAGGAACGTACATGGGATCCTGGGATCTAGCCTCGTCAATGGACGGCCAGGATGCGGAGGGGACCATGGGATCAGACGCCATAGTCGAACGAAAATCCGAGCTCACCACTTGGGAGCTGGACGGGGCGAAAGACTGGGAGGAGCCCTCGGGGGTGTGGAAGCGAGTGTAAAAACCCAAAGTGGAAGCACGGTCGACGTGGCAACGCACAGAGGAGGCGTCACCAACGATACAACAGCCGCGAGCACCCATTATACCGACGCAAACAGACTCGAAAGAGTCGAAGGAGCGGAGGTCGAGGTGAGAAACAATTGCTCGAACCTCAGAAGTAAAGAAAAGGGATTCATTGCGACATCCCGAAACATGAACAAAGTGAAGGCCTTGGTAGGCCCCACCCGGAGCGGCGTAAGACAACTTGACAGCCGGGATAAGACCACGGCTATCAGAAGTGGGCATCCTACCCGGCACAATCTGGGTGCCCGGAGCAGGGGAAGGCGAGCGAGGAGGGGGGGCAATAGAGTCACCCATCGTGAAAGTTCACCTGTAGCAAAAGGCCAGGCGAGCCACCAAAGGAGGAGGAAGGGAATGTCACCACCCGGGGGGGAGGCAGACAACCGAAAGTAACAAATTCACCCGTAATAAAAGCCCGGCGAGCCACTAAAGATATTGCCCGAAGGCCAAAACCTCAACGCCCGAAGGCAAAACCACCAGCCCGGAGGCAAAAGAACGCGACCGTCAACCAAGCGTGTTCACGATAAAAGCGTGGTGTTGAGGGCGGCGAAACCGTGGATTCTTATTGGTTGCAACAAGAAGGACGGAAAATAGGGGAGAGGAAGCATGAAACCCTAAAGAATATAAAAATATCCAACTTATATCATACTAAACAGCTGCCGAGTGACCAAGGCTCAACCAAAATCGCCCCACAACCTCAAGGAATACAACCTAATATAATAGAATGATACAGAAAAGTAACACGCGAGATATTGTTTGTGGGCAATGGCAGACAATATATCCAACAAGCCGATTAGACATAATCGAAGCGAAGGTAATGATCAGCCATGAAGGTTTTATGCAGAGGAGTGGGGAGGCTCAGGTGAAGACACAGAGTTTGTATTGAGCTATGAAGGAGTCCATAATTTCCTCCATTGAGTATGTAGAAAGAAAGGTGAGAGGGAAATTAAAGAAGGAAGACCAAGGTGAGGAAAGGCCAAGAAGGAGGGTAAAGCAAATAGGAGAAAACTTTTCATGGCTTGCGTGCCCCTCCGCCCGCAGATACGCGCACCAGTGCGGTCTCGGAAAGGTCGGGCATTTCCCACAGCATGTGGGGCTATTCCAAACGAAACCCATAGCCAGTAGGAACGGCTCAGAGTGACATCCTGTGAAGAAGATTCTTCGACCACCACTACCCTTTCCCGAGAAATATTCTAGGGCCCAACTTTACACCAGGCATCAAGTCCCACAAGCCACAACCCAGCCCCAGATGATGTCAATGCCATCCCCAGAAATACCAATCTCTTCCCCCCCCCCCACCCCCCAACCATAAAAGCACAAACTCCCATCACGTGCGATCCTATTTCTCGCCTCATGCCCAGGACCCAACAAATACACCTTCAGCACCTCCGCCAACCAAATACTAAAACTAGGACCCACCAGCCCACCTACTATACCTCAAATCTTCTTCGGGATCCTCGAAAACGTTACTCCAGAAGACCCCACCCATGACAACAAACTTATCATCAATTGCGACAATGACAACTCAATCTCCATCGGCGCCCCAAATCCCCATCCCGGAGATCGGAGGGAAACTCTCTTTCACATCCGCAGTCCGAAGACCATCGACAAGCGTCGCAAGAGTAGATATGACTGGGCGTATCACGCTTGGAAGGGGAAGAAGGGAGAAGGGAATGCCAAGGGTAGGGAGAAAGGCGGCGATGGCAATATTAGTCTTGTTTCTGAGACCGGTGGTGAAGGAGATAAATCCGGCACCTCTATTGAAACTAAGGTTGGTCATACTCGGCTTCACCTCTCCCACGGTGGGATATTGCGTAGGGTTATCAGTGAAAATATCACTTGGGAGAGTGGTGATGCTTATACTCCCACCCCCCCGGTTCCGACCAGATTATTGACGGGAGCTTTGTCACCCCTGCTAACAGCAAAGTGCGCGCCGTAGACAACACTAGGAAGCTACCATCTCTAATTTAGCATTCGATCAACACCGAAGTTCCAATGCCCCAGGAAGCACTCACAATGACAATTGTCAATTCACCCTCGGTATGCCCCTCAATGGTATCCGCCATCAGCTTTTGTTCAAAATGTGAACGCCAGGGGCACAATCTATTCTATGTGGATAATACTGCGCAAGTGCGAGGGGGGTTGCGAGGCACGCTTGGTGAGGAGTAGAGAGCAGATTTGGTAGGAGTTCTGGTTCTTAATTATTCCAAAACAGGTGGGCGGTAGCAAGCTTATTTATACAAAAGTATGCGCCCATATGTATGAAAGAAATATAGGGAAAACTATGTAAGAAACATAAGTGCGAACATGTTTGACCCTGAGATCCTGCCAAGTAATCCTAAACAATGTGCGTGAAACTATGTGGGTGTGATGTGAATATTAGAAATATCATGACCAATAATAGTGCATAAGAGATGCATAAAATCCTTAACACCGGATAGAAAAGCACATGTTAAATCCCCAAATATTATCCTAAAACAATCAATAAAACACTATAATATATATCATAGCTGTAGTAATGTAAGCGGTGTACAGGTGGAGCCGAAACACAAACTAAGTAAAAGAATACACGGTAGTGTTATGAAATGCACATAGGAAATATAACGGAATTTCAACAGCTTTCACTAGCAAGCTCTATCTCTCTAGTACCCCACGAGATTACGATACTATATGGCACTTTTCAAGAGTGGGATCTTAATGCATTGGAAAACTAGCTTGATTAAGTGCTATGATTCAGCGGCCTGTTGTAGAAAAAAGAAAAAGAAAAAAAGCCCGCACTTAGGCGGATGTTCTGCGATGACTATAATCTAAAAAAATGTATTTCACAAAGAAAGACTCTACATCCCCTTCATTCCCCCTCCTCCCCAAGCCTGCCAGCCAAGCCGGTCCCGCATCCAAAGCACCCCTAAATACGCCCAGTAGCGTGTAAAGCAGTCCCCAGGCTCCGGAGTACCTCCCCTGTCGGCCAGCGACACCGTAGGCAGCATCCCTGCCATTGACACGACAAAGAGAAGTACAGTACGTAGAGGAAGGTGAGTACAGAAAGGCGCCGATTGGCCACTGAGATATAGAAAATTGTTATAACCCCCCTAGAATATACGACAAGAAGAGTGAAAGTGGATAAAGTAATTGGAGGGATCAGATGAGTAAATGAGAAGTTCTAGATAGATGATCCAGATGTTTGACACTTGCGATAAATTTTCAATCCGCATGTAAAGAACTGTCAGCAGCGGGCTTGGAATTTGTTTGGGCAGGTTTGTTTTATTGCTGGAAGCATATATAGTAAGTAGGAGAAAATTTGGGTTATATCCTTGGATATCAAAACCTGCGGGCCCTTTTGAAGGGGGGTTCGGACGTCTCGGACGGCGCAGTAGAGAAGAGCTCTATTGGTTGCAAAATTACTGTGTATCTAGGAATGATTTCCGTCCGCCCCCGCAGCAAATTGGCGATTTCCTCATGCCCATCTTGCGCAGCCCACCAGAGCGGCGGCCGGCCACACCTGTCAGCTATGTCGAGGCTAACGTCGTTCCGTTCCAGCAGGGTTCTCACCGCCTCCTCATTCCCATGCTCAGCGGCCCAGGAGAGCGGTGTCCGGCCATCCTTGTCAGCAGTGTTGGGATTGACGTCGCTCCGCTCCAGCAGCATCCTCACGATGCCCTCATGCCCATCCCCGGCAGCCCGCAAGAGCGGTGTTCGGCCATCTCCGTCAGTAGTGTTGGGATCGACGTCATTCCGTTCCAGCAGTATCCTTATGATATCCTCATGCCCATTCCCAGCGGCCCACGAGAGCGGTGTTTGGCCATATCTGTCAGTTGTGTTGGGATCGACGTCGTTCCGTTCCAGTAGTATCCTCATGATGCCCTCGTGGCCATCGTCGGCGGCCCACGAGAGCGATGTTTGGCCATCTTTGTCAGCAGTGTTGGGATCGATGTCGTTCCGTTCCAGCAGTATCCTCACGATGCCCTCGTGGCCATCCTCGGCGGCCCGCAAGAGTGGTGTTCGGCCATCTTTGTCAGCAGTGTTGGGATCGACGTCGTTCCGTTCCAGCAGTATCCTCACGATGCCCTCATACCCACCCTCGGCGGCCCACGAGAGCGGTGTTTGGCCATATCCGTCAGTAGTGCTGGGATCGTCAGTAGTGTTGGGATCGACGTCGCTCCGTTCCAGCAGGATCCTCACGATGCCCTCATGCCCACCCCCGGCGGCCCGCGAGAGCGGTGTCCGGCCATCCCCGTCAGCAGCGTTGGGATTGATGTCGTTCTGTTCCAGCAGTATCTTTATGATATCATCATGCCCATTCCCAGCGGCCCAGGAGAGCGGTGTCCGGCCATCCTTGTCAGCAGTGTTGGGATCGACGTCGTTCCGTTCCAGTAGTATCCTCACGATGCCCTCGTGGCCATCCTCGGCGGCCCGCGAGAGCGGTGTTCGGCCAAATTCGTCAGTAGTGTTGGGATCGACGTCGTTCCGTTCCAGCAGTATCCTCACGATGCCCTCATGCCAATCCTCGGCAGCCCGCGAGAGCGGTGTTCGGCCACCCTCGTCAGTAGTGTTGGGATTGACGTCGTTCCGTTCCAGCAGTATCCTCACGATGCCCTCATGCCCATCCCCGGCAGCCCGCAAGAGCGGTGTTCGGCCATCTTCGTCAGTAGTGTTGGGATCGACGTCGTTCCGTTCCAGCAGTATCCTTATGATATCCTCATGCCCATTCCCAGCGGCCCACGAGAGCGGTGTTTGGCCATATCTGTCAGTTGTGTTGGGATTGACGTCGTTCCGTTCCAGTAGTATCCTCACGATGCCCTCATACCCACACTCGGCGGCCCACGAGAGCGATGTTTGGCCATATTTATCGATAGTGTTGGGATCGACGTCGTTCCGTTCCAGCAGCATCCTCACGATGCCCTCATACCCACCCTCGGCGGCCCACGAGAGCGGTGTTTGGCCATATC